>Ga0187785_10000646_pt1 | contig 12689 bp, 12 predicted proteins | sample 0815_BV2_4_20_MG_FD_132466 | JGI IMG/M metagenome (GOLD analysis project Ga0187785, IMG submission 132466) | Tropical peat soil microbial communities from peatlands in Department of Meta, Colombia - 0815_BV2_4_20_MG | ecosystem: Environmental > Terrestrial > Soil > Wetlands > Peat | place...
ATGGAGAAGACGCAGCGCGAGTACTACCTCAACGAACAGATGAAGGCGATCCAGAAGGAGCTCGGCGACGAAGAGGGTCGCGATGAACTCCAGGAACTGGAAGACAAGATCAAGAAGACCAAGCTCTCGAAGGAAGCTCGGGAGAAGGCCACGCACGAGCTCAAGAAGCTGCGCCAGATGTCACCGATGTCGGCGGAGGCTACGGTGGTGCGCAACTATCTCGACTGGCTGCTCTCGATTCCGTGGAACAAGAAAAGCAAGGTCAAGAAGGATCTCACGCTGGCCGAGCAGATTCTCGACGCCGATCACTATGGCCTCGAGAAGGTCAAGGAACGTATCGTCGAGTATCTCGCCGTGCAGCAGCGGGCTAACAAGCTGACTGGACCGATCCTTTGCCTGGTCGGCCCCCCCGGCGTCGGCAAGACATCGCTCGGCAAATCGATCGCAAAGGCGACCGGACGCGAATTCGTGCGTGTGTCGCTTGGCGGCGTGCGTGACGAAGCCGAGATCCGCGGCCATCGCCGGACCTATATCGGCTCGATGCCCGGCAAGATTATCCAGTCGATGCGCAAGGCGAAGAGCTCGAACCCGCTGTTCCTGCTCGACGAGGTCGACAAGATGGGCGCGGATTTTCGCGGCGACCCGTCATCGGCCCTGCTCGAGGTGCTCGACCCCGAGCAAAACCACACATTCAACGACCACTATCTTGAGGTCGACTACGACCTGTCCCACGTGATGTTCATCACGACGGCGAATACGCTCAATATTCCGCCGCCCTTGATGGATCGCATGGAGATCATCCGCATCGCCGGCTACACAGAGGATGAAAAGGTCGAGATCGCGCGCAAACACTTGATCCCGCACGCGGTTGTCAAGCACGGCCTCGATTCCAAGGAATGGTCGATCGACGACGAAGCGCTGCTCACCATGATCCGCCGTTACACGCGGGAAGCAGGCGTGCGCAATCTCGAACGCGAGCTCTCGACGCTGATCCGTAAGGCGGTGAAGGAGCTGATGACCTCGAAGAAGAAGTCGATCGCGGTCACGGCTGCGAGCCTCGGCGACTATCTGGGGGTGCCGAAGTTCCGCTATGGCGAGATCGAAGCAGAGGACCTCGTTGGCGTTGTCACCGGCTTGGCCTGGACTGATGTGGGCGGAGAGCTGCTCACCATCGAAGCTGCGATGATGCCGGGCAAAGGCAGGATGACTGTCACGGGCAATCTGCGTGACGTCATGAAGGAATCGATCTCGGCGGCGGCATCTTATGTCCGCTCGCGCGCGGTCGCCTTCGGCATCGAGCCGCCGCTGTTCGACAAGCGCGATATCCACGTGCACGTGCCGGAAGGTGCCACTCCAAAGGATGGGCCATCGGCCGGCGTCGCCATGGTCACCGCCATCGTTTCGGTGATGACGGGTATACCTGTGCGGCGCGATGTCGCAATGACCGGCGAGATCACGTTGCGCGGCCGCGTGTTGCCGATCGGCGGCTTGAAGGAAAAGTTGTTGGCTGCTGCGCGTGGCGGCATGAAGACCGTGCTGATCCCGGAGGAGAACGCCAAGGATCTGGTGGAGATCTCCGACACGATCAAAAAGGGACTGGAGATCGTTCCAGTCACCCGTATGGACGAAGTGCTGGCCCGCGCGCTGGTCCGCGCGCCCGAGCCGATCGAATGGGATGAGGCGAGTGCCAAGCTGGCGGCGGAGGCCGCAGCCGCCGAGCCGGCGGTGGATGAGGACGGTTCCGGCCTGACCGCGCACTGAGTGCACACGCTGGAAATGACAAATGGAAACGGCGCCGCAAGGCGCCGTTTTCGTTTACAATTGCAGTGTGTGTTCGTTTTTGGTCGGGACAGATCGTGACGCGCATACTTGTGACTGGCGCATCAGGCTTCATTGGACGTGCGTTGGTGGCCGAACTGGCCGACGCAGGGCATTCGGTGCGAGCGGCGATGCGGCAGCCGGCAGATGTATTCCCTCGGTCGGTCGAGGTGATTGCGGTATCAGATCTGACGCGTCCACTCGAATGGCGTCCGCTCCTCAAGGACATCGAATCAGTGGTGCACCTCGCCGGCATCGCGCACGCGGGGCCGGAAATAGCCGAACAAGTCTATGATCGAGTCAACCGCCTGGCGACCGCCGAACTGGCAAGCGCTGCGAAAGCCATCGGCATTGACCAACTTATCTTCATGTCATCGATCCGCGCGCAGAGTGGACCAGTTTCCACCGAGACTCTGCGCGAAACCGGCACGCCGCATCCGACTGACGCCTATGGCCGCTCCAAACTGGCAGGAGAGGATGCCGTTCGCGCTGCCGGTGTGCCGTTCACGATTCTACGGCCGGTTTTGATCTATGGCCCCGGCGTCAAAGGCAATTTTGCCCGTCTCATGGAGCTGGCACGAAGCCCATGGCCGCTGCCGCTGGGCCTTTGCCACAACCGCAGATCGCTGCTGGCGCGGCGGAACCTGATCGACGCCATTCACCTTGCACTGGCATCACCCGCCGCCAGGGGCGAGACATACGTCGTGGCGGATCCTGTGCCGTTGACGCTGGCCGAGATCGTCACGGCCTTACGTGCCGGCGAAGGACGTAGGCCGGGACTGTTGCCCTTGCCACCGGCTCTCATTGCGCTCGCCTCAAGGGCCCTCGGTCGCGCCGAAGAATGGCAGCGCCTTGGCGGCGCGCTGGTCGCCGATCCCGCCAAGCTTATGCAAGCCGGGTGGAAACCTGCGGCCGACACGCGCACCGCCCTTGCGGCGCTGGCCCGGGCAACGTCGCCGCGGAACGCGAATTGAATGTCCGCCCTGAAAATTCCTGTCTCAGGTTGGTACAATGTGACAGCAACGATCCGGCCTATAGAATGCCGGTATGCGCCAGTTGTTGAAACTTCATCCGGAATCGCGTTGCTTCGCGGCGTCACAGATCGAAGTGGGGGTTGCGCGTCCGCGCGCCGATCGATTGGATTTGTCGTACATTGTGACGGGCAAGATCAGCGACATCCGCATGCCGCCCGTCACGGGGGTTGCACGCGGCGACGAGCTTTGGCGGCATACCTGTTTTGAGGCATTTGTAAGGGCTTCCTCGGGCTCGGAGTACTACGAATTTAACTTTGCTCCGTCGACACAGTGGGCTGCATATCGGTTCAGCAACTACCGAAGCGGGATGTATGTGGCAGCCGAGATCAGCGCGCCTCCAATAGAAGTTCGGTCGAGTCCCGACCGTTACGCGTTGCAGGTCTCGCTGGAGTTGGATCGCTTGTCGGCTTTGCCGCGCAAGGTCGCGTGGCATCTGGGTTTATCGGCGTTGATCGAAGATACGATCGGCCGCAAGTCATATTGGGCGTTGGCGCATCCACCCGGGAAGCCGGACTTCCATCACGCGGACTGTTTCGCGTATGAGTTTTTTCCGGCCGTGCAGTCATGAAGTTTGGCATCGATCGACTTATTGCAGAGCCTGCTTTGCGTGCGCCGCTAAAGGGCAGGCGCGTAGCGTTGCTCGCGCATCCCGCCTCCGTCACGGAAGACCTCACTCATGCGCTGGATGCGCTGGCCGCATGCGGCGACATGAAGATCAGCGCTGCCTTTGGTCCGCAGCATGGTCTTCGCGGCGACAAGCAAGACAACATGATCGAGTCGCCCGACTTCAACGATCCGGTGCATGGCATCCCCGTCTTCAGCCTTTATGGGGATGTGCGCAAGCCGACGGATGCGATGATGGATGCATTCGATGTGATCCTCGTCGACCTGCAGGATCTGGGCTGTCGAATCTATACGTTCATCACGACCCTGCGCTACGTCCTTGAAGCGGCATCACAACATCACAAGGCTGTCTGGGTGCTCGACCGGCCCAATCCTGTGGGCCGGCCTGTCGAAGGTTTGATGTTGCGCGCCGGCTGGGAAAGCTTTGTTGGCGCCGGGCCGATGCTGATGCGTCACGGGCTCACGTTGGGTGAACTGGGTCTGTGGTTCGTCAGGACGCTTAAGCTCGATGTCGAGTATCGGGTCATCGGGATGCAGGATTGGCGGCCCGATTCCGCGCCGGGGTTCGGCTGGCCGTTAGGCGCGCGCACATGGATCAATCCCAGTCCCAACGCGCCGAACTTGTGGATGGCGCGCGCCTATGCGGGGACGGTGATGCTCGAGGGCACGACGCTCTCGGAAGGGCGGGGCACCACTCGGCCGCTCGAACAGTTCGGCGCTCCCGACATCGACGCGCGGGCGATCATGAAGAAAATGGAAATTCTTGCTCCGCGGTGGCTTGGCGGTTGCCGCTTGCGCGAGTGCTGGTTCGAACCCACGTTCCACAAACATGCGGGGACGCTTTGCAATGGCGTGCAGATACACACGGAAGGTCCCGGTTACGATCACCAGGCATTCAAGCCCTGGCGCATTCTGGCGCTTGCCCTCAAAGCGATTCGTTCTTTGTACCCGGACTACCCGCTGTGGCGCGACTTCGCCTACGAATACGAACGCGGCAAGCTCCCCATCGATGTCATAAACGGAGGCCCGCTATTGCGAGAATGGGCCGACGATGTGTCGGCGTCACCGCAGGACCTGGATGCGCTGGCGCGACCAGATGAGCAGGTCTGGTCGAATGAGCGTCAAGCATACCTGCGCTATTGAAGGCCGTCGGCGCTTTCGGCGTCGTGGATGTCACCGTCGACCCAGGTTGCGACGACCGTCAGCTCCTGAGTTAAAGCAACGAGATCGGCGCGCGCACCTGGAACCAGTGCTCCGCGCTCTTTGTCCAGGCCGAGAAATCGCGCGGGGGTCAGCGTCGCGGCGCGGAGCGCATCCTCCAGGGGAAGGCCGGCCAGGCTGACCGCATTGCGTACCGCGGAGGCCATATCGAGGTGCGCACCCGCCAGAGTACCTTCATCCGTGCTCAGCCGTCCGTCGACCAGCTTGATCGTTCGACCGCCCAGTTCAAAATGGTCCAGCGATGTCCCGACCGTGGGCATGGCATCAGTGACCAAGGCAATTCGGTCGGAACCCTTGGCTGCAAACGCGGCCCGAACCGAAACGGGATCGACATGAATCCCATCGACGATGAGGCCGGCCGTTATCCGGTTGTCCGCCAGCGTGGCGCCGATGATCCCCGGCGCACGTGCGCTCAACGGCGGCATGGCATTGAACAAGTGGGTCACGCCGGTTGCACCATCAGCGACTGCCTGGATAACAGCGGCCGCGGTCGCCTCGCTATGGCCGATCGAAATCCGTACACCCGAGGAAACCAACGTCCGGACGAAGCCGGCTGGAACGCATTCGGGCGCCAGCGTGACCAATGACCTGCCGGCGCCGGCGAGTTCGCACAATTCCTCAACGTCGTGCGCACCAGGTTGCGTAATCCGATCGGGACGGTGGACACCAGGCCGCCGTGGACTGATGAAGGGGCCTTCCAGGTGGAGCCCGAGGATCCCATCGCGGCCGCCGATCGAGCGAGCCGCCGCGACCGCGGTCCGCATTTTCTCGCGCGTATCTGTGATCAGGGTTGGAAGGCAGGCCGTGGTGCCGTAGCGACGATGCGCCCGGGCAATGGCGCGCATACCGTCGGCCGTCGGTTGATCGTTGAGGAGAACACCGCCGCCTCCGTTAACCTGCAAATCGATGAAGCCTGGGGCAAGGAAGGCGCCGGGCGGAAGCCGCGTCTGTGGCCAATCGGAGGGAATGTCCGCCCAGGAACCACGTCCAACAATGCGACCACGCCTAACCAGTACCGAGGCTTCGGCAGACCAAGCCTGACCGTCAAAAACCCGATCCGCCAGGAGGGCATGCCCGTCGAGGCTTGAATTGTTTGGACCTAGGCTCATCTATGTCCATTGCGGGCTGGTTGGTGGCGCAGCGAATCCAATCTAAGTTAAAGAGCGCCGAATACCCAGAGCATCACCCGCCGACGTAGTTCCGTTTGGCGACAGGTCGATCGCGCGACCGTATGCAAAGCCGCGCCGGCCTTTGTTGATCGCACACCAGGCACCAGGACGGGAAACAGCATGGACCGTTTGGTTATTCGCGGCGGCAGACGCATTGAAGGCTCGGTCCAGGTCCGCGGGGCGAAGAATGCAGCCTTGCCGCAAATCGCCGCTGCGCTGCTCAGCCCCGAGCGACTGGAATTGGCGAATGTCCCCGAGGTGACGGACGTTGATACGATGCTCGCGCTGATGCGGGAATTCGGTGTCGTTGCCGCCCGCGGAGCGGGACGGGTGCTGATGCTGGACGCGTCCGCGGCCCGCAGCGCGCAGGCACCTTACGATATGGTGCGCCGCATGCGCGCCAGCATTCTCGTCCTGGCGCCGCTGCTGGCCCGTTTTGGTTCTGCACGCGTGTCCCTGCCTGGAGGTTGCGCGATCGGCGCACGGCCGATCGACCTGCATCTCAAGGCACTCGAGGCGCTCGGGGCCGACGTGAACATAGAAGCCGGTTACATCCACGCGCGGACCAAAGGCGATGGGCTGCGCGGGGGCCGCATCGTGCTGTCCTCACCATCCGTGGGGGCGACCGAGACGGCGCTGATGGCGGCGATTCTCGCACGCGGTGAAACCGAGATCCTGAACGCGGCGCGCGACCCCGAAGTCTGTGACCTCGCGCTCTGCCTGACCGCGATGGGAGCGCGCATCGAGGGTGCCGGAACGCATCGGATTTTGGTGCAAGGTGCGGATGCTCTTCACCACGCCCGCCACGAACTGATCACCGACCGCATCGAGGCTGGGACCTATGCCATCGCTGCCGCCATCACCGGTGGACATCTCGAGATCCTCGGCGCCCATCTTGAGCACCTCGGGTCGGTCGGTGCGGTCCTGGAAAGCGCCGGGGTTCAGATCTGGCCGACCGATCGGGGTCTGATGGTTGTCCGCTCCGGTCCATTGCAGGCCGTTGATGTGGTGACGGAACCTTACCCCGGATTTCCCACCGACCTGCAAGCGCAGTTCACGGCGTTGATGACCATCGCGTCTGGCGCATCGGTCATCCGTGAAACTATATATGAGAGCCGCTTCATGCACGTCCCCGAGCTAGGCCGGCTGGGTGCCAATATCTCGTTGCAAGGCTCGACGGCGCTGGTGCGCGGCGTCGAACGGCTGCACGGCGCCGAAATGATGGCCACCGATCTGCGCGCATCGGTGAGCCTGGTCATCGCCGCCCTGGTTGCCGAAGGAGAAACCACAGTCCACCGCATCTACCACCTCGATCGTGGATATGAGTCGCTTGACCGCAAACTGGTCCAGTGTGGTGCCGATATCCGACGGGTCGCTGAATGACGGCCGCTTCACAAGCTGGTCAGTTGTTCGCCGGCGTTGACGGAGGCGGTACGGGCTGCCGTGCGCGAATCGAGGATGCGAATGGATGCCTGCTTGGCACCGGCATCGCCGGCCCGGCAACACTACGCATGGGAGTCGATCACGCGATTACCGAAGTGGAAAAAGCTTGCCGCGCCGCACTCGATGAAGCGGGCCTTGGTTCGAACGCGCTCGGCTGCGTGCATGCTGCGGTCGGGCTCGCCGGAATCGGCCGCAAAGGCGCGCTGGAGCAGCTCGTGATGCGGCCGCATCCCTTTGGTTCTGTCGTTTACGCTCACGACGCAACGATCGCCTGCATCGGCGCGCATGGCGCCCGAGATGGCGGCATCGTCATCATCGGAACGGGCAGCGTCGGCTTTGCCGTCGTCGGCGGACGCGAGATCAGGGTCGGCGGGTATGGCTTTCCCATATCCGATGAGGGCAGCGGCGCCGACCTCGGGCTGCACGCAATCCGCCTGGCACTGCGCTCCTATGACGAACGTGCGGTCGGCACTAGTCTCACGCGTGAGGTGATGATGCGCTTCCAAAATGATCCGTTCGAAGCCGTCTCCTGGATGGATCATGCTACAGCCACGGATTATGCGACCTTCGCGCCACTGGTCATGCGGCATGCGGACGCCGGAGACCCGGTGGCCCGGCGGATCGTCCGCGACGCCGCGGAGCAGATCGATGAACTCGTGCGCCGGCTGTCGGAATGTGGCGCTCCCCGCATTGCCCTGCTCGGCGGCCTCGCATCTTCGATGCAGCCTTGGCTGGCGCCGGATGTCGAGCGCAAGCTCGTTCCTGTCGAGGGCGATGCGGTGGACGGCGCCTTGCATCTCGCCCGGCGTGCCGTCATGAAGGGTTAGTGTCCGCTGCGTAAACGGGACAGGCTCATGCGCACCGAGCAAATCAGCCCACGCTACGTCGAGCTGGATTCCTGGTCCACGGCCGAGATGATTGCGGCTATGTATGAGGGGCAGCTGGCGGCCGCCGCCGCAGTTCGTGGTGCCCTTGGGGCGATCGCCACCGCCGTCGAAGATGCTGTCCCGGCACTGCAACGAGGCGGGCGGATCGTCTATGCCGGAGCCGGCACGTCCGGGCGTATCGGTGTGCAGGACGGGAGCGAGTTGCCGCCGACGTTTGACTGGCCCACCGATCGTCTTGTGTTCGCCATGGCCGGTGGACTTGATGCCCTCGTCCGGAGTGCCGAGGGGGCCGAGGACAACGAGTCTGCCGGAGCGCAGGCCATGGCAGACGCGAAGATCGGCCCGAATGATGTCGTCATCGGCGTGGCTGCGAGTGGCACGACTCCATTCACGATCGGCGCCTTGCGGGCGTCCAGTGCCTCTGGCGCAGTGACGATCGCCGTCGCCAACAACGCCGAAGCTCCGCTGTTCAAGGTCGCACGCCATCGCATCCTGGTTGATACGGGAAGCGAGGTGATCGCCGGCTCAACTCGGATGAACGCAGGTACCTCCCAGAAAATTGTGCTCAATCTCTTCTCGAGTGCCGTGATGGTGAAGATGGGCCGCGTCTATCGCGGGCTGATGGTGGACATGCGGGCGCGGAACGCGAAGTTGCGCCGGCGCGCGGAAGCAATCGTCTGTGAAATCGTGCGCTGTCCCGAAAGCGACGCGCAACGCTATCTCGAACAGGCAGACGGCGACCTGAAGACGGCTGTGCTGCTCGGCTTCGGACTAAGCCGCACAGAAGCCGCCCAACTGCTGCAACGTTGCGCGGGCGATTTGCGCTCCGCCATCAACGCGTCCAAGGCCAGGAAGGATGGCTGAACCCTCGACCGGGAGCACGATGGCGCGCGAAATCGCCGAAATTCCGGCGGTGGCTGAGCGCCTTCTCGCGCGCACCGGTGCGGTCGCAGCGCTCGCCGAACGGATCAGGCAAGCCAAACCACGCATCATCGTTTTCTGCGGTCGCGGGAGCTCTGGTTTTGTTGGCGTCTATCTGCGGTACCTTTTCGAAGCTCGGCTTGGCCTGCTCGCATCCGCCGCCGCACCTTCTGTCGTGACTGCCTACAAACAGCCTCCGGATTTCCGCGATGCCTTGTTCGTCGTGATATCGCAATCTGGGCGCAGTCCCGACCTCATCACCGCAACGCAAGTCGCGCGCAAGTCCGGCGCGCTGACGCTCGCCATCGTAAATGACGAAGACTCTCCGGCCGCAACCGTGTCTGAATTGGTCCTGCCAATCGGCGCAGGGGCAGAGCGCGCGATCGCGGCCACCAAGACCGTCGCGCTGTCGATGATCGCCGGGGCCCAGCTGGTGTCGGCACTGGCGCGTGACGATGATCTTAGCGACGGCCTCCTTCAACTGCCCGCGCGGTTGTCCGGCGCGCTTGCGTGCGACTGGTCGGATTGGGCCGACAGTGCGGCGGGTGCGGCGGCCGCCTTTGTCGTTGGACGAGGATACAGCCTTGGTTGTGTTCGGGAGATTGCGCTCAAAGTGTCCGAGATCTTGCGGGTGCCGGCTCTCGGCTACAGCGCAGCCGAGCTGCGGCACGGACCGCGCGCATCGATCACGCCGTTAACGCCCGTACTGGCGTTACGCCAGAATGACCAAGCCGCGGCCGCCGTTGACGATCTTATCCATGACCTCGGTGAGGCCGGCGAGAAGGTATTTATTGCTGGAGGTGCGGCGGGCACGCTGCCCTGGATCGGCGACGGCCATCCGGTCTTCGATCCAATCCTGATGCTCATCCCGGCATATCGCGCTATCGAGGCGGCGGCGCGACGGCGCGGATTTGATCCCGACAATCCACCCTATCTGAGCAAAGTGACGCGCACATTGTGAGATCGGACCGCGAGGATGTCCGCTAAGGGTCAATAGCTGACATGTTTCCGTCTCGACCGCTGCACCGCCAATTGCTACCCTACCGTATTACCCGTTAGTGTGGCGCAGTTCATACTCGGAATAATTGAGCGCAATTACGGTGGTCGCCAACTGGGGGGTAGGCGATGAAGTCATTTAAGAATCGGGAAACAGTCAGTCGCATTTATGACAACGTCGAAATCGCTTTGTGGGCGATGCTCCTGGCCTTTGTGATTTATTTCGGTGCTTTTATCGTGCCAAAGTTGCCCGAAATTCAAGCGCAGCAAGAGAGAATTCGGGTGGAAGAAATTGCTGTCGAAAATGCATCACTTTGCGAGGAGATGGGCACAAAATGGGGGACTGATAAGTATACTCAATGTCTGCTTGCCGTTGGCGCATTTCGGACAAAGGTCGAAAAACATCTCTACGATGCGAACGACGAGTTGTAACAACTCAACCGGGGGGAACACATGTCAAAGAGATCATCGCATCCACTGCTTTCTTGTACCGATGAACTTGCGACCAGTCTGACTGATACTTTGCTTCTGATCGGCCGTGTGCTGATCGCCGTTCTGTTTTTGATGACCGTGTGGACTGGGGGGCCAGCCGCCGCTTATCTCAAGTCTCTCAACTATCCCGCGCCTGACTTTATGAGCGTTCTCGCCCATGTCATCGAATGGACCGTCGTCGTCTCGCTGATACTCGGCATCGGAACGCGTTACGGCGCATTACTTGGGTTCGTCTTTGTGGTGATCGCCTTTGCAACGGCGCACCGTTACTGGGAGTTTCCTGAAGCGGCGCAAAACCTGCAACGCGTATTCCTTAGTAAGGACCTCGCTATCGCTGGGGGCCTTCTTGTACTATTTGTCACTGGTGCCGGACGCTTTAGTATCGATAGCAAATTATCTTCATAGCAGAGCGTTTGGCGGGCAACCGGCGTTCGACCAAGAATGCCGGTTGTTTGGCGATTACAAAGGACGAAATAATACATGTCGTTGTTTCGCTCTGATCGACATATCCGCAAGGTCATCTTGCTTGTATTTTTTTTCTGCGTCGGGCAGGCCGAAGCGCAACAATACCCTGCAAAGCGCATCACATTTGTGGTGGCCTTCGCGCCTGGAGGAATTGCCGACACATTGGCGCGGCTTATTTCCCATGGACTCGAAACGCGACTCGGTCAAACCGTTGTAGTTGAGAACCGCCCCGGTGCTGGTGGCAATATCGCTGCGGGAACCGTTTCAGGAGCGCCACCCGATGGTTATACCTTGCTTCTTACGACCACTGCTCTGGCAATCAATCTTACCTTGCACAAGAACAATCCATTCACCGCGGATGATTTCAAAACGGTGGCAATAGTCGCGTCAAGTCCGGAAGCTTTGCTGGTCAATCCCAACAATGCTGCTCAAAATCTCGCCGATTTCGTAAAATCAGCCAAAGGCCGCTCAATCAATTTTGGTTCAGCAGGCGTTGGCAGCGGCTCTCATATCGAAGCGGAGTATTTCTTCAAGAAGATCGCAGATATTTCGGCCGTTCATATTCCCTTCCAAGGAGGTGCGCCGGCCATCAATGCACTTCTCGGCAATCAGATAGACGTATTGGCAACAACTCTAGGCGGTGGCGCAGCCGCACAGATGAATGCGGGCAAGCTCAGGGGCCTCGGTATAGCGAGCGACAAACGGGCGGTGGTGGTCGCAAATGTCCCAACGTATGTCGAACAGGGCTTTCCTCTATTTCAAGCGGCTTCTTGGGTAGGAGTATTTGCACCATCAAAAACAGATGGCGCGGTTATCAATAAACTTAATGCTGCGGTCCAGGAAGTCGTTAAAGACCCCGCGGTGCAAGAACAGCTCAAGACCTTGGGCTTCGATCCAATCACTGATTCATCGGCAGATGCCGACTCCTTTTTCAAGGCCGAAGTGAAGAAGTGGGGCGAGATGGTCAAAGCCCTGGGACTGTCGATCAACTAACCATCGCCAATTTCGCTGACATCTTCCGTATGTCCGCTTTACCCGTGAAAGCGGACATTTGTTGCGTGGTGGGCGGTGACGGACTCGAACCGCCGACATCCTGCGTGTAAAGCAGGCGCTCTACCAACTGAGCTAACCGCCCTGACCCACGCAATATCGCGCGACGGCGGCCCGATGCAAGCCTGCAGGCAAGATCCAAAAACGAAACGGCAGGCGAAGAGCTATTGCTCCGCGCCTGCCGTTTTCCCCGGAGGGTCAGGCAGAAAGTCTTAGATTGATTCCTTCAATTCCTTGGAAGCGCGGAAAGCAACCTTCTTGCTGGCCTTAATCTGGATCTGCTCTCCGGTCGCAGGGTTGCGGCCAATGCGTGCGGCGCGCTTGCGCACCTGGAGGATGCCAAGGCCACCAATACGAATGCGCTCGCCCTTCTTCAAATGCTTCACGATGTTGCCAACTAAATCGCCCAGCACGGTCTCCGCCTGCTTCTTCGACATCTCGTGCGTTTCTGCGAGCGCAGCGGCGAGATGTTTCAGTGTGACGGTCGGTGGTGTTGGAGCTTTTCCAGGAACCATTGCCATCAGTGGGACCCTCCTCTTGAATCCGCCAGTTTGGCGAAACGCCAAACA
>Ga0187785_10000647_pt1 | contig 12679 bp, 12 predicted proteins | sample 0815_BV2_4_20_MG_FD_132466 | JGI IMG/M metagenome (GOLD analysis project Ga0187785, IMG submission 132466) | Tropical peat soil microbial communities from peatlands in Department of Meta, Colombia - 0815_BV2_4_20_MG | ecosystem: Environmental > Terrestrial > Soil > Wetlands > Peat | place...
TCATCGATACCCATGTCATAATTCTGACATAGTTGAAGGAAAAGTTCAACATATTTTTAGGATAATTATCGGTTGACGCATATAGTGCGATTTCTGACGCATAAGCTGCTTTTTTTTTGGCGCATAAAGTGCTTTTTTTTACTGGATTAGCGAAATAATACACCGAAAAAGCGAAATAATCCTTGCAGGAGCCAGCCTAATCCCTTGATTAATAAAGATTATACTATACACGGTATCATTAGGCAATATATCCGTTGATATGCGATTAATTTATAGCTGGCACATATGTCACCGCCTACATCTGCTCGGGATATTTATATAATAACCACCGCCTGAACATTACGTCGATGATGCTGTATTCATCGCCCTCGCGATCTACCATGTCCTTCTTTTCGAGGCTTTGAAGCGCGTTCCTTGCCGTGGAGGCATATCCGAGTTCGTATTTGCTCAGAAAGCTGGCGGAACTAATCTTTTCTTCGGGGAGCTTCTTTGCCAACGCCACAAGCATTTTTTTCTGGTGGATGGTCAGCAGGTCCCAGGTATTCGTATAAGCAGCAGATTCCCTGGAAAGCAGTGTCTGTACCGCTCGTCTTACATCATTATCTCCTATCTTCTTGCCATTTGAAGCATCCCAGAGAATATGGCAGAGATACTGGACGTAGTAAGGATGGATCTCGCATATTTCGAGGACGGCCTGTACAGCCTTGTCTCCGATCGTCTTTTTGCTTGAGGCAAATCGCTCCGTGATATATTTAGCAAGCTCATCGCGAGGTATCTTTCGGATCGGATAATGGGCAGAGCTGCGGTAGAAAGGCCTGGCCGGATTATTGAACATCTCGTAGATGAGATGCCGTTTACTGCCGCAGAATATATATGAAACATGCTTGTGGGCCTGGATAGAGGATCGGATTCTTTTTTCAAGATAGTCTGTCTCCAGTCGGCCTACTTCTTGGAACTCATCAAAAACAACAACGACCTTTTTGTTAAGCTTCTTCTGGTACCTATCCACAGAAGCGAGAACATCCTCCACAAAAGGAAGCGACTCTCCTCTGTCAACATTGAATTCGAGCTTCGGCTTCCCTGTATCATCATCAAGCGCAAATGTTGGCCGGAGCTTCTTGAAGATATCCTTTGCGAGCGAGATCACCTTTTCCATGGGGCCTTGGAGGGATTCCGCAATGGCCCTTGAATAGACATGGACGAACAGTCGCTCCGATAAAACCGAGCCCAGGTCCGCGTAAACGGTCGCCATGCCTTCCTCCGATGCCTTTTTGAGGGCCTCCTTTATCAGGGAAGTTTTGCCGAACCTTCGTTGGGAATATACCATCACGTTGGTAGAACTCCTCATATGTACTAAGAGATCCTTAATCTCCTGTTTCCGGTTACAGAAGAATTCCCCTGAGACTTCCTTGCCATACTGAAAAGGGTTTACATCCATGATCCACCTCCTATTACAACCTTATTGTACCATATAATATGTAAAATAAATTACAGTTTATATGTATCAGATCATATGTAAGATTCCCCAACACTGTACCGGTTATAAAAATCTATCATAATGCTTTATTTTTAGAGATAGAATGTTAAAATTGAAAAATATCGTTGCAACTCTTGTCTTAATAGCTATTTTTAATTATTTCCCCTACATGGGATCGTTGGAGGTTGCCTAATTGATAACATGGCTTCATGAGGTATTGGATTTCACTTGGCCTTTGGCGTTTTGTATGCCCTACTGTGTTTAGCAGTTTCGCTTTCAATTCGTCATAAGAAACAATCTCAGTCTGATTTCGATGAATATAAGAAGCATTATTGGGCGTATGAATACAATAAAGTAGATGAGGCATATAAGCTTTTGCTGGCAGCCGCCTGCCTAGCGCTGATAGGATTTTTTGTTTTATGGTTATTGCACTAGCATAGATGATTGCCTTAATTGTGTCGGACAGAATCTTTTTGGAGATTTCTTCGTACATTCTCACTCCTTGACTCCACAATTATTACCTTCGACCAGACAAACAGAGTCTATCCACTCACGTCGTTTTATTTTTATTTTATATGCTTTATCTCCGTCTGGAGTCATTATTAGTGCTGTATCGTACAAATATTTATTCATTATCTCTAATAATTTTGTGTGAAGATCGTGGAGCGACGAGGCGATCAATTTATTCTCGGGCTTATCAGCCATTAGGATATATTCTTCAATGCGATCGAAATTGTCCTTGCTTTCGTATTGAGGATTATTTCTCCTATGGTGGTACCAATCATATATCCATGCTGAATCCATGCATTTCCATAATCTATTAGCAACATTAAGGTTGATATCTGCACGTAGTACGCCGCATTTAGCTTCATTCATTGCGGAACTTATAGCTTTTTCAAGATCTAGTGTTAGTTCGGCAGCAACTTTCTTTTTTTATCCTTATCGATCGGGACTTTATAGTGATATTGAATCGGCCAACGCCGGTTTTTAAAATCGAAGGGTAACTTATCCGGACCACCACCAACCGCAGCATTCATAACGCCAATAATGCGGCGATCCCCTAGTATTGCTAAAGCATACCCGAGTTCAAGAAAAGCATTTGAGTTGGGAGCTGGGCGAGGTTTTTTATAAATCAGCGATGCGTCCCAAACGAAAATATCACAGCCACGAATTTTTTCAAGAATGATGTCTATAACTGCTGGTGATCCGCCAACGCCTTTCGTATCTTTATCAATTATGATTTTAGTTCCAGTATTACGATGAATATTTTAGAAGCTCGCTTAAGACAATTTTCGATAAAATTACGATTGCCTTCGGGTGGCGAGTCTGACTGCCAGGACCAAAAAACTGTAAATTGTTTATCAGGCATATTGAATTATACACTAAGCAGCGCTATAGAACCCCCGTATGGCAGTTGGAATTTGTATATGGCAACAATCTCGGAAAATTGCAGGTTATGCGTCAATTCTTATATATGGGTCAACATTTTAGATAAGTGGTTGATTTTATAAGATGTTAAAATGCAAGTAATGCGTCAGCCGATAATTGGTTTATTGCTTAGCGGGCTGCTTTCAATCCCCGCTTGATCGATCAAGGCGGCTCCTGACAAAATCTATGTGTCCCCTTAAAACATAGAACTGTTCTGCAAAAGAAGCCGGCACTCTCATTTTGTTAACTGCATCCTCTATGCGGTCAAGCCTCGATAGCAACTCTCTCCGTAGCTCGGACGACATCTCCAAGATCAAGTCCTGTTCCAAGACAAGCAAAGCCCGGTACCAGCGTAAAATGCGAAGCTTTATTCGCCAGCTGAAAATGAGCGGTATGAGTCTTAACCCTGGAATCAGTACAACAACCATAGGCACAAACACCACAAGAACCCTGTTGACAAGACTGGCCATCCAGAAAGGAAGGTAGCGATATAAAAAACTCTTCCCCGATTTATAGTATCTGGTTGCATCGTTGCTGATCGGGAATTCATGCTCAATCGGCGCCGGGAATTCACCCCTCCGCTTCAAAAGGCTGGCATTGCCATGCACTTCCTGAGCAGCTTCAATAAGCAGATCTGAAAGCGCAGGATGAAGATCTGGTTTGGCAATTATTTCTACCGTGGGTCCGACAAGCGTAATATCATGAGACGGTAAGTTTCTGCCAAAATCAATCGATCCTTGAGGGAGCTCAAGTTTGTTCAGATAATTAATACGTCGGACATAGCCATCAGCCTGGGTGAAGTTGAACAACTGAATGCCTTCAGTTCTTAAAAGAGTCCGCATCGTTTGAACTGAAGCCGAATCACCCATGAGAAATACTGCATTAACTTTGCCGCTGTTCAAAGCGCTCACCGCATCATCGACGTCTAAACTCTCAAGAAATGTGTTCCCGCCAGGCTCGATCCCGTTTGCCGCAAGCAGCGTCATAGCGAGCGTATGGGTTCCGCTTCCTTCGGGACCAATTGCAAGATGTTGACCGGCAAAACCTGAAAGCAGGTTTAGCGTCTCCCTGCTCCTGTAGAAAACCAGAAGAGGCTGGTATGAAATACTCCCCAGAGACACGAGGCCTTCGGTTTTCAGTCCCTGAGCAACACCGCCTTGCACAAATCCTATATCTACGTGAAATGACTTGTCCGTAAGTCGCTTTAGGTTTTCTTGCGAACCCTGTGATGGCAGAATCTTCAATTTGACACCGTTACGAGCGAGGATCTTCTTGTACTTTTCAGCATTGCTCTGAAACACGCTGCCTTCCGGACCAGCTGTCAATGTTATCGTGTCAGGCGGTGCTGAATGAAAAAACCAGTAAGCAGCGAAGATACATATGGAAAAAATCAGCAGTATTGCTGAAAACGCGGCAGCCCTGCCCAGCCCAAATGTCTCCATAAACATAGTCTGAATCTGGAGGAAACGTGCTTTACCGATCGAAAACATACTCAGAGGTTATCTGCTGCCCCGTGAAGGGGTCTTTGCTGATATGCGTGCATCCACGTCTTTCAGGATGTCTTCCCTAAGCTTGTTGATCTCGCGCCTGAATGCATCGTTTGCCAATATTTCCTGTGGCAATGCATTGAATCTCCTGTTTATCTGTTCATTGAGACCGCTGTCCTGATAAGACTGCCTTTCCATTGACCGCTGCATATTACCAATTGCAAGCAACATGTTTTGCATCTGCGCATTATTCACAGAAAGCCGCTGATCTATTGAAGAAAGAATATCTATCACGCTGTTTAGTCTTTCAGCACCAAGCCTGGATGAAGAAGCAGAGAATTGATTAAGATCCATCGTCTGGCCATAGCAGGTGCCGGGAAGGGCGGGATCTTTTGAAGGCTTCCATGATCCGAGACATACCCTTGGTCCTGACGGTCCGGATAGGAATGTGTATGGAACATCATCTTGTGCAAAAGATGCGAGCGTAAAAACTGACAACATAGACACAGTCATTATTGCCGCAACTATGATACATTTCTTCATGTTTCCTCCATAGGGCAGACAGTTAACGCTAAGCTCAGGATTCAGTCCCGCTCAATGCTATTTTTGCTTTTTTTGACATCTCGTACTTTCCGGAGTGTACAGATGGATCAGCTTCAACCGTTATGATAATATCATACTCCTTTTCAATCATCGACAACTCATGTCTGCGGGCATTGATCAAGATGTTGGCGCTCTTAACGGGTATACGGCAAATGATCTCGGACCATTCACCCGTGGCAGCAAGTTCATGTATTTCCCGCACAGCGCCTAATGCCACAAAGTCATCGGAATGCACAGCGCCCCTGCCGTCACAAAAGGCGCATCTGCGCGAAATGGTTTCTGAATAGGCTGGTCTGATCCGCTCTCGCGACAATTCAAGTATGCAGAATTTTGACAGGCCGGCAACCTCTGTGTTTGCCTTGTCAGAACTGAGCGCTTCCTGAATGCGAGTTTCCACCAGCCTGCGGTTCCTGCTGGATTCCATATCGATAAAATCAATAACAACAAGCCCGCCTATATCACGAAGCCTGAGCTGGCGCGCGATCTCGTCCGCCGCTTCAAGATTTGTATTTAACGCAGTGGACTCAATATTTTCTTCCTTGCGACTCCTGCCAGAATTTACATCTATGGCGGTAAGGGCTTCAGCCCTGTCAAACACCAGATATCCCTTTGACGGCAACCTCACTTCACGATGAGAAAGACTCGCTATTTGCGCCTCAAGATTATATAGGCCGAATAGTGGTTTCTTGTCTTTATAATTGATGACGTTAACCTTGCGCCATGGCATTATCTTGCGAAGAAAAGCCTTCGTAGCGGTATACGTCGCGCCATCATCGATCAGCACCTCGGCAACATCAGACGTGAGATAATCACGCACCGTCCGCATAGCCATGTCCTGCTCCTTGTATATAAGAGCGGGCGCTGAAACCTTTGCGGCATCCGCCTTGATACGATCCCAAAGCTTAATCAGGTACTTAAGATCCAGACTAAGTTCTTTTTCTATTGAATCACCGCAGGCTGTCCTGAGTATGAATCCAGTATCCTTTGGCAGTTTTAGATTATTAAACGTTTCCTTCAGACGGTCTCTGTCCTCGCGGCATTCAATCTTTCTGGATATACCAATCCGTTTCTGGCCCGGCATCATAACGATATACCTACCGGCGATTGATATATATGTCGTAAGGCTGGCGCCTTTGGTACCGTATTCGTCCTTTTCCACCTGTACCAGGATCTCCTGACCCTTTAACAAGCCTTTTTGCACCGGTTTGCCTTCCTGCTGTTCTTCTCTTGGTTGAAGTAATTCCGGCATTACCTCGCGGTACTGCAGAAAGCCATGCTTCTTCTGTCCGAAATCCACAAAAGCAGCCTGCAGACCCGGCATCAAAGACATTACAATGCCCTTATAAATATTTCCCTTCAAATGCTCGCGCGCAGCAATTTCAACATAAAAATCACTCAGATCTTCACCTTCGATAATAGCAACCCGCTTTTCGTCAGGATATCGCGCATTAATTAAAATGCGCCTCGTACGATCCTTGGGCTTTCTTTCAGTTGCAGCTTCTGCATCGACAATCTCCTGACCTTCAGGCCGCTTTCCTTTACGCGACCGTCTGCGGCGGCGTCTATATTTTCCTTTTACAGGAGACGGCGCTTCTTCCACGTTGTCTGCAGTCGCTACTTCAGTATTTGGTCCTGTAACTGCGTCTTGATCTGATGACATCAACTGAGCATGAGAATTTGATCCACCCTCCGAAGAAATATTAGATGCAATCTGTGGTTGCAGTTCATTTCTATTGCGTCTTGTCTTGCGATATCTGGGTCTGCGTCGTCTGGTATTAGTCTTAGCTTGCCCTGTTGTATCAGCCGACATTTGGCCGGCACTAGCATTTTCAGCCTCCGTATCCGGAGTCGTCTCGTTTTGTTCGTTCATATGATTTATCTATATTCCGCCTTTAAGTACGCTGATCACAAGCAGTTTGCCGTGAACAGCATTATTTACAGCTTACATTGTACACTACCAGGGCTGGTCATTCAAAGCAGCACAGCCATGTCGCGCAGCTTCTATCTTATAAACACGCCATGGATTTTAGTAGAACTGTCCCTACTGTCCTTGCAGTGGTCTAATTGCCGGCTGCTTCAGAATTTTCAGGCATTAAGAATCGAATTGTATGCATCGTTAGGCGAGAAACAGGAATCCAGATTTGCACCGCAAATTAGGGTTCTTTTTTAAACAGCGCGACTACGCTACTAGCTATTGGGCAGGCTATTGATTTTCTCACAAAAATTCATATTGATATCGACCATATGTTGAAGTACAGTTCCGTAGTCGATACCGTATTCTTTTCGAAGCGCTGCAGCTATCTCTGAATATCTGGCAAACACTTCTCCGAGGGCTACAACGTCGTATTGATGGACGAACTTATCGCATTTTTTCTGAGCATTGTCATCATCAATATATGGAGTACTCACCAGAGCTTCAGCAACCTCCGATATAATTTCCCTTCTCAGTTCTTGTGTCTCATCACCACGCACGCGTCGCTCGAAAAGCGAACCAATTTTCAGATTATCAAGGTCCAGGCATTCATTGAACCGTCGGCAGTTCATGCAGGAAAATCGCAACTCGTACTTAATTGTTTCAATCAGAGATGTTTCCAGGACTCCCTTAAACGCATCGTCATCATTCGGCGCTGATATATTTATCATGCCGGAAACAAATGCTCCTCCATCGCGCACAACCGCTTCCGGAGTTTCTTTCACCCTCTTGGAAAGCTCAGCGCCAATAATGCCTCCGGCAAGAATCACATAATATTTCAACTCTTCAGGAAACATAGCCAGCTTGCGCTTGAACTCTCTGTCATTTAGTTCGTGAAGGACTGCCAGGAGTGAATAAGTACTTGCATCTGACATACTGTACATACCTCTTATATAAATATAAAATTAGGCTACCGGATAAATACGACTGATTGATGCTGACAGAGTCATCATAAATTATGCTGCTTTCCAGATAGTTGTGCAGGCATCGGTAAATTATTCGCTAGTTTGCTTAATCTGGCTGACAAACCTCTTCAGCCCTACTTCAGATGCTTCCATTTGGGTATCGCTTCGAGGCATGAACGTAATATCCGAGCCTTTAAGTTTAAAGGGAATACCATCACGGATCGCCTGCCGGAGCTGCTGGCCGTAATCAAAAAGCACAGCCTTCTCTACCGCCTCATACCGCTCGCCTATGCCGCGCGTGTATCCAACGACAAAAGAAAAAGTCACAGATAAGAACCAAATTATAAGTAAGCTCGTCTTCATAAAATTCTCCTCTTATAAAGATCGACCGCTGACAACTTTCAAATCAAAGATATATCTTTTAGCAATGTAACACATACAGGTTCATATAAGGGGACATGCAGCCACTTGAAATGGCCACATGTCCCGCGACAATCATTTAACAGTTATCTGATCCTTTATCTTGTCGAATGTTCCCTGCTTGATTCCTTTAACTTTCATTATGTCTTCGGGCGTATTATATGGCCTGCCATCGATTACTGCCTGTGCCTTCACAGGACCTATCTCGGGGAGTGCTTCAATTTTTTCCTTCGTAGCCGTGTTGATATTGACTTTTTCTCCTGGAGCAAGGGCTGAAGTCGATTTCTTTTCAGCTGCTGCCTTGTTAGACGCTGCAGGAGCCGCCTTCGCATCCGGCTTTGATGGAGCTGCTACAGGTGCCGGCTTTACAGCAGGTTTTGATGGAGCCACAGCCGGCTGAGCAGAAGTAGACTCCGCTTTTGACGGTTTGGCTGACGGCATTGCAGCTCCCACAGTAACTAACGGTTTCAGATCAGCTATTTTTTTAGCTGATAACCCAGCTTTTGAGAGCTCATCCACCGATTTGTACGGACGATTAGCTATAATCTTTTTTGCAGTCGCAGCGCCAACCCCTTTCAGGCCTTCAAGCTGTTTCTGCGACGCGGTATTAATGTCAACCGGCGCCTTGTCATCTTTTGCAAATGCAGGCACGCTAAAGGCAAGCGCCAAACAAACTATCACTGATAAAACCAACAATCTGCTTAACATCTTTCTGACTATACTTTGCATATCATCCCCCTTCAGATTAGTTATTGCTGCATTTGATATTACGCCTGCGGCCAGGCTATCAAACTAGCCTCACTGCTATGACTTGAGCGAGTCAAGTGCCTTACCGATCAAACCGCCCTCAGGGATTTTACCATCCGGCGTCATCTTGTCGATAATAACGGGCAGGAACTCTGCCAGCTTCGATTTTGCAATTTCAGGAGAGACACCTAACTTTTGGGCAATTTGCTGTATCTGCTCCGTTCCGAGCCCTTGCTGTATCTGATCAGGCGATATCGGCATATTCTGTCCGGTACCTACCCAGGATTGAATGAGGTCGCCCAACCCTTTATCCTTGAAGGAGTTAAGCAACCCTGACAATCCCCCAGTGCTCTTGCTGGTAACCATACCCATTATCTCATCTATCAGCCCAGCATGTTCACCTCCACTGCCGCCACCTATAGCACCGATTACCTTGCCAGCGATTTCATCGAAAAGTCCCATCTCGTTTCTCCTTTCGCATATATCCGGCAAATTGCCGCTTCACTTTAGAGTGTTATTAGACAAGCACGAGACCCTTTATAGTCCGTCCTTCATTTTTATGCCTTCCGCTAGATTATAAATGCAAACATGCCCATCGTCAAGAGCTATAAAACAATTAAAGCCAGAGCAGGTTGATCACGTTGCAAATCACAATCATACGCCGTGATTTTTATGAATACAGACAACAAGTTGGAGCGGGCGACGGGATTCGAACCCGCGACTTCCAGCTTGGGAAGCTAGCACTCTACCACTGAGTTACGCCCGCTTGAGAGATGTTATGTTACCATGAAGACAAATCATTAATCGAGCATAATGGCGCCTGATGCTGCTGAGCTTACCAGCCTGGCATATCTGGACAAATATCCTTTTCTTATCTTGGGCTGCGGCTTCTTCCATGAGGACTTCCTCTGCGTAAGCTCCTTATCAGGCACCAATAGTTCTATTCTTCGTTTTGGAATATCGATCTTGATCCTATCTCCATCTTTAACCAGAGCAATGGGTCCACCCTCCATAGCTTCAGGAGAAATATGCCCGATACACGGTCCACGAGTTCCCCCGGAAAAACGCCCGTCAGTGATAAGAGCTACTGATTCAGCCAGTCCCATACCTGCTATTGCCGATGTAGGCGAAAGCATTTCCCTCATGCCGGGTCCGCCCTTTGGCCCTTCATACCTGATCACAACAACACATCCTGGCTTGATCTTGCCGGAAAGGATTGCTTTCATGGCCACTTCCTCAGAATCGAATACCTTAGCTGTCCCTTCGAATTTCATCATATTCTTGCTGACAGCAGTCTGCTTTACCACGGCACCGTCTGGAGCAAGGTTGCCTTTTAGAACGGCTATTCCGCCTTCTTTATGAAACGCTTTATCCAGCGGCCTTATAATATCATCGTCCACGACCTCGGCTGCAGCAGCTATCTGTTTAATGCTGCGGCCTGAAACAGTAGGACTGTCCTTCAGCACGTCCTTGAGCCTGCTCAGCACCGCAGGAATACCACCGGCTATATCAAGGTCTTCCATATAATATTGTCCGCCTGGAATCATGTTTGTTAGATGAGGCGTCCTCTTGCTGATCTCGTCAAACAATTCCAGTTTCAGTTCAACTGCGGCATCGTGAGCCACAGCCGGGATATGAAGCGCAGTATTGGTAGAGCCGCCAAGCGAAAGGTCTACCGCAATTGCATTTTCAAAAGCTGCTCTTGTCATGATCTTGCGCGGAGTTATGTTCTTCTTGATCAGTTCAACAATGCGCACGCCACTTTCAAACGCGATACGCTTTTTTGCCGCTAGGACAGCCGGGGCAGTCGCGCAGCCCGGCAGGCTCATCCCCAGTGCTTCAGTCACGCATGCCATTGTGTTAGCGGTATACATGCCCTGGCATGACCCGGCGCCGGGGCAGGCGCACATTTCCAGCCCCTGAAGCTCGTCCTTTTTGATCAGGCCTTTCTTGAATTTCCCGACAGCCTCAAACGTGTCGCTCGTGAGATTAAGACGGCGTCCTTTGTAATTACCGCCCAGCATCGGTCCAGCTGTTACAACTATGCTGGGAATGTTAATGCGGGCTGCCGCCATCAGCATGCCCGGCGTTATCTTGTCGCAATTCGTAAGAAGAACTAATCCGTCAAGCTGATGCGCCTCTGCCACTGTCTCAACCATATCGGCAATCAACTCACGTGATGCCAGCGAATAGTGCATCCCCTTGTGCCCCATGGCAATGCCGTCGCATATGCCGGGGATGCCGAAGAAAAAAGGATATCCTCCGCCGGTATGTACTCCCTTTTCAATAAACCTTTCGAGGTCCCGCATCCCTATATGACCGGGGATTATATCCGTAAAACTGGTTGCCACTCCTATAAAAGGCTTGTTCATTTCGCCGCCGGGCATTCCTGTAGCATAAAGGAGCGCCCTATGCGGCATCCTCTCTAATCCGCATTTGATCGTATCGCTTCTTTTCATAGAAAAATATCCCCTTGTCTTTCTCAGACGGTTGTAACCGTAGACATCACTGATTGATTTTTATGGATTAATTATTGTGGTTCTTCTTGTAATCTCGGATAAGCTCAGCTATTTTATCTTTCCTGTAAAGTTTCTCTTTCTGCATCTTTTTCTTCTCGACCTCCTCCTCAGGAGAGAGATAGTGCTTCTTGTTCATCTCGTCAAGCTGGCCGTTCAATTCCTTGTGCTCGTCGCAGAGTTTCCTGAAATCTTCATTCGACTTTTTCAGCGCTTCTATGATCTCTTCGTCGGTCATTTGTAACCTCCCGATACAGAATAGTGTTGATTTCTGCATAATTTTACTATAAAAGGCTGCCAAAAAAAAACCTAATCATATATCCTCCAGAAAACGCATCAAGCTAACCTGATCAGCCTCGGTCATAACCCTGTCCCTATAATATATTTTCTCAATTTCAGATATAAATACAATGACTTTATTGCGCAGCGGGATGTTATCTATCCTGGCTGCAAACTCTCGAAGACCTTCTGCAGAGCTGCGTACATAACCGTATTTCTTCATTGTTCTGGCAAACCGCTCCATTACCAGAACCTCAGGCTTCCTTCTCTTAATAAAGCGTGCAATTCCTATTGCAATAGCCGTAAATGATATTGCAATGAGAGTCAACAGAACAGCCGGTCTTTTCACTGCTGTGATGTCAACGCGCGGTGCTGTTATAGCATTCTTGAAATCTGACAGCAACGATACCTGTCTGTTAAGATCATAAGTGATCACCATTGAATTCCAGTAATAGTTCGCAGCATCCAACAACAGCCTGAGCTTGAACGCTAGACTCTGCCGCCCTTTTGGTACAGCTGCTCCTGAAGCCGGAGTTGGATCCATTCGGACCCAGCCTTTATTGTCGAGATAGACCTCTACCCAAACATGTGCATTGTTCTGCGTCACAATATAATATCCGCCGATCGCATTGTAAACTCCTCCGTGATAGCCACCGACCAACCTTGCTGGTATCCCGGCCATGCGAAGCATGACCGCCATTGATGACGCGAAATATTCGCAGTTGCCGGATTTATGTATAAGCAGAAAGTCTTCAATCGGTTCGGATGTCACCGGCAGGTTCTTAAGTGAATACTTGAATGTGCCATCTGTAAGATAATGGAGAATAGACAACGCATCGGCTTCA
>Ga0187785_10000648_pt1 | contig 12669 bp, 11 predicted proteins | sample 0815_BV2_4_20_MG_FD_132466 | JGI IMG/M metagenome (GOLD analysis project Ga0187785, IMG submission 132466) | Tropical peat soil microbial communities from peatlands in Department of Meta, Colombia - 0815_BV2_4_20_MG | ecosystem: Environmental > Terrestrial > Soil > Wetlands > Peat | place...
GCGCTCTGGCTCATCATGACCTTCACCGATATCGGCCGGGCGATACGCGCCGTCGCAAAGGAGAGGTTCGGCGCCGAACTGACGGGCATCGATGTTGCGCATGTCTACGCCGTCACCTTTGGTCTCGGCAGCGCCTGCGTTGCCATCGCCGCTTGCCTGCTGATCCCGACCTACTACGTCAATCCGACCGTGGGCGATGCCTTCGTGCTGGTCGCCTTCACTATTGTCGTGCTCGGCGGCATGGGCTCGGTGCCCGGCGCGTTGATCGGCGCTCTGCTTATCGGCGTAGCGGAAAGCCTGTCCGGCCTGTTCCTCGGCGAATCGCTTGGCCAGATCGGCATTTTTCTTATCTTCATTATCGTGCTGCTGGTGCGGCCAAGCGGCTTGTTCGGGGCGCGCGCTTGAAGGCGCTGATCCCGACCGTCGCTGTTCTGGCCGTCCTGGCCGCAGTGCCGCTTGTCGTGCATTCCAACGTCACGCTCAATTTCCTCGTGGTTGCGCTGATGATCGCGCTGGCCGGACAGGGATGGAACATTCTCGGCGGCTATGGCGGTCAATATTCCTTCGGCCACGCAGCCTTCTTCGGCACCGGCGCCTATGTCACCGCGATCCTGCAGGTGCGCTACGGGATCAACGCATGGATTGGCTTTGCCGCCGGCATCGCCGCCGCGGCCGCGCTCGGCGCCGTGCTGGGGGCGCTCACCTTCAGGTCCGGCCTGCGCGGCTCTTATTTTGCGCTGGTCACCCTCGCCTTCGCGGAAGTGCTGCGCATCATCGCGAACGTCGCTCCTGTCACCGGCGCCGGTGTCGGCACATTGATCAAGCTCGATCTTGGCATCCGGACACTCCAGTTTCAAAGTCGCGCCGCGTTTTATTGGATCATCCTTGCGCTGGTCGGAGCATCGCTCGTAACTGCGCAACTCATCGAACGCTCGCGTTTCGGCGTGTGGCTGATCGCGGTGCGCGAGAACGAAGATGCGGCGAAGGCACTGGGCGTCAATGCAAATGGCGTCAAATTGGCGGCGATGATTGTTTCCGCCGCCCTCACCGCAGCGGCGGGATGTTTCTATGCGCAATACTTCCTGTTCGTGGATTCCGGAATTGCCTATGGCACCTGGATTTCAATCCAGGCGCTGCTGACGCCGATCATCGGCGGAGTTGGCACCGTGTTTGGTCCATTGCTCGGCGCCCTGGTCGTCAAGTCGTTGGGTGAAGCCGCAAAGCTTTTGGCCGGCGATGCCCCGGGCCTTGATCTCATCATCTACGGCGCCGTTCTCGTGCTGGTGATCTGGTTCATGCCGCGAGGCTTGATCGGCGGGTTCACTCAGGTCCGTAAATTATTGATGCGCCACACCGGGCCAGCCGGCTCGTCCACCGCAGAGGCCCGCCATGGCTGAGCCCTTGCTCGCGGTCGACCGCGTCACCTGCCGGTTCGGCGGGCTGCTCGCCGTCAATGCCGCGTCGTTAACGGCCGCGGAAGGACGCATCACCGCGCTCATCGGCCCTAACGGCGCCGGCAAGACCACGCTCTTTTCGATTATTTCCGGATTCATCAGGGCGAGCGCAGGCGCGGTCCGTTACGCCGGTGCGGATATTACCGGCGAGCCGCCGCATCGCCTCGCGCGGCGTGGCATTGCACGAACCTTCCAGATCGTGCAGCCCTTCATCGGCCTGTCGGTGCGCGAGAATATTCTGGTCGGCGCGCACCTCCACCACCGCACACGTAACGCGGCACTCGCTGTCGCGGATCAGATCGGCCACGATGTGGGGCTGGGTGAACTCCTTAACCGGCCGGCGGACACATTGACTGTGGCAGGGCGAAAGCGGCTCGAGCTTGCGCGCGCGCTCGCAACGAACCCAAAAGTGCTGCTGCTGGATGAGGTGCTGGCCGGCCTCAACCCATCCGAAGTCCGCGATTTTGTTCCTGTGATCCGTGACTGGTGCCGGCGTGGCATCACCATCCTGATGATCGAGCATGTGATGCAGGCGGTGATGAGCCTGGCCGAGCATGTGTTTGTGCTGGCTGAGGGCAGCATCATCGCGGAAGGCCCGCCGGCGAAGGTTGTTGCCGATCCCATCGTCGTCGAGGCCTATCTCGGCCATGGTGCCGCGGCAAAACTGGGGGCGCCCCGTGAGCGGTGACCCCTTGCTCGCCATCAGCGACCTGCACGCCGGTTACGGCGAGACCGACGTTTTGCGCGGCGTCGACCTTGCGGTGGGTGCGGACGAAGTCGTCGCGGTGCTCGGCTCCAATGGCGCCGGAAAATCGACGCTCAACCGTGCGATCTCCGGCGTGCTGCGCGCAAGAAGAGGCTCCATCCGCTTTGCAGGGCATACAATCGATCAGGAAAAGCCGGCAAGCATCGTCTCGCGCGGACTCATTCATGTGCCGGAAGGGCGCCGCGTCTTTCCCAATCTGAGCGTAAAGGACAATCTCGATCTCGGCGGCTATCGGCGCGCGCGCAATCAACGGCGGCAAAACCGCGAGCGTGTATTCGGCATTTTCCCGCGTCTTGCCGAGCGGCAATCGCAGCTTGCCGGCACCCTCTCGGGCGGCGAACAGCAGATGCTGGCGATCGGGCGTGGCCTCATGGCCGAACCCATTCTGCTCATTCTCGACGAACCCTCCCTCGGTCTGTCGCCTCTCCTCGTCGAAGAACTCTTTGCCTTGATCCACAGCATCAACGCGCAAGGCGTCGCCATTCTGCTGGTCGAGCAAAATGTGGTGCAGAGCCTTGAAGTCGCCCATCGGGCCTATATCCTCGAAAACGGCAGCGTGGTGCTGGACGGAACGTCAGATCATCTTCGCAACGACCCGAATCTCAAACGCGCCTATCTCGGACTATGACCATGACTGATGCGGAAAACCTTCGAACGCGGCTGGCGCGCAAGCCTATCGTCGTAGCGCCGGGAGTTTTCGATGCGCTCACCGCGCATCTTGCCGCGCAAGCCGGATTTTCAACACTCTATGTGTCGGGTGCGGCCATTGCCTACACTCGGCTCGGGCGCCCCGATATCGGCCTCGTTGCCATGAGCGAGGTAGCCGACACCATCGCCCTCATCCGCGATCGCGTTGCTGCCCATCTCGTCGTCGATGCGGACACCGGCTATGGCAATGCGATCAACGTCAGCCGGACGGTCCGGCTGTTCGAGCGCGCGGGAGCAAGTGCGATCCAGCTCGAGGATCAGGCATTTCCCAAACGGTGCGGGCACCTCGATGACAAGGCGTTGATCCCTGCGGATGAAATGGCCGGCAAGATCAAGGCCGCGCTCGATGCGCGGCACTCGCGCGAAACTTTGGTGATCGCCCGAACCGACGCAGTCGCCGTCGAGGGTTTTGAGCGCGCCGTTGCGCGTGCCGTAAGCTACCGCGACACCGGCGCTGATATTTTGTTTGTTGAAGCACCGAAAACGCACGCCGAACTTGAACGCATTCCACCTGCGATCAAGGCCGTGCCGTTGATGGCAAACATGGTTGAGGGCGGAAAGACACCCCCGCTCCCGGCGGCGGATCTGGAGACGCTTGGCTTTTCGCTGGTCATTTTCCCCGGCGGCATCGTTCGTGCATTGGCGCGGACTGCAAATGAATTTTACGCGTCTTTGGCCGCCAATGGCACAACCGAACCGTTCAGCAATCGCATGTATGACTTCACGACCCTCAATGATGTCATTGGCACGTCCGAGCTGATCGAGCTCGGCAAAAAATACGAAGCTGCGGCCCCGGCTGGCAAGAAGGGCCGCAGCATATGAATGGCCTTCTTCGCCTCTTCGCTGCCGTCACCATTCTTTTCGTGTCATTCACGCCCGCGTCGAGCATTGAAGGCTATCCGGCACGGCCGATCAAGCTGCTGGTCGGCGCACCCGCTGGTGGCACCACGGATACAATCGCGCGCGCGATTTCAGAGCCGATGGCAGCAGCCCTGAAACAGCCGGTCTTGGTTGAAAACCGGCCCGGCGCCGGCGGCAATCTGGCTGCGGCCGCCGTCGCCAAGTCCGCGCCGGACGGATACACGCTGCTGGTGAGCTTCAGCAGCCACACGATCAACGCGACGCTTTATCCAACCCTGCCCTACGATCCTGTTGCAGATTTCACGCCAATCACCATGGTGGCAAGAGTGACCAGCCTCTTGGTCGGTCGCGCCGACCTGCCCGCGAAAGATCTCAAGTCCCTGATCGAGCTGGCCAAGGCGAACCCGCACACGCTGACGATCGGCATCGGCGGTATTGGCTCATCACTCCATCTCGCGGGCGAGAAGTTCAAGCAGATAACTGGCGTGGATCTTCTAAACGTTCCTTACAAGGGGACCGCGCCGGCGCTAACCAACCTCTTGGGCGGGCAAATTGATTTGATGTTCATCAGCCTAGTGACAGGAGCCGAGCAGGTCCGCGCGGGCAAACTGCGCGCTTACGGCGTGACAAGCGTGCAGCGACAGCCATTTTTTCCGGATCTGCCGGCGATCGCCGAAACCGTGCCCGGATTTGAATCCAGCGCATGGTTCGGCGTGTTCGGGCCTGCCAACCTCCCCGCGGCGATCACAGGAAAACTCAACACCGTCATCGTCGGCGCCCTCGCGGAGCCAAAAATGCGCGAGCAGCTGAAAAATGAAGGCGCGACAAGCGTTGGCAATACGCCCAAGGAATTCGCGGCCTTTGTGCGCGAAGACATCGAGCGCTGGGCGCCGCTTGTAAAATCATCCGGGGCAACGCCGAATTAGCTAAGTGAGTGAGGAACGTCGCGTATGGACAAATCGCTCGATACCATCATCAAGAACGCCCGGGTGGTTCGCCCGAACAAGACGTCAGTCGATTGCCTCGATATTGCGATCAAGGACGGAAAGATTGCCCGGCTTGGGCCGGACATTCAGGTCGAGCAGGCCAGGCAAATCTTCGATGCGAAGAACCGTCTCGCATTTCCGGGCTGCGTCGATGCCCACATGCATATCGGCATTTATGCCCCGCTTGCCCAAGACGCGGTTTCGGAGAGCAAGGCCGCGGCAATGGGAGGCGTTACCTCAAGCCTGAATTACCTGCGCACGGGGCACTATTACCTCAACCGCGGTGGCCCTTACCGCGAATTCATGCCGGAAGTGTTCAGGCAATCGGATGGACGATTCTGGGTCGATTACGGTTTCCATATTGCGCCGATCGAGGCCGCGCATATCGATGAGATGGAGCATCTCGTCACGGACCATGGGGTGACCTCGTTCAAGATCTTCATGTTTTACGGAGGCTATGGGCTGCACGGCCGTTCATCGCAGCAAAACGATTTTTTGATGATCGGGCCCGATGAACGTTACGATATTGCGCACTTCGAGTTCATCATGCGCTCCGCACAGCGTCTTATGGAAAAATTCCCTGCGCTCGCAGGCCACATCAGTGTCAGCCTGCATTGCGAGCTCGCGGAAATCCTCAATGCCTACACAAAAATCGTTGAACGCGAAGGCAAGCTGACCGGCCTCAAGGCATACAGCGCCGCGCGGCCGCCGCATTCCGAGGGTCTCGCCATATGGATTGCTTCTTATCTGGCGAATGAGACCAATTGCCTGAACATCAATCTGCTGCACTTGAGTTCACGCAAGGCCGTGGACGCTGCGTGGACCATGCAGCAGGTATTTCCGCACATCAAATTCCGCCGCGAGGTGACTGTCGGTCACCTGCTGCTTGATACAGATTGCGAATGCGCGGTCCACGCCAAGGTCAATCCACCGATTCGCCCGCGGGAAGACGTCGAAGCCCTCTGGCAGGCTGTGCTTGATCGCAAGATCGACTGGATCGTGAGTGATCACGCCTGCTGTTCGGCTGAGCAGAAGTGGTCCAAGGACGACCCAACCAACATCTGGCTGGCGAAGTCAGGGTTCGGCGGCACCGAATATCTTCTTTCCGGAGTCCTCAGCGAGGGCAGCAAGCGCGGCATGTCGTACAATCACATGGCCGAGCTTTTGAGCTGGAAACCGGCGCAACGCTTCGGGCTGCCGACCAAGGGCGATATCGCGCCCGACTATGACGCCGATATCGTGCTTGTCGATCCGCACGAAAGCTTTGTGGTGCGTGCAGCCGAATCCGAATCCGAGCAAGGCTACTCACCGTTCGAAGGCATCGAACTCACCGGCCGGGTGAAAAACACTTTCCTGCGTGGCAACCTCGTCTACGACAGCGGGACAGTTGTCGGGCCGGCTCGCGGCAAATATCTGCGGCGAGGCGACGCTGCTCGGACTCGCTGAAAATTTCCGGCGCAAAAATGGTCACCGGCGTCAGCGTCACTGTCGAGCACGACTGCGCTAGGACAATTTTTGGCCTGAAAATATTTTACGACTCATAGGTAATATTTTATTATCTTTCGTACCGTGTCGACATAAAACTGATCGAGCCCGCCCGCGTTGTGGTCGGAAACGACGGCTGCCCCGCATGCGAGCCCGAGGGCTCGCCGGGGCGCGCTCCGAGGCCTGCCTCGAACACCATGGTGGCCGGGCCGCCGGGCGACGCAATGGTGATAACTGGAGTCGGTGGTGCCAGCGCCTGGGCAACATGACGTGATGGCGTGTCGTCAACGTTGCCAACACGAGCCGCAATCGACTCCTGCCCAAGCAATGCGAGTGGCTGCAAAGAGGATCAATAGCAACCGGACTGAAGTGAGCGCCGCTGGGCGGGATTAGGGCAGTTTCAGCTTTGGACCGGTCTTCGGCAGCTGAAGCCAGCATTTCGAATTGTTCGCCATTAGCGCCGCGATGAACGCCATTCCCGACGGACAGATCGGGTTTGGTATCGCGGTTGTCGCCAAGTTCGTCGGTGATCGACTGACCACGCTGAAGCTTTGTAATTTCCGCAATACGCGGCTGAGTGGCAGGCTGCAAACCAGCCGACTGCGCGACGACAATACGCTCGTCCATGATACGCTACCTCACACTACAGAACGGCGTGAGGTAACCCCCGTCACACGTCGTTCAGACGTAATGCCTGTAGCGCAACTTGACTGTGACAAATAGCCGTTTTGGATTTAACAAAACAATTTGGCAAAGTAGTTTGTCTAATTTGCTTATGCGCGCGATGGATATCGCCTGGCCGTACGCGCTTTGCGCAAGATGATTTAAGACAACCGCGCCGATTGTCCGAGTCAGACGGATTCAGCCGCGGCATTTTCACGCGCGGCAAGCGCTGCGGCGAAAGTGCGATGCAAGCGTGCAGAATCGGGTTCGATACCGGTGAAGAGTCGGAACGCTTCAACGGCTTGGTGCACGCACATTCCACCGCCGTTCATTACTTTGGCGCCTTTTGCAGCCGCCGCTTGAATGAATTCGGTCTCAATTGGCGTATAGATAACGTCGGCGGCCCAGTGTGTCGCTTTGAGCACGGACACAGGTATCGGGTTGCCCGGAAAGCCGCGCATGCCGACCTGCGTCGCATTTACGACGCCATCGGCGGCAGCGATGTCGCGTTCGAGGTCACTGCTGACGCGGCAGCGCGATGCGCCGTAGTGCCTGATGAGATCGTCCTGCAGAGCATTTGCGCGCGCGACGTCAAGGTCATGAATGACAAGGACGGCAACACCCAAATCCATCAAGGCAAAGGCAACGGCGCGCCCGGCACCGCCGGCACCGACCTGCACAACAGTTGCATTCTTCGCACTGCTGCTCCCCAGGCTCTCTTCAAATCCACGGCGAAATCCAAGCCGGTCAAAATTGTAGCCCATGGTGCGGCCATCCCGCGCAATCGTGACTGTATTGACCGCGCCGATCTGAGCGGCCTGCGGGTCCACCCTGTCGAGAAGTGTCAAAATATCCTGCTTGAAGGGATAGGTGACGTTTGCGCCCGCGAAACCGGTGGCTTTCATTGCATCGAGGAGTTGATCGAGCCGGCGCCCCGGCAAACGATCGACGTCTATCAGATGGTAGAAACCGTCGATCCCGGCGGTCGCGAAGGCGTCGGCAAAAAGCGCCGGTGACAGCGACCCCATGATGTTCGCGCCAATCAGCCCGATCAGGATTCTGTTTTCGCCCACAATACCCGGTCCGCCAACGCATCACCCGGACCATGGCCAAATTCTCGGAAGTCAGCAACAGAGCCGAAAGGGAGTCCCGTTTTCGCATTGCTGCGGGCGCCAATTGCCACTGCTTGCGAACACTTGAAGCGCGCGCGGCTACGCGGCCGGTCGATGTGCGGAATCACCGGAGGGTGCATTCAAGTCGCCGGTTCGCTCTTCCATCTCGGCAAGCTGACAATAGGTGCGCCGTAACTGCTCGCACCTCTCGCGACTATCTTGGTCGTGCGTCCGTCGCGCCAGGTCAGCGCACCTGTCAGCTTGTCTTCTTAGGAATTTCGCAGAAGCCATCTCAGCCTCCCGAATTCCCGGCATTTGCATTGCAACATTCTTCAATGTGCGACACAAATTAAATTTCATCAGGCAGGTAATTTTCCAAAACAAACGCAGGACGTTAGTGCCACCGAGCTGCTGCGACATCCGCGAAATTAGGCAACGTGCCTAAAGAATGCCGCCTGCTTCGCCCTCTTTTTATGCAACCGGTTTCCGGGCGCGCTTCTTCAACGCCGCGCGTCCATTCACCTAGTCCGCGATAACTGCCGTGCCTTCGATCTCAACTTTCGCACGCGGTTCGAGCAGGCCAGCAACCGCCAACAGGGTCATCGCGGGAAAATGCCGGCCGATCGTCCGACGATAGGCCTTTCCGATCTCCTGCCGGCGGGCGGCATATTCGGCCCTGTCGGTGACGTACCAGTTAAGCCGCACAAGATGACGCGGCGCTGCGCCGGCCGCTGCGAGAACGTCAACAATGTTTTTCAGCGCCTGCTCGACTTGAGCGACGAAATCATCGCTTTCGAATTGCGCCTGCGCATTCCAGCCAACTTGGCCGGCAATGAAAACCTGACGGCCCTGCGCGGCGATGCCGTTGGCGTAACCATTTGGCGCCGCCCAGTGCTCCGGCTGCAAGACTTCAAACGCGCTTTTGTTCATTGTGCCTGCTCTCGTAATTTGAAACGTTGAATTTTTCCGGTCTGGGTCTTCGGCAAGGCCTCGACGAATTTCACCACGCGCGGATATTTGTATGGTGCGATGGTTGCCTTGACGTGATCTTGCAAGATCTTGATGCGCAGATTATCCGCCACGACGCCAGCCTTGAGCACGACAAAGGCCGAAACGACCTGCCCCCGCTCGACATCGGCGGCGCCAATCACGGCACATTCCGCGACATCCGGATGCGACAGCAGTGCCGCCTCGACCTCCGGCCCGGCGATGTTATAGCCGGCCGAGACAATCATGTCGTCGTTGCGGGCAGCGAAATGGAATCGGCCGTCTGTGTCCCGGATGAACGCGTCGCCGGTGAGATTCCAGCCGCCGCTAACGTAATTTTTCTGCCGTTTGTCGGCGAGATAACGGCAACCGGTCGGGCCGCGCACGGCCAGCCGTCCGACCTTACCCGCGGGGACCTCGTTCATGTCGGCGTCGACGACCTTGGCTTCATATCCGGCGACCGGCCGGCCGGTCGCGCCCGGCAACGCATCCCCAACCCGGCTGGTAATGAAGATGTGCAGCAACTCGGTCGACCCAATGCCGTCGAGGATCGGCTTGCCGGTGCGGCGGGTCCAATCCTCGAAGACCGGCGCCGGCAAGGTCTCGCCGGCTGAAACGGCAAGCCGCAGGGACGACAGATTGGCCCCTTGGTCCATCGCCGCCATCATCGCCCGATACGCGGTTGGCGCGGTGAATGAGATCGTTGCCTTATACGTTTCGATGATCTGCACCATGTTTGCCGGAGACGCGGTTTCGAGCAGCGTCGCGGTGGCGCCGAAGCGAAGCGGAAAAATCGCCAGGCCGCCGAGACCGAAGGTAAAAGCCAAGGGCGGCGAGCCAACAAACACGTCGTCCGGTGTTACGTTGAGAATTTCCCTAGCGTAACCATCAGCGATAATCAGAAGATCGCGATGGAAATGCATCGTGGCCTTGGGTTCGCCGGTCGTGCCGGACGTGAAACCGAGCAATGCGACGTCGTCGCGCCCGGTCGCGACTGCGTCGAACTTCACCGGCTTGTCGAGCGCGACGCGATCCAGCTCAGCGTCGTGATTGGATGTGCCGTCGAAATTCACAACCTGCTTGAGAAATTTGCTCGTCTTGGCGCAAGCGACCAATTCGTCGGCGATGCGGCTATCGGTCAATGCCAGCGCGATCTCGGCCTTGTCGACAATCTTGCCGAGCTCGCCGGCCCGCAGCATCGGCATCGTGTTGACGACTACCGCGCCTGCCTTGGTGGCGGCGAGCCAGGCCGCGACCAGCGCCGGATTGTTGCCCGAGCGGATCAAGATGCGGTTGCCCGGCTTGATCCCGTAATTCTCAACGAGCGCGTGCGCGAGCCGGTTCGACCAGTCGGCCAGCTCCTTATAGGTGCGCCGGCGGCCATTGCCGATGAGCGCGATGTGGTCGCCGAAGCCATGCTCGACCATGCGGTCCGTCAATTCGACCGCGGCATTCAAGCGCTCTGGATATTGAAATTCCGGCCGATCGAGCAGGATATCCGGCCACTGATCGAACGGCGGTAGATTGTCGCGGCAAAAGGTATCGACATGCGCGGACGGGCCAAGCTTGATGTTTCGGGTCATGTCAGTGACCTGTGGCAGATGAAAGCACCGATCGGGCGATGATGATTTTCTGGACGTCGCTGGCGCCCTCGTAAATACGGAGTGCCCGAATTTCACGATAGAGCATCTCGACAGGGTGACCAGCGCGCACGCCGTCGCCGCCGTGGATCTGCACGGCCGCATCGATCACGCGTTGCGCCGCTTCGGTGGCGTACAGCTTCGCCATTGCCGCTTCGCGCGTCACGCGCGCCGCACCCATGTCCTTGGCCCAGGCGGCGCGATAGACGAGGAGCGCCGCAGCATCGATCTCCGTTGCCATGTCGGCGATGTGGCCCTGTACCATCTGCAATTCCGCCAATGCCGCACCGAACAACTCGCGGGTCCTGGCTCGCTTGAGTGTTTCAGCATGCGCGCGGCGCGCAAAGCCGAGTGCGGCGGCGCCGACCGAGGTGCGGAACACGTCGAGCGTCGCCATCGCGATCTTGAAGCCATCGCCGTTCGCACCAATCAGGTCAGGGGCACCGACCCGGCAGTCTTTAAAGGCGAGCCGTGCGAGGGGATGCGGCGCGATCGCCTCGATGCGCTCGACGATTGACAGGCCGGGATTATCTGCGCGCACGAGGAATGCCGACAGCCCTTTCGCGCCCGGAGCCTCTCCAGTGCGGGCGAAGACGACGTAAAGATCGGCGATGCCGCCGTTCGAGATCCAGGTTTTCTCGCCGTCGAGGACGAAGCCGTCGCGGTCTCGCCGCGCCGTGGTTGAAATATTGGCAACGTCAGACCCGGAGGCCGGCTCGGTCAGCGCAAAGGCCGCAATCGCCGCGCCGCTGCGGGTTTTTGATAGCCATTGGGCTTTTTGGGCGGCCGTGCCGAACAGCGAGATCGGGCCGGCGCCGAGGCCCTGCATCGCGAAAGCAAAATCGGCGAGGCCGGAATGGCGCGCCAGCGTCTCGCGCACCAATGCCAGCGTGCGGACGTCGATTTTCTCCGAGGGATCGTCGCCGGGCGCGGTGTACTTGAGCAAGCCGTCGCGCCCGAGCCTGGAGACCAGCTCGCGGCAGGCGGCGTCGACGTCGCGGTGATCGACATGCACGCAATGTTGCGCTGCCCAGGTTTCCAGCCGCTCCGCCAGCACACGATGGCGCTCCTCGAAAAACGGCCAAAGCAGGAAGCTGCGGTCAAGCATCTTCAATTTCCGGCGAACTGTGGTTTCTGCTTTGCGACAAAGGCTTCGTAGGCACGACGAAAATCCTGTGTCTGCATACAGACCGCCTGCGCAAGCGCCTCAGCCTCGATCGCCGTGTCGAGAGGCATCGCAAATTCCTGATGCAGCATGGTCTTCGTCATCGCATGCGCGAAAGTCGGTCCGTTGGCGAGTTGCTGCGCCAGCGCCATCGCGTCTGCTTCGAGCGTGTCGGCGCCGACAATGCGATTGAAAAAGCCCCAGCGCTCGCCTTCTTCCGCTGTCATGGTGCGGCCGGTGTAGAGCAGTTCCGACGCACGGCCGTGACCGATGACGCGAGGCAGCAGGGCGCAGGCGCCCATGTCGCAGCCGGCGAGGCCGACACGCGTGAACAAAAACGCGGTTTTGGCCTGCGCCGTTGCGAGGCGGATATCGCAGAACAGTGCGATCATCGCGCCTGCTCCGACGCAGACACCATCGATTGCGGCGATGATCGGTTGCGGGCAGTCGCGCATAGCCTTCACGAGTTCGCCGGTCATCCGGGTAAACTCGAGCAGCCCATTCATTTCGCGGCTTAACAACGGCCCGATGATGTCGTGGACGTCGCCGCCGGAGCAAAAATTTCCGCCATTCGAGCCGAATATGATGACCTTGATATCGCGAGCCCGCGCAAGCTTACGGAACGTCTTACCAAGCTCGGCGTAACTTTCGAAAGTAATCGGGTTCTTGCGCTCGGGACCCTTGAGCGTGATCACGGCGACGCCATCGACCGCAGCGATGATCGGCCTGCCGAAATGGAGCATCGCCCTGACCAGATCGCCGGTCATGCGTGTGAAGGCAAGCAGCTGCTTCATCTCCATACCGATCAGCGGCCCGATGATATCGTGCACGTCGCCGCCGGA
>Ga0187785_10000650_pt1 | contig 12651 bp, 11 predicted proteins | sample 0815_BV2_4_20_MG_FD_132466 | JGI IMG/M metagenome (GOLD analysis project Ga0187785, IMG submission 132466) | Tropical peat soil microbial communities from peatlands in Department of Meta, Colombia - 0815_BV2_4_20_MG | ecosystem: Environmental > Terrestrial > Soil > Wetlands > Peat | place...
CACCTCACATTGGCAAATGCGGTCGATTGTATCGCGGGCTATTCCTGTTCGAACGAGGGCTCGGTCCGTGAGTTTCAGCGTCATACGACACAATGGGGCATGGGCAAGAATTTCGACCGCACAGGCGGCTTTGGTCCTTGGATGGTGACGGCAGATGAGCTTCCACCTGGCGGCAAGGGCCTCAAGATCATGAGCCGCCTCAACGGAAATACCATGCAATCCGACAATACGAACAACATGATGTTTCCTCTGGCCGAGACGCTCGTCTACATCACCAAAGGCATGACGCTCGAGCCGGGCGATGTGCTCCTTACGGGGACGCCGTCAGGAGTCGGTCATGCCCGCAAACCGGAGCCGGTTTGGATGAAAGCGGGTGATACTTGCGAGATTGAGATTGAAGGCGTCGGTGTGTTGCGCAATCCGATCGAGGATGAAAAATAACAACGAACAAGACGTGGGGGAGGACGATGAAACGAGGAAAACTGGTTGCAGCCATTGCGACGATGCTCGCGATGATCATGCCGGCGCTCGCGGAATGGCCAAACGACAAGCCTATCCGCGTGCTGGTTGGCTTCGGACCCGGCGGTGGCACCGATATCGTGACGCGGATCATTGCGCCGCCGCTGTCCCAGTTGTTGCATCAAACCGTTGTTGTCGAAAACAAGCCAGGCGCCGGTGGCTCGATTGCCTCGGCCGAAGTGGCGAATGCCGACAAGGATGGCTACACGGCATCGATGATCAGCACCGGCCATACGATCTCGGCTGTGATGCTCAAATCGGTGCGCTACGATGCGGTGAAGGATTTCGCGCCGACGGCCCTGGTTGCCGACAGCGCCTTTGTCGTGGTCGCCCGCAAGGATTTTCCCGCCAACGACATCAAAGGTCTGGTTGCGCTCGGCAAAGCGTCTCCTGGTAAACTCAATTTTGCCAGCGTCGGCCTTGGCTCGACTCAGCATTTTGCCGGTGAATTGCTGAGGCAATCGACCGGCATCGACGTGAAGCACATTCCCTATCGTGGCACGCCCGGCGTGATCGCCGCACTGCTTGCCCAGGAAGTCGACTACGCAGTTGAACTTGCGCATGCGGTGCGCGGACAGGTGGAGGCCGGTCAACTGAAGCTGCTGGCCGTGGGTACGCCCGAACGATGGCCAACCATCCCCGACGTCCCAACGGTGGCCGAATCTGGGGTGCCAGGCTACGCGGTAACCGGCTGGTACGGCTGGGTCTATCCAGCCGGCACTCCGGCCGCGATCGTCAACAAGACATCAGAAGCTCTCAAACAAGTCCTGGCTCAGCCGGATATCAAGGAGCAGATGGCGAAGGCCGGTGCCGCCGTCCACGTCATGTCGGCTGCGGAATTCACGCAGCATATGACCGATGAGGTCGCCAAGTGGAAGGCAGTGCGCGATAAGGCGGGCCTCGAACCACAATAGTTGCCAGACGTTGTCATTGAAATTTGGAAGAGGAAGATATGGCTGATCAACTCGACGTGCTTGTCATCTGCGGGTCGCTCCGCAAGGGGTCATACAACGCCGCATTGACTCGTGCGCTGCCCGCTTTGGCGCCCCCTGAGATGAAATTGATCGTGGCGCCGCCGTTCGACGCGTTGCCGCTTTATAACGCCGATGCCCAGGACTCGTCCGGTTTTCCGGCCCCAGCGGAAACTTTGGCGGCGGCGATTCGTTCGGCCAACGGCGTTCTTTTCGTGACGCCTGAATACAACTGGTCGATGCCCGGCGGCTTGAAGAACGCGATCGACTGGCTTTCGCGCATGAAAGACCAGCCATTCAAGGAAAAGCCGGTTGCAATTCAATCGTGCTCGCAAGGGCCACTTGGCGGCGCGCGAATGCAGTATCACTGGCGGATGTCGATGACGTTTCTGGGCGCATTCATCTTTGGGACGCCTGAAATCTTCGTCGGCAATGCTGCGTCGAAGTTCGACAAAGAAACGCTTGAGCTGAAGGACCAGCCCACCAGAGATATCGTCAAGACCCAGCTCGCAGCGTTCGCGAAGTTCATCAAGCGGATAAGAGCGGGCGCGTAGCCAGCGTCGCTCTTTGCCGCACCGCCGTGAGCCGGAGCGGTTTCTCGTCAATCGAATGACGCTACGCCGCCGTTGAGGAAGGCAATTCGGATCGATTGGAGCGATCGCCGGAGAGCAGAATTTGTTCGAATTCTGCTGCAGGCATCGGACGCCCAAAGTAATAGCCCTGACCTTGTTTGCATCCCATTTGTGCAAGCAAATTGGCCGTTCCTCGATCTTCAATGCCTTCGGCGACGACCGACAGTCCAAGCAGCGTGCTAAGTCCGATCGTCGAGCTGACGATGGCGGCGTTGTCGATGTCGCTTCGCAATTGGCTCACGAAGGACCGGTCGATTTTCAAACCTGTAATAGGAAATTTTTTCAGGTAGCTCAGGCTAGCATAACCGGTACCGAAATCATCCAGCAGGATACGGACGCCGAGATTTCTGATTTCGCGGAAAACCGCAACGGCTCTTTCGTCATCGATCAAGATATCTTCAGTCACTTCAAGTTCGAGGCGCGATGGCGGACAAGCGGTTTCCTTCAGCGCGGAATCGATTGTCTTGACGAGGTCATTTGAGTGAATTTGCGATGGCGCTAAGTTGACGGCAATGGAAAGGTCGAAGCCCTTTTTATTCCACAGACGGGCCTGTTGGCAGGCGCTCCGCATGACCCATTGGGCGAGTCGATCGGAAAGCGCGGACGCTTTCACCACGTGGATGAATTCCGCCGGCGAAAGAAGGCCGCGGTAGGGGTGCCGCCAGCGGATGAGAGCCTCTGCACCAATAACCGTATCGTCTTCGAGGTTCACCTTCGGCTGATAGAACACCTCAAACTCATTCCGTTCCAGGGCGCGCGCGAGTTCCGATTCGAGTCTCGCGCGCATTTCGAGTTCGATCCTGATACTGCGTTCGAAGACGACGTGGCTGCCACGTCTGTCGGCTTTCGCACGATAGAGCGCAATGTGTGCGTTGCTTACAAGCTCGTCCGACGTTCTGCATTCTTTCGGATAGACCGCTATGCCCACGCTGACCGTGACGTGCTGCTGGCGCTCTCCGATTGAAAGCTGATTATCGCTGAACGAGCGAGATATCTGTTCTGAAAGCTTTTTGGCCGTGGCCGTACCGTCGTCACCTTCGACGATGATGCCAAATTCGTCACCTTCAAGTCGCGCGAGAAGCCTTACGCCGCTGCAGATACTGGTGAGGCGCTGGGCTAACGCGCAGATGATTTTGTCGGCATAAGTGTGGCCGAGCGTGTCGACAAAGAATTGTAGTTTATCAAGTCCGACGATGACGAGCGCGATTTCCTTCGCACCCGATTCTGCGCTGGAAATTCCGTCGCGCAGTTTTGTTGCAAGCGTGTGCCGATTGGGAAGGCCGGTCAACGCGTCATATTCTGCGAGATAGCGGAGGCGCGCGGCTTCGCGCTGTCGCACGGAAATATCCCTGAAGACTGCACCGTAGTTAAAGCCGTCCGCGCCAAGCCATCCCGAGAAGCATGCTTCGAGCGGGAACAATTCTCCGTTTTTCCGCCGACCGGTGAGCTCGACAAGCTTCCCACCTGGAGCCTGCAGCATCTCATGTGGCAGGGCGAGAATTGAAAATGGCTGGTCATTGTTCGCGATGCAGATTTTCTCGATGGGACATCCCAGCATTTCTTCCGAGTCGAAACCGAAAATCGCCGCAGCGGTCGGGTTCCACACGGTAACGAAACCGTTCTTGTCCGCACACACCAGGCCGTCGCCAAGCGACATGGCTATTCGCTGAAAACGTCTCTCGGCAATGAGGCCGAGCAGGCCGCGCAAGTCGATTTCGTCAAGTGCAATCGCTGCGAGATAAGCGAGTACTGTGATTTGCAATAGAGCCGTGTCCAGAATGACAGGAAATTTGGCCTGAAGGATTGTCGCGCAGAGCTCGCAGGCAAGGGAAATGGCGATGAGGATAGCAACGCGCGTGAGTGCGGAAGTCCGGCGCCACGAGACGATCATCGCAAGAAAAATAATGATCGCCCCCGCAAGCGTCACCAGCGGGGCCGAAATACGTAGCAGTCGTTCCTGCAAAATGGATTCAGCTGCCAGGGCCTGAAGAACAACTCCGGGCACCATATGACCGTTCGGAATATTGAATCGATCGCCGAGTTCGAGTGCCGTCCCTCCAACAAGAACTTTTTTACCCTTGAGGAGGGGCAACACCGTGGGATCTTCAGCCAGAACATCCTTGTAAGAGACGCTTGGTATTGAGGCCGGAACGATGCTGAAATCGATCCAGAGAGGTGCCTTGGCCGTTTCGTAGCGGCCAGTCAGAATCGCGCCCATTGAAGGTAAAAACGTTCCATCGATTGTTTCTCCGTAAGGGTATCGACGGACCGTGCCGTCCGTTTCGGCGGAGATGTTGACGACTGCGGGCCATGCCTGTTTCGCGAAACTCGGAAGCGGTCGATTGAGATGAATTGTCGCTCGATTCCTGGGATCGATCACTTGCTCAAATGTGGGCAGGATGATTGACCCGGAAGCCTTCTTCAGCGCTTCGGCAAGGGCCTGATCAAATTCGGGCGTAGATGGCGTGCTGAAGTCGACATCGAATGCGATGTCGGTCGCACCGGCTTTTGTGAGTTTATCGATAAGGCTGGCGTGCAGGCGTCGCGGCCACGGCCAAACACCAATTGCCTCAATTGAAGGTGAGTCGATGGCGACGACGACAATATTGCCACTGGCTTGGCGGGTATGTGAGGCGAATCGCAGGTCGATGAGCGCATTTTTCAATATGCCGAGCGCCCCGGTCAGCGATAACGCGACCAGGGCGAGCACGACGAAGAAGTGCGGAAAAATCCTCTTCACGTGCCGTCGGCAGACGACGCGCTTTTTGCGTCGCGCAGCAGCGGTTCTGCTGCGTTAGATCTTGCCCTTCGCTTTGCCGTTTCCGTTGCCGTTCCCATTGCCGTTCCCGTTGGCGCTTCCGATTGCAATGCTGTTGCCGACGCCATTTCCGGCTCCATTGGCATTGCCATTACCGTTGCCGTTGCCGTTCCCGTTGCCATTGGCGTTGCCATTGCCGTTCCCGCCGGCGCTGCTGCTTGCGGAGGAATTGCTATTGTTCGCGTTGTAGCTTTGGGACGCCCCATTGCCGGGTGTGAGCGTGCCGTTGTTCCAGATCGTTTGCTTGGAAGGATTCCGATCACCAGTCCCGACAATGGCCCCATGCGCGAGACCGTCTGTCGCCTTGACGAAATTCAGGGTTACTTCGCCAAGCGGAGCGGTGATGCGGACAGAATTCTTGTCTTGAGCCGTGGCGGCCGCGGAATTATTCGCCACATCCATCGTTTGAAGGGCGCGGACCGATTTGCCATCAGGAGCCGGGAGACCGCCTTTTGGTACGCGAATCTGATCGATCGGCGATGTCCGCGGCGTGCCTTGTTTCACGGGGCCCGCCTGTGCGCCGGTTAACGAAAGTCCAGCGCGTCCCGATACCGAGACCTTCGCGGATTGGCCCGGAAGAACGAGTGCGTTCTGGCCGGTTTTGAAATCCGTGACTTCAACCTGGCCGCCAATCACTTGGACCCCAGCTCCACGCCGGTCCAAGGTGACCCGAAACTCCGTTCCCTTGACGACGGCCGCCAGGTAGGGGGTCTCGACCTGGAAGTGTTTGAAGTTGCGTTTTTCGGCATGGAAGAGAACTGAGCCTGCCTGTTCGTATATCGTCGTCGACAAGCCGTCTTTCTGTTCGGCAGGCAGTGAAATTACCGAGTTCGGCGCGACCAGCATGCTCGCTTCACCGCGAGTGAGCAGTACGCGCCCATTGGAGCCCGTTCGAATAGTGTCGCCTGGTTTGAGGATAGTCTCGTCGGTCAGTGAGGCTTCCTGCACGGCGGTTGTCGTCAACCAAACAGCGCCGGACGACTTGCTCACGCGCCACGCAGTGGCGTCTTCCGCAATGACTCTTGCATTTGTGCAAACAGCGAAAAGCGCGGCCACCAATAACGGGGCACAAAAGCTTTGAACTCGGGCAAGCACCGACGCCTCCTGCGCGATTACTCCGCCTCAAATGAGAGGCGGGCTCCCGGTCACCCAGTAGCGACGGTTTTGAAGAAGATTCTTCAATTTTTAGCTTATCGGGAACCCAGCAGGACGATGGCACCCGTAACCATTCGTTAACCGTAAAATTTTACCATTTGTTTGTTTCGATGGGCGGCGGAAACAACGCGAGAACCCCAGATATGGCGTGGATTCTCGCGATTTATGAGTTGCTTCCGCGCTACCGAACATTGGCAAAGCCACTCGCAGTCACGCTCGCTTCCCTCGCGGCGCTGCTGATTGCGGAGAAAATGAGCGTGGCGCAACAGGCGCCGAGCCAGCCGCGCTACGACACCCGACAAACTGAAAAGAGCCTTGAGGCACTCCAGCTCGGCCACGGGGGAGCCGCCGGCTCGCCCGTGAGACTGCCGAGCTCGCCAAAGGCGGAGCCAACAAGAAGAAACTCAAAGCCGTTGTTCAAGCTGACGTCCGTTGTCGTCGAAGGTTCGAAAACTGTCGCTGCCGGTGCGATCGACGAAATCTACCGGTCCTACATCGGGAAAAAAGTTTCGCAGGCGGATCTGGCAGCAATTGCAGAGGCGATCACCGAGGCGTACCGAGGTGCGGGTTATCACCTGACGCGCGCCTTTGTGCCCCCGCAGGACGTCAAGAACGGCCGCATCCGGGTGAAAGTCGTTGAGGGCTACATCGGTGATGTGGTGATCAGAGGGGACGGCGCCGATCGTTTCGGCGTTCGGTTGTTGCTCGCGCCCGTTGTCGGGGAGCGTCCCTCACAGCTGAAGACTCTCGAGCGGCAGCTGATGCTGATCAACGACAGTCCCGGCGTCCGCATCGTTGACACCGTGCTTGAAGAAATTGGAAAAGCGTCAGGGAAATTCCGTCTCGTTGTTTCGATTCAGACCTGGGAGATTTTCCAGGCCTTTGGTTTTGACAACCAGGGCACGTCCGCCGTCGGTCCATTGGAGGCATATTCGACGACAGCGTTCAACTCGTCTTTCTTTCCGGGTGATACTTTCGTCGTCAATGCTTCCACAACGCCAAATTCAGTGCGTGAGTTCGGATTCGGAAAGCTCGCTTACGACGTCCCCATAGGAACCAACGGTGTGCGTATTGGTGCCGATGCACTCTACAGCAACGTCGCACCTGGCGACGGCAGGCGTCAGACAAACACGAATTCGGAAACCAAGACACTTGAGGTGAAGGGCAGCGTCGTTCCCATTGAGACGCGGAAATCCTCACTGTGGCTGACGGCTGTCGCGGGCATTACCGACAGCCTCGAACGCGATTCCGCAGGCATGCATTATGACGATCATCTGCGTACGCTTGGTCTGATAGCCGATTACAAACTCAATGATCGTTTTGCCGGCTGGAATTATCTGACCCTCGCATTTCGCCAAGGCTTCACCATTCTCGGGGCCTCGCAAAAAGATGACGACCTGTTGTCAAGAGCCGGTGCATCTGGAAACTTTTCAATTTTCGATTTTGCATTTTCGAGATACCAGCCGCTTTCCGACGTCTGGTCGGTGAAAGTTTCGGCGAGTGGGCAATGGGCATCCGGACCGTTGTTGATTTCGCAACAATTTTACCTCGGGGACTCCTTTTATGGACCGGGTTACTACAGCGGCGACAGCGGTATTTGGGCTTACGGAGAAATGCGGTTCGACCAAAGTGTCTCGAACGCCGTATTGAAGGGTTACGAGATCTACGGCTTTTTTGATAAAGGCGCCGTCTGGAGTTTCAACAATGATGGCCAGATTCTTTCCATAGCGTCGGCCGGTGCGGGGATCCGCTTTTTCCTCGCGGATCAATGGCAAGCCGGTGTCGGTTTTGCGGTACCGGTTCATGCAGGTACGACAGCGAATGACTCTCACGGCGTGCGGTTTCTTTTTACGCTGTCGAACTCTTTCAAGCTGTGTCCGCAGCGCGCACAGTTGCGCTGCACCTGACTGGCGGTCTTTGAGAGAAGACAGCCTATGCAGCAATGCGCGAGCGGCTGCGGAATCTCCTCACGGACCGTCGAGATCCGGCGGATCAAACCAGTTCGTCAGCGAAATGCCTCCGTCGACCACGAATGCGGCGCCGGTCACGTAGGCTGACAGTCGGTTCGACAACACTGTTAAAGCCATGGGCACGAGGTCTTCGCTGCGTCCGAGACGACCCAATGGGATGTGTCGCGCGAGCGCGGGATCCGCAACGAAACCTCCGGCGGCAATGGCACCGGGCACCAGCGCGTTGACGCGGATTCCGAAACGACCCAGGCTTTTGGCCAATTCCTTGACCAACATCGCCAACGCAGCCTTGGCGGTGCTGTAGTGTGGCAGGTTACGTGGCGTGTCGGCGTGCAGTGAAGTCAGCATCAGGAACGAGCCGGGTTGACGGGCCGCGATGAGCTGGCGAGCAAGTTCGCGGGCGATGTGGAAGCCGGCATCGATGTTGACTGCATGCATCTGCCGCCAGATTTCATCGGTCACGCCCAGTGCGTGGTCGGCTTCGCGCCGCGCGGGTGCGGCGCTGTGCACGAAATGCGTCACCTGTCCGACAGCGGATCGCGCATGGGCGAGAAGCGCATCGCAAGCGTCGCGGTTCGCCAGGTCGCCGACCCAGGGTAACGCCAGCTCCGGTCGGGGCGAGGTGGCCACCGCCGTGGCGACAGTATCCTGACGCACGTCGGCGAACACGGTTCGCACGCCTTCGCCGACCAACGCTTGCGCGATGGCGCGTCCGATGCCATTGCCGGCTCCGGTCACAAGGGCCGCTTCATGCTCTGGGTCGAACGGATTGCTCAGCGCGCTCATGTCCGGAGCGATCATGCCTGTTTTCGAGAGTTAAGGGGATGATCGATCTGACATCGTGGCGCGTCCTCTTGCAACCAAACGGGCGCGCGCCAGATCTGGCGAGATCCCGCCTTAATGCCGATTGAGCAAGTGACTACGGCGTCGCTACAACGCCATCACGCTGCAATTGCGGAGCAGTGCAACTGCTGTTTGTGCGCGGCTTCTCCCGGCTGCTGCCGCGTGCCCTCGGCGTTGGGCTTCGCATTCAGTTCGGGACGGCATGATCGGCACAATCCCCGTGGAATGGTGCCCTCGAGTGAATGATCAACGTGGCATGAGGTCTGCATTTCCTGCCTCAAATTGAGGTGCGAATCACGCGTACAGAACTCAGGGAGGCCCTTAGCACGAAGTCCGGCGAGCCCGGTAACGAAACGTTAGGACGGGCATCGTTAACAACGTGTTAATCGGGGCTCCTGCAGGCCAGGCGCACGATCATTTCTCGTCGTCCTCGCCCATTTCGCCGATGTGATGTTGGGCGTAGAGCTCGAGACCCAACTTGGCCACCAGGTCGAGCTGTGTTTCGAGAAAGTCGATATGATGCTCCTCGTCGGACATCAGCTTTTCGAATAAATCGCGCGAGACGTAGTCCTTTACGGCGTGGCAGTGCGTGGCCGCCTCCTGGTAGAGCGCGCGAGCGGACATTTCGGCGGCGAGATCGCAGTCGAGCACTTCTTTTACGTTCTGGCCGATGTGCAAGGGGTCGAGCACCTGCATATTCGGGAAGCCTTCAAGAAAGATGATGCGTTCGACCAAAGTATCCGCATGCTCCATCTCCTCGATGGATTCCTTACGCCATTGCTTGGCAAGGCTCTTGTAACCCCAGTTATCGAGGAGTCGATAATGAAGCCAATATTGGTTGACGGCGGTCAGCTCGTGCCGCAGCGCTTTGTTGAGATACTCGATGACCTTCGGCTCACCCTTCATGGCGGACTCCCTGGGGACAGCGGAAATCTAAGGTAACACAATGCGCGGCGCGGTCACGACCGGTCCGAGACGCAATCGAAGTATCCTAGATCTGCTTTTGAGCGCAGCAGCTGCAACCAGCCGGACAACCCGCGCTGCTCAGCGCTTCGTCCATGATTTTACGGATAGTGCGCATGCAGCGGCCGCACTTCGCGCTGCAGCCGAGGCAGCCGTAAACTTGCACGGCAGAGCGCGGGCTCGCCGTGTTCACGGCGTGCCGCACTTCGTGGTCGCTTAACACATTGCAAGAGCAGACGATCATGAAACCCTGGAATCCAGCCTACGGAGTTCTCTGGCAACAATTCGCAGGTTCGCTAGCTGGTTTCCTTGAGTTAAGTCAAACTCAAATCGACATTTTAGAATCGTTCTGGACTAGGCGTTGTTTAAGCGCGAAGTGCGCGCCTCATCCTTCAGACCATGTTCTGAAAGCGTCTTCAGGATGAGTCGGATGCCGTTACCCGGCCGCTTGCGCGCGCTTTGGAAAAAGCTGTGGCCGCAGCTTCGGGTGCGAGGCCATCATCTTTGGCGCGTATGGCGTCTCGGCGCCTAGTTCCTCCGCCGCGTGCCAGGCCCAGCGTGGATCCCACAGTGCCGCGCGACCGATACAAATCAGATCAGCTTTGCCCTGCGCTACGATATCCTCTGCCTGCTGATAGCCGGCGATGAGTCCGACAGTCATTGTGATGATGCCGGATTCCTTCTTGACCTTCTCGGCGAAAGGAACCTGATAGCCGGCTGAAAGCGGAATCTTCTGCAGCGGTGAAAGCCCTCCCGTCGAGACATCCATGTAATCCAGGCCGCGCTTTTTCAACTCCTTGGCAAGCACGACGGTTTCCTCGGGCGTCCACCCGCCGTCGACCCAGTCGGTTGCGGAAACGCGCATGCCGATTGGTTTCTGTTCTGGCCATACGGCGCGCACGGCCTCGTACATTTCAATCGCAAAGCGCATGCGATTTTCCAGCGAGCCGCCATATTCGTCGATGCGCTGGTTCGAGATCGGCGAAAGGAACTGATGCGTCAGATAGCCATGGGCGCCATGCAGTTCGACCACGTCATAGCCGATGCGATCGACGCGTTTCGCCGCAGCGGCGAATTCGCCGATGCACCGCTTGATGTCATCCTTGGTCATCGCGTGTGGCACGGTCCAACCCGTGTCATAGGGGATTGCCGAGGGCGCCTCCGGCGTCCAAGCATCCGGTCCTTCCAAAATTGGTTTGCCGCCAGCTGCCGGTGGGGTCGTCGGACCTTTACGGCCTGCGTGGGCCAGCTGCACACCGAGTTTGGCGACTCCGTATTGGCGGCAGAAATCGTGGACCCGTTTCAGCGCCTTTTCGTTGTCGTCCGACCACATGCCGGCGCATCGCGGTGAAATGCGCCCCTGCGGATTGACATCGGTCATCTCCGTCATCACGAGGCCGGCGCAGCCAAGCGACATATTGCCCAGGTGCATGAGGTGCCAATCGTTGGCCGAACCGTTGTCGGAATTGTACTGGCACATCGGCGAGACCACGACGCGATTGGGCAAAGTGAGGCCACGCATGGTGAGTGGAGAAAATAGAACGCTAGCCATCGGGACGACTTCCTTTCAGTACGGAAAACTTCAGAGACCAGTGTGATAGGCGTGCATGGCAACTACGAGACAGCAGATGGCCCAGAACACGCAGTATTCGATGCCGCCGATCACCCAGATCCAGCTTTTGGTAACCTTGTAAGTCGCTGCGGCAGCGACAAGCAAGTGTATGAACGCAACGAATGCGACATATTGCAGATAGATCCCGAAAAACAGTCCGACAAAGAGAACGGCCTCGATCGCGCCGGAGATGTACATCCACGTCGCCGCCGGTTTGAAGCCGGCCTTGACGAAAAACTCAAGCGTCGCGGGGACTGTGATCTTGCCCACAATGTGTGGGATGAAGAAGACGGCGCAGATGATGCGCAACAGATTCATTTCATTGAACAGATTGAATTTGTCGGCAAGCGACATGGCAGCTCCCCCCGTGGCTCTATACGGCAACCACTTCCAAGCAAAATTGCATTTCTTGTCGCACCAGCCAACCCCGTCCGGTAGCGCCTATAGCTTTCGACCCTTGAGCCAGGCATCGCCTTTCGCGTAGAGCGCGTCCAGTGGCGGGCCGTCAAGACCGGGAAGCTCGTCCTTGATTTTGTAGCCAATCTTGCTCTGCAAATAGGCCAGGTGGCGATAGCCTTCCGGGAATTGCGCGAGATGATCCTTGTCCAAGGAGAGAGTCGCATCAGGTTCGACCGGGTCGATCCGGTCTTTTTCATAGGCGAGGCGACGCAGCACGATGCCCCATTTGCCCCGGCGTTTCTCCAGGAAATCGTAGAAACGGCCGCTGCAAACCACGTCGCATAAAATGCCATCGACCTTCGCACGCTGCGAGATGGTCATTTTCGTCTGTGCAATTGCACGCTTGCCCTTGATATCGATGCTCATGCCTCCGAGCATATGCATGATGCGCACACCGCGGTCATAGCCCTCCTGGCTTACGCGGATGAACTCCTCGTACGAGCCCTGAAACCAGGTCGCCCACATCTGTCCGTCCTTGTGCCACACGGTACGGAAGCGATCCCACATGCGGGCGTCGCGCCAGAGCGCCCAATTCTCGATCAGGTCGCGAATAGCGAGGCGATCGGCAGTGTTGCGCGGCATGAATATGATCCCCCTGTCGTGGCCGGGCTTGTCCCGACCATCCACGTCTTTATGGTGCAATCTTGCAAGACGCCGGTGTCCGCAACAAGTGCGGAGCAGCCGAACTTTGGGAGAAAATCTATGCCAA
>Ga0187785_10000651_pt1 | contig 12651 bp, 10 predicted proteins | sample 0815_BV2_4_20_MG_FD_132466 | JGI IMG/M metagenome (GOLD analysis project Ga0187785, IMG submission 132466) | Tropical peat soil microbial communities from peatlands in Department of Meta, Colombia - 0815_BV2_4_20_MG | ecosystem: Environmental > Terrestrial > Soil > Wetlands > Peat | place...
AGGCACGTCCCGCCTGAAGCTGAAGAATTACCACGCATTTGATTTGCGCTTGACACCGCACCTGTTTACCGGCATCGTGGAGGACCGAAATATGGAGGACTTATGATATCTGTTATCGTTCCGGTGCATAACGAAGAAGAAGTCATGCTAGAGTTATACGGCAGACTCAAGGCGGAGGCTGAACGCTGGAATGAGTCCTTCGAGGTACTTATGGTGGATGACGGCTCCACAGACTCCTCCTGGCAAATGATTCAGCAATTTCACGAGTCCGATTCCAGGTGGAAAGGCATCAGGTTGGGTCGGAACTTCGGGCATCAAGCGGCTATTTCAGCTGGTCTGCATTTCTCCAAGGGCGATTGCGTGATCATTATGGACGCGGACTTACAGGATCCTCCGGAAGAGATTCACCGATTCATAGAGAAATGGAAAGAGGGCTGGGATGTCGTTTTCGCATTGCGAACACACAGGAAGGAAGGTCTTTTCAAGAGATTTTGCTACAAAGCGTTTTACAGAATGCTGTCAGCGCTGTCTCACGTCAGCATCCCGATGGATGCCGGTGATTTTTGCCTCATGGACAGGAGAGTTGTGAACATTTTGGGAACCATGCCCGAACGCAGCCGCTTCATAAGGGGCTTGAGATCTTGGGTAGGTTTTAGACAGACTGCGGTTGCGTATGAGAGACTGGGAAGGGCGGCGGGGAAGGCAAAATACACGTACGGCAAGCTCATAAAACTGGCGTTGGACGGGATAGTTTCATTCACTTCCACGCCACTGAAGCTTGCCACACTGTTGGGGTTTGGCACATCAGTCGTTGCCCTCTTTGCCGGAGCTTTCTTCTTTCTCACTCGTATTTTCCCCGGCTTTTTCAGTGAACTCGGTTTTCCCGTGGTCCCAGGATTTGCTTCCGTCATCATTGCAGTTTTTTTTTGGGCGGAGTTCAGCTCATATGCCTGGGAATCGTGGGAGAATACATTTCCCGCATATATGAAGAAGTCAAGGCGCGCCCACTTTGGACCACTATGGACGTGCTAGGCGTTCAAACTATGAGTGAGGAGCGGGGGACATCCACAAAGTCAGACCCGCCTGGGATCTGACACACATCGCAATGGACCAACATCTGATGTTCGGTCACTTTTTTCTGAAATCTCAAGGGCCCGATCTGAAAGAACGTACATGAGCGAAGCTGAATTTGATAGGTTTGCGGATGACTATGCCGTAAAATTAAATGAAAGCATTCGATTTTCAGGAGAACAATACGATTATTTTAATCTTTACAAGTTAAGATGCCTCCGGAATTGGGTGATCGGTGACAGGGAGAACCTCACCATATTGGACTTCGGCTGCGGAGTAGGTAAGCTTTCTTACCTGCTGGCCGCGGCTTATCCGAAATCAGTGCTTTACGGAGTTGATGTTTCGGAAAAAAGTGTTCAATCCGCACAGAAAAACCCGTTTGGTCTCACCAATCTGCACTTCTCGAACACACTGCCTCGAACAAAAATGTTTGATGTCATCTATGCGGCCAACGTTTTCCACCATATTAAATGCGAAGACCGTCAAGAAGTGCTTGGTGCGCTCAGGGCGGTGATGAATCCGTTGGCGAAACTTGCGATATTCGAGCATAACCCATGGAATCCGTTCACACGATACGTGGTCAAAACTTGCCCGTTTGATGCGGATGCTAACCTGATTCGCTTGGGCGGGTTCGTGAAGATCGCCAGGCAGGCCGGTCTGAAAACCGTCCAGAGGAGATATATAGTATTTTTCCCGCGCTTCCTCGCTTTCTTAAGAGGTTTGGAGCCCAGTCTCGGTTTTTTCCCCCTTGGAGCGCAGTACATGCTCGTACTGGTGAGATGATGCTGGAACAGGTTCAAGAGGCGGCTAACCGCTCGCGCACCAATGCCGTGCGTTTAGGATATTTGTTTAGTTCGGTCTTCCGGGCCGGGGCGTCGTGCCCTAGACCTTGCCATAGTCGGAGGGATTCGTTGTTTCATCTAAACCTCGGTCATCGCAATGGTGGTTGAACTCGTCGTGTCGCGACCGGTTGCCAGTTATGCAACGTCTCTAATGATGGCAAAATGAGAGGAATCCTGGCGTTTCGTCAACAGTGAACACTATAACACTTCGGGTACATCCATCATGACAACACAATCGGCCCGGAATTCTGATAGCTGTTATCCGGACCTGTTGTTCATCCCGGTTCTGTCGATTTTGGTCGGCCTATTCCTTATTGACCCATATCGCGTCAACTCGGACTGCGCTTTCTATCTCGAGGGTGGCCGAAAATTATTGGAAGGAGGCAGACTTTACCTAGACTGGTTCGACGTCAATCCTCCTCTCATATTTTACCTTAACCTGATCCCTGCGGCGGTTTCTCGGTACACATCGGCTGATGTCGTCTTTGTTTTTCATGTCCTGGTTTTGGCTCTTATTGTGTGGTCAACCCTCTCCATTCGTGAAGCTTTGCTAAACAGTGATTTGGGCGTCTCACGTTTCGACGTTGGAACGCTCCTGGCTTTTTGGATTCTGTTTGATGTTTTCGTGCACCACCAAAATGATTTCGGTCAGCGAGACCACCTGTTTATTCTGTTTTTTGCCCCTTTTGTGGCGAGGAGATGGGTCAAGTGGGAACGTGGTTGTCTAAAGCTCCGTCCTTGCATAATCGGCGGGCTTGCCGCAGGAATCGGTGTTTGTTTAAAGCCTGCGTTTTTGGTTGTGCCTTTATTCACCGAGGTGTACGGCATTCTGACATACGGCAAGTCGAGTCATCTGAAGGACCCGGGACTGATGTTTTTTTTGGGCACCGGGCTCATATACTGTGCCCATTTTTTCTTCTTGCCCGCTGACGTCTTCGATTATCTTTTCAAGCTGGTTGTCCCGCTTGCCTGGGAGATCTATCCAAAACACGTGAACACGCCACTCACTGACGTTCTATACCACACGTTGCTCCTGGTGGTTCTTCTGATCAATCTGATACCGTTCGTGGTTAGACAGCGAGAAGCAACAGTAGTCTGGAGCCTGGCGCGTGCCACTTCTATCCTTACTGCTGGGTGTTTTCTTGAATACATAGTACAGGGAAAAGGTTTTTCCTATCATCTTGTTCCCATGGTGGGAGCGACATGCCTCACGGCAGGTCTGATCTTCGCTCGCTCTGCGGTTTGGGGACTATCCCACCGTCATTCCCGTTCTTCGCCGTTCATAGTGCCCTCGCCGTGCAAAACGCTGTTTGCGCTGGCCGGGGCGTTTACCGCGATGGCAATAGGCCTGTCGTACCCGCAGGCATTCCGAAACCCGGCCGCGAGCCACCCCGATACCGCGTTTACGCATGCCATAGTGAAATACTCAAAGCCGGGAGACCACGTTTTGGCGCTTTCTCAGCACTTCCAGGTGGTATGGCCCGATCTGCTGAAAACCGGGCGACGCCAGGCAAGCCGCTTCTCGGTCTTATGGCAGGCACCGGTCTTTAATGGCGGAACACGCTCCGAGGAAAATGGCCGCTTTCGGTATCATACCCCCGACATAGCTTCAGTTTACGAATTGCGAGTGATGCATGACCTCGAACAAGATCTCCGCAAGCACAAACCTGTATCGGTGGTTCTTCATGATCCACCCGATGCCCGCGGCTTGCCGGAGGAATTCAGGTTGAGAGATTATCTGGATAATATGGGATTTATGCAGAGCCTATTGAGCGATTATGAGCCTGCGGAACGCATAGGGGATTTTTCCGTGTATAGAAGAAGAACCGGGGCTCAGAGATAATAGGTGGAGGGGCGAGAACATCCTCTGTTCACGTCCTTCCAGAAGGTCAAATCGGTCACAAATAGCCATCGACCAACATATGATTTTTGGGGCACTTTTTTCTGAAATCTCAAGCGCCTGACTGAATGATCTTACTGAGCGAAGCGGAATTTGATGTTTCGGAAGAAGCTTCTCAATCTGCCCAGAAAAACCTGTTTACCCTCAGCAATGTACACTTGTAGAATACGTTGCCCCGGGAAAAGATGTTTGATGTGAGGGCCGACTAATAAAAGTCTTGAAAAACCTTGGTAAAATAGACAGTTCCTCCCTGAAGAATCAATATCAGGGCCACAGCCGCGGTTCGGGCATCTGAGAATCTGGTCAGGATCTCATGTCCTGAACTCAGGCATACCAACGGTACCAGGAAAATCAAAAGCCTGCCCTCCTCTCCAGCTGTTCCTCCGAAAAAAGCGGCTGCAAGAATGCTCATGAACAACCCCATGTTCAGAAAAGCAAGACAGTTGGGCTTTCCTTTGAGCAGTGAGTCAACCGACCGGAAAAAACTCAGGCCACCCAGGATTGCCAGGGGAAAACCTACCCAGACAGTAAATTCCAGCAGATTCATGACGCCGGAGCCAAAAACAATTTTTGGGTCCCATGTCCAGCTCTTCCAGGCAGAATGATATGCCGTTGATTTATGATATCGCAAAAAGATATCGTAATTGAGAAACACCCTTGAGCATATATCGGCAACGAGCAGCCCCAAAACCATCCCAGTCATGAACTTGCCGATCAGCCGAACATCGACATTGACCGGCCGGAATTCTATAGAAAAAGACAGGAGTATAGCGGCAACGAGACAGAGTGCCAACATCAAACCGAAGGATAAAAAGATGATTCCGTACAGGAGACATCCGGTAACAAACGCGAGAGAGAAACTTCTTTTTGAACAGGCAATAGAGGCGCACAGTAGGCAAGCGACAGAGAAGAAAGGGAAAAACGCTTGATCCGTGTGAAGGGTGATCAGGTTAACCGAGGGAACGTACAGGTACAACATGCACGGAAGCATTCCCTCTCCTGTACCCAATAGCGAGCGACAAAGAAAATACAGGGGTATGATTGTCAGGTAACACCAAAAGGGCCAAAAATAACTGGCAAACGTTTTAAACCAAGCAAGTCTTCCTTCAAGACTCGTTTGCGGACTGATCAGACGCGCCATGCGTTCGTTTGCCATGTATAAAAGGATTTGCCCGGGAGGCTTTACCCGGGCGCAGATGCCCAGTATCCCAGAGTCGGCCAGGTGTTCGAAGTTTGAAATCAGTGAAATTGCGCTCTCTTGATGAATTGCTACTTCGGGGAACTCCGCATGCATAGTGTGAACCATGCGATCGCGAATTCCATCTATTCCGCGCCCTTCCAGAAGAGCAAATCCGTGTTGGAGCCCGAATCCGAGAATTATTAACAACACCAATTTCTCATATACTCCGATTCTCGTATGTGGCACCAACCAGGCCAACACAATGACGGAGATCCCCACAAGAGCCAATATCAGCCACGGAGCCCCCCACGGTTTGCTTGTGAACGGGAAGAACCAACCGGAAATTCTGGTAAAAACTGGCAAATGAAAACATAAGATAACCCAGTGGAGAAGAGTCACGACGGTAATGAAACCCAGCCAGAAATACCCACTGCGTGCGGTTGTGACAGGATGTTCAAGGTCCTTATTTTCATTTTCACGCATGTAGTCGCGTCACCTGGCTCTTATAGAATTCTTGGAGAGAAACGAGCAGTCATCACGTCGTTGTTACGGGACGGGGTTCCTTTGCGAGCACAAAAAAATTGGGCAGAGTGTATCAGACCGGTCGGTGCCCGACAACCCCGGTTTTTTTGGGAAAGCTTCGCCGGAGGTCCCCCGATCCCGTACCTATGAATCGGATCGTCTGATACCAATTCATTTCTAAGTATTTGAAATCGGAGATAACTTTCTTGTAAGACGTTCCTCCCCGCACCCCACCTCAAGAACTTTTAGCACTCGCCGGCATCTGCATTTCCACTGAGGACATGCAGATGCCGGCGCATGATAGAAGTTTCTGGGAGGGAGTTTGGGCGGGACACTTTTTACAAAGAGGGTCCCCCCAATCTTACTATTTTGAAAGCGCATTCGTATGAAAGAAGCAAGTAAACCACATGCGTAACCGCGGCAGGCTTGACAAATTCCACGTGACTGGCATGATGAGGACCGATCCTGGGCTGCCGGCGGTCCGTGAGTCGGTGTCACTTCAGTGGGGTCATATCACGTGCAGTGTCACGTGCGTCAACACGTATTTCAGTATCCGATGTTTTCGATTCCACTTATTTCCGGACTTGGGACATATACTGGTGGTCATCAAGACGTAATATGCATGAGATAAACCTTGTAGACGGTCTGTTTATTGTTTTTCTCGCCGGAACGGTGCCTTTCCTGGTGAAGTCCATTCTTGTCAGTCCCCGTTTTACTCCTTCGGTTCGACAATGGGCAATTGCTGGCGGAATACTCTGGATGGGTTACGTGGTGTGCAGCGATTGGATCGCAGACAGCGTGCTGGGAGCCCCTTGGATGGATGCATATTACCATGATGCTGTCGCAAGGAATTTGCTGGAGTCCATACATCGGGGGGACTGGTCTGCATTCTGGGATCATTTCCGCATAGGCAACAACGCCTACCACTGCTACTTGTCCTTGCTTTTTTACACGGGAGCGTCGATCTATACTCCTACGGCCATAAACGGGTGGCTGGCTTTTTGGGCCGGCCTGATACTGGCCTACCATTTTTGTGCCACTTGGCCTTGGCCCGGCAATAGGCATTTTCTCTTGTTTTGGACTATTTTCTGCCCCTCTGTGGTGTTCTGGTGCACGGTAAACTTGAAAGAATCGATTATGTACTGGTCGGTGACTAACCTGTTCGTTGCCAGCTTTGTTCCGGCAGGGCACAAATATTCCCCGGGTAGAATTGTACTGACTGTGGTAGCCATAGCTGCCGGAATATTGCTTCGGCCTCACGTATTGGCAGGATGGGTACTTGCAGTGGCGGTGATCATGATACTGCACAGAGGGCGTCGGCTTCTTGCTGTCGTTGTCATGTCGTCACTTCCGCTGGTATTTGCGGGTGTCCAGGATTTGGCGCCGGTTGATCTGTCGTTGGAGGCGACAAATGTCGCGGAAACCCACTTCACGAATCTTCAACAGATAAAGGCGCAGGGCACCAGAATAGAATACAAAGAGGAACATCCGATCTTCTTCGTCTCGGGGTTTGTGTCAGCTTTTTTCAGACCTTTTCCGTGGACCGTAGGGTCCGGACGCATGCTGGCAAGCTGCTGTGAAATATGGACGATGACCTTATTGATATTTTTTGCATGGTACAATTTGAGTATGGAGGAACGAAAATTCGTCCTCAAGCTGCCCATGATCCAGGTCGCTATTCTCGGTTCGCTATGGATGTGCGCTCTACTGACGTATTATCCGAACGAAGGCTTAATGATACGACAGAGAGTCCAAATGGTTCCGGGCCTGCTGGCCCTTGCCGTGTTACCCTCTTCCATCAGGTATTTCAATCTTGCAAAAAAAGACTGGGTGAAACGTTCCCGGCTCAAGGGCTTTCATCGTGAATCGCGATCGCACGCGGGCGGTTTTCTTCTCGGCGAAGAGTCCGGCCGCAAACGTATGTGGCAGGATTGAATAAGAAAAAGTGCATCCCTGCGGTCGTTGTAGACCGCGACGGCGAGTGCGTCCGCCAACATGGCAATTTTCGAGCGCCGTAAGATTTTCTCGAACCTGCCACTGGGAGGCGGCGCAGATTCTCCGATGGAAAAATGAACGATTTGTTACCGGAGAAAAAACTATTCCCCAACGGGCCGCTTTCCTTCATCTCGAAACAACGAGACTCCTTCAAAATACCGATGTTGGGCCTCGGATCCGAATGGTCCTGCTTATTCTTCTGGCTTGCTTTTTCCAGCATTCTCATCGGCCATTTGGTCATAATTTGGAGCGTTCACGTTTTCCCTTTCGTTGATCTGCCGGACCATCTTGCCACCGCAACCATTCTGAGATATTTCGGTGCGACAGGCACTCAGTTCGATAAGTATTATTCTATCGGGTCGCTTATGGGGAAGCCGAATGTGCTGCACTATATGTTTTGCAGCTCCAGTCTTTTTCCGTCAGTGGAAGTTGCAAATCGGGTATATTACAGTATTTACGCCATATTGCTGCCGGTTTCAGTGCTCCTTGTGATACGAAAATGCGGCGGGGAACGATGGAATGCCTTATTGTCATTTCTCCTGATGTACAATCTCAGTGCGTGTTGGGGATTCGCGGGCTTCACCCTCTCAATACCGGTGCTGTTCGTGTTCTTTTATGTCGTCATACAGTACGTGGACAGAAGTTCGTTCTATTTCGAAGTCGCCATCGCGTTGCTGTTTATCGCGTTTTTTTTGTTGCATGCTCTGATGACCGTGTTTGCTCTGTCCCTTTATGCTGTCTTGGTTATGTACTGTTTCGCAAAACCCGATAAAAAAAGATTTGTGCGATCAATCGTGCCTATGTTGCCCGTTGTGACAATCGTGCTGTTCTGGTGGAATTCGAGGGAGATATCGTCTGGCGCCGGAATTGGATTCTTCTCCTCCCTGATCACCTATTACAGTCAACACTACGTCGAGACCTTTATTGAGCGATCGAGATTAGTAGTATTCGACAACTACTTCCTGTTTCCGGGAATGTTGGGGTACGCAACGGCGGGCTTATTCTTTGTCGTCATTGTCATCCCCGTGGTCCTCTGGGGGATAAAAGCACCCTATCGAGCCTCCGCTGCGGGTCTTCCGAACGAAAAGAGCGTAAAGTGCGTACTGCTGCTCTCTGGCTGGTCTCTTTTCTGTTTTCTTTCGCTTCCTGGAGAAATATTCAATTTTCAGGTGTTGTACCAGCGATTCTCAGTGGTGTTTCTTTTGTCCGTCATAGTTGTCGGCGGCAGCCTATCTTCAACGAAATCTTATCGCACCGTGAAATTCATCACCTGCGCAGCCTGCGTTATGCACCTGGTTCTATGGTCGCATTATTTCGCCAGTTTTGACGAAGCGAATCGCTGTTTCAACAAAGACTTTTTCCCGAAGGATTCCGAACAAAAGACACTGGGAGGTCTGATCTACGATCTCAAATTCAGGGGCAAGCCTGTGTACGTCCATTTTCCGAGTTACTACATTGTGTGGACTCACGGGGTGGCGACGTTCAGAATTGTGGATCTCATCGATTTTGCTCCTCCGCTGAGAAGAAAACTTAATGGGAACCCCATCCCGGAATACCAGGAATGGGCATGGTTGTCCACGGAGCTTGGACATACATATGCGAAACTCGATTACCTGCTCGTTCGCGGTGCTGTCCCGTCCGCTTCAGAACATGCTTTGCTGGACCACCGCTTGCTGAATCGTTGCGGGGAATGGCGGCTATACAAGGTGATCGGAAAATGAATATTTCTCGGAATTGGTGCAACGAACGAGGTAACGCCCGGCACTCATGAGTGGGGTGCTTTCGACGGCGGATCGGCCGCGATACTCAGCACACAAAAGTCCTCGTTTTTCCACTCGAATCGGATTTCAGGTTGCAGCAGCAGGTATTGGGCGATCCAGTCATCCGTATTGCGCTTCAAGATTATCCATTGAATAGCATGAGCCTTCGCGAAAGGAATTATTTCCTCAAGTGTGGCCGGGCTGACCGGCCCTCCTTGATACGGCAAAGAAATGTATTGGCCCACCCGGCCGGTAGTCAAGGCGAGGACGCGGGGCTTGAAAAATAAGTAATGCTCGTTGGCGGGGATATGATCCCGCACCCATCCAAACATTTGGCGAACACCGGCGCGGTAGATTTCGTTGTTATCGAAGGTCCGCAGAAGAGTCACTGCGGCTAGATTATATACGATTCCGGCGGTGAGCACGGCCGCGACAAGTGTCTGCCTGATCCGCGAGCAACCGATTCGCCCGGCGGTCCAATCGAGTCCCAAAACAACATAGAACAGGGTGAGCCCGAAAAGAGGGAGAAAGAATCGAGGTTCCTCCTGAGTGGTATACGACATCATCATTGCCACATAAGCCATTGAGAACAGTTCAATAATGCCGAGTCCCTTCTGCCTGTGAACGTTCACCAGAAAACCCGTTCCTGCCAACAGAAGCAGGGATCCGGCTGAAAACCCTAGAGCGACAGGTGTCTCCAAAAAAGACAGCGTCGGTACAGGGATGAACAACGCCACCAGTTCCTTGAGAGGTACTACGAATTTTCTCAATAACCAGGAGACGGAAAAGGATTGCGTTGTGATGAATGACACATACTGTCTCGGTAGGGCTCCTAAGGCCCATTCTCCGGCCAACACGATTATGATCGTCCCCAGGAGGACGGCAACTGCCACCCAACGCCGACGCCACGCGAGGTCACACAACGCAGCAAGTGCCAGGGCCCCTCCTGCAGCCCGTATCGACAGGGCGGCGCACAGGAGAATCGCGAATGCGAAAAATGCTGGGTTGACGGATGATTCTTGCTCTCTTTGACGGTCGTAGACGGCAATGGCGGATACTGTGAAAAACAGAAACGGCACATCCGACAACACGTTTTGTTTGAATAGAAAAAACCAGGGTGACGACAGCAGGAAAACGGCGATACATAACACCAGCAGGTCGTCGATCCTGCGCCGAATCATTCCAATGAGCACGAGCACGGATCCGGCCCAAAAGAAAAGATTCAGCGACTTTAGAGCGACAAAGTTGAGCCCGAACACCTTGAGAAGGGGAACCAGCAGAAGGGGAAACCCGGGAGGGTTGGTGACGTGAGCCACCAGTTGAATGCCTTCGTCGTAAGCTCTACTGTTAAGAATATTTTCAGCGTGAAGAATATATTGGCTGAAATCATCGCCCCAATTGTGGCCGTCCTTGAGGCTGACCGAGTTAATCGCGAAGAACAGCACTACAGCCGCCAGCAGTGATATTCGGAATGAAAATTGAGATATTCGAGTGGCACCCATGAATCTGATCAACCATACAAAACGAAAAATCGCGTTTGCCTCAATCGGCGAAAATGTTTCATGACAAATTTCGCCTCAGGTTCGGGTCGGTTCAGGTTCAAGCTCCCGTACCCCAGTCCCAGGGCGGAATATTTCGGCACAAGGTAAATCACCCTGCCGCGGTTGGCCTGCATTGCATCCAGAACACGGTTGACGAGTTCAGGCCGAGACGCCTCAATCGGTATAAGCCAATCAAGAGGGAGAGGATTCGTTTGTCGGGCTTGAACCCACCAACCGGGAAAATCGGATACGATGGCGTATTGTTTACCCTCGTCCGAGATCGTCTGTATCGCCCGGTTCAAATCTGCCAGAACATCGTAGGTCGCAGGATTTCCATGAAGAAGAGAACCTCCCGGAAGGACGGAACTCAAGGAGTGGGACGGCCAGGTATCATGAAACGTGAAGTAGAGACCGACTCTCCCCCAGACGAATGCGAACATGAGCACTGCCAGCAGGCCGGAAAGAAAGACCCCCGAAATCCGGCCAGCGAATGGCCGGAATTTTTCCATGCCGTAGGCAACGAGAACCAGTGTGGTAAGTCCCGAGCCGAGAACCGGCGAATTGTACCCGATGGAAATCGCACTGCTCCACGCGGCGACAAGCGACAATATTGCAATTCTGAAATATGGCGAGACTCCTGTGTCACGGCGCAGGAAGAAATAGAAGGCAGCGCCAGCGGCCATCCCAAATGTATGAAAGCCCAGAAATTGCCATTCTCGTAACAACAAACCATACGCAGGAGGCAGTAGCACGACGGAAAAATATGCCGGAGACATCCATCGAGACGACGCGGAAAATTTTGTGTCGCACGTGAGCAGCAAAGCGATACCAAGCAGTAGCCCCACGATGAAGTGCAGCCTCACGTACGTTATCGCGGCATACCCGATGAAATCCGTGTGAGAAGCCAACTGCATAAGGGCGGCCCTAAGGTCCACCCCGGCCAGAAACAAGTACGCAAAATAGAGGAACCCCGGCGCAAGCATCGCGATCCAATCTGACGATCGCCGGTAATCGCCGTTCACCACACACGCTATGACTCCAGCGAACAAAAAGCTTTGTTTGCACAGGTATGCCAACCCGATAACAAAATACCCGATCCACCTGACATTCGGGTTCAGTATCAGGCAAAGCCAGAATCCCAGACTTGCAAACCACAGGGCATCTGTGGTGTGCCAGGAAGGAGGTCCCCAGAAATGCATACACATCACAAACGTGGTCAGAGCGCATGCGAGCTTTTCACGTGTCGACAAGACCGGCCGCAGGTGAGTAAAGATGAGAACCCACACCCATGACATAGTTGCAAACTGAAAATACATTTCCAGTCTGCTGATCCAATAGGTATAGTTCCCACCCAAGAAAACGAGAGGCACATGGAGAAGCGGAGAAATGAACGGACGTATAATGATGAAATCCAAGTGCGGAATCTGCCCCTCAAGAATCCGGCGAGAATAGGACAGGTTGAATCCCTCATCGGTGGGCGTGTAAGTGGTCCATGAAAAAAGGATGTGCGGAACGACCGTGGCAACAGCGACAAAGATCACGCCGGCATATCTATCGAGGAACTTTTTTGTTCCATGCCCGGGATGGTGGCCGACCGAGTATGAAATGGGATGAGTTGTAGCTTCCACTAAATCACCAACAGACGGATCACTGCCGAACCCGCAGGATTTTAGTCCAAACTTGAACCTGTGTCCAGCGAAGGGCTGCAGTGATCGTAACGCCTCAGTTACGGACGGGAAAAGGCTGTCATTGCGAGCGCAGCGAAGCAATCTCTGCCTTTAAGTATCGAGATTGCTTCGTCGTTTCACTCCTCGCAATGACAGAGGTTAGGTACTTCCCC
>Ga0187785_10000652_pt1 | contig 12650 bp, 11 predicted proteins | sample 0815_BV2_4_20_MG_FD_132466 | JGI IMG/M metagenome (GOLD analysis project Ga0187785, IMG submission 132466) | Tropical peat soil microbial communities from peatlands in Department of Meta, Colombia - 0815_BV2_4_20_MG | ecosystem: Environmental > Terrestrial > Soil > Wetlands > Peat | place...
AAGATTGCCGGGCTGGGGGCTCTCCTGAGCGAAGTGATGAGACGGCTCTGCGTCGTCCGCAGCGAAGGAGTGCCCCCAGCCTGTGCCCAGAATCGAGTTACCTGTAAAAAAGCGAATCCGTATAACAGGTTGAGAGGACCGGCGTGCTGCCGTGAATCGGCCAACCCCTTTTCCTGCGGATGCGTATCCATTGGGCTACGGGTAGGTAACAACCTGTCATTGCGAGCGAAGCAAAGTCATCTCGGCCTTTGAACATCGAGATTGCTTCGTCGTTTCACTCCTTGCAATGACACGGAAACGATAGTTCCTCTCCGAGACTGAATGATCGCGCGCAAGCGGTAGTTGAGCTTGATCCTGTCTCATAAATGAAGTACGTTGGAAAAGCGTTGAATTTCTGCGAAAGGGGTCACGGCAATGAACAAATCAGAGATACTGCGAGCACTGGAATGGGTAGATCAGACTGCGAAGGATGGTGACGCACTTCTCCTGGGCAAAGCCAAGCTCGCCCTCGAACAGGAACTCACGTCCTCCAAGAGCTCAGCCCCACGGGAGAAGGCCTACAAAGAGGCAGTGGAAAGATTCGTGAGGAAGCACGGTCGAGAGCCGCTGGAAGAGATAGATGAGGAATAGCGTCGCGGCCGCCCGGTTGTCGGAGAATTCCAGTCTGACAGTCATGTTTTTTCGGCATGCGGTTTAGGTTTGGTAACTCCCTTGTTGTGGTTGATCTTGACCTTGTCAGAGAAAAAGAGGTAATGTGATTTTCCGCTGAACCATGCCCCTTGGCGTCTGACGCAATGGATGGCATATTTCCCCAGAATCCTGAGGGTACGTTCTTTTATCCAGTTCCGGTACAAAAAACGGGGCACATTTTTAAAACGGGGCTCGCATAGTTATGGAGTTGCGAATCACTCATCGTTTCACGAGCGAATCGATCTATCGGGGCGAAGCGGCTTCGTTCAAATCATTGGTGGAGCTCGCGGTTCAACACGAAATTGACTTATCTCTCGCTTATTTGGCAGGATGCGACCTGTCGGACACAGATATGGGAAAGGCGAATCTGTCCGAAGCAAACCTCACCGGCGCGGATCTGAAGGAATCAAAGTTGTATTCGGCGATATTGAACGGCGCGGATCTGAGCCGCGCGGATTTGTCGGAAGCGAGACTCTTAGGAGCCCAACTCGCAGCCGCGGATTTAACCGATGCGATTCTTGTCGGAGCGAACCTCTATAGGACAAATTTGTCGCGAGCTGACTTGACTGATGCGGATCTGTCGCGGGTGACGCTGTTTGGAAGCGATTTGACGTACGCCCGCTTATGCGGCGCGAATCTGTTCAAAGCAAATCTGAAGGAAGTTGATCTTTCAGGTGCTAACCTCTTCAAGGCGAAACTGCTCCGAGCCAAACTCGGTCGAGCAAAACTCAATCGGGTGAAACTGACGGAAGCTGACATGTCAGGCGCAGATCTGTCGGACACGTACCTGTTCAGGGCTGACCTGACCAAAGCGCAGCTGGCTGACACGATTGTGTTCAAGGCCAATCTGACTCAAGCCGATCTCACTGGAGCTGACCTGACCAAAGCGTCGCTGTGGGGGGCAATCCTGGTGGGCGCCAATTTGAGAAGGGCAAACCTGTCGGGCGCAAACCTGCACGGCGCGGACTTTACCGGCGCGAATCTTGAAGACGCAGATCTGTCCGGGGTGGATTTTTCTAAAGCGGTGCTCAACGAAGTGCGGGGAATGTAGCTCACCGTGGCGGTTCGAACTACACAGTATTTCTTGGGCACTTACATTCGGGATTTGTCCCATAAGGAACCGCAATTGCACGGGACGCTACTCCGGTGATTCCTGTTGCAGTGAGAATACTCCGTGAAGTCTCAGCGAGGAGGATTGTTGAGGAAAGTGGTGATCAACAAGTCAGTGGCGTGGGGAATACTGTGCATTCTTGCGGTAGCATTTTGGGCGCCCGCGAGCCACGGGAGCCCTCTGAAAGTGACTATTCCCCTTGCCGATGGCAGTGAACTGGCCGGGTATTCTTTTACTCCGGAAAATCCGGTCTCGAATCCTATGCCGGGAGTGGTGGTGGCCGCCAACGTTGGGGGCGCCAAATTGGTTCAGTACCATACGTACTGCCGGAATCTTGCGAATCGAAATTTCTCCGTTCTTCTTATAGACGCGACCAATTTTCCGGAAACCCTTACCCCGGGCCCCGAGACATGGCGGCGAATGCCGTATCATATTTGGGCATGGGCTACGCATCTGGCGGTCGTAGCAAGGTTGACCTTCGGAAACGAATGGTACCTGCAGACCATGCAGGCAGCCGTCGATCACATGTCAAGAGATTCTCGGGTGGATCCGCGGAAAATAGCCCTGTCCGGATTTTCTCAATCGGCCAATGCCGCGTTGCCTTTTGCCAGCCGGGACTCCCGAATAAAAGGCGTGGTGTGGAACAATGGCGGATGGCCTTGGGTCATGCCGTTTGATCCGAAAAAACTGCCCCCCGTATTGATATTTCACGGTGAGGAGGATGGGGTGTATAACGTGAAATACGCCCGCAATCTTGCTTCTAAACTCGAACAGGCAAAGTGCGAGTGCGAATGCTACATCTACCCGAAGCAGCGGCATATGTTTAACATCTATTTCGACCTGAACAAGGAAGGAGACTGCGCCAATCCCGTATTGACTTCGAGTTTTGAGCATCTCGTGAATTTCTTGAACAGGGTGTTCCATCGTGAGGTCGCCCGCTGATGTGGCGGGTATAATGAGAGGACCTTATGCGGCTGGAGATTCTGCGGACCGTAAGGGAAACATTCCTGGTTCATGCACGGATGAGCGTGTGCAACCGAGGAGATGGCTGCCTTGTCACCTGACGATCTCATGACTGTGTGCCTTCGAATGGTGGTGCGGCAAAGACGTAGATACAAGGCCGTATTCGCTGCCATATGCCTGGGAACCGTCGGATTCATCATTATTCTCAGTTCCGGCAATGCCGTAGAAAAGAAAATGGGAGAGCATTTGATTGTCCTGGGCGGGTCCACCATCCTGGATGTGAAATGGGATAATTTTGACAATCAGCACCCCGGTGAATTTACCTCCACAGACGTTTCAGCACTGAAAAAAGTCGACAGTCTTCTGGAAGTTGCGCCGCTGATCACCCGTGATTTTTTTGAAGTTTCCTGTAATCAGATGCGATGGCACGCACAAGTCACCGCTGTGGACGACTCCTTTTTTCGAACCATTATGGCCTCGGTGAAGTTCGGAAGAACTATCAACAAAACCGATGTGGCCCAAAGAAAAACCGTGTGCGTCCTTGGGAAGAACGTTGCGGAATTCTTTTTCCCGGGCTGGAATCCTGTCGGCAGGCTGATTCAGGTAGGCAATTCCAGTTTTCAGGTTATCGGTGTCCTCGGTGGAGTTCAGGGAGACGACACGCACCGTTCAGTGTTTATTCCTATAACCGCGGCGCAAGACCGTCTTGACGGGTATCGCACCGTCGAGGCTCTCAGAATCAGGGTGGATTATTGGAATAATGTGCTGTTCGCACGTCAGCGGGTCCTGGCACTGCTCCAGAAGATCCATTACGGGTACGAACGCGGATTGCAGGTGATGTACTATCCCGAAAGGATAAGGAGGGTGAGCGAGTCCGCATACATGGTGAAAATGCTCGCGTACCTGGGTCTGGTCGCAACCATGGGTCTCGGCGGACTGGGAATCATGAATCTCATGCTTTCCGCTGTATCCGAGAGAACCAGAGAAATAGGATTAAAAAAAGCAGTCGGAGCCACGAGTCACGAAATTTTGTTGGAGTTTCTGCTGGAAACATCCATCGTAAGCTTCGCCGCAGGCTTGGCGGGAACATTGGCCGGCTTGGTGAGTTTGCAAATTCTCGATAGCTGCTTTGGAGTCGTGACACCACCGCTGTTGAAATTCGCAGGGACAATAATAGGGCTTATGCTGAGCCTTGCGGTGGGCATACTGTCCGGTTTGTATCCTGCACTCAAGGCAAGTCGGCTGGATGTGGTCACTGCGATTCGGTTCGAATAATTCAGGATTCTAGACTCGTACTCATGCGCATGTAAGAATGTGAGATTGGGGGACTGTGTAAAGAGTGTCCATCCCGACCCCCCTCCCAGAAAGTTCTGTCATACATCGGAATGTGCGTGTCCGCTGAGGAAATGCAGCTTCCGACGAGTGTTATGGCAGTTCTTGAGGCTGGGTTCGGGGAGGAACTTCTTGCAGGAAGCGCCTCCCCGATTTCATGTATTTGAAAGGGAAATGGTATCAGCGGGTTCCCCCATGCCTTGACAGTTGATCGCTAACCGTTTAGGGATATTTTGCAGCTCCCGTGCATGTCACGCAGTCTCCCGAAAGGCCGCCATGTCCATCTGGGACCAGTTTGCTCAGTTCCTTGTATCCGGTCTTACCACAGGTAGCATATACGCTCTGATAGCTCTGGGTTTTTGTATCACCCATAATTCGACGGGAATAGTAAACTTTACACAAGTTGATTTTATCAGCTTGGGCGGGCTGGTGATGTACTCGTGCCTGTTCGGCGCAGGGGTACCCATTCCGGCGGCATTTTGCCTGAGCGTACTGGCGGTTACCCTCGTGGCCGCGATGGTGGAGCGGTTCGCAATTCGCCCTGCCAAATCGCGAGCTGTGATCGTCCTCATTTTTATTACCATCGGCGTTTCCATTTTGATGCGAGGGGTCTTCAAACTTCTCTGGGGAAAGAACCAGATGGCAGTTCCCTCATTTTCCGGTGAAGCTCCCGTAGTTGTTCTCAATGCAGCGATATTGCCGCAGAGTCTGTGGATTTTCTTTATTACCGCTGTCGTAGTGATCTTTTTGCATGTTTTTTTTAATAAGACTCAGACCGGCAAGGCAATGCGTGCTGCATCGTTCAATCGCAGGGCCGCTGCTCTGATGGGAATCAACGTGGACCGCATGGTTCTGTTGTCATTTGCGTTGAGTGGAGCTTTGGGTGCGGTTGCGGGAATTATCATCGTGCCGATTACTACGCTTTCGTACAGTATCGGCGTCATGTTGGGACTGAAAGGATTTGCAGCCGCTGTTTTGGGAGGTTACGGCAACAGCGTGGGCGCGGTACTCGGTGGGTTGACCCTCGGTGTTCTCGAATCACTCGGTGCGGGAATGATCTCCTCGACTTACAAGGATGTTATTGCGTTCACCGTACTGCTCCTGGTCCTGTTCATGAAACCCAGCGGACTCCTGGGACACGGGGAAAAGGAGCGAGTCTGACGCATGGACAGGAGTTCGCCCGCCCTGAAACGGAACCTGGGTCTTCTCTTCACCGGCCTCGCCATTGTCGTCTTCCCGGTTCTTATTCCCAATCCCTATTATGTAAATGTCGCGAACATTATCGGACTCAACGCCATCATCGTCATAGGTCTGAACCTCCTCATCGGATATGCCGGCCAGATTTCGCTCGGGCATGCTGCGTTTTATGGCTTGGGCGCATATTGTTCGGGTATTTTGACGGTAACGTACGGCGTCTCGCCGTGGATGGCGATGATGGCCGCTCTTGTCGTAACGGGACTGCTCGCTCTCCTCATAGGAATACCCACACTAAAGCTGCACGGTCATTATCTGGTGATGGCCACGCTCGGTTTTAACTTGATCGTCAATATTCTGATCATTCAATGGGATGGGGTAACCGGTGGCCCGTCAGGCTTTCCGGGCATCCCGAACCTGTCCATCGCTGGTTGGCCTCTGGATTCTGACAGGAAGATGTATTACCTGATCTGGGCCTTTGCGTTCGGATCACTTCTGCTATCACTCAATCTGGTGCGGTCCAGGGTGGGAAGAGGCTTGCGGGCGGTTCACAGCAGCGAATTCGCTGCGAATTCGCTCGGGGTCCGTACAGACAGATACAAGGTCAAGGTCTTCGTTTTGAGTGCTGTGTACGCAGGTTTGGCGGGCAGCTTGTATGCCCACTATTTGACGTTCATTAGCCCGAAGACTTTCGACATTTTCTTTTCCGTGGAACTCGTTACCATGGTCATCGTAGGCGGAATGGGGAGTATCTGGGGAGCCCTGTTCGGGACTATCTTCCTGACGTCACTGCCGAATGTTCTCCATTTCTTTGACGAGTACAAGGATATTTTCTATGGGCTGATACTTGTTGTCATTCTCATCTTTGTTCCCGAAGGCCTTATCGTGGCGGCGAGAGATCGCCTGGTCCGGAACGGGAAGCCATCGGAAAAGGGCGGCGAATCTCCGTGCGGAGATTTCAAGGACCCAGGAGGGAAGGTGGCCTGTCTTGCCCGCGAAACTCCAGGCGCCGCAGCGGACCCCATTCTGAGCGTCAGGAATGTATCCATACGCTTCGGGGGCATTATGGCCCTGATGGATGTGTCGTTCGACGTGCCCCCCGGCAAGGTTACCGCATTGATCGGCCCGAACGGCGCGGGCAAGACCACCATGATCAATGTGATAGCGGGCAACTATCTGCCGGCTACGGGGGACATCTCGTTCGCGGGGCAGACCTTGTCGGGGAGACGTCCGTATACCATGGCTGCCATGGGACTGACCAGAACCTTCCAGAACAATCAGATCTTTCAAAATATGACCGTGTTGGAAAACATAATGGTAGGGCTGCATTCAAGAGCTACGAACGAATTCATGTCATCCTTGTTCCATCTTCCGGGATTTGCCGGACAGGAGAGGGAAATCGAAAGCACATCGTGGGAAGTCCTGAAATTCTTCAATCTCGAGACCACGGCTTATTGCATGGCATCGAGTCTTTCTTTCGGCCTACAGAAACGAATCGAAATGGCTCGGGCCTTCGCGTCACATCCCCGTTTGATGCTCCTGGACGAGCCCGTTGCGGGGCTCAACATGACCGAAACTGCCGAAACCGCCGAGGTCATCAAAAGAATCAAGTTACGGGGAATTTCGGTGCTCCTCGTGGAACACGACATGAACCTGGTCATGGGTATTTCCGACAAGGTGGTGGTCCTCAATTACGGCAGAAAACTGGCCGAAGGGCATCCACGCGAGATTCAGAATAATGCGGAAGTCGTGGACGCTTACCTTGGGAGAACGGAATAAATGCTCGTAGTGGAACAGTTGGAAGCTTTTTACGGCGGAAACCGCGCTCTCAAAGGAATTTCCCTGGAGGTGAAGGAAGGTGAAATAGTCTGTTTAATTGGCGCAAACGGCGCAGGTAAGACGACACTGCTGAATTGTCTTTCCGGCGTTCATCCTCATTGTGCGGGAAAGCTCGTGTTCGAGGGAGTGGATATTTCCAGGGCGCATCCGCAGGAATTGGTGCGAATGGGTATCGTCCAGGTTCCGGAGAATCGTCAGCTGTTCGGACCTCTCACGGTCAGGGAAAACCTGGAACTTGGGGCGTACCTGAGATATGGCAAACTGGGAGGCGCCGGGTTTTCCAGAGAGTTGGAACGAGTAATCGAACGTTTCCCCATATTGCAGTCCAGGCTGAAACAAAGGGCTGGAACCCTCTCCGGTGGAGAGCAGCAAATGGTTGCGCTGGGCCGCGGACTCATGGCGGATCCCGCGTTGTTTTTGCTGGATGAGCCGTCTCTGGGGCTGGCGCCTCTTGTGGTGCGCGAGATTTTCAGCATCATTCAGGGTCTCAGGAGGGATGGCAGGACTATCTTGCTGGTGGAACAGAACGCGTTGGGAGCACTCACCGTTTCCAACCGAGCCTACGTGCTGGAGAATGGATGCGTTACAATCGACGGCCCCTCGGACGTGCTGATTTCGGACCGGAGGGTCCAAAAGGCTTTTCTGGGCCAGGACGTGGCTGTGGAAATCTAGCGTGACGCAGGGGCTATGACGTGCCAGCCGTGGAAATTCTTTTGAACCAGGGCGTTTTGCAGGGCGCTGCAGTAGTGCCGAAACAGTTCTTTCAACCGTGTCTCTCCTCTTTCGCTGAAGAGGGAGGAATCGATTCCAAGACAGGAGATTACCATGAAACGATTCGGGACATTCTGTTTGATCGGTTTGCTTCTTACGGGAATTTCCACGGCACTGGCAGCCGAGCCCGTAAAGATCGGAGCGTTCTATTCTCTGTCCGGACCTGCGGCTGCCATCGGAACGCCAACTCAGCTCGTCACTCAGATGGTGGTGGAAAAGATCAACAAAGAGGGCGGCATTAACGGTCGGCCCATAGAACTGGTGGTGGGTGACACGGAATCCGATCCTACCAAAGCAGTCATGGTTGCAAAGAAATTTATCAATGTGGATAAAGTGTCCGCAATCATCGGCCCGGATCGCACTGACCTGGGAATGGCCGTGAAAAAACTTATAGAAGAGGCCGGAATTCCCACCATCATGACCGTAGGCGGAGATCCCGTCATTATGGGAGGAGGCCCTTTCGGGACGTTCAAATGGGTGTTCAAGTCTCCCCAGAGAAGCTCCGTTGCGGTGGAAAAGCTCTTTCAGTATCTCCAAAAAAAGAACGTGAAAAAAATCGGCCTTATCGTAGCATCCGACAGCTTCGGCAAAGACGGTAAGAGCTGGCTCGAGAAACTTGCTCCCAAGTATGGGTTGACCATCGTTGCCGACGAATCGTTCAATCCCACCGACACCGATGTGACAGCTCAGCTGACCAAAATTGCCAGCCAGAATCCGGAGGGTATCGTGTGCTGGACCATCGGTCCTGCCGGAGCAATCGTGGCGAAGAACGTGAAGCAGTTGAACATTAAGACGCCGCTCTTCCAGTGTCATGGACAGCCCGATCCCAAATACCTGGAGCTTGCCGGTCCCGCGTCCGAAGGCAACATGATGCCCTCAACGAAACTGATGGCCTGGGAACAGCTCTCGGATGACGATGCCCAGAAGAAGGTCATAAAAGAATTCGTCGAACTGTACAACGGGCGTCAATACAACAAGCAATTCCCCATCAACACGCATTCCGGGTACGCCTGGGACGCGGTGTACATCCTCGCAGACGCAATGAAAAAAGCGGGCACAGAGCCCGAAAAATTGCGGGAAGCAATCGAGCAAACCAAGAATTACGTCGGAATCAGCGGAATCTACAGTCTCAGCCCAGAAGATCACAACGGGCTGGGTACGGATTCCATGATCATTGTCGGGATTGATGGCGGTAAGTGGAAACTTGTGGACAAATAATGGACTCCAACTGAGCAGGAACGGGGGAATCGATACCCCAATGTCGATTCCCCCACATTCTTTCCACTTCTAGAGAAGTTCTCGAAAATTCTGTCGGGTTAGTTCACGACTTTCTCCCACATTTCCAACCAGCCAATGACATGGGTTCCCAGAGTGAAACGTGAGCGACCACATGCGTGAATTCGACGCAATATGTGAGAGCTGAAATACGTATTCGGATAAAATTCCCGTGGGGTTTGTTATCGGCCGGTTCCGCTCTTGGTCTCCAGCAGTTTGACGAGCTTCTCGTATCGTATTCCCATCTGCTTGGCCGCTTTCTTACAGCGCTTCTTCTGAATGTGGTACGTGACGGCGTACCCGATCGCACCGAAGATCACAGCTAAGAGCACTGCCGCAACAGACCATCTCAGGAGGAGATCCTCACCGAGCTGCGTGAATTCGCTGAGAGCCTCCCAAAAATGTGATTTGTCCGCAATGGGAAGAATGAGTTTCTCGAACACGTGAAAATCCAGGGCAGCCGGTCTGCCCAGCACGGTGGAGCCGATGTGATAATACCCATAATAGAGAAAAGCGACGTTGAAAGGGTTGCATACCCACGTGAATGCCAGGGCCGCAATGAAATTGAACCGGAATGCCAGCCGCAAGAGACAAACTGCTGCTGTATGTGCCCCCACAGGCGTGCCGAATCCCACGATCAGGCCAATTGCAACTCCCCGTGCATCGATCCAGGGCGGATCCTTAGATCCTATCAGCGGTTCCACAAAAAAGCCGTACATTTTCTTGCCCAGCCGGCTCCTGGGAACGAACAGCGAATCGGGCATCGGCGATTCGTTCGTATGAACAGATTGATCTCTTGCGGCTTCCGCGTTGTGATCGACCATGCAAAACTCCTGGTGAGTAAAGGCTAGTATGCTGAAAAGCTTCTTCATATGCAAGTAGCTGGCGATGCGGGACAGACGTGTTTCGGCGAAAAAAGCGGGTTACCCATTCAGTCACTGGCGTGAAAAGGCTGTCATTGCGGCGTAGCGAAGCAATCTCCGCCCTTAAGTGACTATACCGGTCATCGAAAATTGTGTCGGATTTTTTCAGAATTCGGGCCCGCATGCCGGTGGCACAATCGTGTCATTGCTATGACAGAGGTTGGGAGCTTTCCCCGAATAGCTGAATAATTATACCGGAAGGAGCGTCGGTATTGCGTAGAATCTGATAATGGGGCAGTATACCTTCTTGCTTTATTCTTTTACGCGCGACCCGGAGCATCATGTCCATGAAGAACAAGCCGGGAATATTATCACATAAGCCCCTGTTCCCGGAATTCGTGCCGATAGTCCGGCCGTGCCTGCCCGAATTTGGGCTGCTTGCAGCAGACGTCGAACGGATGCTCGCGACTGGCGTCTTGACCAAGGGCCCTCATCTTGAGCAGTTTGAGACAAAATCCGCAGCGCACCTTCAGGTCGATCACGCGGTGGGGGTTTCGAGTTGCACCGTGGGCCTGATGCTGACCTACCTGGGGATGGGGCTCACAGGCGATGTTGTTGTCCCGAGCTTCACCTTTATGGCTACGGTGAGTTCCCTCGTGCTTGCGGGATTGCGTCCGGTTTTTGCCGACGTGAGCCGGGATTCCACGAATCTTGATCCCGTAGCGGTGGAGGAGGCAATCACTCCTCGTACGTCAGCAATCGTGGCTGTTCATAATTTCGGCAATCCCGCAGAAATCAGCTCCCTTGAGGAGATTGCGGCAAAGCGGGGGCTCAAGCTTATTTTCGATGCTGCCCACGGCTTCGGATCTCTCCATCGCGGGACTCCTCTCGGTGGGCAGGGTGACGCTCACGTTTTCAGTCTCAGCCCCACCAAGCTGGTTACCGGCGGAGAAGGGGGGCTTGTGGCGACGAATGATTGGGAACTGGCCGAAAGATTGCGCATCGCCAGAGAATACGGCCACAGCACCGGGTACGACAGCGCCTTTGCAGGCCTTAACGGAAGAATGGCCGAATTCAATGCCCTACTTGCTCTGCGTAGCCTTGACATGCTGGACGGGGTAGTGAGCCACCGGAACATCCTCGCATCTATGTATCGCGCGGAACTCGGCGGAGTGCCCGGGATAGGCTTTCAGAGGGTGCATCCGGAAGATCGCTCTTGCTATAAGGATTTTTCTGTTACAATAGACGGCGCCGGGTTCGGAATGAACCGGGATGAGCTGGTTCGGACGCTGGCAGCGGACAACATCGACACACGCGCATATTATTGTCCGGCCGTCCACGCACAAACCGCGTACCGGAGCTTCTTCCGCGGAGCTCAGCTGCCGAACACGGATTTTCTGTCTGCACGGAGTCTTAGTTTGCCCATGTGGTCGCACATGGAGCCGGAAACGGTGTCACTCATCTGCCTGGCCGTGAAGCGAGCCCACGAGCACGCTGCAGAAATACGGGATCTGTGGATATGAGTGCGAAAATGCGTCATGAAGACACCTTCGGCGCAATGCGTTGCTGCGTGTGGAACGGCAGGCTCACCGGGACTCATCCGGTTCGGGCTGAACGAAATGCCGGCAGGCTGTCGAGTCATGAGACGGAAAAGTAAACGCGGCCTGGACGTGATCCTGGCAGCGACCGCTCTTTCGGCATTGTGGCCCATTATGCTCCTGATCGCTGGTGCAGTTTACCTTCGTATGGGGATGCCGGTCATTTTTCGTCAGGAGCGAGCGGGTTTCCGCGGTCGGCCGTTTGTGTTCCTGAAATTTCGTACCATGAGTGACGACTGCGATGAAACGGGATCCCTGCTCCCGGATTCACAGCGTCTCACGAGGTTGGGGCTTTTCCTGAGAAAGTGCAGCCTTGATGAGTTGCCTCAGCTTTGGAACGTGTTGAAAGGCGATATGAGTCTTATTGGTCCGCGGCCCTTGCCGGTAAAATACCTGCCCCTGTACAGCCGCGAACAAATGCGCAGGCATGACGTGCCGCAGGGACTAGTCGGCTGGGCAGGAGTCAATGGTAGAAACGCGATCACCTGGCAGAGGAAATTCGAGCTGGATGTATGGTATGTCGACAACTGGTCCCTGGCCCTGGATGCCAAGATTATATTCATGGCCATGGCCACTGTCTTATCGGGCTACGGCGTCAATGAGGAAAATCAGGCCACTGCGAGGGAGTTCCTGGGATCCGGTAACGGCACGCACCGTGGGACCCGCGGTAATGGCGCGGACGATGCGAGATCAGGCGGGACCGGATCACGTTCTTCATGACTCCATTGCCTCGAGGCCCAGCCGATCCCAGTACGGAGTGCCGCAGGAGAGCCTGTGTGCGGAATTACCTGTTATGAATCGGAGTAGTTGGATTGACTGATCACATGTACAATCATGCACTTTGTCTTCACCCTTACCGCCGGGACAGCCACTCGGGGTCTCTCGGGCTGGCTATATTTCCTCCCATAGGTCTTGAATATATAGCTGCGGCCATACGTCCTTGTGTGAAGGATCTGACCTTTGTCGATCTGCGCATGCCGGGGCAACTCAGGGAAACCGAGACACTCCGCGATT
>Ga0187785_10000653_pt1 | contig 12644 bp, 12 predicted proteins | sample 0815_BV2_4_20_MG_FD_132466 | JGI IMG/M metagenome (GOLD analysis project Ga0187785, IMG submission 132466) | Tropical peat soil microbial communities from peatlands in Department of Meta, Colombia - 0815_BV2_4_20_MG | ecosystem: Environmental > Terrestrial > Soil > Wetlands > Peat | place...
AATGGGGGTATTCCATCAGCGCCTTCGTCCCTCTTTATGACGATGCTGGCAGGCAGGAGTCCATACTGGGCATCGATTTTAACGGTTCGTACTGGAATCAGAGCATACAGGATGAAAGGCGCGATGCCATGGTGTATCTGATAGTTATCTTCATCATCCTCTACGTCACCTACGTCACTATATTCAAATACAGGATAGAGGATGCCAGGATCAGGCACCATGAGAAAGAATTGACACTTAAGCAACATGCCATTCTTGCCGCAAAAGAGGAGACCGAGAAGGCCAACCGGGCTAAAACTGAATTCATCTCCCGGATAAGCCATGATATGAAGACACCGCTGAACGCCATAACCGGATTCGCCGAGCTTCTCGAGGCCGGCAGCAATAAACCTTTTTCCGAAAACTCGTACAACATGGTGAGGGAGATACACAGCGCGGGCACTTATCTGGTGGATCTCCTCGATGAAATGCTTGACCTCTCCAAGATCGAGTCAGGAACGATCTCCCTGAACATGGAATATGTCAACCTCCTTCCGGTTGTGAAGAGTTGCATCGAGTTGATTCAGCCGATCGCACTCGAAAAAGGGATCTTCATCAGCCATGACCTGTCAGGATGCGAAGGCACGTTTGTCAAGGCCGATCCGGTCCGGTTAAGGGAAATCCTGCTCAACTTGCTGTCCAACTCTGTGAAATACAACCGTGAAGCAGGGTCTGTCACAGTCGCCTGCGCGGCGGCTGGGGAGGGCATGATACGTATAAGCGTGACAGACACCGGCTACGGCATTTACGACTCAGAGATTTCATCCATATTCGAACCATTTGTACGGCTGCATAACGGAGATAAGTCGGCGGATGGCACAGGCATCGGCCTGACCATAGCAAAGAAACTTGTTCAAATGATGGGTGGACTTATCGGGGTCGAAAGCAGACCCGGCCACGGGAGCTGCTTCTGGCTGGAACTTCCTGTGATGCAGAATGCTCCGGCAACTCCTGTCACAGCATAGCTATCCTCTGATCCTTGTACGGCTGGGGCCACTGATAAGTATCAATAAGCCACATAAGGTGTTCGATGAGTCTGGGCTGGACCGCCACATTGAGCTCGTCATCGAAAAATATGCCTATAAGATACATATTCTTGAATTTGGACTGCCAGTCAACCTTCCCGGTGGCAATATCTTCCTGCGGCTTTCCGTGTTTGTCGATAAAGGAGATCCTGATCTTTACGCTCTTCCCCTTCCCGATCGACCGGGATGAATAGAGGCCTACTCCTGAGAAAGATATGTTCGCTATGCTGGCATCTATCAGCTTCTTCTCCTTCGGAAGTTTCACTTTGGCGCTGCCGAAGAACTGATATCTGTACCATTTTCTCGACTGCACAGGCTTAGGCCTTGACTCCACACCATCTGCTCTCTTGTCTTTCTTTGTCATCTCACATTCCCCCGATCCCACTCTTTGATAAACTCGCTTCCCTCAAGATCACACCAGGCCTGCCATTTCCATGATGACAGGGACCTTCTCCTCCATCCCGATTGCCATAATATGCACTCCGTCACATATACCCTCTTCCTTCAATTGCCGTATGTGACGCGACGCTATGTTCAGTCCTGCGTCCATCGCCTTTTCCTTGCCCGCGGCCTTCAGTTCGTCAATGAGATCCTGCGGCACGCGGATACCCGGGACATTCTTGTTCATGAAGTTTGCCATCCCCGCAGACTTCAGCACGACAATTCCCGCAAGTATTTTGACAGGAAACTGTCTTGCATACCCCATAAACCTCCTGAATGCAGCGATATCATAAATGGCCTGGGTCTGAAAGAACTTCGCGCCCGCCGCAACCTTCTTCTCAAATTTTATCGTCTGCGGCTCGAGAGGGGCAGCCTCAGGCGTAACAACAGCACCTTGAATGAAATCGGTAGCCCCTTTCAGTTCTTTGCCCGATATATCTCTTCCGCTGTTCAAGGAATCTACGATCTGAAGCAACTGAACGGACTCTACATCGTATACGGGTTTTGCGTCTTTATGGTCTCCTGCGGTGACGTAATCGCCTGTCATGCAAAGGACGTTATTAATCCCGAGAACGCAGGCGCCCAGGAGGTCGGACTGAAGGCCGATCCTGTTCCTGTCGCGGCACGTCATCTGGAGGATCGGTTCCAGACCATGATCAAGGGCTATCTTGCAGACTGCCATCGAGCAGATTCTCATAACGGCCGATTGGTTGTCCGTCACGTTGGCTGCATCAATCTTTCCTTTGAGCAGCTCGATATGGTGCAGCATGTCATGAATGTCCGTGCCCTTCGGCGGACCGATCTCAGCGGTAACGACAAACTTCCCTGAATTCAACACATCACGGAATGCCATGCAAGCCTCCTAGAATCCCCTCCTTGATAAGGAGGGGTTGGGGTGGTTGTCTTCTCACAACACGTCCTTCTTTCTTGTTGCGGCGCTTCTTTTGATAAAACCCCTCCGTCCCTCCCCTTGCGAAGGGGAGGATTACTATTGGGACTCATTCTTTTCCTATATCAGTCCTGTATCGGACTCCGTCGAAACGGATCTTTTCAATATTTTCATATGCGACGGACCTCGCCTTTTCAAGGGTAACACCCCTGCCGATAACATGGAGCACCCTTCCTCCGTCGGAAACCAGGCCTTTTGTCTCAGAATAATTTACGCCGGCAAAAAAGATCTTGCAGTACGGATCCTGAATATCCTCAATTCCCGAAATCTGATAGCCCTTGCCATAACGTGATGGATAACCCGGGTACCAACCCTTGCTCTTGCCGTTCTTCATCTGACGGGTCCTGCCCTGAGCAGCGACCACATCCAGGAAGCAGTCCCCGCTCCACTGGACCTTCTTCTCGCTTAGGACGCCGTTTATTATCTGGAAACTGATGTCGCTCAAAGGGGTTATTAGCCTCGGAAGTATGACCTCAGCCTCCGGGTCTCCGAAACGCACATTGACCTCGAGAAGATGCGGCACACCGTCAACAAGCATCAGGCCGCAGTAGAGTATTCCGCGATATGCCACCCCCTCTTTCTCCCTGAATCCCTGAATCAGGGGCCGGGCAACTTTTTCGCACACAAGCCTGTCAAGCTCTTCCCCTTCCATCCGGTGAGGAGAATAGGAGCCCATCCCGCCTGTATTAAGCCCCTCGTCATTATCATAGGCCCGTTTGTAATCCTGCGCAACGGGCATCGGGGCCAGCGTCTCTCCATCGGTGAAGACAAAGAAGGATATCTCGGTTCCGAAAAGTCTTTTCTCTATTACTACTTTGCTGCCGGCGTCCCCAAAGGCCTTCTCGACCATCAACTGATCGATAGCCCGGACAGCATCTTCCTCATTTGAGCAGACGATCGATCCCTTTCCCTGCGCCAGCCCATCGGCCTTTACCACCACCGGATGACCCAAATGCGTGACATAGTCTTTTGCCAGTCCGGGATCATCGAAAACCTCAAATTCAGGAACAGGCACGCCGATTTCCCTGCATAGCAGTTTCGTGTACGCCTTGCTTCCCTCGAGAATGGCAGCCCTCTGCCGAGGACCGACAATGGGCATGTCCTCGGCGGAAAAGAGATCGACAATCCCCTTCGTAAGCGGGCTCTCAGGTCCCACAAAGGTCAGATCCACTCTTTCTCTTTTCGCGAGCTCCAGAATCTCTTCATTAGTCCGCGCATTTTCACATCTGATCTCGCGGGCAATTCCCGGATTGCCCGGGGCACAAATCACCTCTTTCACATTAGGATCATTCTTAAACTGCCAAGCAATAGCATGCCCTCTCCCCCCGCTGTCAACAACAAGTACCTTCATCTATATATCTTTTCCTTTCTGATAATTGTCAAATAGAGCATCTATCGCCAGCGCGTTTTTTGCATCCAAAGTCCCTTTCGCGATACCCGTCTTGACGGTGTATCTTCCGAGTTCACAATAGAGATCGACCAAATCTCTTCTGTCCCGGGAGATGGACTTCAAATGCTCCCGGATAATTCCGGCATCCCCGCGCGCAATAGGCCCGGTCAGGGCCTTCGGGATTCCCAGTCTTCTGATATTCTTGACGGTCCCGTTAATCAGCGGCATAAGGGCCTTCAGGGAATCCTCCCTGCCTATGCCGGCAGCCTCAAACAGTTCCAGCCCCAGCCCGATAGTGGCAACAAGATAATTAGACACGGCGCAGGCACCGGCATGATAAAGCGTCTTCTTCTGAATCCTGAGTTCTATTTCCCTGCCCCTCAGGGAAGCGACAATATCACGCGCTGCAGACAGTGCAGCTTCATCTCCTTCTATGGAGAAATACGAACCAGGGATGCGCCTGACAGCCTCTTTAACGCTTGCCAGACTCTGAAGGGGATGCAGAGATGCCGTATATGCACCCTTCTTCTTGGCGGAAAGGAGCACCTTCGACGATAGAGCTCCGCACGCATGGAACACGATACTACCCCGCTTAAAACCCTTCCCTGCGGCTATCTTGTTGCAGACGCCTCGGATAGCGCCGTCTGACGTTGTTATGAAAACAATATCGGCTTTTCTTGCGGTCGAGCCGAGATCGGTGGATACCGTACCGCTTCCGATGAAGTCCCGCGCCCTCCTAGCCGAATCGATAGTCCTGCTGGCGATGCCTGTGATATGATATCCCCTCTTATTCAGAAGATATCCTATCGCAGTGCCAACCACACCCGCCCCTATGATTGCGACATTGCGCATTGTATCACAGAGATTACTTCACAGACCGCTCATTTCGCGGCCGTCTTCTCCGGTTGGTTCTTTTCCGGTGCGGCAGCCGTGTCTTCACTTTCCGATGTCTCATATCTGCCGGGTTTCCCGTGTCTCGACCACCTCTTGATTCCGGCAATCTTCTTCATATCATCAAGCCTGCCCAGTTCCTTCATTTTCTCATAAATCAGTATCCATGCACAGGGAATATCGGGACTGGCCTCGCACTTCCCGTTCTTGGATCCTCCGCAAGGACCGTTCATCAAGCCCTTAGGACACCTGGTAACAGGGCAGATACCTCCGGTCTGAGAGATAATGCACTCTCCGCAGGCAGAACACATTTCGAGAAAATCTCCCGTCCCGCTCGAGATCCCTATAAACTTCGTATCCATGGCAGGCAATACCGGCAAGCTTCCCAACTTTTCAACAACCCCTTGCACCCCCGCGCCACAGGCCATTGAGAGAACGGCATCGTAATGTGAAGCTTCGTCAATAATATTGTCGATGAACTTCGGCTCACATTGTCTGACAATGGTTTCCTCGCCTACGGTTACGTCTTCACCCTCAATTCTGTTCGCAGTACGCAGTGCGGACGCGAGAAGTTCAACCTGTTTCTTGCCTCCGCTCAGACAGACAGATACGCAATCTCCGCAGCCCAGAACAAGAATCTTCTTATACTTCTTAACCATCTCCTTGATCTCTTTGAGGGGTTTGATTTCGGCTACGACCATGTTATCACCTTCTTTGCTTTAGATGTCATTCAATGCGCCGAGATATCATGCCGATCTTTAAATGTCCGCTCATGATGTCCGTCTGACAGCTCTGATACCCTTTATTTTTCGGTATCATCCGCCACCTTTATTCTTCCTTCGTCCAATCCAAGTTCCCGCAATATCTTCCTCGCGCTCCGCACGTGTTTCGTGATCCATCGGTCGCAGTCTTTGAAATGGCATTCCTGTCTGTTACACCTGTTAATAAGCACGGCTTTCGCACCCTCCTCAAAGGGACGAATCAGCTGAAGCACATCCACCCTGCCGAGGCACGGTTTCCCGACCCTGTATGTCTTGGAATCTCTCTTTTCCACCTCGTCGGCACTACGATACTCGCAGAAGAATTCTATCGAGAACTCTCCGGGGGATTCCTTTTTCGCCGCATCAATAGCCGACGCTAATTTTCTCCTGCTCTCCTCATTGGTCTCGAGCCCGAGGTCAATCGCCGTCGCCGGACACTCAGCGGCGCAGATGCCGCAGGCCTGACACTGGCTTATGTCGATATTCGCCTTCTTTTGACCAGGGGCAGGGACTCCATACGGACAAACAGACACACAGTTAAGACACGAAATGCATTCATCGGATACAGTTGCACCGGCGCCGCAATTCAGGCACCTCTGCGATTCTTTGGATGCCTGTTCACGGCTATATCCCAGATTCACTTCGTCAAAAGTCTTGATCCTCTTCTCCACTGACAGCATAGGCATCTTCTGCCTCGCAGCCCGGACAGTACGGTCTATGAGTTTCTCGTCAAGCGGCTTGATAACGAAAGGCTCCTCAACCTCTTTCGGCGGCAGATTCCTGAGCGAGCGGTGTATCGCCTCCGCCGCCTTCTTGCCCGAGGATATGGCGTCAATGATACTCATAGGGCCGCTCACGACATCGCCTCCGGCAAACACCCCTTTTATATTGGTCGTGCCTGTCTCGTCTTTAACAACAATTTTCCCCTTCTTGCCCGAGATGATCTCGATATCCTTTATGTCTTCTGTCTTAGGGTTGTAGCCGATAGCCAGGATGACAGCATCGGCGCTTATCTCAAATTCCGAGTTTTCGACAGGAACAAGTCTGCGCCTTCTCGATCCATCCGCAACGAACATCATCTTCACACACCGGACCTTCTCGACTTTGCCGCTTCCCAGGAATTCAACAGGAGCCGTCAGATACATGAACTTCACGCCTTCGCTCTCTGCTTCTTCAACCTCTATCTTCCCGGCAGGCATCTCTTTCAGGGTCCTGCGATAGATTACAGTGACATCAGGAGACCCAAGTCGCACGCAGGTGCGGGCCGCATCCAGTGCGGTATGGCCGCCGCCTACTATGACGACATGCTTTCCAAGGACAGGCCTCTGCCCATGACTGACCTGCTGCAGAAATTCAACAGCCGTGGCTACCCCGGGGAGTTCGACACCCTTACAGCTCGGGAAAAGGCTCCTCTCACTTCCCAACGCGAGAAAGACAGCCTGATACTCCTTCAGCAGATCATCGATAGTAAAATCCCTGCCCAGCTTCATACCGGTCTTCGCCTGAACTCCCATGGCCAGTATGAGCCCGATGTCGTCCTTCACAACCTGCTTCGGAAGTCTGTATTCAGGCACACCCCGGATCATCATGCCGCCGAGTTCATCATGTGCCTCGAAAATAGCCACGCTATACCCCAGCAATGCCAGATCATGCGCCGCAGTAAGTCCTGAAGGCCCCCCTCCGACAACAGCTATCCTTTCAGTATAATAGGGTCCTGTTTTTGATACGTCCTTAAGCTCTCTGGTTTGGTCCGCTGCATAGCGCTTAAGGGATGCGATCGCAATCGGTTCATCCACCTGCCCCCGCCTGCATGCGGATTCACAGGTCCGCGTGCAAATCCTGCCGCATACAGAAGGGAATGGATTGACCTGGCGGATTATCCTTATCGCCTCCTTCACCTCTCCCTTCGCAAGTGCAGCGATATATCCCCGGACGTCTGTTTGTATCGGACATGCTGCCTGACATGGAGGCATAGCATTTATGTTCATCTAAGTGGTCCTCCTTTTGCTAAGAAACATCGTGTGCGTCTCATTATTATTTATAGTATAAAATATATTAATATGAATTATTGAATGCCACAGCCCGTCTGCCATCGATTATTCGTAAATTTCTCTCTTGTGAACCGGGATGGCCGTCGCAATTTCATGAACAGCCGGTCAGTCTCAATCATCAAAGTTCCCGTTTGAAGCGGTTTACCTCGGGAGTAGTGCTCGTGCGTATTGGACTATGACAATCCCTCGTGCATTTTTGCGGACTGCACTGTATTCTTCATCAGCATGACAATAGTCATAGGTCCGACACCGCCCGGAACAGGCGTTATAGCTCTCGCCTTCTCCTTCACAGGTTCAAAATCCACATCGCCAACCAGGCCCGTATCCAGCCTGTTAACGCCGACATCTATGACAACTGCACCTTCTTTGACCATGTCGGCTGTCACAGCCTTGGGTTTGCCGACAGCAACTATGAGTATATCAGCCCTCCGGGTATGAGAGGGGATGTCCCTTGTGCCGGTATGACAGACTGTCACGGTGGCATTGCCTCCATTCTTTTGGAGAAGCATGTTCGCAACAGGCTTGCCGACAATATTGCTTCTGCCAACTACAACGACCTCGGCCCCGCTCAGCTCCGTATTACTCCTTCTCAGCAGTTCGAGGATGCCGTGGGGGGTGCATGGCAGAAAGCAAGGCTCTCCCAGCATCATCTTTCCTACGTTCACAGGATGAAACCCGTCCACATCCTTTGAAGGATCTATCGAGTAAAGCACGTTGGTTTCGTTTATGTGTTTTGGAAGAGGCAACTGCACCAGTATGCCGTGAATCTTCGGATCTTTATTGAGCCTCCCGATCAGAGCCAGGAGATCCCCTTCTTTGGTGTCACCCGGAAGGTCTATCCTTTCGGAATAGATGCCGAGTTCCTTACATGCCTTTTCCTTTGCGCCGACGTAGACCTTGGACGCCTCATTTTCGCCAACAAGGACAGTGGCCAAGCCAGGTATTAAATTATTATTTGTCTTTAAGTTAGCTATTTCAATCTTAAGTTCTTCTTTAATTTGCTTCGATATCTCAGAGCCTTTGATGAGCATTGCAGGCATGTGTGCCGTCTCCTTCTCTATTATGGGTTTACAAAAGAAGCTAATCCCTCTTCTTGATAAGTTCCAGCAGCTCTTCCCTTGTAGACTGCTTAGTCCGGAAGATGCCTCTCACAGCTGATGTGACGGTCCTCGCACCCGGCTTCTTTACACCCCTCATGCTGATGCAGAGGTGCTCAGCGTCAATGACCACCATGGCGCCCTTGGGTTTCAGGCGGCCCATGATCAGGTCGACAAGTTGCGTCGTAAGCCTCTCCTGCACCTGCGGTCTCTTGGCAAGGACCTCCACAGACTTAACAAGTTCACTGAGACCTACGATCTTTCCGCCGGATGGTATATAGGCAATATGGGCTTTGCCAAAAAAAGGTATAAGGTGATGCTCACATACGGAATAGAACGGGATATCCTTCAGAAGCACCATCTCGTCGTGGCTTTCACCCTCTATGATGCTGAGCAGTTCCTCTGTAGGGGTTTCAAGTCCGGAGAATATTTCCTGATACATCCTCGCGACCCTATCCGGCGTATCTTTTATCCCGGCCCTTTCAGGGTCCTCCCCGATACCTTCGAGTATCAATCTTACGCCCTTTTCGATTTTCTTCAGATCCATGGTAACCTCAAATGTTCGACAGCGTGACGAGAGGGTCTATTTTAGCACCTGCACATTGTTATGTCAAAAGCCGGCCCAAACAGATGCATGCCGGCAAGACCTTTACATATATATCATTTATCAATGATTCCTGCAAACACTTTTTTCACTTCGCTCAATATCTCCTCATGCACAAACGGAACTCCGGCCACCACATTTCCCGTTGTCAGATAATCCCTCCCGCCACTGAAATCACTTACGATGCCGCCCGCTTCCTCTATCAGGAGGCTGCCGGCCGCAATATCCCATGGACTGAGTCCAATCTCGAAAAATCCGTCACACCGGCCTCCGGCCAGATATGCAAGGTCGAGAGCAGCAGATCCGGCCCGTCTAATATCGCTAATCCTCAGAAAAATGCTCCTGAAGAGATCAAGATATCGGTCAGTGACCTCTTTTCTCCTAAACGGAAAACCGGTTGCAATCAGGCAGTCACTCATTGACTGTACAGAGGAGACAGATATCGGAGACGAATTCAGGAAAGCGCCCTTCCCCTTTTCGGCGTGATACATGTCTCCTCTCAACGGTTCATATACAACCCCGACAACTATCCCGCCCGCAAACTCCAGGGCTATCGAGATGGAGAATACGGGGAACTGATGAATGTAGTTTGTAGTTCCGTCCAGAGGATCGATTATCCACCTGTATTTGTCGGTCTCAGGCGCATGTACAGATTCTTCAGCGAGGAAGTAATGGTCAGGGAAACGGTCATGCAGCACACTTATTATAACGGCTTCGGATTCCCTGTCCACCCTCGTCACAAAATCGGAAGCCTGCTTGAGACCTATATCCCCTTTTGACAGCTTGCCGAGATTGCGAAGGACTACTTCCCCGCCGAGCTTTGCCGCCTTCACGGCGGCATCCAAGAAGATAGCTGTGTTCATTTGGCGTCTTTAAGTTTGACACAAGGCGACAACAAATTTCCATTAATCAAGGCATTCGCAGACCGGCAGGCCGGATCGATAACCAACACCGAATTACAACCTCAAAATAAGATAGCGTCAGAAGCAGATCACGGACTGCGAAAGACACTTGAAGGGAATAAGGACCCTCCGTGGACTTATTCGCCATGTGTACCTGGTGCCGCGAGGTCCATAGCCATAAGGGTTGTGGGGAGAACGTTGAGAAGTACATAGATATAAACCGACTTTCTGAAGATCACATCGCTCACATCTTCGACGCCTTTTATCGAGTGCCGGGAACCGAAAAGGGTTCCGGCCTGGGCCTTTCAATAGCCAAGACGATTGTCAAGGCCCACGGCGGCGAAATCTGGGTGGAGAGCAAAGCCGGCCGGGGCAGCACTTTCAGTTTTACGCTGCCCGCTTATTCGAAATAAATAGCTGGCAATGCCCAGGAGCACAGGCATATGTCTTTCCAACAATCTACTTCAGCAACGTTTGCCGGTAATACAAACTCAAGTTGCACTTTCACCGGCGGTGAAGTCATATTCTTATCACCCTCTGGTCCGTTACAATTATGTCGACCCTCACATCATGCTTTTCTGAGGGGATCTTGTCGACAAGCTGTTCCTCGTAGGCAACTGCAATCAAGGGCATGATCCTTCTTCTGCCTGCCAGGAGCATATCATAGTATCCTCCTCCGTATCCCAGCCTGTTGCCCGAATAATCAAAGCCGGCTCCCGGTACGACAGCTGCATCGATATCATCAAGATTCATGCTTCGTCCTTCCGTTTTGAAAGGCTCCAAGATGCCCATATAACCGGGAGAGAGTTCATCAGTGCCTTCTATTGCATAGAGCTTAAGGGTATGGCCCTCCCTGTCGACTTTGGGAAGCACGATCTGTTTCCACATCTTCAGAGACGCCCGTATTATGCTCAGCGTCTCGACCTCGGACCTGAACGAGGCGTACAGAAGAAGCTTCCTCCCTGACAGAAATTCCGGCAGGCTGAAAAGTCTCCACTTAATCAGGGCATCCTTTTCAATTCTTGTTTCAAAGGGGATCTCATCCCTTATCCTCAGCAGTTCCTTGCGGACGGTATTCTTCATCAGATTCTGCCCGATACCAGGGCCACTGCATAGACAAGGTAGAGAAAGCCGCCGAATAGCATCGAAAAGGGTGAAACCTTCTTCCTGACGACAATTTCGATCATTATTACCAGCGCTGAAATCAACGCGATTATGCCTGAGAAGAGCGCCATGCCGGTCAGCTTCCATTCAGTGAACAAAAGGCCCACAGACACGGGAAACGTGGACTGGAAGACCATAGCTCCGGTGATATTGCCAACGGCCAGTGTGTCCCTGCCTTTCCACGTCCAGGAAACGCTGTTGAACTTCTCCGGCAGTTCCGTAGCCACGGGAGCCAACAGCAGGGCAAAAAGCAAAGGATCCATGCCGAACCTTACCGATACGTGTTCAAGGCTCTCAACAAATGTGCGTGCACCTTCTATCATTATGATCAGAGACACGATCACCTGCAAACCAATGAGGACAATATGGGGATTTTCGGCCTTCATGAGACCTGTCTTTCTGAGCAGCCTGGCAAGGTACATCTCCTCGGAGTGCTCGAGGTCGCCGCTTTCCCCCTTGAAGGTTCTGTATGCGTAAAATATATAGCCGCAAACAAGCAGAACTGACAGAAATCTGTCAAAAGATCTTCCGGCAACGATCGGTACCAGGATAGCGCTGGCGTACATGGGTATAAAGAAGACCAGGTCCCTGAACGTGGAATGCGGCTCCACCCTTATCTCGAACTTGCGTCTCTTTGCCATAGAAGCTACGATCACTGTCAGACCCACAAGAAAGAAAGCGAGGGTCGACAACATAAACGGGGCCCCGAGTATTGCCCCGACGCCTATGTCTTTGGCCGACTCACCGTGGTAGAAAAAAATGGCGACAATGGGAAGGATAGTCTCCGGCATGGCAGTGCCCACCGCAGCCAGGAGACTCCCGACAACCGCCTGGGACAGAGAGAATTTCCTGCCCAGAGTCTCCACGCCATTTGTGAAGCTTTCAGCCGCCGCGAGTATGAGGAGAAGCCCCGCGATAAGGAACAGTATTTCAACAGACATCAGTGCACAACAAGGACCGGACGGGACGACGATTTGAGGACAGAATCCGTAACGCTTCCGATTAACATCCCTTTTATCAGTCCCAGCCCACGGGCTCCCATAACAACCAGGTCGATATCTTTCTCATCCGAGAGGGAGACTATCTCCCTGGCAGGAACGCCCTTCTCTGTTAAAACCGTGACCCCGAGTTCATCTTCATTAATCAGAGTGCTCATAGCCTTCACGCTATCTTCGTGCATTGCATCCAGTAAGGATTGATATCTGCCGTCATTCATTTCAATCTTCTTATTCAAAACGTCTTCGGGAATAATATGCACTATGTACAACTCCGATGAAAAAAGGCCCTTCAGATCTTTAGCAATTCTCAGTGCCCTTTCCGAAACCTCGGA
>Ga0187785_10000655_pt1 | contig 12629 bp, 11 predicted proteins | sample 0815_BV2_4_20_MG_FD_132466 | JGI IMG/M metagenome (GOLD analysis project Ga0187785, IMG submission 132466) | Tropical peat soil microbial communities from peatlands in Department of Meta, Colombia - 0815_BV2_4_20_MG | ecosystem: Environmental > Terrestrial > Soil > Wetlands > Peat | place...
AGCGACACATTATAGGTGCCGGCAACCGTGTAGACGTGGAGGGGATTAGGATCCGTTGAGGTGCTCCCATCGCCGAAGTCCCAATGCCATGTCAAGGCATCGAGGCTGTTATCGGCGAACTGCACCTGTAGTGGCACTGGAGCTCCTCTGGGAGTGCCGGTGAAGCTTGCTATGGGCCTGTCTGCCGGCACATGGTAAAGCTGAGTGATGAACTGTCGCGAGATGGACGGCGATGAGTATTCCAGCCGGGCGACCGCCTGCCCTGCATGCTGGTACATCTTAACATCGATGTCATGATAGCCCGGGGTCAGGTGCTTTGTGGCCTGTCTCATAAGAGGCGAATGCAGACCGCCGTTATCGATCACCTGAGCGCCATCAACCGTCAAATACGAGCCGTCATCCGAAGTCAGGTAGAACGTATAATCAGCCTCGGCGTCAATCTTAAGCAAACCGGAGAAATCGACGCTGAAGTACTGGGCCTTTCCGAGCTCCGCTGTGGGCCAGTGGCTCTCAGAGCTTGGATACGTGGCCATGCTGCTATCATCTGCGTACTGGATCGACCGGGAGATCCGGGCCGCAGCAGGGGCGGTCCAACCCTCGTCACTGTAGTACGTAGCGATCACACCGCTGGCGTACATAGGCCCATCGGTGGTATTGCCAGCAGGGCCGTGGTACTGCACTGTCGTCTCAAAGATAACGTTAGCATTCGATGATATAGTGAGCCTGTGAGCCTCAGTCAGATTGAGGCCGTAGCTGTACAACACTTCTCCCGGATCCCACCGGCTGTTGGTGTTTGAGTCCTGGAGCATGAGACTGCTAATCCGGGTATTGTCAAGAAGCAGGCTGATCGATCCCTGAGGTATGGAATTGCCGGCTATGGAAGTGATCCGTAACGTCGAGGAGTTTTCGGCCACAGCACTATAGGCGGCCATGGAAGGACGGTCCGGTACATGAAAGCTGAGGATGTAGAATATCGCCGCTCCGGCGATCAGGACGGTGATAAATATCGCGATAAGCATACCCATAACGGAAATCGCACCAGATCGGCACTCGATTAAGCATTTACAACCGTCTTTAGTTGATATACCCATAAATACCTTTAAAATAGTCTTATATTCTGTATATCTTTAATATTTTGTCGTTTTTTGCTAATTACAGATTGATACTACAGGTAAGGTTATGACCATCAATTATTTTGACTGGGAGCATACTTACTCTATATTGGTTGAAGACGAGGGATAGCAGGTGATGGAAGGTAGACTGGAGGAGGACACGAACACACAGCTCGGGAACGTGCTGCGAAGGCTGAAGGAATCGGGGATAACCGCTTCGGCTGTCGTAAGTCGTGATGGGGTCATCCTGCAATCCGATATAGAGTCTGGAGAGGAGGAAAAAGAGACGTTCGCCGCGATGACCGCTGCCATACTTGGCGCTGCAGAAACGGCGACCTCAGAGCTGAAACAGGGTGTTCCTCGGCGAGTCATCATCGAATCTGAAGGACGCCGACTGATCGAAGTGGGCGCCGGGCCGATGGCATTGCTGGTAGCATCGGTAGACCAGAGTGTGCCGATGGAAACGGCCGCGAAAGAGATCGACCGAGCCGCAGCCGAAATTCGCGCCCTAGTAAAGCCAAAGACTTAAAAACAGAGCCCCTACGGGTCGATGTACTGCATACCACCCCTTTTCCGGGTTTCCCGCAAAACACAAAAGATGCAGATCGTACGACCGCCGCAGACACAGCTACCACAACAAACGCGGGAGCGCTGACAATCGTTACACCATACCATAGTACAGCGATCATCTTGCCGTCCTCGTCCGATCTAAGCAACCAGATACAGGGCAAGCAAAGTCCATATTGTCCAACGAGTATCGAGCCGGGTAATATTCAGAGCAACATATTTAAGATGTTCTTAGCACCTTACTACCCATTCAGAGTGATTACAATGGTAAACGCTGCACTGATCGGCGGTGAGCAGTCGGGCAAGACCACGCTCGCCTTAAAGCTGGGCAAGAAGGGCACCGAATCCGATATTGTGCTCTACAATTTTGTCAAAGGAAACAACATTCTCGCAGTCATCGATCCGGTGGGCTATCCAAAGTCGCCAAAGCCGCTGATCAACGCGGCAAACATGTCCGACGTCATCGTCTTCTGCGTGGATGCGAAAGGCCTGGACGCCCGGGCTGGCGAGTGCATCATCATGCTGGACCTGCTCAGACCGAAGCACGGCCTGATCACGATCACCAAGGCCGACACGTCCAATCCCTATGCCATCGACGAGCTAAAAAACAAGATCAGACTACTCGCGAAGGGTACCATTCTAGAGTCATGGGAGATACTGCCCACCTCGACTAAGAGCTTTGAAGGAGTCGACCGCCTGAAGGAGATCCTGTTTGAGATCGACAACCAGCTTAAGGAAGAAAGCAAGGCCCTGAATGATGAACCCGCAAGAGTCCCAATCGACCACCACTTTAACGTGACCGGGGTCGGTACCGTCATACTAGGGTACGTCAGACAAGGCACCATCCATGTAAGAGAAAAGCTGTTGGTATGGCCGATCAAGCAGGAGGCCGAAATCCGCTCCATCCAAATGAACGATGTGGATGTCAAAGAGGCGCCCGCCGGTTCCAGAGTCGGGCTGGCGCTGAAGAACGTCCAGAGCAAGGACCTAGACCGGGGTTATATCCTCTCCAAGAATGAAGAGGTTGGTGACACGTTCACCCTCAACTGCACGACCGCGAAGTTCAAGGGCGAATTCAAGCCTGGCGAAAAAATCCATGTCTACGCCGGCCTGCAATCATCTCCAGGCAACGTAGTTATGATCCTCGATAACGGCAAGGAAGTGGACACCACGAAGTCCTCCGGAAAGTACGCTGTGCACATCAAAACCGATAAAGAGCTGGCATATACAACAGGCGACCTATTCTTGCTGTCTAGACTCGAGGAACCCAAGCAACGATTCCTCGCCAGCGGCAATGTATAACGAAGTGAACTACCCCGCCTTAAAGAGCAGGGCTTCCTCGTTTCACAGCTGACAATTTACAACCAACTCCGTCGATTGCATAGACTATCCGCTCAGCAGGCAAACCGGCACTTTCCACGCCATTCTAACCAGAAACCCACACCAACTAAATATTCAATGCTTGTGTTGAAAATCCCTACCCAACTGAACATTACAATACAGACAAAGGTGTATCCACCCAAATCCTTCCTGACCACGTTTCCACACTGAATATTCGATTCGGCATGCATGAATCCACGAGTGTAAAATTGGGGTGGTGATTGTGGGAAATGAGTTTCGCAATGTGCCCTGCAGATATTAAAAGTTTTTCTTGGGTTAATCGTACGAAGGTATCATAGATTACCCAGCTTCCTACTGGCGTGCAGGTAAAAGGTTTCCAGCATTTTTACTGCTTGGTCGGTCTTCTTTTTACTCGCTAGAGCCATGATTCGATCCCGGTCGGAGCCGATGTATTCTGTGGCAGCCCCTGACATGGTATAGGATATGCCTCGGGCTCGTCGGCGTGCCCACCAGGCGGCGTCGTTCATACCCCAGGCGTCGCCCATATAGCCGATGAACAGGTATGGGTTGAAGTCGGTCTGGTCTCCTGCCATGATCGAAGTGCAGAACCAGTAGATGGACTTCTCCAGATCCTCCATACAAAAATGGCACTCGGCAAGCTCTCGGCACAGCACGCTTTTGACCTTGCATTTTTCGATGCCTTCGCTGAGGATTGTCATCGCTGCCGGGTAGTTCCTTCTTTTCATATTACATAGCGCGCACCAGTAGTAAGGCACGTGATAGTCGGGCTCGTTCTTACGAGCCTCCTCGAAGATAAATATTAGGCGCCTCTCAGGATCGCCGTGATCGAGGAAGTCCTGAATCGCGTTTGTCAGCTTTGTGTTATGGGACAGCAGGCGTGGCTCGAGCTCATCTCTGATCGTGACGTCGTACACCTCGTCGATATTGATCGGCGGCTGTCTGTGGTTTCTGCCGAGTAAAGAATCCAAGAGTCCCATGATGGGTATTTACGAGGCGCTCATATTTAGCCGTTATCACGTTTCTGTCCAGTTCCCTCGAATTTTGTTATTCGACCGAAAAATGGTGAAACTACCTACCGTTTACTCCACGAAGTCTTCTAGATTGCCGGCCGCTTCGATGTCTTTCCGGTCGATCGAGACTTTTTCCATGATACCGCGCTCGATGAATATGCTGGCGTTGGTTCTGACTGCTAGGGCGATGCAATCGCTCGGTCTGGCGTCGACTTCGACCTCTTTATTGGTGTTGCGCAGCATAAGTCTGGCGTAGAATACCTGTTCATCCAGATCGTCGATGATGATGCGGTCGATGCCGATGCTGAAATTATCCATGACTGTTTTGAGTAGATCATGGGTCATAGGCCGGGGTGTGGTCTCCTTCCTCAGGGCCACGTCGATGGAGATCGCCTCCGCCGGCCCGATATAGATGGGTACCATTTGGTCGCCGTTGTCGGAGAGAAAAACGACCGCTTGAGGGCCTGTGATAGTACTGACAAAATAGACGCCCTTGACGTTTACCGGCACGTAATCGCTCATAATCGTACATTGGCTTTCGAGTATATAACTTTAGGCTGTATTTATTTGGTTTTAATCGCATGGCGTGCTGGCAAATGCAGGCATTATTCGGGCCTTTGCCCCGCGCTCACGCCGGTGACTGTCGCCTTTGCGAGATAGAGGGTTACCAGCCCTCCGACCGCGGTGAGGAACCAGAGTGTGACCAGCCTGATCATGATAGTCGCCCCGGCGGCCGAAAGCTTCGGCACGCCCATGGACGTGTACAGTACGGTCATCACCGCATCCACTATGCCCAAACCGCCGGGAAGAAACGTTGGGATCAGCTGGAGGAGCACCATGATGCAGTATATGGTAACCACGACGCCGGGCGACACAGGGTAGCCTATCGATAGAAACGAGATGTAGGCTACTGTCACGTCGAATCCCCAGGCGATCATGATAAGGGCCAGAGCTTTGGCGATGGTGAGCTTTCGGCCGGCGATCTCCCTCACGCTGATGTCAAACTGGGATGCGATCTTCGCGATCTTCGCCTCCAGAGCGGTCTGGTCTCCTTTCTTGAAGAGCCATGAGACTATCCGGATCAAAGCGTTTACCATCTGTATGAGGATCGAGGAGTTCATGCAGACTATTAGCACTACCAGCGCGATCAGGACAATAGTGATCGAGATGAAAACGCAGAAGGCCAGCGCCCATCCGGGGATCTGGTAGTGCATGGCCACGTAGACCACCCCGGCGAGCGTACCGATCGCTACGGGCACCACTTCCAGGAGCCTGCTGATGACGCCGGCGGCGAATATCCGATCAAATCGGCTGCCTGGGGCGATCTTCTGAATAAAGTAGATCTTGCTTAGTTCGCCGCTGGCCGCCGCTGAAGGTATGAGGTTGGTGAAAAAGATGCTGGACAAGTAGATTAGATACGCCCATCCAAGAGATATTCGGTGGCCGGTGTCTCTCAGCAGCACCCACCAGCCGGCTGCGTGAAAGACGTTGCTGCACAGCGATAAGATCAGCGCGAGGCAGATAAGCGGCAGGTTCACCGACGTAAGGAGTTCGCGAAGGCTTCCGAATCCAACAAGGTACAAATAGATAAAGTAGATGACCAGCCCGACGACGATGAGTATTGCGGTTTTATTGAAAGGAATGTCAGGGAATTTGACGTCGGTCTCCGAGATCATGATACAAGATCGCACTTCGAGTATTTTACTATTTCCCGAATCTACGCTGGCGAAGCTGATAGTCTCGGATAGCCCGGAGCAAATCTACCTTGCGAAACTCTTCCCAGTTTACGTCTGTAAAATAGAGTTCAGAATAGACGGACTGCCAGATCAGAAAGTCGCTGAGCCGCTCCTCCCCGGTTCGTATAAATAGATCGGGCTCGCACCGGAAGATTAAGTGCGACTCGACCATCGCCTCGTCAATGTCCGACGGTTGGATTTTGCCTCCATCGATATCCTCCATGATCTCTCGCAGCGCATTGGTCAGCTCGTGCTTGCCACCGTAGCCGATCGATACGCTCACTTGGCATGGCTTTTCTCCGTTGAGTTCCTTTACGGCGACAGGCGAGACCACCTTGCCCGGAAATCCGGCGCCCTGAAGCGTCCGGTATATGCAGTTCGACAGCTTCGGCACACCATTGCCCTCGGTCATACTCACGTAAACCGAGACATCCCTGACACCGACCTCAGTGCACCACTCCGCGAGCCCCACCAGCTTGGCTACCGAGGCCATGTCGATCAGATCGGCGTCCGATATGACCAATGCGATGCATCTTGGCACGTTCTCCCCACAGATGCTCTTCATCATGGACTTTTCGTAGAACCGATACGCGATACGTCTTGCGAGCATTCATCCAATTAATGTGTTCATAGAGTAAAGTATTTTGTGTATCGGGGAAATAGTCTTCCCATATGTTTCCGAACCAGCGGACCGGGAGCGTCGGCAAAGCACGCCCCTCCGCGCCGGAGCAACACTCCTTGGGCTATGAGATCAAACGCCAGTCGGCATATATCTCACTGGGGTTGCTTGCCCTGCTGTTTCCATTCCTGCCTAATTGGCTGATAGCACTTGGTGTCTTTCTCGGAACCATCTCGATCATGTATATGCCGAGCGACTCTCCCTTGTTCAAAGCTATCTCATCGGAGAAGGACAGAGAAGCCGGTGTGCTTATAGGCCCCTTAAAGTTCAGCCAAGCGATACTTCTGCTGGCCATCCTAGTAGTAGCGCCGCTGAACTTCCCGGTGTATGTGCTCGCCGCCGTGATCGGAGCAGTAGCCTTCGGCGAAGGCTTTGCAACGATCGTAACGCAGCTGGTCAGAGGCGACAGGGGCGTCTTCTGGAGCGTTACCGTGCTACTGCTCGGCACTGCCTTCGCGTTTATTTTCGGCTACTGGGTCATCACAAACGGCCTCGCGAACGGCAGCGTTACCCTGCCGCAGGGTGTAAACCCGGTGTACTACATGTTTTTCCTCGCCGTCATTGGCACAGTCACGGGCGCGCTGTTATACACGATCGTGGATGAGGATAACATCGCCATTCCGCTCGGCGCGGGTATGGCCATGTGGCTGTTCACCTCGCTGGATTATACGGCGGTGCCGCACCCCGCTAACATCGTGATCGCCGTCGCGGTGCCGCTTGTTATCGGCATCATCACGTATAAGCTGAACGCGGTAGACCTCTCCGGAGCTCTGAGCGGCGTGCTCTGCGGCCTGCTCATGATCGTCTTCGGAGGGAACAATTTCGGGGGGAACAATTTCTCCTGGTTCGCGCAGATGATGACGCTGCTGATCCTCGGGGCGATCTTCACCAAATACAAGTACGAGTACAAGCGTAAGATCGGCGCAGCCGAATCGAACGCGGGCTCTCGCGGATACAAGAACGTCTTCGGCAACTGCTTTATCCCGATGGCTTTCGTCGTCGCCTACGGAGTGCTGGGCAGCACGTCCATGCCCTACTTCGGATATGTGGACAGATCAGTATTCATGATCGGGTTCCTGGGAGCCATGGCTACAGCCACCGCTGACACCATGGCGAGCGAGATCGGCAGCACATATAAAGGCCAGCCTATCATGATCACTACCTTGCGCCATGTTCCCCCAGGCACTGACGGCGGCATCTCCCCGCTCGGCGAGGCAGCGTCGATCTTCGGCGCCACCGCCATCGCCGTCATCGCTATTCCCCTCGGGCTCACCGCCAACAATCTGCCGATTATGCTCGGCCTCACCATCCTAACTGGGTTCCTAGGCACCAACATCGACAGCCTACTTGGAGCGACCCTGCAGAGATGGGGGATCCTGTCCAACGCCGGGGTAAACCTTATCGCCACCCTTATCGGAGGACTGTTCGCGATGACTGCATATTACCTTTTCTTCCTGTGACTGCTCCCACAGTTAAAGCCCGTGGGCTTCTACGGCTCTGATACCGACAGACTGCAATCCCATGAGAATGTTCACCGCCGCGTTCTCATCCCTACCCATGACAAGACCGCAACCCGGACACTCGTGTGCGCGGTCTTTCAGTTCCTTCTTGACTGTTTAACCGCACCTTGAGCATAACTGACTTGTGGGCGGGGTTAACCAGGACTACGGTTGTACCGGCACTCACAGCCTTGTACCTGGTAGCAGTGATTAACAGTCTCCATGCTGCGTCGCCTATGCTCTTCGCAAGACAACGATTTCTGGCCATTCCTTTGATGTTCAGGTCTTCGAATGATATGAAACCATATTCTGACACGAGCGATCGTAAGGTTACAGATTGTCGATACCCAGCGCTCGATTAGCGGTTGTTTGTGGTTTCGCGCTGCCCGCGGTACCCTAGCAAAGGGATCAGGGTAATCAGGCAAAGTTTTATACCACCGCGACAATTATGCCACTGCATGAAAAGGTCCGGGATCATCCTCGCCGGAGGTCGGTCGACGCGGTTTGGCGGTGAGGAAAAGTCGCTGAAGCCGGTTGGAGGGAAGCCTATGATTTGCAGGGTTCGAGGGTCCCTGACGGGCGTTGTGGACGAGATCATCATCTCTGTCAGGGATAAGCACCAGCGGGACGTGGTCTTCCCATATCTGAAAGAAAAGATGCCGTTCGTATACGACGAGGTCAGTAGCATCGGCCCGATAGCCGGCGTCCAGTCCTGTCTTAAGGTTGCTAAAGGAGAGTACGTGACAATACTGGCCTGCGACATGCCCTTTATCAACAGCGACGTCATAGACTACCTGTTCGAGGTCGCCGAAGGACATGACGCGGCGATTCCGGTAAGGGAGAACGGGTATATAGAGCCTTTGCATGCTGTGTATCGTAGGGAGCCCATGCTACAGGCTGTGAAGGAATCGATCTCCAGAGGAAAAAAGCGTATCTCCGCGTCTATAGGTTATTTGAAGGATGTAGTTTACGTGCCGGTAGGGCAGCTTAGAACGTTCGATCCCGACCTAAAGACGTTTATAAACGTGAATAAGGCGGAGGATATGCCTACTGTCGACCGGTAAAAGCGTTATGATAGCGCTGATGATCGGCTCTTCCGATAAGCTCGGATCAAGGCATGAACATTAATAGATAGGAACTGCGCCCTATAATTTTAAAATGACCGTCCACAATCAATCATCGTTGATTGGGTTTACTATTTCTGCAGTTGGATCAACCATTAGATCTTCCTTGCCCGTAAAAAACATCGATTTGATATGCTCGAACTTTTTAGGATCCAGTTGCACAACGCCTATGTGGATCACTGTCCCGATGACGAACCAGTAAGCGGCAACCAGGTGCAGCAGCCGGGCCATCCCGAAGCCCGACATGTTGATCGTCGGCGAAACGAAGTCGAATACCCTGAGTACGATGCTGGAGATATTCACGCCGAGGATGGTTAGCATGGTCGAGTAGATTACGACGCCTGTCAGGGTGGATACGAGAAGCGCCGTGTAGTTTAAATATATAAGTAGCTTGGTGATCGGGTGTAGCCGGTTCCTAAACTTCCCTCTGCGCTCGTCGTAAATCGTGTACCGTGGATATTCTGTGCCGGTGAAAAAGTTGCTCAGCACGCCAAGGAGTCTGCGCACATCCGATAACCAGAACCAGTACTCAACGATCCGGCCATTGGCTATGGCCGCGTAAGGTGTGACGATCCAGTTGATGGCGAGGAATGCGGCCGCGGAGATAATATGGATCCTGTATGCGTCTTGGTACTGCAGGTATGGCAGGCCGAGGTACATCGTGAAGCCGGTCATCGCCAGAAATGCGAGGAATATAATGTTGGCGTAATGAGACAGCCGTTCCAGCGTGGTGTGCCTAGTTACAATCATGCGGCCGTCGGTCTTAGGGTCTTTTCCACCCATTTTATCACCCGTACCGTACTGTATGCACTGCACACGAGACACAAGGGTCGAACGAACGGATGATGTGGTACAGGCTAATCGGGTCGCCCTCCGACCCGGGGATGTTGCCCCGTGGCGTGGTTTTGACGCCGATCATGGATAGCTCGATCGGACCGTACCGGGTGTCGCCATCCTTAGGGGAAGCATTCCATGTTGTAGGCGAAATGATCTGGTATCCGGCAATTCGGGCCTTGCCGTCCAGCTGGAGCCAGTGGCCTAGCGCGCCTCGGGGAGCTTCGATCATGCAGGCTCCGGACTTGTTCGGCTTCAAATCGAGGGGTATGCAGTACTTCAGCGGATCATTATGGACTTCGAGCTCGTCAATCCACTCCCCAAGCATACGGGTGATGAGCAGGCACTCCTGCATACGGGAGAGCACCCGGGTATACACGCTCGTCAGGGGATAGCTCTTGCCACCTGAGAACTGGGTATTGCTAAAGTGCAGCATCTTCATGATATTCATGAGATACGGCTCTCGCGAGTTGATCATCCGAGCTAACGGGCCTGTTTCGCACGGGACGTTGCCGTAACGCGGCGACTTGATAAAGCTGTACTTCTGCCCGTTGACATAGTCGATGCCTGAAGCTTTAGTCTCGGGAGTTGTTTCGCCGGCCGCGGGGGCCAGGGACTTCTTATTGCCAGAGTACGTGTAGAACGAGCTGTAGACCTGTTCGGTAACCTGTGTAGGATCTAAGCTTTCCGCCGCGTTAAAGAGTGTCTGCAGGCTCCCGGCGCTGAAGCCTGAGGGGATCGCAAAGGCGCCCGTAGTTTTATCGCTGTCCACCGGCACGTAGCCATCTTTAAAACCGCCCGACCCATCGCGTACATTGAAGAACGCGCCGTTGTTTATAAAGCCTATAAGCTCGTCATACAACGGATATCCGCCCAGCAGGTCTAGCTCGATGAAAACTTGCAGGGAAAGGAAATCGTAGCTCATCATTCGGGAGCCGAACACTGAAAACAACTGCATATCATTCCACCCATTCCCGATCGACAGGTCGTCGGTAGGTAGCGATTTAATATGGTCCAGGATGAAGTCGGGGTCTGAGTTCGAATCGTGGGTTCGGTCCAGCCAGTCGTCTATGGTCAGCGGGTGGGTGAACCGGCTCTCCAGCAGGCTGGTGATCTCCTTATAATACCCTTTGAGTCTAAAAATATCCGAGCTGGTTGGCTTGATGGTGATCCCGCCGGGAATGATGGCCGGAGTATGGGGGGATCGGCCTCCGAGTATCGCTTCAGCATCGCTGGTCAGCTTGACGAGTCGAATCGCATCTGCATAGGCTTTGCCGGGGGAGGTGGGCTCGGAGGATGCATATCCGGGCGCGTTGAAGCGAGAATAAAGCTCTTGTGATAGGATGTTGCCAACGTCCGAAACCTTAATGAGGTCGTTGTAGATCGGATCGGCTAGGTCAGGAAGGAACGAGAGGTAAAGGTTCTGGATATGGCTGCGAAGCCAGGTTAGACCGTTCAGGATGTTTCGAACTACGATGGCATCCTTCGGTATTGAACCGGTAACGCCGGCGAGGCTCTCGATGGCTCCCGCTGCGGCGGTGGCGTGTATCGATGAGCACATACCGCAGACGCGCTGGGTGAAGTAGACTGCGTCCATCGGGTCGCGGCCGATCAACATCTGTTCAAAACCCCGGTACGTGGTACCGGAGCACCTAGCGTCGACCACTGAACCGTCATTCATGTCTATTGAGACGCGTAAACCGCCCTGAACCCTGGTAATCGGGTCTACGATGATTTTGACCATCTGCTTACTCGCCTCCTCTACGTTTTCGCTTAGGGTTCTCGCGGTCGTCATAGCTGTATCGTTCGTTGTCGCCGATAGCAAGGCGCTTGATCCCGTGGATTCCGACCCCTGCAACCGAGGTGCCGAGGATCAGCTTGGCTGCAAGGTTAACATCGATGTTCGAGATGATGCTCCGGTCCTCGATCCGGCTGAAGAATGGCATGAAGACATCCGGAAATTCGGCCTCAACACACGCTATGCAGGGGCCTCCGGCACGGGTACACATGCTGACTCCGCCGTTCCACATGCGAACCGGACAATCTGCGAAGGCGATCGTGCCCTTGCAGCCACGATCATAGAGGCATGTACCCTCCGCGAAGACGCCGTTCCGCTGCCCTGCATCGTAATAGCCCCGCCAGGGGCAGGCGTCGTGTATCGGATTTTTCAGGAAGAATGCTAGAGGCCGACGGTAATCGTCGACCTCGATCTCGTTTCCTGATAGGATGTCGGCCAGCGTCAGGATAAACCAGTCTGGGTGTGATGGACAGCCGGCGACGTTGATCACTTTCTTGCGCATATTCAACTCGCTCATGATACCTTTGAATCGGGATGCTCCGACATACGCGACCCCTCTAGCATCCGTGACGCTGTTGTCCGCCGAGGAGATCCCGCCGAACGAAGCGCAGGTGCCCAGGGCTATGATCGTGTCGGCCTTCTCCGCCGCCTCCGAGAAGATCTCCTTCAGCGGCTTGTTGTCGACGGTGCAGAAGTTCCCGGTACCGTCGGGCCCGTTGGGGATGGCGCCCTCCACCAACAGCACATAGTTGCCCGCGTCGATCAGCTCGCCCAGCTTCTTGATAGCGTTGTACGTGGACGGAATCTTGGATACACCGTCGACCCGGATCCCCTGCTGGGCCATGAGCCCGTCGTGGTATGCCAGGTCCATGCTGATGTCCGAGATGGCGGCCAGCACGTCCGGATAG
>Ga0187785_10000656_pt1 | contig 12624 bp, 17 predicted proteins | sample 0815_BV2_4_20_MG_FD_132466 | JGI IMG/M metagenome (GOLD analysis project Ga0187785, IMG submission 132466) | Tropical peat soil microbial communities from peatlands in Department of Meta, Colombia - 0815_BV2_4_20_MG | ecosystem: Environmental > Terrestrial > Soil > Wetlands > Peat | place...
CATCCACCTCCAACCCGGAGGGCGGCGTCCGGGTCGAGGGCGGCGTGCGCTGTTTCGGCATCCGGTCCCTCACCCGGTGCGCGGCCGCCACGGCTCGCGTTCGTGCGCGAGCCAGGCAAGCTCGGGATCGAGCGCGCGGACCAGCCGCTGGCCCACGGTGCTCGGCTCGTCGAGCTCGCCGGACCACACCGCCGTGTCGCCGACGATGACGACCGGACGCTCGTCCATCTCGACGACGATCACCTGCGAGCCTGGTGTGTGCCCCGGCGCCGGAACGAGCCGGACGCCAGGCAGCACCTCGAGCTCGCCGTCGACCGGCACGTATCCCACGCCGGGCGCATCCACCCACTCGGGGATCGTGTAGTCCTCCTCGCTGCGTGCGTCCTCGAGCTCCCGTCGCTGGACGTAGATCGGCGTGCCCGCGAAGAGGCGATTGCCGCCGCAGTGGTCGAAGTGCAGATGCGTGTTGACGACGAAGTCGATGCTCGCGAGGTCGAGGTCCTGCTCGCTGAGCGGGATGAGGCGGGGATCCATGTCGGCGACCGATGGATGCACCTCCGGCATGCCGGTGTCGACCAGCACGCGTCCGTCGGGGTGATCGATCACGTGGACGCAGACCGGCATCCGCTCGCCCTCCACGAGCAACTCGGCCACGAGGAGCGGCGTGACGGTGGGCGGCGACGGCATCCGCCGAGGATAGGACCCGATCGGCTACCAGCGCTCGGCGGCCGCGACCAACGCGTCGACGTCGGCCGTCGTGCGAGCCAAGACGATCGCAGCATCGGCGCCGGCCGCACGCCAGCGCGCCCACGTCTCACGTGGCTCGTGCACCCAGGGGCCGTCGGAGATCCGTTCGTCGCCGAGCCAGTCACCCTGGAAACCGACGATCACGCGCTGGTCCGAACGCCGCCGTCCGTTCTCCTCGAGCGACTCGAGGTATACGGGCAGGTTGGCTTCGAAGTTCACGTCGAAGGCCGTCCAGCCGTCCCCGAGACGACCCGCGAGACGGGCACCGGCCCGCGTTTCGCCGCCGATGATGATCGGAGGTGGCGGCACCGGCACGGGATGGGCCCGCGCCTCGTGCAGCGGATAGAACGGCGATGGTCGCGTGACCGGCCCGCCCGACCACAGCGCGCGCAGCACGGCGATCGCCTCCTCGAGACGCGCCGCTCGCTCGGCGGCTGCGGGGAAGGGGATCCCGTAGGCCTCGTGTTCCCGCGGCCCCCCTCCGATCCCGATCCCGAGGAGCAACCGCCCGCCGGACGCGACCTGCAGGGTGGACGCCATCCGGGCCAGCACCGCGGGATGACGGTTCATGACGTTGACGACGAACGAGCCGACCGAGACGTTCGACGTGCGAGCCGCCGCCATCGACAGGATCGTCCAGCTCTCCACGACCGGGACGCTCGGATCGACGGGACCCATGACGTGATCCCATGCCCAGAGACCCGCGTAGCCGGCAGCGTCGAGCCGTCGCGCGCTCTCAAGCCACCAGGTCGGCTCGGCGTCGATCGTGCGAAGACAGACACCGATCGGGAGGCGTTCGGCCGGCACGGCCCAACCCTAGTGCTGCGCGTCCTTCCAGGAACGGATCTGCGGAGGCGTCAGCCGACGATCGACGAGTGGCATCGCTCCCAGAGCTCGGAGCGCTGTTGCTCGTCCAGGTCTGCGTGGAGCCCGTCGATCAGGTCCGCGATCTCGGGGCTCATCACCGCCAGGACGTGCGCGCCGCCGCGTGACGCGAACGTGTGAGGCATCCCTCTGGGGACGACGACGTAGCCGCCCGGCGGCACCGGCCCCAGCACACCGTCGATGGTCACGGACAGGTCGCCTTCGAGGCAGACGAATGCCTCCTCGCCCGCGTGATGGATATGGGTCGGTGCCTGATCACCGTCGTAAGGCTCGACCCGCCAGTCTCGGATGACGAAATCGGTGGCCATCTGGCGCGCATCGTATCCATCACCGGCGGCAAACCCTCAGTCCGTGTTGGCGGATGGACCCGGAGGCCTCCGGCCTTCGCTCACGCTTGCGCGCGGCGCACGACCCCGTTCACGTACTCGGACTTCGCGTCCGCGTAGGCGTTCCCTCGCTGTATCGGTCGGCGAGGGCGTGCTTCAGGTGCTCGTAACGGGCGGCCTCGTCCGGATGCGTCCGGAGATAGTCCCGGAACGCGATCATCCTTCCCGGATCCTCGGACGACTTCTCCTCGACGCCGACCTGGGTGGCCATGCCCACCGGATGCCCTTCGAAGAAGGCGTGGATCTCGTCGCGGTGCAGGAACACGTAGCCGAGCGACTCCAACGGGATCCGGTAGGCCGCCTCCGGCTCATACGTCTCGACCACGACGAGGATGTCGATGACCGGCTTGGCATCGATGCCGGGGATCGCGGTCGATCCCACGTGATCGATGCTCAACGCGGTTCCGCCGAGGGCATCTCGGATATCCGCCGCCGCCCGTTCGTACCTATCTGCCCACGTGGGATCGTGAGGCACGAGTCGGATGCCCATCAGGTCGGGCTCGAACGGTAGACCATCCTGGGATGCCCGAGCGCTCAGATCCAGAGCTTGTGCCACGCGTCGGGGCGCGAGCCGCCGGCGGCGGATCGGGTCACCCACCTCGGCCAGCACCAGCGGACCGAGCTGGGCCACAACAACGAGAGCGCCAGCGCGACGCCGGCCCCTCCCATCCGGAGGATCGGCGACAGCAGGTACGCGCGGCCGAACGGCAGCCCGAACATCGCTTGCGTGAGGACGATGCCCGTGTAGATCCCGAGACCGGCGAGCAACATCCCGAGCAGCCATCCCCATGCTCGCGCCCGGCGGACGCCGATCGCGGCGAGGAGGTTCGCGGCCGCCAAGCTCAACGACCATCCCACGAGCACCCACGTGTAGGAGCCACCGCGGACCAGCGGCACGACGCAGTCGATCAGCCAGATGCCCGCGCCGACGAACAGCAGCCATGTGGCGAAGCCGACCGACCTCGGCGCGGCTCCGCGCTCCATACGGCGAGTATCGGCCCGCTCCGCGCCGTTGTCCATGGGCGCATCATGCGGTCGCGTCCTCTACGATCGGCCGGTGAGCTGGGACGAAGGGTTCTCGCGCCGGTACGACGAATGGGCGGCGGACATGACCGCGGACATCCCGTTCTACGTGGCCCTCGCACGCGATGCCGACGGACCGGTCGTGGAGCTCGCGGTCGGCAACGGCAGGGTCGCGATCCCGGTCGCGCTGGCCACCGGGCGGACCGTGATCGGGATCGACACGTCGCCGTCGATGCTCGCGCAGGCCCGCGAGAAGGCGGCCGAGGCCGGCGTCGAGCTCGACCTGCGCGAGGGCGACATGCGCGATCTCGAGCTCACCGAGCCGGCGGCCTTGATCACCTGTCCGTTCCGCGCGCTCCTGCACCTGCCGACATGGGCCGACCGCCGCCGGACGTTCGAACAGGTCGCAGCATCGCTGCGGCCCGGCGGACGGTTCGCGTGGAACGTCTTCGCGTTCGATCACCGGATCGCGGCGCGGCTCGACGGCTCCCAGCAGGACGCTCCGGTGCCGCACACGCTGCGCTACGCGGTCGGCGACAACCGGATCGACATCGTGCTCGACGACGGCAGCACCAGCTCGCTGTGGTGGATGACGAAGAACGAGTGGCTCGGGCTGCTCGACGTCGCGGGCCTGGAGCTGGAGTCGCTCGCGGGCGGGTTCGCGGGAGAACCGTTCGGCGACGAGAGCCGCGAGTACGTGGTGGTCGCCCGGCGCTAGCGGCGCGCTCGGAGCGCGGCCTCGACCTCGTCGAGGTGCTCGCCCCGGTGTTCGGCGCGGACGGCGTAGAGCGGGCTGTTCGGATCGGCGGGCGCGAGGCGTTCGAGCGGCAACGTCTTCACGCGCTCGTCCGTCTCCCCCGCGATCCGCAGCGACACCTCCGCGAGCTGCCGCACCGGCACGGCGTGGATCAGCTCGCGCGACGCGTCGTTGATCCAATCGACGTCCTCGGCCTCGGTGTCGGACCCCGCGAACGGCTCACCGCGGTCCATCTTGTCCATCAGCGAGAGCATCCGTGCGTCCCAGAACGCGATGTGGCCGAGCACGCCGGCGACGGTCCAGTACTCGTTCACCGGGAACCGGAGCGTCTCGTCGTCCGAGTCCTCCACGATCCGCCGCATCCGATCGAGCTCGCGCGCGTTCTCCGCGATGTACGGGCGCTCCTGGTTCATCTCGGGACCCTACCGCGTCGGCTCAACCGACGTGGTCGATCACGCCGTAGGCCCGGGCGGCCTCGGGGTCAAGGATGAAGTCGCGGTCGAGGTCCTCATGGATCCGTTCGGCGGTCTGGCCCGTGTGGCGAACGAGGATCTCCTCCATCAACCGCCGCTGTCGCACCATCTCTTCGGCGCGCAGCTTGATGTCGATCGACTGCCCTTGCCCGGTGCTTCCCCACGGCTGGTGCAGGAGCACGCGCGCGTTCGGCAGGGCGTGCCGCTTGCCGGCCGCACCGGAGGCCAGCACCACGGCGGCGGCGCTCGCGGCCTGGCCGAGGCACCAGGTCGCGACGTCGGGACCGATCGCCTGCATCGTGTCGTAGATCGCGAACAGCGCCGTGATGTCCCCGCCGGGCGAGTTCACGTAGAGCGAGACGTCGCGCTCGGGGTCGTCGGTCTCCAGGAAGAGCAGCTGGGCGATCACGACGTTCGCGAGCTCGTCGTCCATCTCCCCGCTCAGGAACACCACGCGCTCGCGGAGCAGCCGCGAGTAGATGTCGGAAGCGCGTTCGCCGGCGGCCGAGGGCTCGAGCACGGTGGGGACGGATCGCACGGATGGACCTCCTCGGGGTACGATGGCAACCCTTCAGTTGCCGAACCTACCGCACCCCCGGGTGGTTCGGCAACCTCGAAGTTGCCGATCGATCGGGGTCCGGGAGATGCGAGAAGAGGTCCACGAGCAGACGATCGAGGCGCCGGCCACCGACGTCTGGGGGTTCATGGTCGATCCCGCGGCGCTCTCCGCGTGGTTCGGGGCCGACGCGTGGCTCGAGCCGAGGGTGGGCGAGGCGGTCCGGTTCCGGTTCCCCGACGGCAGCGAGCGCCGCGGGGTGGTCGAGGAGGTCGAGCCGTACCGGCTGTTGCGGTGGCGCTGGCGCGAGCACCGCGGCGCGGGATTCGGCAGCACGATCGGCGAGTCCTCGACCGTGGCGATCGAGCTCGCGCCGGTCGACGGCGGCACCCGCGTGCGGATCGTCGAGACGCCGGCCATCCGGGCGATCAGCCGGAGCGCCTGAGATGCCCGAGCCCGACGCGGTCTTCCAGGCGCTGGCCGATCCGACGCGGCGCACGCTGATCCGCACGCTCTCGCGCTCGGGGCCGGCGACGCTCGCCCAGCTCTCCTCGACGATGCCGGTGTCCCGCCAGGCCGTCACGAAGCACCTCGCCACGCTCCAGGACGCCGGTCTGGTGACCGGCCACGGCGAGGTCCGCGGACGACGCTACGAGCTGACGCCGGGTCCGCTCGCCGATGCGATGGGCTGGATGGTGGATGTCGGCGCCGACTGGGACGGCCGGCTCGCGCGGCTGAAGCGTCAGGTCGAATCCCGCCGCCGCTGAGCGCCTCCTCGCCGCGGAGGCGTCACCTCGGCGGCCTATCCTTGACCGATGCTCTGTTCCGTCTGCGGCACCGAGGCTCCGGAGGGCGCGCAGTTCTGCCCGAACTGCGGCTCGCCGTTGCGCAGCGTGCTACCTACCGAGGAACGCCGAGTGGTGACGGTGTTGTTCGCCGATCTCGTGGACTCCACCGGGCTGGCGCGGCGACTCGATCCCGAGCGTGCGCGCGAGGTCCTCGGGCGCTTCTACGAGGCGACCTCGGAGGAGCTCTATGCGCTCCGCGGCCAGCCGGAGAAGTTCATCGGCGACGCGGTGATGGCGGTGTTCGGCCTGCCGCAGACGCACGAGGACGACGCGGTGCGTGCGGTGCGGGCCGGCCTGGCGATCCGGGGACGGCTCCGGCGGCTCAGCCAGGAGCTCGGCCTGGACCGGCCGCTGCAGGTCCACGTCGGCGTGGAGGCCGGCGAGGCGGCCACCGGCGTCGGCCCGTCGGGCCAGCTGCTGGTCACGGGGGCGGTGGTCAACGCCGCGGCGCGGCTGCAGGCCGCCGCCGGCCCCGACGAGATCCTCGTCGGCGAGCTCGCCCACGCCCTCACCGAGACGTCGGTGTCGTTCGGCGAGAGCCGCACCGTCGGCGCGAAGGGCTTCGACACCGAGCTGGTCGCGTCGCCGGTCGAGGGTCTCACGACCCGTTCGGCGCGCCGGACGATCCCGTTCGTCGGCAGGACCGACGAGCTGACCCTGCTTCGGCAGTCGTTCGTGCGCGTGCGCACCACCGGGACGCCGATGCTGTTCACCGTGGTCGGCGAGCCGGGGATCGGCAAGACCCGGCTGCTCGATGAGTTCGGCGCCGGGCTCGAACCCGAGGTGCTCCCGCTCGTCGGGCGGAGCTCACTGAACGCCGACTCCGCGACGTTCGCGCCGATCGCGTCGATGGTCCGCGACGCCGCCGGCATCGACGACGCCGATCCGCCCGAGAAGGCACGGCGGCGGCTGGTGGAGCTGCTCGACGGCGCCTCGGGCGACGACGCCGAGCGCACGCTCGAGCGGATCCTCCTCCTGTTGGGCATGGGCGAGGACCGCCGGGAGGAATCCGCGTTCGTGGACGAGGTGCACCAGGGGTTCACGTCGCTCGTCGACACGCTGGCGGCGAACCGGCCCGTGACCCTGACGTTCGAGGATGTGCACACGCTGCACGCGCCGATGCTGGATCTGGTCGAGCGCGTCGCCGCCCGGCGGCGCGACGGCGACCGGCCGGTCTTCGTCCTGGCGGCCGGCCGGCCACAGCTGATCGAGGAACGCTCCGGCTGGGGATCGCGCGCGGCGAACCACCTGCTCCTCCGGCTGGAGTCGCTCGGCACGCACGAGGCCGTGGGCCTGGCTCGCCAGGCCGGCGGTGGGCGGATCACGGAGGACGAAGCCGCGGCGGTCGCCGCGCGCGCCGGCGGCAACCCGTTCTTCATCGTCGAGTCCACCGGCGCCCTGATCCGCGAGCACGAGCGGGGCGAGCCGATCCGCACCGCGACGATCCTGCCGCCCACCGTCCAGGCGATGATCGCGGCGCGCCTCGACGCCCTTCCGGCCACGCTCCGAGACGTCGCGCGACGGCTGTCGGTCTACATGTACTCCTTCGATCTGGAGGAGGCGGCGCTCGTGGCCGACTGCGGCGCCGACGGGATGGACGAGCTGGTCGACGCCGAGATCGTGGTCCGTGACGACCGCACCGCGGGACCGCCGACGTGGCGGTTCCGCAACGACACCTTCCGCGATGTCGCCTACGCGAGCCTGCCGAAACGGCTCCGCGCGGAGCTGCACGAGCGGATCGCGGACCGCCTCGTCGAGAGTGGCCATCACACTTGGGCCGCAGACCATCTCGAGGCCGCCGCACGGGCGGCCGAGGACGTCGATCCCACCGACCGGCGCCTCGCCGAGCGGGCCGCCGACGCGCTGGCGAAGGCGGGCGATCGGGGGCGGCGCCGGATGGAAGGACGTTCGGCCGTCGGGTACTACGAGCGCGCGCTCGCGATCGGTGGGGACGGCGATCCCCTCCGCGAGGCGCGCGTGCTCGCCGGCATCGGCGAAGCGCACTACTGGCTCAGCGAGTATCCGGCGGCGACGCGAGCGCTCGACCGTGCGATCGAGCTCGGCCGGCGGCTCCAGGACGACTGGACGCTCGCGCTCGCGCAGCGGTTCCGCGGGGACATCGCGATCAACGTCGAGGCCGACATGGCGAGCGCCGAGTCGCTCCTGTCCGATGCGCTGGCCGCGGCCGAGCGGCTCGGCGATCCGTGGACGCTCGCGCGGACGCTGCTGTTCTTCGGCTGGCTCCCGTGGACACGCGAGCAGCCCGAGGAGGCCGACCGCGTGTGGCGGCGTGCCCTCGCGACCGCCCGCGAACATGGCGATCACTGGGCCGAGGTCCGCGCGCTGACCTCGCTCTCGATCAACGCGAACAACCTCGACCTGCTGGACGAGGCCACGGAGCTGATCAGTGAGGCGCAGGCGCTGGCCGAGGAGACGGGCGATCGCTTCAGCGTGGCCGTCGCCATCACGCAGCATGCGCGCCTGCACGAGGAGCGCGGTGAGTACGCCGACGCCCTCCCCGACCTCGACCGCTCGATCGCGATCTTCGGCGAGCTCGGCGCCCGCTGGGAGCTGGCGGACGCGTTGGCGGAGCGCGGCGTCGCCAAGCGCGAGCTCGGACAGCTCGACGAGGCCGAGGAGGACCTGCGCCGCACCACGAGGATCTCCGAGGAGCTCGGCGAACGGCAGCTCGCCAGCTGGACCTGGCGCGAGTTGGCGATGGTGTCCGAGCGGCGCGGCGACCAGGCCGTCGCCGAAGAGCGCTTCCGGAGGGCGGCCGAAGAGCGGGCACGCGGCCCGCAGTGACCCCTCAGCCCTCCAGGGCCGCCGTCACCCGTCGTCGGATACCGGCGACGTCCATGCCCAGGTCGGCGTCGTGCTCCGCCGGCGTCCCGTACGCCGTCACGAACCGCCGCGGCACCCCCACGGAAACGAACCGCGCCGGAACCGAACGCAGCGCCTCGGTCAGGATCGCCGCCATCGTCCCCTCGTAGAACGGCTCGACCGAGATCACCAGTGGGCGATCGCCGACCACCGCGGCCAGGCCATCGGCGTCGAACGGGCGTATCCCCACGACGTAGGCCACGGTCACGTCGAGGTCGGCGCAGGCCTCCAGCGTCCGGTCGAGCATCGGCCCCACCGCGAGCACCACGGCACGCGAGCCGCCGCGCAGCACCTCGAGCCGGCCGGGCGTGGCACCGTGCGATCGTTCGTTCTGCTCGATGCTCGCGCGCACGTAGGTCAGGCGCCCGTTCACGACGCTGGCCCGCAACACCGCGTCGAACTCCCGCGCGGTCCCGGGGACGATGACCTCGGCACCGGGGATCGCCAGCAGCTCCTGCACGTCGCCGGGGGCATGATGCGTGCCACCCTCCGTGCCGTAGTCGTACGGCGCGCCGATGCTCACGAGCGTCCCACCCAGCCCCTGGTACGCGAAGTCGACCTTGATCTGCTCGAGCGGCCGCTCCACCAGGAACGGCGCGATCGAGTGCGCCACGACGCGGAACCCCTCCATCGCGAAGCCCGCCGCCACGCCGATCAACGTCTGCTCCATGATCCCGACGTTCACCACCCGCCCGGGCGCGGCGGTGAACGCCGGCTCGAACCGGTCGACGCTGATGTCGGCCAGCACCACGGCCATGTGGTGATCGGCCTCCAGCAGCTCCGTCGAGGTGCGGACGAGCTGCGTCCGCATGTCGATCACCACTCGCCCTCCGGGATGTCGGCGATCACGGCGTTCGGGCGTCCGGGCCGCAGGGCGAGCGCCGCCTCCAGGGCGTCGCGGTCGTGCCCTCCCACGACCGCGACGTCCCAGCCGAACGCTCCGAGCCGCTCCCGCCACGGGCCCATCGGGATCGACGAGCTGTGGTTGTCGATCAGCAGCAGCGTCAGGGCGGACAGCTCCAGGGACGGAGCCAGCAGGATCGCCTCCCAGTTGGAGCCCTCGTTCAACTCGGCGTCCCCGCACAGCACGATCACCCGCCGGTCGGACCGGCCCTCGGCGCGGAGGGCCAGCGCGACGCCGATCCCGATCGGGAGCCCGTGGCCGAGCGAGCCGGTCGAGGCCTCGACGCCCGGCACCTGATGACGGTCGGGATGCGAGCCGAGCGCGTTCCCCCAGGTCAGGAAGCCTGCGAGCTCCTCCTCCGGGAAGAAGCCCTTCGCGGCCAGCACGGCGTAGTACGCGGCCGGGCCGTGGCCCTTGCTCAGGATGAACCGGTCGCGATCGGGGTCGGTGGGTTCGGACGGATCCACGCGGAGGATCCGGTCGTACAGCACCCAGAGCGCGTCCAGCGTCGAGGTGCTGCTCTCCTCGTGCTTCTCGTCGCCGGTCATCCGCGCGAGCGACGCGCGCACGTGGTCGATCCCGAGTCGGGTGTCCATCGGCCGGGACGCTACAACTTCAAGTTCACTTGAAGTCAAGCGGTCCCGGGGCGGGCGAAGGCGCGGCGACTCAGGAGTAGGTGTAGATCGCGGTGACGTTCGAACCGCGCTGCGTGACCTTCTCGATCCGCGGCCAGGGGAACAGGACCCGCACCTGCTCGTCCCCTTCGCGTTGCACCACCTCGACGCCGTAGGCGTTCAACTTCACCTCGGCCGTCTCGTCGAACTCGGCGATCTCGCCGCCGATGAACGTGACCTCCGTCTGCACGGGCAACCCACCTCTCCTGGGCTTTCCACGGGAAGGCGGCCAAGCGTACCCTTCCGGACCGGAACCGGCGAGGGAGTCGGGATGAAGGAAGTCACCTGTCTGTGCGGCTGGAGCACCCGCGGCACCGACGACGAGGTCGTCGCGGCGCTCACGGCGCACGCCTGGGAGGACCACGGGATCCGCAAGACCCGCGAGGAGATCCTGGCCAACGCGATCCCGGTCGAGGGGTAGCGCGCCATGGAGCACCCCGAGCGCGCGCCGCTCGTGGAGATCGTGCCGGCACTGTCGAACGTCGCGTGGGCGCCCGACATCGTCGTGCAGTCGATCGAGCCGTTGTTCGTCTACCTGGGACCCGACGGGCCGCGGCACCTCCGGCCGATCCACGCCCCGTCGTTGCGCCTGGGCATGCGGCCCGACCAGCAGCCGGGAACCGTCGTCGTGCAGGCGGCCGCGCGGTACGGCCTGACGCCGCTGCTCGTGCACAGCACCTCGTGGCGCTTCGACGCCGGCCGCGTCGTGCTCACGTACGTCGCGGCCGTCGCGCCGCCCGGGCCGGAGCCGAACGAGAACCTCGCCGATGAGCCGGTCGAACGGGCGGCGCTGGCCCGCGGCGACGCGTTCGCGCCGCCGCCGACGATCGATGTCGCGCAGGTGGTGGAGCATGCGTTCCGGCACCTCGCCTGGCTGGTGAAGGACGACGCGGAGGTCCGCGCCGCGCTCCCCGACTGGGTGACGTTCCTGTCGGCCTACGAGCCGGAGCCGTTCCGGGCCTTCGGGGCCCCGCCGGGATGAGCGCGGAGGCGACCGCGGCCGACGCCGGGTTCGCGCCCGACGACCTCGCCTTCATCGCCGATCCGTACCCGGCCTACGAGGAGCTCCGACGCGGCCGGCCGGTCTGCTACGACGACGCGACCGACCACTGGCTGATCACGCGCCACGCCGACGTGAACGCGCTGCTGCGCGACCGGAGGTTCGGACGGACCTACCTGCACCTGGCCACGCACGAGGAGATGGGCCATCCCGATCCGCCCGCGTGGCACGAGCCGTTCTGGACGCTGATCAACGCCGGCATCTTGGACATGGAGGGCGCTGATCACGCCCGTGTGCGCCGCCTGGTCTCGAAGGCGTTCACCCCCGCCTACGTCGAGGGTCTGCGGCCGCGCGTGGCCGTGATCGTGGACGGACTGGTCGACGCGATCGATAGCGGCGGCGACGTCGATCTCCTGCCGACGTTCGCCGAGCCCCTGCCGGTCACGGTGATCGCCGAGATGCTCGGCGTGCCCGAGCCCGACCGGCACCTCCTGCGACCCTGGTCGGCCGACATCTGCAAGATGTACGAGCTGCATCCGTCCCTCGACGCGCAACGCGCGTCGGTGCGGGCCAGCGCGGAGTTCTCCGACTACCTCCGCGCGCTGGCGAGAGACCGGGCTCGGACCCCCGGCGACGACCTGATCTCCGAGCTCGCGGCCGTGGTCGACGAAGGCGAGCGCCTGACCGAGGACGAGCTGATCGGCACGTGCGTCCTGCTCTTGAACGCCGGCCACGAGGCGACCGTGAACGCGACCCTCCTCGGCTGGTGGAGCCTGTTCCGCCACCCGGACCAGCTCGAGCTGCTCCGCGCGGACCACGCCCTGATCCCCTCGGCGGTCGAGGAGCTGCTCCGGTTCGACACGCCGCTGCAGCTGTTCGAACGCTGGGTGCTCGAGGACGTGGAGCTGCGCGGCGTCCGGATCCCGCGCGGCGCCGAACTGGGGCTGGTGTTCGGTTCGGCGAACCGCGATCCGGAGGTGTTCCCCGAACCCGACGCGCTCGACCTGATGCGGGAGCCGAACCCGCATCTCACGTTCGGCGCCGGCGTGCACTTCTGCCTGGGCGCGCCCCTCGGCCGGCTCGAGCTGCAGACGTCGTTCCGCGCGCTGCTCGAACGCGCACCGCGCATCGAGCTCGTCGAGGAGCCACGCTGGAAGCCGAACTACATCATCCGCGGTCTCGAAGGGCTCCGGGTCCGCCTCCGATAAGGTGCCCCGCGATGGACGACGAGCGCTACGCGCGCGGGCGTGCGCGGTTCCTGGAGGTCCACGACGAGAAGGCGCTCCGCGCCGTCGAGGGCCTCGGTGACCTCGGCCGGCAGATCGTCGAGGTGGTGTACGGCGACCTCTACTCGCGGCCCGCGCTGACGGACCGCGATCGTGAGCTGGGCGCCGTCGTGGCGCTGACGGCGCTCGCCCGCTCCTCGCAGCTGCCGCAGCACCTCCGGGCGGCGCTGAAGGCCGGCCTCACCCCCGACGAGCTCCGCGA
>Ga0187785_10000657_pt1 | contig 12615 bp, 13 predicted proteins | sample 0815_BV2_4_20_MG_FD_132466 | JGI IMG/M metagenome (GOLD analysis project Ga0187785, IMG submission 132466) | Tropical peat soil microbial communities from peatlands in Department of Meta, Colombia - 0815_BV2_4_20_MG | ecosystem: Environmental > Terrestrial > Soil > Wetlands > Peat | place...
GAAGTCGCTCGTGTTCGTGGCGGACGACCGGCCGGTGCTGGCGCTCACCTCGGGCGCGAACCGCGTCGACACCGGGAAGCTCGCCGCGCTGGCCGGCGCCGGCGCGTGCCGCCGTGCATCGGCTGACGAGGTCCGGGATGCGACCGGCTTCGCGATCGGTGGCACCCCGCCGTTCGGGCATCCGGCCCCGCTCGCCGCCTTCGTGGACCGGGACCTCCTGCGTTTCGAGGAGGTGTGGGCCGCCGCGGGGAGCCCCGACGCGGTCTTCCCCCTGCCGCCGACCCGCCTGGTGGAGCTCGCCGGGGCCGTGGAGGCCGACCTCGCCGAGGGGCCGGGCGGCTAGGACCCAGCGGCCGGGGCGGGTAGACTGGCCCGGTACCGACCCGATCCGGAGGAACCCGATGCTGACGCTCACGCCCGCAGCCGCAGGCAAGGTGAAGGAACTGCTGGCCGAGGAGGGCCGGGACGACATCGCGCTGCGGGTCGCCGTCCAGCCCGGTGGCTGCGCGGGCCTCCGCTACGCGATGTACCTGGACGACCAGGTGTCCGACAAGGACGACGCCGGCGACCAGCACGGCGTGCGGGTCGTGATCGACAAGATGTCCCTGCCGTACCTCTCGCAGGCCACCGTCGACTTCGTGGACTCGCTGGAGCAGACCGGCTTCACGATCGACAACCCGGCCGCTCAGGGCGGCTGCGCCTGCGGGCACTCCTTCCACTAGCGCCGTCCCGCCTCCCGATCCTTCGCCGCGACCGGCGTAGCGTCGCATCCGCCGCACGTCCCCGGCGAGGAGGATCGGTATGAGCCTGCATCCGTCGACCGGCCCGGTCGAACATCCCGCGCTCCAGCAACACCTGTCGGAGCGAGCCTCGAACGTCCAGAACCGCATCGCCGACACGATCACCCGGTTCGCCGGTTCGATGGCGTTCGTGTACTTCTCCGCGATCTGGTTCGCGCTGTGGATCGGGCTCCGGGTCGAGAAGTACCCCTACGGGCTCCTGACGATGATCGTGTCGTTGGAGGCGATCTTCCTGTCGACGTTCGTGATGATCAGCCAGAACCGGGCCGACGAGAAGCGGCAGGTGCTTGCGGACAACCAGTGGAAGATCGTCCAGATGGAGGAGGCGCAGAACGAGCAGCTGATCGAGCTGTCGCGGCAGATCCTCGAGCTGACGAAGGCGATCCACCACGCGACGACGGACCGGCCCGACGGCGCCCCGGCTCAGTCAGGGTCGTAGGCCAGGTTGGGCCGGAGCCAGCGCTCGGCCTCCTTCGTGCTCTCGCCCAGCCGACGCGCGTACTCCTCGACCTGATCCTTCCCGATCCGCCCGACGTTGAAGTAGCGCGCCGCCGGGTGGGCCAGGTACAGCCCCGAGACGCTGGCGGCCGGCAGCATCGCGCCGTGCTCGGTCAGGTCCATACCGACCTCGCGCGCGGCCAGCAGGTCGAACAGCCTCCGCTTCAGCGAGTGGTCCGGGCAGGCCGGATACCCGAACGCCGGCCGGATCCCGCGGTAGCGCTCGGCCACCAGATCCTCGGCGCCCAGCTGCTCCCGCGGGGCGTACCACTGGCGGCGCGCGCGTTCGTGCAGCCACTCGGCGCCGGCCTCGGCCAGCCGGTCGGCCAGCGCCTTCACCATGATCGCCCGGTAGTCGTCGTGCTCGGCCTCGTAGCGCTTCACGAGTTCGTCGGCGCCGATCCCGGCGGTGATCGCGAACGCCCCCAGGTGATCGCGCAGCCCGGTGTCCATCGGCGCGATGAAATCCGCGAGGGACCGGTTCGGGGTCTCGGCGCCCCGGTCCTCCTGCTGGCGGAGCATCGGGAGCGACACGCCGTTCGCCAGCACGATGTCGTCGCCCTCGCTATGCGCCGGCCAGAACCCGTAGGTTCCGCGCGCCTGGATCGCGCCGTCGGCGACGATCTGGTCGAGGAGCTCGTTCGCGTCGCCGAGCAGCTCGCGTGCCTGGGCGCCGTAGCTCGGGTGGTCCAGGATCTGCGGGTATGAGCCCTTCAGCTCCCACGCGGCGAAGAAGAACGTCCAGTCGATGTACGGCCGCAGCTCCGCGAGCGCCGGCTCCACCGACCGCGCGCCGGTGAACGCGGGCTCGGCCAGGTCGGCGGGGTCCCAGGCGATCGGGGTCCTCCGCTCGGCGGCGATCCGCATCGGGAGCAGCGGCGTCTTCTCACGCTCCTCGTGCTGGGCGCGCAGGCGGGCCTGCAGCGCCCGGTTCTCCTCGTCGAGCGTCGCGGACCGGTCGGGGTCGAGCAACGCCGAGACCACGCCGACGACGCGCGAGGCGTCGGTGACGTGGATCACCGAGCGGCCGTAAGCCGGCGCGATCCGCACGGCGGTGTGTTGCCGCGACGTGGTCGCGCCGCCGATCAGCAGCGGGAGGTCGAGGCCGCGACGCTCCATCTCCTTGGCGACGTGGACCATCTCGTCGAGCGAGGGCGTGATCAGCCCCGAGCACCCGACCACGTTGCACCCCTGCTCGATCGCGGTGTCCAGCAGGACGTCGGCCGGCACCATCACGCCGAGGTCGATCACGTCGTAGTTGTTGCAGCCGAGCACGACCCCGACGATGTTCTTGCCGATGTCATGCACGTCGCCCTTGACGGTGCAGAGGATCACCTTCCCCTGCGGGCGGGCCGTGCCGCCGGAGGCGATCAGCTGCCGCTTCTCGTCCTCCATGAAGGGCTCGAGGTAGGCGACCGCCTTCTTCATCGCTCGCGCGCTCTTGACGACCTGCGGGAGGAACATCTTGCCGGCGCCGAAGAGGTCGCCGACGATCTGCATCCCGTCCATCAGCGGTCCCTCGATCACCTCGAGCGGGCGATCGTAGTGACCGCGAGCCTCCTCGGTGTCCTCCTCGATCCAGCGATCGATCCCGTGCACGAGCGCGTGCGACAGGCGCTCCTGGACCGGCGCGTCGCGCCAGGAGAGGTCCTCCTCCTTCTCCAGCGCGCTGCCCTCGACCGTCTCGGCGAAGCGGACCATACGCTCGGTGGCGTCGGAACGACGGTTGAAGATCACATCCTCGACGTGCTCGAGCAGCTCCGGAGGGATGTCCTCGTAGACGTCGAGCTGGCCGGCGTTCACGATCGCCATGTCCAATCCGGCGGCGATCGCGTGGTACAGGAACGCCGAGTGCATCGCACGGCGGACCGGCTCGTTCCCCCGGAACGAGAACGACAGGTTCGAGACGCCGCCGCTGACCTTCACGCCGGGCAGCCGGTGCTTGATCTCACGGGTGGCCTCGATGAAGGCCTTCGCGTACTCGTCGTGCTCCTCGAGGCCGGTCGCCACCGCGAGGATGTTCGGGTCCACGATGATGTCGGCCGCCTCGAAGCCGGCGCGCTCGACGAGGAGCCGGACCGAACGCTCGGCGATCTCGATCTTGCGCGGCACGGTGTCGGCCTGGCCCCGTTCGTCGAAACACATCACGACGACCGCGGCGCCGTAGCGGCGGACCTTCTCGGCCTTGGCGAGGAACTCCTCCTCGCCCTCCTTCAGGCTGATCGAGTTCACGACCGCCTTGCCCTGGACGCACTTGAGCCCGGCCTCGAGCACCTCCCACTTCGAGGAGTCGATCATCACCGGGACCTTCGCGATCTCGGGCTCGGTGGCCACGAGGTTCAGGAACCGGGTCATCGCCGCCGCGCCGTCGATCAGGTCGGTGTCCATGTTCACGTCGATCAGGTTCGCGCCGTTCTCCACCTGATCGCGGGCGACGTCGACCGCCGCCTGGAAGTCTCCGGACTCGATCAGCCGTGCGAAGCGCTTCGAGCCGGTGATGTTCGTGCGCTCGCCGACCATCACGAAGCCGGTCTCGGGCGTGATCCGGAACGGCTCGAGGCCGGCGAAGGAGGTGAACAGGCTCGCGGACGGGATCGCGCGCGGGCGCATGCCCTGGACCGCGTCGTGGATGGCGCGGATGTGCTCGGGGGTCGTGCCGCAGCAGCCGCCGACCAGGTTCACGAGGCCGGCCGCCGCGAACTCCGCCAGCAGGGTCGACGTGATCTCAGGCGTCTCGTCGAAGCCGCCGAACGCGTTCGGCAGCCCGGCGTTCGGATAGCTCGCCACCGGCACCGGCGCGACGGTCGCGAGCGCCTCGACCGAGGGCCGCATCTCGCGGGCGCCCAGCGAGCAGTTCACCCCGGCGATCACCGGATCGGCATGGGCGATCGAGGTCCAGAAGGCCTCCACGGTCTGGCCCGACAGGGTGCGGCCGCTCCGGTCGACGATCGTCACCGAGATCCATCGGGGGAGCTCGGGAGCGACGTCCAGCGCGGCCGCGATCGCGGCCTTCGCGTTCAGGGTGTCGAAGATCGTCTCGATCAGCAGCAGGTCGACGCCGCCGGTCCGGAGGGCCTCGATCTGCTCGGCGTAGGCGGCGTAGACCTCGTCGAACGTCACCGTGCGGAACGACGGGTCCTCCACCTTGGGGGACAGGGACAGGGTGACGTTCAGGGGCCCGAGCGAGCCCGCGACCAGGCCGCCGTGCCGCCCGGCGACCTCCCTGGCGAGGCGGGCCCCCGCGAGGTTCATGTCCCGGACCGCGTCCTGCAGCCCGTAGTCCGCCTGCCCGATCGTGGTCGCGGTGAAGGTGTTCGTCGTCGTGATGTCGGCGCCGGCCGCGAAGTAGGCCTCGTGGATCTCCGAGACGACGTCCGGCCGGGTCAGGTTCAGGAGGTCGGGGTCGCCCTTCACGTCCCGGCCGTGGCCCGCGAACCGCTCCCCGCGGAAGTCGGCCTCGGAGAGGCCCTTGCCCTGCAGGAGCACGCCCCACGCGCCGTCGAGCAGCACGATGCGCTCGGCGAGCAGGTCCTCGAGGCGGGATCGAACGTCCATCCGGTCAAGACTACCGGCGGAACGTGCCGTTCCCGCCCGCGCTGGCGCCCGGCGGGCCCGCCCGGGTAGGCTGCGCCCATGCCGCAGAGCGCCGCCGATGCCGTGTTGCGGGAGGCGGGTCGCGGCGCGCGGGGCCGTCGCGGGGAGCAGTCGGCCCGCCGGACCCAGCGGGAGACCGTCTCGGCCCTGAGCGTGGTGCCGCTGTTCGCGAGCCTGTCGAAGAAGCACCTCGAGCGGCTCGCCCGCGAGACCGATCGCCAGACCTATGCGCCGGGTGTGAAGATCGTCGAGGAGGGGCTGCTGGGCGAGACCCTGTTCGTCGTCCTCGAGGGACGGGGGAAGATCACCCGGGGCGGCAAGAAGGTCGGGGAGGTCCTGCCGGGGGACTTCTTCGGGGAGCTCTCGGCCCTCGACGGAGGGCCGAGGTCGGCGACGATCACGGCCGTCACGCCCGTCACCGTCTTGCGGTTGTTCCGCAGGACGCTCCTGGGCGCCCTGAAGGACGAGCCCAGGATGGCGATCAAGCTGCTCGACGGCATGGCGGCGCGGATCCGCCAGGTGGAGCGCGGCACCGGTTGAGCCGCGTCCTTACGGACCGAAGACCAGCTCGTCCAGTTCCGACAACGTCCGGGCGTCCAGCTCGATCTCGCCGGCCTCGGCGTTGGCTCGCACGTGATCCGCGTCGCGGCTGCCGGCGATCGCCCCGGTCACCCCGGGCTGGTGCACGTTCCAGGCGAGGACCAGCTGGGCGAGACTCACGCCGAGCCGCTCCGCGAGCGGACGCATCGCTTCCACCAGTGCGAAGACCCGCTCGACGTGGTCGGCGTCCTGCAGGAGCTCGCCCCGGCGCCAGTCATCGATCGCCGCGAGGTCTTCCCGTGCGTAGCGTCCGGTCAGCAGCCCGGCGCCGAGCGGGGAGTAGCTGAGGACACCGGTGCCGACCTCCCCGCACCAGCGGAGCAGCTCCCGGTCCTCGGTCACCACCGGGGAGAAGTCCTGTTGCAACGAGTCGACGTGGCGGATCGCACGGCAACGCTCGATCAGGTCCCGGTCGAAGTTCGACACGCCGATCCAGCGCACCTTCCCGGCCTGGACGAGCTCGGCCATCGCGCCCCAGGTCTCCTCGATCGGCACGCCGGACCCGTCCGGCCAATGGAGCTGGTAGAGGTCGAGCACGTCGGTGCCGAGCCGGCCGAGCGAGCCCTCGGCCGCCCGGCGGACCTCCTCGGGCCGGAACCCGGTGCCCTCCGGCGACGGCCCCACCTTGGTGAAGAGCAGGATGTCGCCGCGCCGGTCGGCCACCGCCTTGCCGACGATCGTCTCCGAGACGCCCTTGCCGTAGACCTCGGCGGTGTCGATCCACGACATCCCGGCGTCGATCGCCGCCCGCATCGCCCGGATCACCGAGGCCTCCGACGCGTTCGGCCCCCACGCGTCGCCGCCGGCCTCCCAGGCCCCGAAGCCCACGACGGTGATGGACGGTCCCTGCGATCCGAGCTGTCGTTCGCGCATGACGCCATCCAAGCACACCGGGTCCCCGGCGAACGCCCGACGGCGCAGTACGCTAGATGGCGACGGCACCTCTCCCGCCCGAAGGAGCGCGCCCGCACCGCAGATGTCCAAGACGATCGAAGAACGCGACCACGTCGTGATCCGGTTCGCCGGCGACTCCGGCGACGGCATGCAGCTGACGGGCGACCGGTTCACGAACGCGACCGCGATCTTGGGCAACGACCTCGCGACGCTCCCGGACTTCCCAGCCGAGATCCGAGCGCCGGCCGGCACCGTGCACGGCGTCTCCGCGTTCCAGATCCAGTTCGCCTCCACCGACATCACGACGCCGGGCGACCATGCCGACGTCCTGGTCGCGATGAACCCGGCCGCGCTGAAGGCGGACCTCGGGACCGTGGCGCGTGGTGGCACGATCATCCTGAACGAGGACGCGTTCACCCAGCGCAACCTGGAGAAGGCCGGCTACACGGACGATCCGACCTCCGACGGGAGCCTGGACGGCTACCGGATCTACCGGGTTCCGATGACCTCGATCACCGTCCGGGCGGTCGAGAGCCTCGGGGTCGGGAAGAAGGAGGCGGAGCGCGCGAAGAACATGTTCGCGCTGGGCCTCGTGTCGTGGATGTACGGGCGGCCCGTGGACGTCACGCTGAACTGGTTGCAGCGCAAGTTCGGCAGCCGGCAGGAGATCCTCGAATCGAACGTCGCCGCGTTCAACGCGGGCTACAACTTCGGCGAGACCACGGAGCTGTTCGCGCATCAGGTGCTGGTGAAGGCGGCGCCCGCAGAGCCCGGCACCTACCGCAACGTCGCCGGCGCGCAGTCCCTCGCGTGGGGTCTGATCGCCGCTTCGCAGCGCAGCGGGGTGCCGCTGTTCTACGCGAGCTATCCGATCACGCCGGCCTCCGAGTTGCTCCACGAGCTCTCGAAGCACAAGAACTTCGGCGTGCTGACGATCCAGGCCGAGGACGAGATCGCCGCCGCGAACATGGCGCTCGGCGCGTCCTTCGCCGGGCACCTCGGGGTGACCGGAACCAGCGGGCCCGGGATGGACCTGAAGGCGGAGACGGTGGGCCTCGCGGTGATCACCGAGCTGCCGATGGTCGTGGTCGACGTGATGCGCGCCGGCCCTTCCACCGGGATGCCGACGAAGACCGAGCAGGGCGACCTGCTGCCGGCGATGTTCGGCCGCCACGGGGAATCGCCGATCCCGATCGTCGCGGCGGCCTCGCCGGCAGACTGCTTCGACGTCGCGCTCGAGGCCGCACGCGTGGCGATCCGCTACCGGACGCCCGTGATCCTGCTCTCGGACAGCTTCCTGCAGAATTCCTCGGAGCCCTGGCGCCTGCCCGACGTGGATACCCTTCCCGTGATCGACCCGGCCTACGCCGCGGCCGACGGCGGCCCGTTCCGTCCCTACGAGCGGGACGAGCGGCTCGCGCGTCCCTGGGCGATCCCGGGCACCGCCGGGCTCGAGCACCGGATCGGCGGGCTCGAGCGCGAGGACGGCTCCGGCGACATCAGCTACGAGGCCGACAACCACGAACGGATGACGCAGATCCGCGCGGCCAAGGTCGCCGGGATCGCGGACGACATCGGCCCGCTGGAGGTGGATGACCCCGACGGCGATGCCGAACTGCTCGTTCTGAGCTGGGGCTCCACCGCCGGGACGATCCGCGCGGCCGCACGCCGTGTGCGCGCATCCGGGAAGAAGGTCGCCACCGCGCACCTGCGCTGGCTGAACCCGTTCCCGGCGAACACGGACGAGGTCGTCCGCGCGTACCCGAAGGTCCTGATCCCCGAGATGAACGCCGGCCAGCTGGCGCTGCTGATCCGCGGCCGGTTCCTGGTGGACGCGGCCACCTTCTCGAAGGTCCAGGGCCTCCCGATCTGGGCCGACGAGCTCGAGGAGGCGATCGGAAGGATGCTCGATGGTTGAAGCGAACGGCGGCGGTGCGGATCTCGGCGGCGTGGCGACGCTGACGAAGAAGGACTTCACGTCCGGCCAGGAGCCTCGGTGGTGCCCCGGGTGTGGCGACTACGCGATCCTGGCCGCGGTCCAGGGTTTCATGCCCGAGCTCGGGATCGAGCCGAAGGACACCGTGTTCGTCTCGGGGATCGGCTGCAGCGGCCGGTTCACGTACTACATGGACACGTACGGGTTCCACGGGATCCACGGGCGCGCTCCGGCGATCGCGACGGGCGTCGCGGCCGCGAACCCCGACCTGAGCGTGTGGGTCGTCACCGGCGACGGGGACGCGCTGTCGATCGGGGGCAACCACCTGATCCACGCGCTGCGCCGGAACGTGAACCTCAAGATCCTGCTGTTCAACAACCAGATCTACGGCCTCACGAAGGGTCAGTACTCGCCGACCTCGGAGGAGGGCAAGATCACGAAATCGACACCGTTCGGCTCGGTGGATCACCCGTTCAACCCCGTGGCGGTGGCCCTCGGGGCCGAGGCGACCTTCGTCGCGCGGACGATCGACAACGACCGGCAGCATCTGGTCGGGGTGTTGCGGCAAGCCGCCGCGCATCCGGGCGCCGCGTTCGTGGAGATCTATCAGAACTGCAACGTGTTCAACGACGGCGCGTTCGACCTGCTGCGGGACAAGAGCCAGGGCACGCACAACCAGATCCGCCTGGTCGACGGCGAGCCGATCGTGTTCGACGACGGCACGCGGTGCGTCCGCGTCGGCGAGAACGGCCGGCTGGAGATCGCCGCGGTCGCCGAGTCCGATCCCGCTTCGATCATCGTGCACGACACGCACGGGCGGCCGTCGCTGGCGTTCGCGCTGGCGCACCTGTCTCGCGGGCCGAACGAACCGACCTGCATCGGCGTGCTGCACGAGGAGGAGCGCGCCACCTACGGCGAGGCCCTGCGCGAGCAACTTGGGCGGGCGACCGAACGTCTGGGCGCCGGCGACCTCGACACGTTGCTGCGCGGCGGCGACACCTGGACGGTGTCCTAGGCGCGTCAGCCCTCGGCCGGCGGCCGGAACCGGGCCATCGCCTCGGCCGCCGAGCGCTCGACCCGCCGGAGCTCCGCGACCACATCCGGTGCGACCGTGAGGAACGTCTCGACGTCGGCCTCGGAGGAGGTCGGGCCGAGGCTGATCCGGAAGGCCGCCGTCTGCGGCAGGCCGATCTGCTCGAGCACGGGAGAGGGGTCCTCCGGCCGCCCGCTGCAGAGCGACCCCGACCCCAGGTGGAGGCCGCGATCGTCCAGCGACATCGCGAGCGTCGCCGGGTCCAGCCCGTCCACCGCGAAGCACACGAGGTGCGGCACCCGGTGCGTCGGATGCCCCAGCACGCGGGCGCCCTCGATCTCCGCGGCGATCCGCTCCCGCAGGATCGAGGTCAGGCTCCACTGTCGTGCGGCCTCGTCGGCCATCGACGCCGCAGAGGCCTCCAGCGCCGCGGCCATGCCGGCGATGCCGGGCGTGTTCTCCATACCGGATCGACGCTTGCGCTCCCGGTCGTCCCCGCACGGATAGGCGCTCAACCCGACCCCGCGGCGGACGTACAAAGCGCCGACGCCCGGCGGTCCGCCGAACTTGTGCCCCGACAGCGACAGCAGGTCGACGCCGAGGGCTGCGACGTCGACCGGGAAGTGCCCGACCGTCTGGCACGCGTCGGTGTGGAACACGACGCCGGCCTCGCGGGCCAGGCGAGCGGCCTCGGCCACCTGCTGGATCGTGCCGAGCTCGTGGTTCGCGTGCTGAACGCTCGCGAGCAGGGTGCCGGGGCGGCGGACCTCGGCGGCGTACCGGTCGAGGTCGACGCGGCCGTCCGCATCGGCGGGGATCAGGATCACCTCGAAGCCGTCGGACTCCAGGACGTGGCAGACGCCACCCACCGCCGGATGCTCGACCGCGCTCACGACGATCCGGGCGCCGACCTCGCGCTGCGCGCGGACGCCACCCCAGATCGCGAGCGCCACCGACTCGGTCCCTCCGGAGGTGAAGACCAGCTCGTCGGCCTGCGCCCCGATCGTCCGCGCCACCGCGACGCGAGCGTCGTCGAGCAGCGAGCGGGCGGCGCGGCCCGGCGCATGGATCATCAGCGGGTCGCCGGCGACCTCGAGCGCTGCGATCACCGCCTGGCGGGCCTCGGGGCGCAGCGGCGTCGCCGATGCGGCGTCGAGGTACACGTCGGCGGTCATCGCTCCAGCCTACCGGCGCGGAGGGCCGTGATAGCCTCGGCCCGTGGACGTCCTGCTCGTTTCGCCGGACCCCGCGACGCGGGAGCTGATGGCCCTGACGGTGCGCAGCATCGAGCGGAGCCTGGGCGGCGAGCTCCGGTTCCGAGCCGCCGCGAACGGGGAGCTCGGCACGCGCGCGGCGCTTCGGGACCGCCCGGAGATCGTCGTGGCCGATGAGCTCGCGTCGCGCGCCGGGGCCTTCGGCCTCGCGCGCACGCTCCGCGACGACGCGGAGCCGTTCGCCGGCGCGATCGTGATCCTGCTGGAGCGTCCGCACGACGCATGGTTGGCGCGCTGGTCCGGCGCCGACGCGTGGTTCGTCAAGCCCCCCGATCCGTTCGCGGTGGCCGACGAGCTCCTCGAGCTGCTCGAAGCCAGGGGGCTGGTGCCCCGGGAGGTTCCGGTGTGAAGATCAAGGGAACGTGCAAGCGTTGCGGTCGCGAGTTCCTCCTGGAGCAGGCCGTCGCGAACGGCGGACTGTGTCCGTGGGACGGCGAGCCGTTCAGCACCGACTACGCGCTCACCCTGGTGGACGCGATGCGGGACACCGAGGAGCACGGCGACGCGTTCGAGCGGGCGCTCGAGGCGATCGCGGACGTGCGCCCGGCGTTCGTGCTGGACGAGGACTCCGTGATCGCCCACGTGCGTGCCCAGCTCGCCCGGCTGCGCGAGAACCTCGTGATCCAGGGCTGAGACCGCGATGGGCTTCAACGCGATGCAGCCGGGGAGGATCAAGCGGGGAGACCTGCTGTTCCTCGTGGCGGCGATCGTCGTGGTGGGCGTGCTCCTCGCCTGGGCGTTCTTCGGAACGTGAACCCGGACGAGCTCGCCCGGCTCCCGTTCGCCTACCTGACCACCACCGGCCGACGGAGCGGCCGGCCCCACCGGATCGAGATCTGGTTCGCGCTGGAGGGCGGCACGATCTACCTCCTCGCCGGCGGGCGCGACGGCGCCGACTGGGTCCGCAACGCGATCGCGACGCCGGCCGTCTCGATCGAGCTCGGGGACGAGATCCGCGTGGGGACCGCGCGGGTCCTCGCACCCGCCACCGACGAGGACGCGCTGGCGCGACGGCTGCTCGTGGAGAAGTACCGCTCGCGGGAGGACGATCTGGCGTCGTGGGGCCGCACGGCGCTGCCGGTCGCGATCGATCCCGCGACCTGAGGACTCAGCCGCCCTCGAACCCGATCGAGAAGAGCCGCTCCAGGTCGTGCTTCGAGTAGACCTGGAAGGCGATCAGCGTCTCCGTGCGCTCGACGCCCTCGACCTTGCCGATCCCACCGGGGATCACCTGCGCGAGGTGGTCGTGCTCGGCGACACGGACGATCGCGACCAGGTCGAACTCGCCGGCGACCGAGTAGACCTCGGACACGCCGTCGAGGTCCGCGATCGCCTGGGCGGCCTCCGCGACCTCGTCGATCTCGCACTGGATCAGGACCACCGCGTGCACGCTCATCGGATCTCCCTCTATCGCTCCAGCACGACCGCGAGGCCCTGCCCTCCGCTGATGCACAGCGTCGCGAGGCCGAGCGAAACGTTCCGCTCGCGCATCCCGTAGGCGAGGGACAGGATGATCCGCGCGCCGGAGGCGCCGATCGGATGCCCGATGCTGATGCCGCCCCCGGCGACGTTCACCAGTTCCCGGTCGAACTTCAGCTCGCGCTCGCACGCGATCACCTGGGCGGCGAAGGCCTCGTTGATCTCGATCAGCTCGACATCGTCGATCCGCAGACCCGTCCGCTCGAGGACCTTCGTGACGGCCGGCACCGGCCCGATCCCCATGATCTCCGGCGGCACCCCAGCCCAGCTCCACCCGCGGATCCGCGCCAGGGGCTCGCGGCCCTCGGCCGCGGCGCGCGAGGCGCTCATCACGACGACGGCTGCGGCGCCGTCGGTGATGCCGCTCGAGTTCCCCGCCGTCACCGAACCGCCCTCACGGAAGACGGGCTTCAGCGCGGCGAGCGCTTCGGCCGTGGTATCGGGTCGGGGGTGCTCGTCATCCATCACCTCGATCGGCTTCCCGCGCAGGGTGGTTTGCACCGGCAC
>Ga0187785_10000658_pt1 | contig 12603 bp, 10 predicted proteins | sample 0815_BV2_4_20_MG_FD_132466 | JGI IMG/M metagenome (GOLD analysis project Ga0187785, IMG submission 132466) | Tropical peat soil microbial communities from peatlands in Department of Meta, Colombia - 0815_BV2_4_20_MG | ecosystem: Environmental > Terrestrial > Soil > Wetlands > Peat | place...
ATTGATTGATTGATTGATTGATTGATTGATCGATTGGATAATCGGCTGACAATTCTCACAAAGTTGGCTTAGAACTTCTCAAAAATTAGAGTTGGGGGTAGATACTGGTAACTTGGTTGAAGGTATCAATCCTTCTTCTTCTCTCGCTCAAAGAGTGTGGGCGAGGTTGATGTTCTCTGCTGGGGGGTCAAAGGTTATATCCGTGATGTGAGCTATGTTTTTATTTATGAGTCAGTGCTTGCAAATGGAGATCGATCCGTTGAAGATCAGCGAGCAGTATCTCAATGGTATACTGCTTGCTGTGGATGTTGTCGCGTTTTCCCGCGATGAGTGCCCGTCGGAGCCGATTCATCCTCTTTGCATGATCTCTGTGGCTCATACCAGCGGGCTCAGTGCGATCAGTAGGGTTTATGCTAGGTTGTTTGTGGCTGGTACTGCCTCCGACTCAGAGGAGAAGCAGGTACTTATGGGCTTCCTATCATACCTGGAGATGTTCGATGGGGGCACGATCACTGCGCATTATGGCGCGGCGGAAACGGCCGATGAGGGTTTCGATCTGCCCTATATGTTGTTGAGGGCTCGGGACGCCCATCCTGAGATGTACCCGCAGCTGAAGCACGCGTTGAAAAAGTTCCGGAAACACGATACCTGTCTCTATGTAAAGCGAAACATGAACCTACCGTCCGCAGATCTCGATTATGTGGAGGGCTATTATGGCCTGTTGCGGAGAGGGGAAGCGACGGCCGATGATCCGTGTGCCGGCCTAGCTGCCTACTGGCGGGAAGACGACCGGTCTATTTTGAAATTCGGTCTTGCCAACACGTATAACTGCCTGCGCATCGCCCAGTCGCAAATCAAGAAATCTATATGTTGCACGGACATTCCGCTATAACTACGGCCCCTCTTTAACGTCATCAAAAAGATTTTAAATGCAGGATTCTAGTAAATGTAATTTGTATGACAAAGACTGATACTCCACCTGAGCCTTTTTCTGAGCCCCTCGTCGAGAAAGTCAGCGCGATCGAGAAGGAGAAACAGACTGCACAGGAGGAGCTGGAGCTCCTCAAGCTCCAGTATGAAGAGCTCAAATCACGGTTGCTAGAGTCAACCATGATCAATAACAATAATCTCAAGGAGATCCAGAGGCTTCAGCAGGAGAACGCTCACCTTCGCCGAACCCCCCTGTTTATAGCCAGCGTCATCGAGATCGGTGACGGGGGCATGGTCATCCTGCGACAGCACGGCAACAACCAAGAAGTGCTGACGAAACCGTCCGAGGAGTTGCTGCAGAAGCTGACCCTCGGCACTCGAGTGGCGGTGAACAACTCGCTGGCCATCGTTCGCATATTGGAAAAACCCGCGGATGTGCGCGCCCGCGTCATGGAAGTCATAGAGGCGCCCAGCGTAGACTATCAGGATATCGGCGGCTTGGAGAAAGAGATCCAAGAAGTCGTGGAGACCGTGGAGTTGCCGCTGACCCAGCCGGAACTATTCGCCAGCGTGGGTATCGAGCCGCCCAGAGGCGTGCTGCTGTACGGCCCGCCCGGCACAGGCAAGACCCTGCTTGCCAAAGCCGTAGCACACCAAGCCAACGCCACGTTCATCAGGATGTCAGGATCGGAGTTGGTACATAAATTCATCGGTGAAGGCGCCCAGCTTGTCCGGGATCTGTTCCAGATGGCCCGGGACAAAGCGCCCAGCATCATCTTCATCGACGAATTAGACGCGGTCGGCAGCCGCCGTACCCACGACGGCACCACCGGCAGCGCCGAGGTCAACAGGACGATGATGCAACTGCTCTCAGAGCTAGACGGCTTCTCAGAACGGGGTAACGTCCGAATCATGGCAGCCACCAACAGGATCGACATGCTCGACCCGGCCATCCTACGGCCCGGCAGATTCGACCGGATCATCGAAGTCCCGCTACCCGACGAGAAAGGCAGGGAACAGATCTTTAAAATCCACACCCGAAAGATGACCCTCGAAGGAGAAGTGGACACAGCAAAGATCATACAGGACATGGAGGGCTCGAGCGGCGCAGACATCAAATCCATCGCAACCGAGGCCGGCATGTTCGCCATCCGCAGACGCAGCAGAGCCATCAGCATGGACGATTTCGAGAAGGCAATCGATAAGGTTATGCACAAAGAAGAGAGCATCGAATTGCCCTCATCGACTGTATACGCATGATTGCCCCCGCAGCTAAAGCCTGCAGGCCTACACAGCCCGCCAGCATCGGCCGACAGACTACAATCCCAGTCTGAGGAATATTCACCGCTGCGGTCTCACCCTACCCACGACGAGACCGCAGCCCGGCCATTCATGCACACAGTCTAACAGTTTCTTTTCTCCAAAATGCCACACCTCCAACATAGTTTCGATGTAGACAGAACTGACCAAACCACAATAAATACCAGCACCCAGCACTATACCATAACAACAATCAACATGTCCACACCGCGTCACCCACACTCTTCACAAGACAACGATCCCTCAACCCCCCATTGATATTCGAATCCTCAAAGGCGATGACACCATACTCTACTCGTCTACGAGAGAACGACTCAACCAGTGTACGAAATCATACCTCTTATTAGCAATACGCTCGTGCACCCGCCAGACTGCCCTTACCCGATTCTTTCGTTCGAGGGTTCCCCTCTCCATCTTCGAGAATTTTCTTTGAGTCTGCACGAGTTCCTTCTCCTCTCTTCTCTTCTCTTCTGGGAAAATCGTGGGTTGAGAACCTTCTTGCTGTTCGGCGGGGTGGCGAAACTTGTTAATCCCACGTCTATGCCAACAGCAGGGCGATCCTTCTTTTCCACGACCTTATAGCCTCGACCGTCATCACGGGGCGCTCAGCTCCCCTGTGGTACCCTTTTTCCATTGTGGGGGGATGTTGTGGCTCTTGTGGTTGGAGACGGGCTTGCCATTCTGTTCGTACACGTTCTTTCTGTATGATAGTGTTTCGTTGTTGTCCTGTATGATCACCTCTTGTTTAGAAAGGCTTGAGAGTTCTCGTCTATCTGAGGGGTCGAAAATTGGCGTTGGAGGGGGGCTGGGAGGAAAAATATATTTGCAGTGCATAGTAATCGATATGTGTCCGTTAGTGATCCATACTGTTACAGGCCGGAGGTGAGCAGTGGATAAACATATGGAAAAGATGGTGGCCGCAGGTGTTGTGATTTGCATCGGTGTGTTGGCGGTCATTTGTATAACGGTTATCTTGGTCGGGTCGTTTGTGTATCTTGGCGGTAAGCCCGCGCCTGAGATGTCCGTTCCTGTTCCAGCCCAAGCGCCTGAGGTGACGGAAGCAGCCGCGCCATCTCCAACTCCGCTCGTCTCTACCGTCTCGACGGCCATTCCAATCCAGGTTCTCAACCCGTTCATCATCAGCGATGTCACGACCAATAATGCTACTGGTACCTGTGCTTTTTCGCTTTCGTTGGACCCTGGCGCTCACCCGGCAGAGTTGATGAAGATCTCGGTCAACGCCACCCACGCCGATAAGGACTATGGCACTGTCTGGCGTCCCAGCACCGGCCCGGTAGTCTGGACCAACAAGGCGACTCCTGACAATGGCGCGCTAAACTACGGGGACATACTTACCATCACAATCAACCTAAACAACTATAACATACCAATTGATGGCAAACACATCTATTTTACAATCATGTACGATGGTAACGCTGCGGAGACCATCGACGTCAACATGTCACCCGCGGTATAAGATTCGAAGCATTCAGCTCGGATCCAATCTCAGTACAATCTCAGTAATGGTTAGCTAATGGTTAGCTAATGGTTTGCGGTTCTGTTGATAAGCCTTTTCGAAACTGTGTTGGTCTAAAACCGTTTATATCTAAAACCGTTATAGTAGTAGGGTGAAAAAGTTATGATGGATAGGGTTGGTGTTGGGTTGTGTGTTGGTATTGTGGAGTGTTAAAATAAATTTGTTGTTAAGGGGGTGGGTGAAAGTGGGTTTTTGTTGTATGGTTGTTGGGGGCTTATTTCTGGATGATGATTGTCAGGATGTCGCCATCGCTCAGGTTGTGGTCTAGTCCGATTCTTTGTCCGGCGTGTTTGGCTGAGTCGCCCCATACTTTGGCGTATCGGAATTTTCGGCGGAAGTCTTTATGGAGTCGATCGCATACGTCGCCTACGGTGGCGCCTCCTCGCATGATCATGGGTTCTTTCAGGTCTGCATGTTCTCCTTGTGGCTTGAGATAGATGTTGATGAACCCGAGGTTGTCGTAGATTGTATCTTTTAGTGTGTTGAGGTTGAGGCCTTGATCGGCTGAGATCTTGATTGCGTCGCGGGGGAAATCTTTGATGTGTTCTTTGTCGACTAGGTCGATTTTGTTGAGGACTATGATTGCTGGGATGTATACGCGATTGTCTCGGACGACGTCGATCAGTTGGTCTGCGGTGATGTCTTCTCTGATGTTTACTAGTGCGTTATGCATCTTGTATTCGCCTAGGATGGTCTTGATTGTTTCCACATCTATGCTCAGCTCGACTGTGGAGGTTACGATTACGCCGCCCTTTAGCGTTTTGGTGATTGTGACGTCTGGTTTGCTCTGGTTTATGCGGACGCCGGCGTCGTATAGTTCCTTTTCCAGGACTGCGATGTGTTGGTAGTTGAATACGTCGATGATCATTATGATGAGGTCGCAGCCGCGGATGACGGAGATGACTTCGCGGCCTCGGCCTCGTCCTGAGGCGGCGCCTTTGACTAGTCCTGGTAGGTCGAGGATCTGGATTTTGGCGTCCTTGTACTCCATGACGCCTGGGATGACGTCAAGTGTTGTAAACTCGTAGGCTCCGACTTCCGATTTCGCGTCGGTCAGTTTGTTGATTAGTGTGGATTTGCCCACGGATGGAAAGCCGACTAGTGTGACGGTCGCGTCGCCGCTCTTCTTGACGCTATACCCGCCTTGGCCTCCGCCTTTGGACATGGCTTGTTTGATCAGGTCGTCCTTGAGACGTGCCATCTTGGCTTTTAGGCGGCCGATATGGTGCTCGGTCGCCTTGTTTTTCTGGGTTTTATCAATCTCGTCCTGGATTGCCCGAATTTCTTCTTCGATCGTCATTGTGTGAAAATCCTCTTACCGAAAAATGGTACGAACCTGTTTTAGGGCCGGGACCGGGATTCGAACCCGGCTCAAAGGATCCACAGTCCCATAGGATGAACCAACTACCCCATCCCGGCGTAAAAGCAACATCACTACAGATTTATAGTTATATAAAGTTTATCATCGGGGGAGCGCGGAGGAGGCGGGAGACCCCACCTTGAAGGGTGGGGTGGATAGCTCCTTGCCTATAACACTTTCGGCTCGTGTATGATAAGCTCAAGTTTCAAGACAGGACAAATCAAGAATGATGCGATTTATCCTACAAGTATATTCTATCCCATATTCTATCCCATGTTCTATCCATGTTCTATCCATGTTCTATCCATGTTCTATCCTAACCAGTAAGTCCAAGGTGGGGTAGCCGATGCTATGGGGGTGTGGGTTTGCATATGATGAATTCTGGGATGTTTGTCTGTGGAGACGTAGTTGAGGGGGACTTGATGGGTAGGATACGCGTTTGTCTGTGTTGTAGTGTTTGGTTGGGTGGGGGTTTTAATGTGGCGTTGGGTATTTTGGGTGTTGGTGTGGGTTTTTGGTTGGAAGGGGTGTGGGGTATGTTGGTTTGTCTGTTGAGTGGATGGTTGATATTCGTTGGGATGTTGTTTGTGGGTTGTTGGTTGTGAATTTGGGGGTTCTGTTGTTTAGGGTGGGGTAGTTTGTTGTTATCGTTGTGTCTTCGTGTTTGTGGGTGTGGGGGTTGTGTGGTTTGGGTGGGTTGTGGGGGTGTGGGTTTGTTCGATTTTAGGGTGGGTAGTTTTTCTAAAAACTACTGTTTCAAAAGTTTTATATACTTACGGTAACTTAGTAGTTTTTAGTAGAACTACCATAATCTGGTGGTTGTGGATTACCGGCCTGGCGAGCGGCCAGCAGAAAAATGGCTGCAGCTCCGGGCTACAGAGACTTGAGAGACATGTTCGACTTCACATTAAAATTGATCAAAGAAAGCCTGAAGGATCGACAGATCCTGGCCTATACGTTCGTCGTGCCCTCCGTGGCTATGCTGCTGATAGGGTTCGTCATCGCCACCATGGGAACAGCCGATACGGTAAAGCTGGGGATCGTCAACGACGACCAAGGCCTGATGAACATCACCGTTTCCGCCGCGATCATTCAGGGGCTCCAAGGGCAGGGTAACCTGACGCTGGTCTACCTGACCGACGACCAGCTCTCCGATGCTTTTAAAAATAAAGAGATCGACGGTGCAGTAGTCTTCGGCAGTACCTTCACTTCCGATCTCGCCACGAAGAAAAACGCCAGTCTGAGGGTGGTGGCAGAGGGCACCGACCAGGCGAAGGGAGCCGCCATCTCTTCAGCGTTGACTGCCGCGGCCGCGAAGGCTACGGCTCAGCAGCAGACGCTCTCTACCCAGGCACAGCAGGGGCCTGCTGCGTCCGGGCAGCAAGTCGCCGGGTCTCCGATCAAAGTCGTCCCGGAACGGTATTACGGCAGCGGGCTGGGGGCGAAAGAGTTCGCGCTGGCCTCGATCATCGGCCTGATCTCCTTCGTCCTGCCCTGCCTGCTGGCGATGGTGGCAGTCTTCGGCCGGAAGAACACAGACAGCCAGGACTCGAAGGCTCCTGGGCCGCTGGGAAGGGTGATCGGCTACCTGTGCGTCTTCAGTCTGCTGGGAATCGTGCAGGTACTCACGGTGGTGGCCTACGCCATCTGGTACATCAACGCGACCTTCGTAGGGGAGGCGTACGCTGTCGCCTTCGTTCAGATCCTGATCGCTGTCGCAGGCGTCGCTGTCGGCATCCTCCTCGCCAGTCTGGCCGGGAATTTCGTGGGGGCCTTCACCCTGTTCCTGCCGACCACCGTCCTGCAGATGCTGTTCGGAGGCCTTATGGTACCGATCGCTAAGTTCCCGGAGTACGTCCGGTACTTCTCATACGCCCTGCCGTACACATACGCCAGCGACGCTGTAAAGAACATCGTCCTCAGGGGCTTCACACTGAGAGACGTCTGGACGGACGGACTGGCGCTCGCCACCATCGCCATCGTCGCCGCCCTGCTAACAACCCTGGCGCTGGTCCGCAAGACGAAAGCCGAAGCAAAAACTGCACCTGTCGCCAGGGCAGAATAAGGGGGGAACATGGCTACCGCAGAATACCCACGCTGCAGGCAGCGCCCGCCTCAGCCCGCTCTCGTCCCTGGGCAAATACGCCGAGGGGACCGACTTACCGGCAGAGCCCACTTCCCCCCGGGGGCCGCATCGGAAACCGTCGAGACGGAATGGCAGCCAGAGAGCTTCAATCGGATCATCGTGGACGACCCCGGCGAGAGGCGCCCGTCGCGGTCTTCACGGTCCGGTTCCGCGGAACATGTTCCCGGGCATGAACAGGCTATTCCTGGAGATCCAGGTGTGGTTCAATCGTCGGCCTCCCGGCTTCCGTTCGAAGCTGTGGCTGTACGACCCGGGAACGGGCGGCTTCCGGGGGGATACCAGCGGTACTGTGCAGGGTGCCGAGACTACGCCCGCTCCTTTGCAGCAATGTTCATGGGGAGATCGCTGGGCCGGGCCGAGTACGCCAGTCGATGTGATAGCGAGTGAAGAGGTCGAATCGGGCCTCCTGTGAGCCCGTCGTGATGAACGGATTTGAGGGTCTAATGAGGGGAAGCATCTGCGATTGGGAACGGAAAAATTTCTATGGTCGGCTACTGTGGCTGTTTCCTCTGGCGTACCTGTTTCACGTACTTGAGGAGGCCTCTGGCTTTTCGCTCTGGGTGGCGCAGGTGATCGGGGGACAGATCGGTCAAGGGCGCTTTTACCTGACTAACGGGATCGTCATGCTGGCGCTTCTCGGCCTCTGCTGCCTCGCCAGCCGCCGGAAAGATCGGCCGTCGACCTTCCTGCTGTTCTGGTGGGTCAGCGGCCAGCTATTCTGGAACTTCGTCTTTCATCTGTACGCCCAGATCCGCTTTAGCACGTACGCCCCCGGCGTATGGACGGCCACGTTCCTCTATTTCCCATTGTACCTCTACCTCTCGTACCTGGCGCTCCGGGAATCGTACCTCGGTTGGAAAGGCTGGGCAGGGGGGCTTGCTCTGGGCGCTGTCGGCATGGGGATCGTCGTGTGGGCTAATCTGTACCACTTCGGGGCGATCCCCTGGAGTGCCTGGATATGAGCCTCTGCGACCTTCCTGGGTCGAATGTATCGTTTCGAAAATACGTCTGTGCGGAGGCGGATCCACCCCCTCCTCCGACGATGACCTGCGCTCGGTCGCCGGTAGACGGCCGCCGACATAACCTTTATGTGGGTTTGCGTCAGGTAGTAATAATATAAACTACTATGAAGCCGATTTCCAGCGACCTGATCGAGTCCTTGAAAACTTTGGGGCTCACTGAGTACGAGGCGAAGGTCTACTCCGCGCTCGTGCTGTTCGACAAGACTGAGGTCAAACAGATCTATGAGCACCTGGACGCGCCTAAGCCGAGCGTTTATCAGAGCTTGAAGACGCTGATGGATAAGGGCCTTGTTCAGGTGATCAGCGCGAAGCCGGCCGTGTACCGGGCGATGCCTCCGGCTATCGCTATCAAGCACATGGCCGAAGTCCGCAGAAAGGCGGAGGAGGGCGCGCTGCTGGAGCTGGAGGAGTTGCAGCGGAACCGGATCGAGCAGGAGATACCGGACGCCATCTGGACGATCTACGGCAACGAGAACGTCGAGCACACCGTCGAGGAGATGCTGGGCAGGGTGCAGCGCTCTCTGAAGCTGATCCTGCCGGACTCGCACCTCCACTACCTGGAGCTGCTCCGGGATAGGGAGGTAATCGTAGACCTCATCACTTTCGGCCGAGACCCGTCGCTGGCGGAGAGGTACGGGCTGAGATACCTCACCACGCGGGATGCCTTCGGCTTGGACATTCGGGATCTGATGGCGGTGCTGAAGAATTTCAAGGCACCCCCCATACCTCCGGAGAACTTGACGAAGTTCATCTTCGTCGCTATCGACGACGAGGATCTACTGTACATCCCGCCCTTCCCCGGCCCGACTCAGTCGGGGATCACGTCAGGGAATCCCGTCGCCGTCTACCTGGCGAACATGATCTTTTCGAACATCTGGGAGCGTATGTCCCTCTATTACCCTGAACAGCACAAGCCAGGACACCACGTATAGTTGGTAGTTTTACAAAAAACTACCGACTAGAAACTTTTTTATAGCTTGCCACTCAACTTGTGATCATGGAAAGCGAAGCGGTCATCAAGTTCAGAGACGGTACAATTATCGCGGACGGCAAGACGATCGACGCGAAGAGCCTGCCGTGGAACGAACACGCCTCCTTTAAAGGCGTGTACCTGAAACACCTCGTCAAGGGAGAGCTAACCGGAGGCCGGCTCAGCTGCCACCTGATACAAATCAAGGCCGGTCACGCCATAGGCGATCATCTGCACCCCGACAAGTGGGAGCTGCACGAGATCATCGAAGGCTCAGGCACAGGAGTCGTGAACGGCGAAGAAATCGCATACACGCCCGGAGTCATGTCAGTGATCCCTGAAGGGATCAGCCATAAAGTGATCGCAGGACAGCGTGAAATGTACCTTCTGGCCAAATTCGTCCCGGCCCTACTCTGACCCCACCGACGCTGTACAGGACGCCCAGCCTCTAAATTGCGAGCTTGACATGCAAACCGAGGAAGGGCTCCAGGGAGATTCATGAAAAAGGTACTCTATAACTTCCGCCTCTTCGATGGAATATCCGGGAAGCTGCAGGATAAAAAGACAATACTGATAAATGGCGACCGGATAGAAAAGGTCGGAGAGCTTGGGCATATGCCCAGTAAAGAATACAAAATGATAGATCTGGAGGGATTGACCCTTTTACCAGGCTTCATCGACCTGCATGTCCACATAACCGTACCGCTCATATCCGAGGTTAAAGGAAAAGCTGACCTGCTGGCGATAGAAAAACAGAGAAAGCTCAATTTAAAAAGCTGCATCAAATACGGCATAACCACCGTACGGGATATGGGAGCCTTCCCTAGCTGTATACAGAAATACATCAAAATGATCGAGAAAGGGGAGGTCGTAGGGCCCAGGATCTACACGGCCAACTCGTTTATCACAAGCAAAAACGGCCCTCCGGAGCGCGCCCCCCACATGCCATTTCCCTTATCATGGATCAGCGGCGGCCAGCTAGCGGTAAGAACGCGCACCCCCAGGGAGGTAAGGCGGGCGGCCGTCAACAACCTTAAGAAAGGAGCCAGTTTCTTAAAAACACAATACGCTGAGGAGTCCATGTTTTTTCAGGGACGTCTGACCACGCTCAGCGACGAGTGCTTTGCGGAACTGAAACAGATAGCGCGAGAAAACCATGTGAAAGTAGCCATGCACCATACAGAAAACGCCGGCTTTAAAAAAGGAATACTGTTCGAGTTCGATTCCCTTGAGCATTGCTCGCTAGAGCCGCTCGAGCAATCGGATATCGAACAATTCGTCGCTAAACACATGGCGATCGTACCGACACTACGGGTCAACCATAGCTATACAGAGGTAGACGAGATACTTGAATGGCTCGTTAAGGATGGTAAAGGCGATTACACCCCGGAGTGCCTCGCTCAAATCACCAGAAACCTCGAGGCCCATAAGCGAAAGCCCTACCCGCCCGACAAAAAGCATATCTATCTGGATGTAGAGAAATCAAGAGATGGCTTTGAAACCACCCGACAAAACGTGGAGAGGCTGAAAAAAGCCGGAGCATTAATCGGCGTAGGCTCGGACGCTTTTGGATGTTATCTTAACCTGCCGGGTTTCTACTGGAAAGAGCTATTATTACTTACGCAGGCCGGCCTGAGTAACTTTGAGGCGCTGCAGGCAGCCACTCTCATAAACGCGAGGATACTAGGCATCGAAAGAGATGCCGGCAGTATCGAGCCGGGCAAATACGCCGACTTTGTCCTGATCGAAGGCAACCCCCTGGAAGACATCACCAGCACAAAAAACATTCGCACGGCCATAAAAGGGGGAATCGCCTATAAACGGTAGAGATGAGCGTATTTCGGAACCTAAAATGCCTCTGATCGGCGTGACTTGGAGGGAACCGGTGAAAAACGTGGAGTACTTTAACGAGATCGATAAAGCCCGGTTACCTGATGTCGGCGGAAAAGGGGCTAACCTCGGCGAACTGACTAAAGCAGGCTTTCCTGTTCCTGCCGGCTTCTGCATCACCACGCAAGCGTATCGCTCTTTCATTAGCACAAGCGTCGAGATGCCCGGGCTTTTCAATCTGCTAGACCGGGTTAGCCCCGACGATCTTGAGCAGATCCGGGCCCTGGGACACCGTATCCGGGAACACCTCAAAGCGCTGCCCATACCCGAAGCCGTCAGGTCCGACATCGTGGAAGCATGGCGGCGCACCGGGGAGGGAAAGGCGTACGCCGTCCGCTCCAGCGCGACCGCCGAAGATCTGCCGACCGCCTCGTTCGCCGGACAGCAGGACACCTACCTGAACATCTCAGGAGAAGGGCCGCTACTCCGCGGCGTCCAAAGCTGCTGGGCGTCGCTGTTCACCGACCGAGCCATCGCTTACCGGGCCAAAAACGGGTTCGGCCACCGATCCGTGCAGCTATCGGTGGTAATCCAGCAGATGATCTTCCCCGAAGTCTCCGGGATCATGTTCACCGCCGACCCGGTCACCGGCCGCCGCAAGACGATCACGATCGACGCCAGCTTCGGACTGGGAGAGGCGCTAGTGTCCGGGCTCGTTTCGGCCGACCTGTACCAAGTACGATCAGGCACAATCACAAAGAAACAGATATCAACGAAGAAGATCGCCATTTACGCGTCCCCCGACGGCGGCACCGTAAAGCACAGCCTCCCCCCTGAAAAGCAAGAGGCTCAGGCGCTTCCAGACGATAGGATCATCGAGCTTGCTACAATAGGAGGACGAATAGAAGCCCATTACGGCGGCTTAGAGCAGGACATCGAATGGTGCCTCTCCAACGGGAAATTCTACGTGGTCCAAAGCCGCCCGATCACATCACTATACCCGACGCCCCGAGTATCGGACGGGAGACTGCACGTCTTCATCTCGTTCGGCTACCTGCAGATGATGACCGACGCGATCCGACCGCTAGGCATCTCCTTCTGGAAAACGCTTCAAGGCGCCCAAGCCGATCGAACGGACAGCGGCATTATGCGCGAAGCAGGCGGAAGGCTGTACATAGATCCTACTTCTGCCTTAGCCCTGAAACCCGCCAGAAAGGCCCTGTCACAAGTATTAAGCTACGCGCTCAACGAACCGATAGCCACCGCACTATCCAGACTGGCGGAGCGCGGCGATTTCCAGCGTCCGCCAGGCAGCCGCGGACAACAAATTCCACTGCATACTATAGTCATAACGGTCAGAATCATACTTTCGATTCTGTGTACGGTCGTCCTGAACTTGTTGATCAAAAACCCTGAGAAAGGTCGGATCGATATCGTGTCCAGGGCAGATCGGTTGGTGACCGGATACGAGCAAGAAGTGATCAAGGC
>Ga0187785_10000659_pt1 | contig 12574 bp, 12 predicted proteins | sample 0815_BV2_4_20_MG_FD_132466 | JGI IMG/M metagenome (GOLD analysis project Ga0187785, IMG submission 132466) | Tropical peat soil microbial communities from peatlands in Department of Meta, Colombia - 0815_BV2_4_20_MG | ecosystem: Environmental > Terrestrial > Soil > Wetlands > Peat | place...
ATCTCGTAGCCGTCGGCCTGGAGGACTTTGATTGCCTCATCGTAGGTGATGCGGGGGAATGGTGGTTTCAGATCCTTAAAATACCCGGGGTCGCTGCCTAGTAGCTTCAGCTCTTCCGGGCGCTCCTCTACAGTCTTATTACATACGAAAGATACCAGCCTCTCTATCATACCGATCATGTCGTATAAGCTAACCCATGCCATCTCGGCCTCAATGTGCCAGTACTCGGCTAGATGGCGTGTGGTCCGGGACTTTTCCGCCCTGAATGATGGTGTAACGGAGTAGACGTTCTCTAGCCCGAAGATGAGCGACTCCAGATATAGCTGCGCGCTCTGTGATAGATACGCCTTCTCATCGAAGTACTTTAGCTCGAACAGTGTGGAGCCGCCCTCGCAGGAGCTGGACATGATGATGGGCGGTGTCACCTCATAGAAGCCGCTGGTGCGGAACCATTCTCTGCAGGCGCTCAAGACCGAGTCCTTTACTTTCATAATCGCCACCAGATCTTTGCTCCGGATGTGTAGGTGCCGTAGGTCTAGCAGTACTTCCGGATTGTGGCCTTCTCCGAAGATCGGATAGTCCTGTGAGGCGCCCACCAGCTTGATGCTGGTGGCTACCAGTTCTCGGCCGCCTGGTGCTCTTGGGTCGGTGCGGACCCTGCCAGTGATGATAGCTGAAGCCTCTAGAGATAGAGCGTCGGCGGCTTTCAGGGAATCGTCGCAGACGTTTCCCTTCTTGGTCGTGACTTGGATCTCGCCCGAGGAATCCCGGACAAATGTAAAGACGATCTTGCCGCTGGACCGATTTTTCACCACCCACCCGCCGATCTGGACCTCCTCGCCATCAGCGTATTTGCCCGAAAGGACGTCCCTAATTTTCACAAACATAAGAATCACCGCCCGCTACTAATATAATAACATAGTTGATCAGTAAAAGATTTACCGCGTCATGATGTTGAAATTCCGGGGATTGTACGTGGCGCCTATTGGAGAAACGTAAAATGATATGGTTTGTAAACCTAGAAGAGCCGAAATAGTAAGCTTTTAATATGACATCGCCGTATGGAATTGAAAAAATTGGAGAATGCTTATGCTCTATGGAGTGGATGAAAGAGAGGCGATGGCAGTGACATATGCCGCCCTGAAGGAAAAGAAATGTGTTCCGATGAACGTCACGATCAGCGGGTCTCATCTGTATGGTTTCAATTCTCCGGATAGTGATGTTGACTTTAGGGGATCTTATCTTTGTGACATTCGCCATATCCTGGGCATCAATAAACCTGCGTGGGCGCCCGGAGTTTCCGTGGTTGATCCAAAAGGCAGCATGGACGTGACTAGTAAGTCGTCGGGTGTTAAAGGCGGGCAGATAGATATTATTAAAAGAGACGGGAGAGGCGAGATCATCTATGATGTGGTGTTGTTCGAGATCGAGAAGGAGATCCGGCTGGCGTTAAAGGGCAACTGCAACGTGATCGAGCAGATGTTCGCGCCTCAGGTTTACGTACACCCCGCGTATGAACCCGTAAAAAGGTTAGTCAGCAGCTGCTTTGGCAAGAAGGGCATCTGCGATAGCTATAGGGGCATGGCCTATGAGAATTACCTGAAGTTTACCAAGCAGGGCAAAAAGACGACCAAGAAATACCTGTATATCATGCGCGGACTGATGGCCGGAATCCACGCTCTAGAAACTGGCAAGGTAGAGGCGAATATCGAAAAGTTGAACGAGGGATACTTTAGGATACCTGAAGTCGAATACCTGATCGAGAAAAAGAGGCAGGGAAAGGAGAATGATCCTGTAGGTATCACCAACATCCTGAAGGTTGAGCAGAGGATGGAAAGTATGTTCGACGAGATCGATGCGGCTTATGCAAAAAGCGATCTGCAAGAGTTTCCAACCCAAGAGCAGATGGCCGAGGCCAGCGAGTTGGTCATGATGCTGAGGCTCAAGGCTTATGAGGGGAAGGTGCTGGCACCATTGCTGTAACCGTGTGTATGCCGATCAGCAGCAACCCTATTTTCAGGGCGTCAGCGCATGAGCTGCGCGTGCTTGTCCTGAACGAATTCCCGGCACATCTCGAAGAACACATCGACATCGGCGCCTTCCACCTTGTCAAGATGGCGGGCTGCCAGGTTCTCGAACCGGTCTAGGAAGTCCACGGTCGTATCGACCTTTTTGCCCTCTTTTCTGATCAGGTTGTACAGCCATTCGACAAACAGCTTTACCGTGTATGGGTCCCGGGAAGGACCTTCCTCGAGCAGGTCTATCAGGCCCTCGCTAACCGCCTGGACAATCTGTTCCGTCTGGCGGCCCTTCCCCTGGAAATACGAGGCTGTCCGGAATTCTTTTATCGAGTCCCGGACTATTCTATCCCTGAATTTACCCAGATCAACGCTGGTTTTATCTGACATCATATAGGCCCCTCTGTGTATCGACCGGTGATACTCAATATTCCTACGCGCAGTGTACGGATATATGTATGCGTGGGATGGCGCAGGGGCTCTGTCTGTCTCCAACTAGAAACAGGCTCGGTTTTTTCAGCTTGAAATAACTAACTATTGGTTGATAATATGCGGGAGATCGGGCCCGGCCGTGATGAAAGTCGGTGGATAAGGCATGATCGGCTGCTGAATACCTACGGGATCATAGTCGATCAGTATAGGCATGAGGATGAGCGTTACGCCGATTCGCTCAATATCATGGCCTTACTGCAGACGATCCTATTTGCGGGGTTTATTCAGCTGAGCCTTATTAGTCCTGATCAGCTTGCCCGGGAGATGTTATTCATGTTGCTGAAGCTTATGATCCCGTTCCTGGGTATTTTTTTATGTGTGAATGCTCTGTATGCGTTTCATCGCCGGATCGAGGCTATGATATACTGGAGCAATCAGGCCAGATGCTTGGAAAAGGACGAGGATTTCTGGTTCACGCATGACGAAAAACTTGATAGGGACTTGGATATTTTTACCGCCCGCCATTCCCACTTAGAAAAGCGTAAATCTAGGTATCCGAGGATCGTAGTGACGATTTTAAGATATCAGAGGTATTTTTTGCCGGTGTTGTTTTTATTGCAGTGGGCGCTTGTTATCTGTTTCCTGCTTATATATGGGAATTGATGGTCGTATCGGAACATGCGCGCCGTCGATAGTCGTCGATATTATCATGATCTGCAAACCTTTTTCTACGATTCCGATCATCTAAACCACATGAAGTCGATGGAGCACCGCCTATGGTTCCTGCTGTTTATGACCTTGGGCAATGGACTTGTGGCCATGTTGCTACTGCTCTATGGCACTGAGCCCACGGTCCGGCTCCTCTCGCTGCCGCTTCGGTACATCTTGATCGGGCCGGCTGTCGTCGTTGCCTATGCTTTCGCTATGGTCGTTGCGGTCTCCAGCCTGCTTACCCCGGCTATGTCTGACGATTATGTGCTCCGGCTGAAGAGGCGATTGATCTCCAACGTCTGGGTTTTCTGGACGATACTTCGGCTGGGCGCTTCGTTGTTTTTCATCGGAGTAGCAGATTTGATCTGGATTTGCATCACGGCCTATTATTCATTATACAGCCAAAGTGTTCAGCTGGGTGTCTTCGAGGATCGGTTCGGGATCCTGTTAGGGCTGATGAATCTGATCGTGCTGACAAAGGTTTTCCTGTCGTTTATCTACAATCGGGTGAGCCGTAAATGGCCGGTCGTGCTTATCGATGGCCTGGCTTCGCTGGCTGTCGCGCTGATCCTGTCGGGGGTGATGGTCATCTCACCGTTCAATGGCTTGATGCCGATCTGGATCGTGCTTGTGTTGCGGCTGATCATGGGAGCCTTTATGGTCGTTCAGGCTACTGATGCTGCGGCAAGGATCGCCCGCTCGGCCGAGTATAGGATTGTGGAAAAACAGATCTATAGAGATATCTTGAGCGATATGGAAAAATGAGGGCGTCCCGGCGCGCTAGGCACACCGGTCGCCTATAGGCAGCGGATGTTGGCAGCGACCGCCTATTTTCTCCTACGAATTGTACATGATGCTGCGCCTGCTGCAATCCCAGAAATGCCGAGAAATACTTCAAATCCAGGTATGCTGAGAAGGCCTCCCGACTTTCTTGGCTTTGCGGATGGTGTCCCGTTCGCGGAAGTATTGTTGCTCCCGTTTAACGAGGTTAGATTATCGCTTTTGTTGATCCCGGAGAACACGGTGAGCGAGACGTTGGTCATCATTATCGAGCTTCCGTTAATGACGAACGGAGTTGAAAACTTTTCGTTATAGCCGTCCTTTACGACGTGAAGTCGATAGCCTGGGGCGCTGATGATTTGCACGTTGTCTAACTTGAAGTACCCGCTACTATCGGTCGTTGTGTTTTTGTAGACATAGTATGGGTTGGCGGCTCCGACAAGGGATACTGTGGCGCCAGAGATACTGGTACCGTTCGAAGTGACATACCCTGCCACGTCTCCGGGTCGGAGATTTGCGCTCGAAGATGGCGATGGCGGCGATGATTGTCCTGTGGTGGTCGTTGCTGTTGGGGTAGCCGCTGAGTTACTGTCCCATTGCATGCCTACATTTACGGTTGAGGTTCCGGATGAGACGGAGAATGGGTTTGAGGATGTTCTGAGGTAATGGTCCGCGCTTACCAGCAGCTGATAGGATGCACTACCGTTCGTTGTGCTGGCGCCCGCCAAGATGAAGTCGCCATTTGAGTCTGTGGTAGTGCTGCCATACTGTACGCTATTATCGGATGCGTTCGCGATGATCACGGTGGCTCCTGATATCCCTGAGCCTGTAGTTGCGTTCGTCACGCGGCCTGTGACGCTGCCGGTGGAGCCTGAAGGAGGGTATGATTGATATGAATCGGCAATCGCTACTATTGGTATCACAGCTGCCGTAATGAATATGATCAGCAGCGCATATATGTAAGTGTAGGGTAATAATCGTCTGATCATACACCCCTTTCTGATCTCACATGTTATAAGCCTTATCTAACAATCGGTTAATATTACTAAAATTCAATAATAAATTTCGTAGGTAGTGTAGGTGAGAGAACCCATATAAAAGAGGTTTCAAGCAAATTTGCCGGTATAGAAAATGACGGGCTATCTCAGGCTGGGTGCCGGCTTGATAGCGCGCTATACGATTTTGGGCATGATCGTCATAATCGGGTATGAGATCTCGATGTTCTGCTTCCGTAAGCGTACGAGGATCTGCCGGTATAGCTGGTCCGTCACGTCGTAATCCTCCCGATAATCGGCGATCCATGCGAGGAGGGAGATCTCTACCGCAAAATCGCCCAGTGAGGAGATATGCGCGCCGGGGGCTGGATCTTTCACTACTAGCGGGTTCTCGGCGGCGATCTCTTCTAAAAGTCGGCAGGCGCGGTCCATATCGGTCTTGTATGCGACCCCAACCTTGAGGCGTAGCCGGAGGCGAGAGTCCGGCATCGAGAGGTTGACGATGTCGGCGTTGGCCATCTCCCGGTTAGGGATCACGACTACCTGACGGTTCCTGGTGATAATCCGGGTGCTTCGCATACCGATATCTAGTACATCGCCCTGACCGATGTCCGGTATCAGCAGGCGATCGCCGATCTTGTACGGGCGGTCCATCATGATGGCCACCGCGCCGAAGACGTTAGAAAGCGATTCCTGTGCGGCCAGGGCTACGGCGATGCCGGCCACACCCATGCTGGCCAGAAGCGCGGTAATTCCTATACCATAGGACTGGAGTACAAGCAGGAAAGCAAGTATGTAGATGACCACAACGCTCAGCTTATCTATGAACGGGATCAGATGATCATCCAGGTCGGATTCTGTTCTGGGAGCCACGTCCCTGGCGTACCAGCGCAGGAAGCCGCTGATTAGGTTACTGGTTAGGTAAGCGGCCACGAGTAGTAGGGAAGCGAAAGCAAGCTGATCAAGGGTGGTAATGATACCCAGCGACAGGTTATCCGCCGACTTGATCGCTATATACCCGCCGAGAACGATGATGAGAGCGGTGATAGGTCCTTTGATCGCCAGCAGGATCTCGTCGTCCAGGGTAGATTCGGTACGGGAGACCAGCGGGGCTATATGCTTGACGAAGTAGCGGGCAACCCAGGAGAGTAAGAGAAAAACGATGAAGATGATCGTAGCGGTGGCGATGTCGGCGGCGATGCCGTTCACGCCGGTTATCGAAACGATTAATGACTGAATAGGGCTGGCGAGCGGATGTACATCGATCGAAAAGCCATTGATTGCGGATATGTTCACGGCCGTAGACGCGTTAGCAGTCTGTGTACTGTTAGCGGAGAGAGTTGGGCCTAACTCTTGCATCGCTATAGACAGTGTTCGGACAATATTTAAGCTTTTAGCTTGATGCTGGGCGATAAGCGGTAAAGGATATGGGGGGTTGCTCTGATGGGACGAGTAAAGCGGTTGCATCGGGGCCCGGGTGGATGATGATCGCTGCGCTGTGCCAGAACAGAGATGCAACCCGGCTAATAAACTATGAGGCCGTGCCAACCTAAACATTCCAAAAATAACTATAAACGAACGCGACAGAGGTAGTGGCTGGTTAAAAATTCAAATGGCGCGAACGATGTCGCGCCGGGTCACGATGCCGACTAGGTGTCGCCGATCGTCTAGGACCGGTAGCGCTCCCACATCGTTATCGATCATGAGCTTTGCGGCCTCGCCGATCCTCATCCCGGGAGAAGCGGTGATCACGCCCGCTCTCATTACGTCCATGGCGATCATCCGCTCGATGTTGTTGTCCTGGTGGCCTTGGGTCGAGCGATGTTTAACCCCTCGAAGCGCCGAAGCCACGTCGGTTTCGGAAACGATGCCTACCAGCGTGAAGCCATCCATGATCGGTACCCTGCTGACGCCCCGCTCTATCATCAGCTTTCGGATGAAGGATACTCGGGCATCGGGCGGTGCGATCACCGGGACTTTCATGACCTCCGCTACCATGCCGTGAGGTGTGACATGTCGGAGGACATCTGCGGTTGAGATGGACCCGAGAATTTTTCCGTCCACTACGACGACCGAATCCACGTCTTTCAGCGCGCTTACCGCCTTATCCAGGCTGTCGTCGGGTGAAACGATGGCAAAGCTGTTGCTGATCGCGTCCGCCACATGGAATAGTGAGGGCGGGTGATTGGATTTGCGGCGTGAGCCTAGTGATTCGCAGACGCTGCGGACCGAAACGATGCCCTGCACCTTATCATCATGGCGGACGATAAGCCGCCGGACGTGGTGCTTATCCATGAGATCAAGCGCGTCCGAGATGCGTCCTGACTTATCTATGATTACCGGTCTGGACATGACGTCCCTGATCTTCTTTTTAATCAGTTCCGGCCCTTCACCGGCCATTTCAGTTTTTCCGGTCATTCCTGGCCCTCCGAAAGCCATTTCAGTATATTTTCATAATTAAACTGCCCTACTAGAGTCTCGTCGACTACGGGGAGCATATCAAAGTTGTCCTTCTCCATGATCCGGGCGGCTTCAATCGCCATGTTCTTTCGTTGCACCGTAACAAGTGGAGAGGACATCACATCCTCGGCAACCGTCGGCAGCTCGATATAGGACCGATATTTGCGCGGTCCGGCCGTCGATGTTTTCCTTACCTCCTTGAAGCTCTTTTCTGACCGGGGGTTGATTTCCACGAATCCCAGGTCATCTAGCGTGATGATACCCGAGCAGATCTTCTCGTTATCGGCGTCCGTAACCACAACACGGTCCGTATTGTTCTCGGCCATCGTATCGATGATGCTGTAGATCGTGTGCAGGCGACTTACCGTCGGCGGCTTTCCGGACATCATGTCCCCCACTTTGAGGGGGCATCCCAGCAGTGTGAAATATCTAACCAGATCGTGCTTTGTTACGATGCCCTGGACGCCATCCTTGCTCGTATATATGATGATGCTGGACACGTCCCTATCTAGCATTTCCTGGGCTACGCTCTGAATTTCGTCGTCAGGTGAGGCGGAGATTGGATCGGGCGTCATGATCAGTTCGACGGGCACGTGGTCCAGAGGCCGACGTCGCCATTGGGGTTCGGCTTGATGAAGTCGCATGCCCAGGTCTTTCTTCGTTACTATACCGCGCAGTTTACCATCGTCCACTACGACCAATCGGGACACGCCTTTGCGCAGCATCAGGTTGCGTGCCCTTGCCAGGGTATCCCGGGATGAAATTGCGAACACTGGAGCTGACATGATTTCTACGACCGCGGTCATACTGCCTCCTTGAGTGATAGCAGCAGATCGTGTTCGGTGATAATGCCTGCCAGTCCGGAGTTATCGAGAACCGGCATGCTGCCGATGCGGTTCTGTGCCATGAGATGGGCTACGGTCCCGATATCTTCGTTGGGGTCTGTGGTGAAGATGTTGGTCTTCATGATTGAGCTGATGGGCGCGCCCATGGCTTCTCGGATGTTGCCGGTGATTAGCTTTTTAAAGGCGCTGCCGTTTCCCAGGTATCGCATGATGTCGGTGGCTGTGATTATGCCGCATACGAAGCTATCGGCGATGACCGGCAGCCGTCTGAATCCGCTGGATATCATCGTGCGGGCGGCCATTTCAATTGTCGTTCCGGGCGGTGCTGTGGTCACTTTTTTGCTCATGATATCTCGCACCTTTTTGCCTGTGATGGATTCTCCCATGATCCGAACGACATCCCGTTCAGTGAGGATCCCGACGATGCGACGGTCTTCGTCCACTACTGGTGCTCCGCCTACGGACTTTTCGATCATTAGGGCCACCGCGCCTTCCAGAGAAGAGTCGTCAGGAATGGTGACGACATCTTGCTTCATGATCTCGGTGACCGGGGCGTTAATGGCTAGGATCATGTTGCCATCGTATTTGCGATCTATGATCATGCTCTTGTCGCCTCCGCCCAGGAAGTTGATTATATCCACTACTGTGCAGATGCCTTCGATCCGCTTGGTTCCGGGGTCGGCTATTGGCAGTCTTCTGTAGCCATAGCTAACCATGGTCCTGGCGGCGCTCATGATGCTAGTGGTCGGGGGGATGGCTACAACGTCCTTGCGGGCGACGATCATGATGCCGCTTTCATGTTTTGCACGGCGCTGCTTAAAGTTCAGGTCTTGGGTGACCTGGCCTTCCTGGAGGTCGTTCTCGAAGCTCCCGGAATTGTAGCGTCGGCTTCTGCGCCTGTCACCGAACTCTCCGACCATGCTCTTGCTATTTTTATTCAACGGCCATCAGCCTCCTGCAAACCCTGAGTACGTCATAGCGATCCACGATGCCAGCCAGCTTTTTACCATTCACCACAGGTAGCCTGCCGATCCCTCTGCTTGAAAAGATCGTTGCGACCTTCCTGACCGATTCGTTTTCCGGGATCGTGATGGCGGGCGTGGTCATGATCATTTGCACAGTGCTGGATTGCCTGGTCTTGTCGCTTTCTCGTTCGAACCGCACATAACCTCGGCGCAATATGTCTTCACGGGTGATCATGCCGATGATTTCTTGGCTCGCTCGCACCACGGGAAAGCCATAGATGCCGAACTCGGTCATGTTTCTCCATACTCTGGAGATCGGATCGCTGGGCTCGCAGACGATCACCTTTCTAGTCATGACCTCGTTCACTGGCAGGTCTGGCACGCCAAGCTCGTCCAGTTCGTCGAATAGATCTACTATGCTTAGTATACCCGCGAGTCTTCCGCCTTCGATAACGACCGGAAGCCTGCCCTCGGTGGTGCCCAGCAGCTTCTTAGCGGCCTCTTCGGCTTTCGTGGTAAGCTCCACAGTTGGAACGTTTCTTCTTATGAAACCGTCGATGGTGACGTCTGATTTGGTGGAGGTTATGCTGATGATGTCCTGCACCGTGATCATGCCTTCGTATCGCCCATTTCGGACGACTGGTAGGCTTCCTATGCCGTGATCCCTCATTAGTTCTCGAGCTTTCGTCACGAACTCGCCAGGACTGACTGAGATCGGGTTTATGGACATCACATCTTCCACTATCATGGTATCACACAACGCCTACTGGTAAAATGGCAGATCTTCCCTGCACCTTGAGCATACGTAAGTGCCGTCGATGTTGATCAGCGATTCTTGGAACCTCTGGCAGACTTCGCAGATTCCTTGCCGGAAGGAGTCCGGTCGGAAGCCGCTGGTTTCCTTCTCCGAGAAATCGCCTTCCGGATTATTCTGTCTGATGAGGTCTCGGAGTATCTCGCTGAGCTCTGAGGAGATGGAGAGAAGATCCGAGTCAGTGACTATGCCGATCAGCTTTTTACCTTGCACCACTGGCAATCGCCGGATCCGGTGCCTCACCATTTCTCGACTTGCCAGTTCGACGCTTTTGTCCGCTCCGATGGTGATAAGCGGTGTTGACATTAGTCCCTCTGCTCTGAGTGTGGAGGGCTGAATGTTTCTAGATATTAGCTTGACTACCAAGTCGCGCTCCGTCACGATCCCTACGGGCTGTGAGTCTCGGGTCACGATGATGCACCCGGTCCGCCCTGAAGCTATCATAGCACCAATCTTGTCCGCTGTTACCGATACGTCGGCAGTGATGAGTTTTCGCGACATCACGTCGCTCACTGACAAATCTGTCTCCATTGGGCCTGCTCCTTCTATCGTCCGCATCTGATTAATTTTATATTACGTCTAAGATTAAAATATTATCTGTGTTATCACCGTAATAGACGGTGGAAAAATCAGAGCTTATCCACACCATTTGTACAATAATAACCCCTGCTAGGGATCGAATGTTTCCAATCTACCCAGAAAATGACCGCTACTAAGATATAGACCCAGGATCGCCTGAGTTCACCCTTTTATGGCTGTTACCGAAGGCGATGCTGAACGTCGATCCGACCGTACGATCCAAAGAGATCTCGCCACCGATCTGCTCAGAAAGGATGTTTATCAGCTGCATACCCAGCGATCTCGTGTTAGAGATATCGATACTTTCAGGAATACCGATGCCATCGTCGTTGACAGCCAACAGATACCCATCCCCCTTGCCCCGAAACAAGACAGTGATACGACCATAATCTCTGCCTACGAAGGCATATTTGATCGCGTTCGTGATCAACTCACTTATAATCAGGCCGCACGGAATGGCAAGATCAACACTCAGAGGCACATGGTCGGAATCTACAAGAATAGATATGCGTCTGAAACCAATGCCGTACGACTGCGCCAAATAGGTGGCCAGACTATCCAGATATACCTGGAAGTCTATGTTGGCAAGATCACCGGAAGCATACAGATTCTCATGGACCAAGGCCATCGACTTCACCCGAACCTGACTCACCCTGAAGCTTTCCTTCAGCAACGGGTCATCGAAACACGATGCCTGAAGACTGAGCAGGCTCGATATGATCTGCAAGTTGTTCTTAACCCGATGGTGAACCTCCTTGAGCAGCACAACCTTCTCCCTCAGCGACGCGCTGATCGCATCTTCCGCGATCTTTCGTTCGCAGATCTCCTGCTTTAGGGCCTCGTTAGCCTTCGCCAACTCATCAGTCCGCTCCCGCACCCGTTGCTCAAGCTCATCCCTAGCCTTACGCAGCGATTTCTCCGCATTAATGCGATCGCTAATATCCACAAAGCTCTCGATTAAGTGTTTCCGGTTGTCCAACATCACATAAGTAACATTCTTGATTATCGGCACCCTAGCACCGGAATAAGTGATCAGAACCCGCTCAGAGTTATCCACGGTCAGGCCCAAATCTGTGATCGGACACTTTCCCACCTCGGACGGGCAGACATGCTGGAAGCAGACACTATCGATTATCTCCTCTCTGGATGCCCCGATCATCTTTAGCGCCACCGGGTTGGCGTCTACGATCCTATGCGTCTCCGCATCGATAATCAGCACCGCGGTCTGAATGGAGTTAAGAATTGTCTTCAGCCTGCTTTCGCTTTCCTGTAGTGCGATTTCAGTTTGTCTATAGCCAGTTACATCATGTACGAAGATGATAGTCTCCCCATTGAAAATAGGTCGGAAGCTGGTCGTGTAATAGCGGGTAACTCCCTCCTCACGTATCACCAGATCCCTACTTAAGCCCTTTTTCGCCTGCACGACGTCCCGATACCCGTCAGCAATAAATCGCAAAAATTCGCCAGGAAAGGGAAGATCAGTGATATGAAGTCCCACGAACTTTTCCGTGGGCATGGTAAATGGGACGCTCCCCGGGTTGTAGTCGATGATCCTGCCGTCTATGCCAACCAGTATACACATTTCAGGAAGCAGTTGTAAAATCCGGCACATGCCGGTGCAGGCTTTCGACGCCTCAGGGAGCCTCGGGTCAGTCGGCACCTCCGAGGCAGTACGATCGTTCTGGAACTCCCGGTAGGTACGGTCCACCGAGTCCACGAAATCCCTCCACTCACCAGGCATCGACTCGAGGAAGATACCATGCTGTCTGAGTTGTTGATCGAGCCGGTGATGAATATCGCCCATAAGAACTCCTTTGATATACCCCTAATTATAATACGCCAGTTAGCATGCTTCGCCGGGCATAGACTGACGGACCGACTTATGACCTACCCATACTACCAACCGATCCCGGAACAGCCAGGAACATTGAGTCGTACAGATATGATTGCCGACATGACCCGTTGAAGGACTATA
>Ga0187785_10000661_pt1 | contig 12543 bp, 10 predicted proteins | sample 0815_BV2_4_20_MG_FD_132466 | JGI IMG/M metagenome (GOLD analysis project Ga0187785, IMG submission 132466) | Tropical peat soil microbial communities from peatlands in Department of Meta, Colombia - 0815_BV2_4_20_MG | ecosystem: Environmental > Terrestrial > Soil > Wetlands > Peat | place...
GACCGGCTTGCCGGCCCGGTGGGTGGCCTCGGAGGCGGCGCGGACGATGTCCACCGGCATGAGGCCGGTCTGCGCTCCGCCCAGCCAGGTGCCGGTGAAGAGCTTGGTGGCGTCGGCCCCGCCGGCCAGGTTCCGGTCCACGTCGGCCCGCGCCTCGGCCGGCGTGGCGGGCTGGGCCAGCCGCTCGACCACCTCCGGAGGGAGCGACTGGCGCAGGTAGATGGGGATCGCGCCCTTCGGGTAGATGCCCTCGCCGGCGGTGAGGATGCGCGGGCCCGGGAACTCGCCGCGCTCGATGCGCTCCCGGAGGGCGACGGTGTCGGCGAGGAACGACCCGGCGTCCACCACCGCCACGGTGCCGTAGCGGCTGAACATCCGCTCCAGGGCCCCCGACAGGCGCTCGCGCGGTGCGCTCACCGCCCCCTGGAACTCCTCGCCGACGAGGTGGACGTGGCAGTTCCAGAATCCGGCCAGAAGCGTCATGCCTCGGCCGTCGATGCGCTCGGCACCGTCGGGCACGAGCACGTTGGCCGCCGGACCGACGGCCACCACCCGCCCGTCCTGGACCAACACCGCCCCGTTGGGGAGGGGGCGCCCGGTGGGAGAGGGGACGACCGTCGCCCCGACGATGGCCAGGGTCTTCTCGGCGGACCGGGCCTGGCCGGCCAGGCCGAGTCCGATCCCGAGCACGAACAGGGTGAGGCGGCCAGCGGGCATCGGGCACCTCCTGGGCCCCTATGCTAATGGACCGCCCGTGCTGGAGAACCTCTCCGACGAGCTGAAGCAATCTCTTCGCCACTGGACGGACGCCCAGGCCGGGGATCGGGCCAAGGCGCTGGCCGGGCTGCACCGACCGAGCAACGAGTTCGGCGTCGACCGGTTCGGATTCGACGTCGAGTACCTCCTGGCCGCCATCGCCCCGTTCATCTGGCTCTACAAGAACTACTTCCGGGTCGAGACCCACGGCATCGAGAAGGTCCCCCCGGGCCGCGTGCTGCTGGTCGCCAACCACGGAGGGCAGATCCCCATCGACGGGGCGATGGTCGGCGTGGCCATGCTTCTCGAGGCGGACCCGCCTCGCGCGGTGCGCAGCATGACCGAGAAGTGGGCGGCCACGCTTCCCTTCGTCTCCACCATCTTCGCGCGGAGCGGACAGATCGTCGGCACCCCGGAGAACTGCCGGCTGCTCCTCCAGGACGGCGAGGCGGTGATGGTCTTCCCCGAGGGGGTCCGCGGAATCAGCAAGCTCTGGCCGCAGCGCTACCAGCTCCAGGACTTCGGCCTGGGCTTCATGCGCCTGGCGCTGGACACCGGCTCCCCCATCGTTCCCATCGGCATCATCGGAGCCGAGGAGCAGGCCCCGGCGCTGCTCAACCTCAAGCCGCTGGGAAAGCTGATCGGATTCCCGGCCCTGCCGGTCACCGTCACGCCGCTCCCCCTGCCCACCAAGTACCGCATCTACTTCGGCGACCCGCTCACCTTCACCGGGCGGCCCGACGAGGAGGACGTGGAGCTGGACAAGAAGGTGCGGGTGGTGAAGTCGGCCATCCAGACCCTTCTCCAGCAGGGCCTGGAAGAGCGAAAGAACGTGTTCTGGTGAGCGCGGAGCGAAAGAGGGACCGGCCGGTGGTGCTGGTCACCGGGATCAGCGGGAACCTGGGGCGCACGCTCACCAAGCTCCTGCACCGGAGCGAGGCCATCGTCGGGATCGACCGGCGGCCCTTCGCCGGCGCCCCCAAGGACGTCCAGGTCTTCCAGATCGACCTCCGCAAGAAGAAGGCGGAGGACGTCTTTCGCCGCGCCCCGGTGAAGGCGGTGATCCACATGGGGATCATGCACGACCCCCGGATGAGCCAGGAGGAGCACCATTCCTTCAACGTGGTGGGCACCACCCGCATCCTCGACGCCTGCGCCCGCCACGGGGTGAAGAAGGTGGTGGTGCTCAGCTCGGCCAACGTCTACGGGCCCTCGCCGGACAACTCCAACTTCCTCACCGAGGACGCGCCGCTGATGGCCGCCTCGCGCTTCTCCGGCGTGCGGGACCTGATCGAGGTGGACATGCTGGCGCATGGCTTCTTCTGGCGCCATCCGGAGCTGGAGACGGTCATCCTCCGCCCGGTCCACATCGTCGGCCCCACCATCCGCAACGCGCCGTCGAATTATCTGCGCCTCAGGCATCCCTGGGTGCTGGCCGGCTTCGATCCGATGGTCCAGCTCATCCACCAGGAGGACGCCGCCCGGGCGATGGTCGAGGCGCTCACGCCAGGGCTGCGCGGGGTCTACAACGTGGTGGGGCCTGGCGAGGTCCCGCTCTCGGCCGTCTTCCGGGAGGTGGGGCGCACCCCGATCCCCGTCCCCCACGTCGTCGCCCGGCCGCTCCTCTCCGTCCTCTTCCGCTACCGGCTGGCCAACTTTCCGCCCCCCGAGCTCGACCACATCCAGTTCCTGTGCAACGTCGACGGCTCGGCGTGGGTGCGCGACGTCCGCTGGGCCCCGCGCTACTCGATGCGAGAGACGATCCGCAGCGTCGACGGCGAGGCGGCACTCCAGGCCCCGGCACCCCTCCCGGCCTGACATGGATGTCGCGGTTTCGCCGCGGCCCCGGGTTCACTCCTGGTGATGGTCCATTCGTAAGGCCTCGGATCGGCTGAGCCTTCCAGAGGTCAGCCGCCCGCGGCACCGCCCTTGCTCAGGTGCGGCCAGGGAAAGCTCTGGTCAGGACGTCCCATGGGGGGACGTCCGACGCCCACCGCCTCGGCCGGCCCCGAGGCGGTGGGCGGTTTTTTTCAGGGGGGCGGGGCGAGCTCGGGAAACGGGCCCCCGACCAGGGCGACCAGCAGCCACCCGGAGCCGACGATCTCCCAGCGCGCCTCGACCTCGGCGCTCACCTCGCTCACCGAGGGCAGCTTGACCCACCGCATCCGGCTGACGACGGTGGCCTTCTGACCGTCAGGGGCCATCTGCACGTCGATGACCTCCATGTCGGTGATGGTCAGGTCGTTGGCCTCCTTGCGGCGGGCGGCGAGAAAGGCGGACCGCCGGGCAGGCACCACCGACTGCGCCGCACCCCCATAGTCCTGGAAGCGCAGGTCCTTATCGAAGTCCTCGCTTGCCGAGCGGAGCTGATCCGGACCGGGTGCGAAGGGGCCGTGGCTGCAGCCCCCCAGCGCCGCCCAGAGCACGCTGGTGAACAGGGCGAGGGCTCGGGTGGTGCGAGGTGCGCTCACGGGTGAGCGTTCACCCTACCATCGCCCCCTGCTCGAAGGAGGCTGCTCGCCGATCTCGGCCAGTCTGCCCGTGTTAGCGTCCAGCGGGATCTCCGATGGCCAAGTCCCTGGTGGAGCGGTACGAGGAAATCCTCGCCCAGGACCCCACCTCCCATCTCTTCGTCGAGCTCGCCAACTCCCTGGTGGAAGAGGGGAACAACGCGCGCGCGGTCGCCGTCTGCCAGCAGGGCGTGCTGCACAACCAGGCCAGCGTCGCCGGCCGGGTGATGTGGGGCAAGGCGCTCATCAACCTCGGCCGCCCGGCGGAGGCGATGGAGCAGTTCGACCGCGCCGTGGCCGTCAATCGCGACGACCCGTACGCCTACCACCTCATCTGCGAGGTGCTCCTCTCCAAGGGGCTCTACCGCTCGGCGCTGCCGCTCCTGCGCAAGGCGGCCAGCCTCGCTCCTGACGACGAGGAGCTGCGCACCTGGGTGGAGCAGACGCAAGGCGCCCTGGCCGGCGGTCCTCCACCGGTGATCCGTCCCTCGACCCGCACCCTGGCCGAGACGATGGAGCGCACCGACCCCGGGCGTCCGCTCCCGGTGCTCACCGCCGCTCTGCCCACCGCGGCGCCGGCTCCCCCGCCGGTCCTGACGCCGGTTCCTCCGCTGGCGGGGGCGGCGGCAGGACCGGGCGAGGAGCGGGGGAACGTCCAGCGCGGCTCGCCCTCCGGCCTTTCGCCGGCGCTGGCCTCGCTCTCCGACCTGGGAGCCCCCTCTCCGACCAACACCCGCGACGTGATCCCCGTCCCCTTCCTCCGCGACGGGGGCACGGCCAGCGAGTCGTTGCCCGGCGACGGCGGCGTGCTCTCCGACATTCCCGAGCTCTCCGAGGCCTCCACCGTCCCGGCACTGCCGCGCGTCTCCACTCAGACCACCGAGGCCATCGCCAAGGAGTTCGAGCAACGGCTCCGCGCCAAGGTGGAGGAGGCCCACCGGACGAAGAACTTCCTCCAGACGCACTGGAAGAAGCTCAGCCTGGCCCTGGTGATCCTGGTCGCGCTGGGGGCGGGAACCTGGGCCTACCTCCACACCCGGAGCGTCAACCAGGGCCGGGACCTCCGCGACGCGCTCGGCGCGGCGCGCAAGGCCTTCGCCCTGGACACGGTGGCCGGCTACCGGCAGGGGCTGGAGTCGCTCCGCCAGGCGGTCTCCATGGACTCCCGCAGCGAGGAGGCGTGGGCGCTCATTGCCCTCGGCCACGCGCGCCTCTTCGCCGAGCACGGCGGGGCGGCGGAGGAGAAGGCCGGCGCCGAGGCCGCCCTCGGCCATTCCGGAGTGGCCGAGCGCGTGCCGAGCGCGACCCTCGTCGCCCGGTGGCTCCTCGCCGATCCGGCCGGGCGCGCCGCCCAGAAGACGGCCGTCCTCGGAAGCCCGCTCGACGCCACCGAGGTCCACGAGCTGGCCGGCCGGATCCTGCTCGCCGCCGGCGACGCCAAGACCGCCGTGCTCCGATTCAAGCGCGCGCTCGAGCTCCAGGGAGGAAACGTCCGCGCCCTGGTCGCGCTGGCCGACTACTACCGGGAGGCGGGCGACGACGCGAACGCGCTCACCTTCTACGCCACCGCGGCGCAGGCCTCGCCCACGCACCCGGATCGCGTGCTCGGCGAGGCGGAGAGCCAGCTGGCCGTCGGACAGGAGGGGCCGGCCACGGTCCAGGCGGTGGAGAAGCTGCCCGCGGCGGGGGACGTCCTCACCGCGGCACAGAAGGCCAGGCGGAGCCTGGTCCTCCCGGCTCCAATCCGCCACCGGTGCTCACGCCCTGGCCATCCAGACGCTCCAGGAGGGGGCCAAGGCCTTCCCCGAGCGGGGCTTCGACTTCCAGCTCGCGCTGGGGAACGCGCTCAAGGGGAGCGGCGACATGCCCGCGGCGCAGGCCGCCTTCGAGGCGGCGGCCGCCGCCCGTCCCAGGAGCGAGGAGGCGCGCGAGGGTCTGGCCCGGGTGCTCTTGGCCAGAGACCGCGAGCGGGAGGTCCTGCAGCGGTTCGCGGCGGATGAGAGCCGGAAGATGGCGCTGGTGCGCGGCGAGGCGGCGGTCCGGCTCAAGGACTGGAAGCGCGCCCGGGCCGAGCTGGCCAGGACCCAGGTGGCCGGGCGGGTTCCGGTGGAGGCGGTGGCGCTGCTCGCCCTGGCCGATGCCGCCGAGGGCGAGGCGGACAAGGCGGTGAGCGTCCTGGAGCGGACGCAGGCCTCCTCCAAGCGCCCCCGGACCGAGGTCAGCGTTGCCCTGGGGAAGATCAACTGGCAGCGCGGAGTGCTCGACCAGGCGAGGGCCCAGTTCGAGCAGGCGATGAAGGATCCGCGCGATTGGGAAGGTGCCTGCGCCCTCGGCCGGCTCCTCCTCTCCAAGGGAGCTCCGGAGAAGGCCCTCGAGCCCCTCAGCATCTCCGTCCAGCGAAACGGGAGCCACGGCGAGTCGCGCCACGCCTTCAGCCGGGCACTCCTGGCGCTGGGGCGGGGCGAGGACGGGCTGCGCCAGGCCGAGGCCTGGCTCCAGGAAAACCCCGCCTCCGCCGGCGCCGCCCGCGACGTGGCCTTCGCCGAGGCGCAGCTCGGGCGAGTCAAGGAGGCGGAAGGGCATCTTCAGCGCGCGCTGCAGCGCGAGTCGGCAGACGTGGATGCCCAGCGGCTCCGCGCCCAGCTGGCCTTCGCCAAGGGGGACGTGCGGGGCGGGATGCAGGCCCTGGAGAAGGCGAACCACCTCAATCCCAAGGATCCGGAGACGTTCTGCGCCATCGGACGCGGGTTCCTGCGCCAGCTCAACGCCGGCCAGGCGACCAAGGCCTACCAGGCGGCGGTGCGCGAGGATCCGGACAGCGTCTGCGGTCACGTCGGGCAGGTGGCGGTGAAGCCCTCGGCCGCCTCCCCCAAGGCGCGCGCCCAGCTCCAGTCGCTCTCGGCGCAGGCCCCCCGCATCTGGGATCGGTCCGCCGCCTCGGCCACCCTGGCCCGAGCCCTGCTCGCCGCCGGGGCGATCAAGGAGTCGCGCCACGCGGCGGAGCAGGCGGTGGAGCAGGGCGGCCTGATCGGCGAGGCCCACGCCAGCCTGGGCTCCGTCCTCCGACGCCAGAAGGAGGACCCCCGGGCGCGCGAGGAGCTCGCCCGCGCGGTGCAGCTGGATCCCGGAGACGCATCCTTCCGGCTGGCGCTGGCCGACGCCCTGGCCGGCGGCTCCGAGGCGGAGGTGGCCCGAGCGCTGGTGGAGTACCAGACCTTCCTGCGACTCGCGCCCAGGGCACCGGAAGCGGCGCGGGTGAAAAAGGTCCTCCCCACGCTGAAGAAGAAGGCGCCGAGCGCCAAGTGACCGCCGACAGCCCCGGGCCGCCGCCGCTCCTGCGCCTGGTGGTCGGCAACGCGCTGGCCCTGGCCGCCGGCTACCTGGCGGTGGGCCTCGGGGTGGAGACCCTGCGCCGGCTCTATCCGGCCCGGAGCGTGCTCACCGTCTCCTTCGCCCTCGATGCGCTCCCGGCCCGGGTCCTCTCCATCCTCGGGCTGCTCGACCCGCTCCGCGAGGCCTACCTGGCCGGACGGCTCAACGAGGCCGGGCTCCGCGCGGTGTTCGGGTGCACCGCACTGGCGGTGATCTTCTTGCTCGCCGCCGTGCTCGGGCTGGTCACCGCCGGCGTGCGGCGCTGGTTCCAAAGGAGCAGCGCTCCATTTCCCTGAAGACAGGGAGGGCCGCTCCGGGGCACGCTCCCGGCCGCCGTACTTGTGAGGGAAAGCGGCGGGGGGCGGGGCGTCATCGGGGCGCTCCGTCCCCCGCATTCCCGCCCCCGTGGAGCTTGGCCAAAAGGCAGATCTCCACCACCTTCGGCCCGAAGCGCTCCCACTGAGTGGGCCCGGTCCCCTTCACCGCCAGGAAGTCCTCGCGGTTTTCGGGAAGGGCGGTGGCCAGGGCGCGCAGGGTCCGGTCGTTGAAGAGGATGAAGGGCGGGACCTCGAGGTCTCGCGACAGCTCGCGGCGGAAACGGCGGAGCTCGAGTGCCGCGTGCTCGCTGAACTGAGCGTCCCTGGCCAGCACACCCGCCTTGTAGACCGCATCGGCTCCCACCGGTTTCGGCCGGGCGACCGGGAGCACGGTGCGCTGGCCGAGACAGACGTCGCAGCCCCGGCAGGAGCCCTGCGCCGTCTCGCCGAAGTAGCGGAGGAGGAAGCTGCGCCGGCAGCGGCGGGCGTAGGCGTAGTCCGTCATCCGCTTGAGGAGGAGAAGGGAGCGCCGCTCCTGGGCGCGGACCCGCTCCAGCGAGAGGTCCAGCACCTGGAAGGGAACCCGCCGCACCGGCCGGATGCTCCGGCCGGCGAAGGGGCGGCGCACCTCGAGCAGGCGCGCCCTCTCCAGCGAGGCCACCGCCCGGCGCGCGGCCTCCGGAGTGAGCCCGGCCCGGTCGGCCAGCACCGTCAGCCGGAGGCTGGCCGCCTCGCCGCTGCCGGCCGCCGCCCGCACCGCCTCCAGCACCGCCCGGCCCGGCCTGCCGACCCGCCCCGCCGCCGGCGCCGCGCGCACGCGCAGCGTCCACGCTCCCTCGCCCCGGTCGCGGCGCTCGAGCAGCCCCTCGCGCTCGAGGATGCGCAGAGCTGCCGAGACCTCGAACTCGCTCGCCCCCACCCCGTCGGCCAGGGCCTGCACCCCTCGCTGGAAGTCTCCCGCCGAGACGAGCGCATTCCACACGTCGGCGATGACCGCCTCGCTGGGATGGTTCCCCTCGATCATCCGCTCCTGGGTGAAGACGTCGGCATGGTTGAAGAGCAGGAGCGCGTGCGCCGGCTCGCCGTCGCGGCCGGCCCGTCCGATCTCCTGGTAGTAGGCCTCCACCGCCCGAGGGATGTGGGCGTGGATGACGAAGCGGATGTCCGGCTTGTCGATGCCCATCCCGAAGGCGTTGGTGGCGATGGCCACCGCGTCCCTCGAGGACATGAAGGTCTCCTGGGCGCGGCGGCGGTCCGGCTCCTCCATCCCGGCGTGGTAGAGCACCGGGCTGTGCCCGCGGAGCCGGAGCGCGCCGTGCATCGACTCGGCCGCCTTGCGGGTGGCGCAGTAGACGAGGCCGGACCCCCCCTGGGCCACCCGGGCGGCCACCGCGGCGCGCTTGTCGTCGTCGCCGCTCACCGGAAGGACCTCGAGGAAGAGGTTGGGCCGGTCGAAGCCGGCGACGAAGACGGCCGGGTCCTTGAGCAGGAGCGAGCGCACGATGTCCTCGCGGACCTCGGGCGTGGCGGTGGCGGTGAGCGCCACGGTGCGTGCCGGCCGGAGCTTCTTGCGCACCTGCCCGAGCAGGGCGTAGTCGGGCCGGAAGTCGTGCCCCCACTGGCTGATGCAGTGGGCCTCGTCCACGGCGAGGAGGGCCACGCTGACCTGGGTCAGGGACTCCACGAAGGCCGTGCTCCGAAACCGCTCCGGGGCGACGTAGACCAGGCGGTAGGCCCCCTCGCGGAGGCGCCGCATCCTCTCCGAGCGCTCGCCATCGGAGAGGGTGGAGTTGATCAGCGCGGCCGGGATGCCGCGGGCCTCCAGCTGCTCGACCTGGTCCTTCATCAGGGCGATGAGCGGCGAGACGACCACGGTGATGCCGGGGAGGAGCATGGCCGGCAGCTGGTAGCAGAGGCTCTTCCCCGCCCCGGTGGGCATGACCACCACCGTGTTCCGGCCGGCGAGCACCGAGGCGATGACCTCCGCCTGGCCGGTGCGAAACCCCGAGAGCCCGAAGTGCTCGAGGAGCGCCGCTCCCGCGTCCTCCCCCAACACGCCCGCCTCGGTCATGGCGTCCATCTTAGCGGGCCGCGGGGCCGGCCGAGCGACGGCTCGGAGGCGCCGGCCCCGGTCCAGGCGCCCTCGGCGTCGAGGAGCCGCGCCTGGAGGAACGAGCTGTATCGGCCATCGGCGATGATCACGTGGTCCAGGACCCGGATTCCGAGCGTGCGGCCGGCGTCCACCAGCTGGCGGGTGAGGTCCAGGTCCGAGAGGGAGGGCGTCGGGTCACCGGAGGGATGGTTGTGGGCCAGGACGATGGCCGAGGCGCGCGCGCTGAGGGCGGCCCGGTACACCTCGCGCGGGTCGACCGGACAGCTGTCCACCGTGCCCTGGGCGACGACGATGTCGGCGAGGAGGACGTTGCGGGTGTTGAAGCAGAGCACGCGGAACTGCTCCTTGCCCCTCACCGCCAGGCGGGGCGAGAGGTAGCGCTGCACCTCGTCCGGGCTCCGGAGGCAGGGCCTCCGCTCGGCTTGGATCTGCGCCCGCCGGGCGAGCTCCACCGCCGCCAGCACCTGCGCCGCCCGGTCCGGCCCGAGCCCTCCCCGCGCGCACAGCTCGTGCGGCTCGAGGCTGAGCAGACCCCGGAGCCCCCCTCCGGCTTCGAGCAGTCTCTCGGCCAGGCTGCCCAGCCCGTCCGCCAGCGGGCCGAAGAGCAGGGCGAGCAGCTCGACGTCGGCCAGGCCCTCGGCGCCCGAGCGCAGGAGCCGCTCGCGCGCCGCCTCCTGGGCGCCGGTGCCCGGCTCGTCCTCGACCGTGCTCTCCATCGTCCCTCGGGCCGGCGACCTCCCCGGGGAACCGATGTGAGCAACCGGCGTGCCCGCCTGAACGTGCGTTCAAAGAGGGGGTTGCCCAGTCCGGCCCGGGAGAGGAGCCCGTCCCGGGCGACGAACGGTCAGAACTTCGACATGGCGAAGAAGGCCTTCATCTTCTCGTTCGTCTCCCTGAGCCGGGTGGACAGCGTGCGCACCAGGGTCCAGAGGACGGCGTAGGCCAGGTCCTTGTCGGTGAAGAGGAGCTGGTCGAACTTGCCCCGATCGATGCGCCAGACGGTGGAGGGCTCGTGCGCGTAGGCGTCCGCGCTCCGCACCGATTCCTCCACCACCCCCATCTCGCCGAAGTACTGGCCGGCCTCGATGATGGCCAGCGCCTCCTCGCCCATCCCCGGCACCTTGCGTGAGATGCGGACCTTGCCCGAGACGAGGATGTACATCGATTGGGCCGGCTCGCTCTCGCGGAAGATGAGCGCACCGGAGGGCAGCGACTCCGCGGCGCAGATGGCGGCCACCTTGCGCAGCTGGGACTGGTTCAACCCCTGGAAGAGCGCGACCTGGGCGAGCGGGGCGATGTCCATCCCGTTAGCTCCTTATCACAAGGCTCGGGTCGAGCCCCTTCTGCTACGGTCGACACGCCATGAACAAGGTCACCATCATTGGCTCCGGTCCGGCCGGCTACACCGCCGCCATCTACGCGGCGCGGGCCAACCTCTCCCCGGTCGTCTACGCCGGCGGTCCGGCGGTGGAGGACGCGGCGCGGGTGGCCGGCGGCCAGCTGATGATCACCACCGACGTCGAGAACTACCCTGGCTTTCCCGAGGCGGTCACCGGGCCGGAGCTGATGGAGCGGTTCCAGAAGCAGGCGGAGCGGTTCGGCACGGTGGTGCACATGGAGAACGTCACCGGGGTGGACCTCTCCAGGAGGCCCTACCACCTCACCACCGAGGCCGGGGCGCGGGTGAGCACCGAGACGCTGGTCATCGCCACCGGGGCCACCGCCAAGTGGCTCGACGTCCCCGGCGAGTCCAGCTTCCGGAACCGCGGTGTCTCCGCCTGCGCCACCTGCGACGGCGCCTTCTTCAAGGGGGTGGAGGTGCTGGTGGTGGGCGGTGGGGACACGGCCATGGAGGAGGCCAGCTACCTGGCCAAGATCGCGAGCAAGGTCACGCTGCTCCACCGCCGGGACACCTTGCGCGCCTCGAAGATCATGCAGCACCGCATCCTGAGCAATCCGAAGATCAGCGTGGTGTGGAACACGGTGGTGGAGGAGATCCTCGGGAACGCCAAGGGGATGACCGGCGCCCGGGTGCGGAACATGAAGACCGGCGAGGTGACCACCCTCTCGGCCGATGGCCTGTTCGTGGCCATCGGTCACCAGCCGAACTCGCAGCTGTTCGACGAGTGGCTGGAGACGAACGATGCCGGCTACATCAAGACCGTTCCCGGCTCGACGCGGACCAATCTGGAGGGCGTCTTCGCCTGTGGCGACGTGCAGGATGCGGTCTTTCGCCAGGCGGTGACCGCCGCCGGGACGGGCTGCATGGCGGCCATCGAGGCGGAGCGCTTTCTGGTGGAGCACGGCCGGTGAGCCCTCCGGGCAAGCCGGAGACGGTGGCCATCCACGCCGGCACCCGGATCGAGAACTCGCGCACCGTGGACCTGGTCGCGCCCCTGCATCTGAGCGCGGTGGGGTGGTTCGACTCGGCCGAGGACCTGGACGCCTCGCTGGACGGCAAGGACTTCGTCTACACCCGCATCCGCGGTCAGAACGCCGTCCTCCTCGAGGAGGCGGTGGCCGCCCTGGAGGGTGCGGCGGCGGCGGCGGTGTTCGCCAGCGGGATGGCCGCCCTGCGGGCGCTGTGGGATGCGCAGGGACTGTCCGCCGGAGACCGGGTGGTGATGCCGGCCGACGGCTACGGAGCCACCCGGGCCCTCTACAAGGTGCTGGCCGCCCGGGCCGGCGTCGAGCTTCACGCGCTGCTGCTGGCCGCCGAGGACGCTCCGGAGCGGATCCGCTCGCTCCGTCCCAGGCTGGTGCTCGCCGAGAGCATCACCAACCCGCTCCTCTCCGTCCCGAATGTTCCGAAGCTCTCGGCCGCGGCCCACGACGTGGGCGCGGTCTTCGCCGTGGACGGGACCTTCAGCTCGCCGGCGCTCCAGCGCACGCTCGACCAGGGCGCGGACTATGCGCTCCAGTCCTCGACCAAGTGGATCAACGGGCACTCCGACGCCACCGGGGGAACGGTGGCCGCCTCGGCCGAGCGCATCGAGCCGCTCCGCGCCTCCCGGGTCCTGGAGGGAGCCATCCTCGGGCCGTTCGAGGCCTGGCTCACTCTGCGCGGGCTGCGCACGCTGCCGGTCAGGATGCGGGTGCACAGCCAGAACGCGCTGGCGGTGGCCAGGCGGCTGTCCGAGGACCGGCGGGTGACGCGGGTGCTCCACCCCGGGCTCCCGAGCCATCCGGACCACAAAGTGGCCGCATCGCTCCTTCCCTCGGGCTCGGGGGGAATGCTGGCCTTCGAGATCGCCGGCGGAGGCCGGGACGACGTGTTCCGCTTCCTGGAGCGGGTCAGGGTGGCCCGGCCGGCGCCGACGCTGGGGGACGTGGCCACCCTGGTCATGCACCCGGCCACGGCCGCCGCGCGGCGGATGACGCGCGAGGAGCGCGCCGCGGCCGGCATCACCGAGAACCTGGTCCGGGTGTCGGTGGGGCTGGAGGACCCGGGCGACATCGCCGACGACCTGCTCCA
>Ga0187785_10000662_pt1 | contig 12526 bp, 9 predicted proteins | sample 0815_BV2_4_20_MG_FD_132466 | JGI IMG/M metagenome (GOLD analysis project Ga0187785, IMG submission 132466) | Tropical peat soil microbial communities from peatlands in Department of Meta, Colombia - 0815_BV2_4_20_MG | ecosystem: Environmental > Terrestrial > Soil > Wetlands > Peat | place...
AATACTCCTACAGTAACCAATACTCCTACAGTAACCAATACTCCTACAGTAACCAATACTCCTACAGTAACCAATACTCCTACAGTAACCAATACTCCTACAGCGACACCTATTCCGACGATACCTCCTCTCCCTACAACGGGAAAGATGGTCAACGGGTGGACACATGACACGCAGCATTGGATAAGTGGGAGCGCTGATGGTGCGCTTGCAAGCTATCCGATGACTTATTTGATATCCAAAGGATCTGGTACCAATCATGGAAATGTGATTTATACCAATGGCGGCATGCTCAACTGGCCGTATGATTTCGCGTTTACGGATGATTGTGGAACCGATAAATTATCGGCGGGGAACTATAATCCGGCTGGTTCTGCATCGAAAAGCTATCCCTATAAGATAAACTCGTATAATGATACGTGGATCAGTGTTACCGTAAGTTTACCCATCGGTCCAAGTCCGTATAAATCTGAATTCATATTCTGGTATGGCAACGGAAACTATGGTAATCATGCTACTACGAGCGTATCTACCGCCGCAACAGCGCATGCACCGGTCGATGGTACGTGGAGCACCCCTGACAACAATGTTGTCGGTCTGGGAGCTTCATCTATGCAGGGGGTGGGATCGTCATATGATGCCCTGTACTGGTTCGCCCAGCAAAACCCGTCGTACACGGTCATAAATAGCGGCATCGGCGGCGACACAATAGCCCAGATGACCACAAAGCTCAGGTATGATGATACGGTCGGCGGATTTAAACCCAAGTATGTTGTAAACTGGCTGGGAAGCAACGACGTCGATGCTGGAAGCACAGATACCCAGATCACTGGATATTTAGACACACTCCTAAAGATGGAAACATCTGGCGGTAGCACCCCGATTTTACTCTCGATGCATCCGAAGGATTATTTCTCGTCCACACAGGCCAAGTATCAGGACAATGTGAATACGTGGATGGCGTCGACGGCCAAAAGCAGGGGATACTCGTTCCTGGATGAACAGATGCTTGTGAGTGATCTGAGCACTCATCAGATCCTCTCACAATATAACTCCGACGGGGTACACGTAAACTCCGCGGGATACAAGCTTGTGGGCAGTGATATCAGCGTTGCCAACCTGAAACCAGTAGCGGGATTCAATTCCGCCCCTGTATCAAGCAGCAACACCATGAACCTGGCGTTCAGCGATACGAGTACATTGCATAACCCGTTGACGGTGTATAAGTGGAGCTTCGGAGATGGCTCGACCAGTACAGCCGTGAGCCCCACACACCAGTACTCGAGTTCCGGAATGTACAGCGTTACGCTGACGATCAGGAATGTCTATGGAACGGAAAGCTTGACAAGATCGACCTACGTCAAATAACCGCTTCGTGATGGATAATATGACCCAACCCTTGAGCAGATCAGCAATGATCTGCTCAACTACCTTTTTATTTTAGATATCGAACTTTTGCATTTCACATCGGCATGCAGTAAGGTATTTTTGGTTTTTACCCTTTTTCGGAAGGTTCTATGCAAGGGTCTTTTGAAAGAGGAATTAGACATTTTTTGTATATATGCAGATTTGTTTGCGTTCATTTCTAACGGGGGATGCCACAACAAATAGGTATTTTTAGAGCAATCCCAAATTAACAAAATTTTAATTGTATAAAAATTGTTAAATGGGAAAATAGACATCATAACAACCGCCTAATAATGAGGAAAAATCAAAATGGCATAGAAGCACACCGAAACGAATTATGCAAAAGTCCCTTTATATCATTATTAAACTTGAAACCGCTCTGACTATAATCCAATCTCCGGTACCATACTCAGATTTGAACCTCAACTTACCAGTCTTACACCCTCTCTTTTTCAACCTGGTCAACGGCTGAAATGTTGTTGAAAAGATGATTGCCGGTACGCTGTAACACCTTACTATACATCGACTTCAGTTTGGTGTGATCTTTTTTGATTTGGGCGACCATGTTACACGCATCATACACATTGTTAATTTTCCCCGCTCCGGTACATTCCAGGGTTTGTTGTATTTGAACCTGCACTTGCTCATAGCGTCGGCTATCCTGTCCTGGACTCTTGTTTAGGATAGAATCGATACTTGTAGGATAACTGCACATTACAATATTATTCTGGAAAATTAAATCTACCGTGTGTATGCCGAAAGTGTTATGCTGCGGGGCTATCCACCCCACCCTTCAGTGTGGGGTCTTCCGCCCTTCCGCGCTCTCGTGATGATAAAACGGCCCTATCACCATCTAAAACGTCGGGAAGGTATATGTTGAATTTGTTTAGTACTCTACGATACTGGTGTATAACCCAACGTCAGCTTTGTTTAGGTACTGTAACTTTTTCCATTTTGCTATATCCTGTGTCGTGTTTCTGTGGTCAAACCGGAGATTAGAGATCTTGATGGAAATTTGTTACTCGTTAATGGCCGGTAGTGTGACCACGAATTTTGCGCCTTTTGTGTGGTCTCCGGGTACGCGGTCCTCGACCCATACCCGGCCGTTGTAGCTGTCTACGAGTGTTTTGACTAGGTAGAGTCCGAGGCCCATGCCTTTTGCCTTGTTTGTGCCCTTCAACATCCTGTTGAAGATCCGTAGCTTGAAATCGTCGGGGATACCGGGACCGTCGTCTTCGACGCTGACACGGTAACATCGGCCGTTATCGTTTACTATGTCGAGGCTGATGTTGATATCCGCATGGTCTCCGGCGTGCTTGACTGCGTTGCCCACCAGGTTGGAGAATACGTCGTACAGCAGCTCGTCAGCCCTGACAGGACAGTGCAGATTGTCGAGGTTTAACATGATACTCTTGTCGGACGCCAATCCAGACTCCCGCTGCACTCTACGGAGCACGCTGCAGATATCAACCTCGTACATATGAAGGCTGTCGTTTAACTTCTGCAACTTCTGCACGTTACTGATGAGTTGGGCGCTCCGGTGCAACACCTCGACTGACCTCATAATCTCTTTATCCTGCTGCACACCCGGAGGAGCGAACTGTGCCAACTCTAGGTAGCCCAACACGATCTGGTGCATATTGTTAAGATCATGGCCCATCAAATCCAAGTACAATTCAGCTTGCTGCTTAGCCTGTTTAAGGTCTTCCTCTGTCTGCTTAAGACGGGTGATATCCTGGACGATACACACACTCCCGATGATATCACCATCAAATCCTCTTATCGGAGCGGCCGAGGCGAGCTGCGTGCCCCTAGTACCATCAAAGCGTTCGAAATCGATGACTCTATCCTTGACCGCTCTGCCATATGCTAACGCCTGAGCAAGCGGCATATCCTCCGCTTCGATCACCTCCCCCGTATCCGTCCGCCACGCCTTATACACCGAATACCCGCTAACATCATCAGTGACAGGGGCCTCGCCACCCCAAATAACACGCGCATAATTATTCACTACTACCATCTTCCCGGCAGCATCTACAATCCACACACCGACTGGCAACGAATCAAGGATAGCCTGTAACCTAGCCCGCTCCTCACCAACCTCTCTCAACAGCCGATCTCGCCCTTCCTCGGCGCGAGCTCGCACGATCGCTGACCATGTGCGCTCGGCCGTCTCGCGGACCAGCCCTACCTCCTCCGGCGTCCATTGGCGCGGTGTCGTCTGACGGACGCTGATCGTGGAGACGAGCCTTCCATCCTTGATGATCGGCACCGTCGCGTTCGCATGGATATTGCGTGCAAGATAGTGCTCTTTCTCTTCCTCTGAGAATGGCGGAAAAACAGCGATATCCGGTATAACCATGTCCCTGCCCGAGTATAGGATGTCCATCGTCGCAGGAAAATCGCTGAGCTTGTAAGACCCCGCAGTGCTGATTGTGGGGTCGTTCAGGCTCTCGTGACTGACCGCGCTGTACTCCTCAAGGTATTCGGTATAGCTCGATTGTGACGCTCCCAAATGATCGGCGAGCAGGCGCGTGGCAGCGTCCTGGATAGAGTGGGCGTCGGACAGGGGTCGCAGCGCGTCACTCAACTTGAGAAGGTATGCCTGATGCTCCTCGCTATCCCGCAACGCTTCTTCCGCGTTCTTGCGCTCAGTGATGTCTCGCGCGTAGCCGACCATGAACTCATTATCACCGTATTTAATGTGGGTGTTCGTCACGTCGATCGGGAACCAACGGCCGTCCTTAGCGAGGTTCTCAATCTCATATGATGTTGAGCCTTTGCTCTTTAATTCTTGAAAGCGATCGTTCCATTGTGTCCGAGTGTAGTTGGGGTTAATATCGAAGATCGTCCGGAGAAGCATTTCGTCCCTGGAATACCCGAAACTTTCGCATGCCACGTCATTAGCATAGTATATGCTCCCGTCCGGCCGGAACCATACCACTATCTCCCGCGCCTTGTCCAGCGAATAGCTGGTCAGCCTCAAAGCTTCCTCGGTTCGCTTGTGATCGATGATGTCTGCCGCCTGGCCCGCCAGCAAACCCATATATCGGAGAACGTTGTCGTCAGGGCGGCAGGGATTGCTCCAATGTGTGGATAACATGCCGATCGTCTCGCCCCTGCGGTTTACGATGGGCGTGGATTGGACGGCGCGGACTCCGGCTTTCCGCTGCACATCAAGTGCTGGAGTGCTGACGAATGTCGAGCTCGTCTCCACATCCTCGACGATGGCCCGCCGCCCTTGTTGGAATGCCGGGTCGCAAACGGCGGCACTACCATGAGACACCGAAGAGAAGAAATCGAGGAAATACGGTTCGAACCCTCGCTGAGCAACGATATCAAGACGGTCCGATCCCGGCTTGATCAACTGCAGAGTACCCTTATCCGTCCCAGCTATTTCGACCGCCGCACCCATAATCTCGTTTAGCAGCGAACTAATATCGCCCTCAAGCACAAAGCGCGTGCTGATCTTTTGCAGGCTTGTCATAGCCGCAAGGTCGGAGGCAAGGCGCCCCTTACTCTCCTGTAATGCCTCCTCATCACGCTTGCGCTTGGTGATGTCGTGCATTGTGACGATAGCCAGAACTATGCTGCCATCCTCATCCACGATCGGAGTGCCGCCAAAACTCCAGATTGCCTTTAGTTCGGTGTCTTTCCTATGAACAGCCACTTCATAATTCTTAAAGGTCTCCCCGTTAAGCACGCGACTCATAGGCCAAACCTCAAACGGCATCGGCTCACCATCTAAATAACACAAGTCAAAAGTCTTTTGGGTTTCGCTAAAGTGCACCCTCCACTCCGACTCGTACTCGTACCCGTGTATTTTAATCGCCGTATCATTGAAATCCAATAGGTTGCCCTGCGAATCCGCGATGACTACACCTTCAACTATACTCTTAAACACAGCTTTAAGCTGCTCCCGGCTCTCCCGCAGCGCATTCTCGGTCTGCTTGCGCTCGGTGATATCCATATTAATGCCTATTAGTTTGAGCGGTTCGCCCACATCATCCTTGAAGACAAATCCTCTCCCATAGAGCCAACGAATAGTGTCGTCAGGCCGTACCACGCGCCATTCACCCTCGAACTCGCCCTTCTCGATAGCCTCGCTTACACAACGTATGGCCGCAGCCCTATCCTCTTGGTACACCAGCTGTTCCCAGGCAGGCTGCGTTCCTCGGAACCCGCCCGTGGGCAAGCCATATATCGCTTCGAGCTCCGGCGTCCAGATATTGACCCCTGTTTGTATGTTCCACTCGAACGTGCCTATCAAGGCAGCTTGTTGCGCCATACGCAGCCTCCCCTCGCTATCCCGCAGCGCATCCTCGGCCCTCTTACGCTCGGTGATATCACGATTGATACAAATCGACCCATATGGTTTACCGTCTCTCCCACACAAGGGTTGGGTACGCGACTCGACGATGATCCTGCATCCGTCCTTGGTGGAGTGGACAGCCTCAGTTAGGATGATGGTAACCTCGTCTGAGGTCTCACGCTCCGACCCCAGGTACTCCGGTTTGAACACTCTCAGGCTGGACCGTCCCATGACCGCTTCGGCGGTGTACCCATACATCTTCTCAGCCGACGCGCTCCAATATATGATCCGATAGTCCATGTCCAATCCGATGACAGCGTCGCTCACACCGGCCAGCATCAAGGCCTGCATGGTGATAACATCATCCTTAGTGCTGGCCTCCTCCAGCTGCACCCGCAACTCCTCACCCAGAACCTCCAACTCCTCACCCCTGAGATCAACCTCCATCTGCTTCTCACGCAACCCGGCGAGCAAAGACTCCACACTATCCCTCTTAACCTCGAGACTGTACAGGCTACGGTACACGTCCCTCCTGTACGCCACACGCTCATAACGCCTGACAATATCCTTCAAACGAGAAACCTGACCACGAGAGGACTTGAGTTCGGCCAAAAGCTCCGCCTTAGTCTTATCAGCGTCCTTCCTCCCCTCTTTGACACGCTTTTCCATAACAACCACTTGGATAACAAGAGGTTTAAAACTTCAAAATATATAAAATCTTTCCGGCTAACACAGGTTGTGGAATCATCAACATCATCGCATCCAGATCATGAAGCTTTGACCACCGGTTTCTACCAGTTCCAGTAAACTATGAAACCAACCTATCCCAAAATTAACCTAACTTAGAATAGGATTTACGACAGCTATTAAATGTGGTTAAGCTCAAATATGGACAGTCATATCGTTCTATTGTGAAATCCAATCAACTGGACATAGACTCCGAAATCGCGGAAATCCGTTATAAAATACGGGCTACTATGCAGCATTTGGGCGAGGAGGGGGACATGTTAAATGACCTGCGCGACAAAATCAACTATTGTCTCAAACACGAAACCGACGACACACACGAGAGTAATTATAGCGAATTATTTGACGCGTCTGCAACCTTAACAAGAGATACTAGTAGAAGAATCGGCGAACTGCAAGAACTGTTAGCGGAATATCACAGGTTAATGGATCTCAAGATAAAATCGATTGATAATATGACGAGGGATCCGAGTAAGGCGAAAAAATAGTAGAATGTTATTCAGTCTTAATAGCCGGTATCATGACCACAAATTTTGCGCCCTTGGTGTGATCTCCGGGCGCCTTGTCCTCGACCCACACCCTTCCGCCGTAACTGTCCACGAGCGATTTGACCAGGTATAGTCCGAGGCCCGTTCCCTTTACCTTGTCTGTGCCCTGTAACATTCTATTGAATATTTTACCTTTAAATTCGTCGGGGATGCCCGGTCCATTATCCTCAAAACTGACTCGGTAATACCGTCTACTATCGTTTTTAACGATTTCGAGGTCGATATTAATAGCTGCGGAGTCCCCAGTATATTTTATCGCGTTGCTCAACAGGTTAACGAACACGTCGGACAACAATTCATTGGCGAGAACGTGACTGTGCTCACATCCGTTAAGGTTTAGCCTGACCTCCTTGTGCGGTATTCCCCTGAACTCGCGCTGTACATTCGACAGCAATTCACACACATCAACTACCTGCGTCGGTAACAAGCCTTCCTGGAGATTTTGTATCTTCTTTACGTTCTGAATGAGACTAGCACTCCTTTGTAAAACTTCCATCGACGTATCAATAAGTTGAGTCCGTCCGGTATCCGCCTGAATTTCCCGGGCCATCTCCAGGTATCCCAGCGCGATATGGTGCATGTTGTTGATGTCATGGCCCATCAAATCAAGGTACAGTTCAGCCTGTGCCTTAGCATTTTTCAACAATTCGTCTGACCGTTTGCGCTCGGTGATATCGATGACTATGCCCTGATAATGTGTGATCCACCCGTCTGCATCCCGCTCGATTGTCGTACGATCATAAACCCATCGCAACCCCCCATCTCGAGCGACGATCCGATATTCCTGTATGAACTGATCAACGCCGCTCGCTGAATATTCAAAAACCTCTGAAGCGACGCGTCCCAGATCCTCCTTAAAGATAATCGAGGCATATGGGATCGTGCCGGAGAGCAACTCTTCGGAGTCATATCCAAACTGGCTTACATTCCGCGAAACCAGTGCAACCGGCCAGCCCTCCACCGCCTTCCAGCGGAACAGAACCACCGGACTATTCTCGACGACAAGGTTAGCCTGCCGCAACGCGTCCTCGGCTTGCTTACGGTCCGTGATATCGAAAAACGTCGCTATCCCCGCAGGCATACCCTTCAGTACAATGCGTACTGCAGCAAGCTCGGCCCACCTAGTCTCGCCACTTTTACTTCGAAACCGGACCTCGTAAGGCGATGGCACCGGCTCATCACGTTGCCTCGCAAGACCGCGCTCCCTCACAAGGCCCTGGACATCAGGATGAAAGATCTCCCAAAAATTCTTCCTTAACAACTCTTCCCGAGAATAACCCGTAATCCTCTCCGCAGCATTATTGACATAAATTAAATCCTCACCCTGATAAACGTAAATGACCGCCGAAGACGTTTCCGCCAAACTACGAAACTTCTCCTCACTCTCCCGAAGCGCCTCCTCTGCCTGTTTACGCTCAGTGATATCCTGGACAACCCCCAGCATCCGAACAGCCCGCCGCTCCGAGCCTTCTCCTGCAAAGAAAACCGATACCCCCTGGTTAATCCAGCGCATAACACCATCCGACAGACGAAAGACACGGTACTCAAACATAAACTCTCTATGGCTGATCAACGGGTCCGTTTCGACAGTAAACTGTTCATCCCGCAGATCATCAGGATGACGTATCTTCCTAATCAGGTCAAACGTCAGGGGCATCTCACGCGGGACACCGTAGATCTCATAGGTCTCCGGCGACCAAATACGCTGATCGTTCACTATATCCCAGTCGAACGTGCCCATCCGGGCGATGGAGATATACAGCTTAAGCCGTTCCTCGCTCTCCAGAAATGCCCCCTCGACCAGTCTGCGATCGGCAGCACCTATTGAACCCACATCCCCCCGCTTTGACTCGAGCTCATCTTCTAAAACAGCGATACGATCCTTGAGCTCACAGATAATCCTATCCTTATCTCTAGCATATGCACTACGACGAACCTTAACCAGCTTTTTATTGGACCCCGATTTTACTGCCATGCCCCAGTATACCGCCCGAATTCATACGATTGTAAAGTTATCGCTTAGACCATATAATAATATCGTGAATTCAGATAAAAACGATATTCGCAGATTTAAGCGGACAACTCAATAATAACAAACGTCGCCCTACGGCCAAATTTTGAGATTTATCTTGCGATTACATATATTACCGCTTGGATCGCACCCGACATTGCCAGCGTCCAACACCAGTTCGATCAGGATCCAAGTCGCCAATATGCACGACACGGCGTGGGTATGCCACGTTGACTCGTATGTTTTTCCATGCCAATGATCGCCCTGCGAGTCTTTCCATATAAGCACGGCCCACCTAAAGAATCGGTCGCGCACCTGCAGATCCGTCACGTCCACGTGAAGGTACCCAGCGGAGTTGTATAGGCCGCTGTGACTGACATGTAGGTGCCGTTGTACGACGCGTCCAAGAAAACAAAGACAAACAACTATTTTCCCTGCAATTCCTCAAGTTCATTGACACGAGCTTCGAGTTCTTTTATACGCTTATCCCTTCCCCTTAAAATAGTATAGATGAGATATATTACGATGAGGGTCGGTATTAGCAAAAGTATCATTAAGAGTATGAGTATTAAGATTTCCTGTGAACCCATCGTAACCATCATTTCTTGTAAACCTACCATAACCATCCATATAAATTATAATATTAAAATATAAAAGTTTTGGGTTCTACACACCTAGAGTAACAAGTTTTACGATAATGAGACCATGGGACGGAGAAACCCCACCGCTTTAGCTGTAGGATGAATCCACCACTCGAACCCCTTATCTAAAGGCCTTTAAATTTCTGTATCATATGGTATCCTACCAAGTCATTGCATACTTGCGTCCGTCCGACCCATACCAGAGAAACTAGTCCTACAGAACCCCTGGTTGCTGTGACACATTGAAAGTACTGAGTTCGACAGTACTCGTCCACAAACGTCGCCAACAGTACACTTCGATTAACAAGACAGAGAATCGTCACAAAGGGAACTAACTGATACCCCCAAAGCGGGACTCCAGCTTGGTACGGCCGACTAGAACCCCACAAGCTTTAGCTGTGAGAGTATGTCAGAAGTGAACTACCCCACCCTAAAAGGCGGGGCTCCCCTGCTTCACACCTGACAGTTTGCAACCGGCCTGCCGATTGTATTGACTATGCTCTGCAGGCAAACCGGCATGCCCCACGCCCTTCTAACTAGAGACCCGCACCAACACCCTAACAATTCAATGCTTGTATTGAAATCCCTACCCAACCGAACATTACAATACAGACAAAGGTGTATTCTCTTTTAAGTCATTCTCGACTAGGTTTCCACAGGTAGAACATTTCCGGGTGGTATTCCTGGGATCCACTCTGATTAAGTGTCTACCAGCACTCTAATACTTATAAACCAGCTTACCAAAAAAGCTCCCCTAATGTCCGTTTATATAGCATATTGTAGTTTGCATCTTTGCAAGATTATTCGCTCAAGCACCTATTGTCTCATGCCCACTTATTGTTTTTTCAAAGACTCTTCGAGCTTACTAACTCGTAACTCAAGTTCTTTCATATGAGATTCCAATTCGGCTCGCTGTTGTTGTAACTTAAATTCTTTTTCCACTTCGACTCGTAGTTTTTGATTTCGTTTCAATTGAAGATAGATAGCAACTACTAATAAGACAGAACCGAATATAATGGTACCAATAATACCAATTAGGAACATAAACTATTATCCTCGGGAATCATAGTAGGCTGCAACCAATTATATACGAAATTAACAACATATACACATATAAATGCTTTGATACTTGGCATAATCATCTTCATCATGATGTTAGTGCTTGCAAGAAAAGTCCTTGTTCTGCATGAAAAGTGGGGTTGAATTAAGACTTTTCTTATAAAGCCGTCGTTTACAAAATTATTATGTGTGGATGCTGCGTTGATCATTAGTTTGCGCTTGGTAGGTTATTGGTTGTGGTTTTTATGAGGCGTATATTCATAAGTTTGGCACGACGTCCACGACGCCTGCGTCCGTTGTTGAAGTATTCAAGCGCGGCTGTAACAAGTCCGAGTATTCCAGTTAGAATATAGAAAGTCGTTAAGATTATGCCTTGAATGTATAAGCCACAAAAGGTTATGCCTTGACCGCCCCATACCAGTCCGGCAAGCCCTATTATGATAAAACACACCGCGGATACTACTGTAATTATTGTTTTAATTTTTTTGTCGTTCGGACGAAGAGAGTTTACAATATTATAGAATAAACTCACTAACCCGGCCAAAGCAGATAGGGTATACCAAACAGGGCCACCCGTAAACGTTATTGTTACTGCGAAGATAATAAAAAAAATACCACAAAATGCAGTCCAAATCTTGTTCATAACAAATTACCCATCAAAGTTATTATTCGATTAAGCCTTATCCCTATATATAAATAATCATAATATTGAATTTTAATAAGCAGATGCGTAATGAGTACCCTACCAACCGCAAGCCGATAATCAACACAGCATGTATGGATTATACCCATTATTTTACAGGAGTTGGAATATGGAAAATGGCAAGGATCTGATGCCCGCCTTGTTAAACCCCTCTTCTTAACAACACGCTTATCCTTTTCAAGAAGAAAGAACGAACACTCATCGTTCTGACATAAGCAAAGGCCCTCTCAAAGCATCGGTCGCACCCGTCTAACGTGATAATCGTTGTATATCCTCATGTCTTATCCTTCTCCGGCATATACGCATAGGCCACTCGCAAAGCATCGGCCGCTCTCTGTCTAACAAGTTCGTCTTCGTCTTGTGTTAGCCTGTGCAGGTCTTCCCACGCGTTATCCCTATCAGGGACAGAAGCAAAGACCTTTCCCAGGGCATCGCCGCAAACCATCTAACACCTTTATGTTTGTCTTGTGTTAGTCTGTGCAGGTCTTCCCACGCCTTATCCTTATCAGGGACAGAAGTAAAGATGTTCCCCAAAGTAACGACCGCACCACGTCTAATATCTTTATGTTTGTCTTGTGTTAGTCTGTGCAGGTCTTCCCACGCCATATATTTATCCGGCGCATAGGCAAACGCCTGTCCTAAAGCACCGGCCGCTCTCCCCCTAACACGTTTATCTTCGTCTTGTGTTAGCCTGTGTATTTCTCCCCACGCCTTCCCCTTATCCTGCACATCCTTAAAGGCCCATCCCAGAGCAAAAGCCCATCTCAGAGCGTCTGCCACATCCCTCCTAATAGATCCTTCTTCGTCTTGTGTTAGTCTGTGCAGGTCTTCCCATGCCCTATCCTTATCTGGCACAAAGGAGAAAGCACGTATCAAGGCATAGACTGCACTCGATCTAACACGTTTATCCTCGTCTTGTGTTAGCCTGTGCAAGTCTTCCCACGCCCCGTCTTTATCCGGCATATCAGCAAAGGCCGCTCCCAAAGCAACAGTCGCTCTCCATCTAACAGATTTATCCTCGTCTTGTGTTAGCCTGTGCAAGTCTTCCCACACACCATTTACATCATCAAAATCGCGAATATTCTTATTAATATATCC
>Ga0187785_10000663_pt1 | contig 12522 bp, 9 predicted proteins | sample 0815_BV2_4_20_MG_FD_132466 | JGI IMG/M metagenome (GOLD analysis project Ga0187785, IMG submission 132466) | Tropical peat soil microbial communities from peatlands in Department of Meta, Colombia - 0815_BV2_4_20_MG | ecosystem: Environmental > Terrestrial > Soil > Wetlands > Peat | place...
CGGTAGCCGATCATCTGAAGATCATCCATGATCGCGCCGTAGCGAGCCTTTGGCGTCACCATCTGCTCCGGCCAATACGCGAGCGGGAAGGTGCCCATGGCGGCGAGACCGAGCTTGTGTTCGGCAGCCAGCTGCCCAAGCGTGCGGCGGAAATGCGCCAGATGCTGCCGGGCCTCCTGCATACTTGCGCAGGGCGGCGTCGCCACCTCGATCTGCGACTGCAGCATTTCCGTCATGACCTGATTGCCGAGCTGTTTTTGCGCGCGCAAAATAAAGTTCTTGTCGGCGCGGCGCACCGCATGGCGCGTCTTCGCGTCGAACAAGAAGTACTCCTCTTCCATCCCGAGGGTATACATGCGCGCGACAACGGCCCCGACGGAACTTTGTTCCACAATCGATGGGACGCGAAAAAGCCGCCGCAGATTTTGCCGCGGCGGCCAATGGTTACGGAATACTACGGAAGATTCATCCTTCAGCAGGTCGGCTTGCCGCAGCGCGAGGTGTTGACCTTTTCCTTGAGCGCATCGAGGCCCACGGCCCCCACCACAACGTCTTCGCCGATCACATAACTCGGCGTGCCATTCAGGCCAAGCGCCTCGGCGAGCTTGAAGCTTTCCTGCAACGTGGCCTTCACTTCAGGGCTAGCCAGGTCCTTGTCGAGGCGGCCCATGTCGAGACCGATGTCCTTGGCCACCGCGAGCGCGCGTGCCTTGTCTGCCTGACCGCGGCCACCGAGCAGCTTCTGGTGGAATTCAAGATATTTCTTGCCGGTCTTGTCCTGCATGCGTACGGCAACCGCAACCTGCGCGGCCTCGACCGAGCCGGGGCCAAGGACAGGAAATTCCTTCAACACGACCTTGAGCTTCGGATCGTCCTTAAGCAGCGTGAGCATGTCATCCATGGCGCGCTTGCAGTAGCCGCAGTTGTAATCGAAGAACTCCACAAAGGTGACATTGCCGGCGGGATTACCCAGCACGACCTGGCGCGGCGAGGCGAACAGGCTCTCTGAATATTGCTTGACGGCAGCCTTGTGCTTCTCGGTCTCGGCGGCGGATTGCCGCTTTTCCAGCTCGCCCATCGCCTCCTGAATAACCTCCGGATGAGCGACAAGGTACTCACGCACAATGCGCTCGAGTTCGCCGCGCTGACTGGCGGAGAATTCGTCGGCACGTAAGGCTTGCGGCACAGCTAGGGCCAGCAAGGCCGTACAGGCGGCGGCGATCAGACGCGGTCTCAATGTCATGAAATCATTCCTTATTGTTGGGCTTTGGCGTTCGGTTTGACGTTTACAATGTCGTCGGCTTGCACCCATGCAGGCGAGCCAATCGGCAGCCGAGTCTTGGCGCGAGAGGCTAGCTGGCGCGCGGTTTTCAGATCGCCGCGGTTAAACGCGGCTTGGGCCGATGCGAGGTCGGCATTTGCCAGATCGCCCTTGCGGCCATAGGCCATCGCGAGCTGCGAATAGGCATCAGGCGTTTCGGGTTCGCGCACAATCGCCGTACGAAGAAGACCCACCGCTTCCTCGGCCAGCTTCGGATTGTTCGTGGCGTTTAACGCCTGCGCGAGCAGGATCTCGATTAGCGGGTTGCTGTGCGAGAGCTGCACGGCCTGGCGCAGCGGAGCAATCGCTTCGGCCGGATGGCCGCCCTCGAGCAGCGCTTGGCCTTTGAGCTCGTAGAAGTACGGATTGTTCGGCTGCGTTTGAATCAGTCCGTCAATCTGCACGAGCGCCTGGCGAAGATCGGAGTTGCGGTAAGTTGAAATTGCGCGGGCATAACGCGCCGGCAGGCTGTGATCGCTCGACGGATAGCGGCGGGCGACTGTGTCGGCTCGTTCGAGGAAGCCAGACAGTTTCGCGCGCATCATGTCGTGGCGTAGCTGCAACTCAGGCGGATCCTTGCGATCCCAATAGGGGCTCTGCTTCGCGAGCGTTTCCAGGGCGGCGACACGGTCTGCCGGCATCGGGTGCGTTTGCATATAGGGATCGATATAGCGCGAATTGAACAACACTTCGTTGCTCAGGCGTTTGAACAGCTCCACCATTCCCTTCGGCGACTGCCCGGTGGCGTTGAGAAATTTCACTCCGGCATGGTCGGCCTGGTCTTCCTGCGTACGCACATAAGAGAGCATCGTCCGCATGATCGCCGATTGCGGCGCAAGGATCGCGGCCACGCCAGCGTCGGACGCGCCGGCGGCCCCGCTGCGTGCGCCGGCGACCAGCGCGCCGACACCCGCCAGCATGGCAATGATCGATGCGGTTTGAGCGGACGCAAGTTGCTCGCGCAAGCGCTGGAGATGACCGCCCGCGAGATGTCCGGTCTCGTGCGCAAACACGCCGATGATTTCGTTCGGTGTCTTGGCGTCGAACAACGCGCCAGCGTTGACGAAGATATGACGCCCGTCCATGACGAAGGCGTTGAACGAGCGGTCGCTCAGCACAACGACGCGTACATTTTGCTTGGCAAGCCCGGCGGCGTGCAGGATCGGTTGCGCATAGTCACGCAAAAGCTGTTCCATTTCGGCGTCGCGGATCACCGGCATGCCGCGCGTTGTGGCGTCCTGCGCTCGCGCCGGCGTGAGCACGGGTCCGCCGCTCGCCGCCCCAACCGCAATCGCCGTCAACAAAGCGATCGCCTGGGCTGCTGGCGCCCTGCGCCACGTCCTGATAGGTCTGCCGTTCAAGGACATACCGGTTTCATTGCCGAATGGGCGTGAACCTAGTGACGCGCCGGGGGGCGGTCAACGCGGCTTGTGATCACGAGTGAGTCATGAAAGAGCCGTCGAATACGGCAACAGCGGGGCGGGGCGGCGGTGGCCGACGGGCCAAAAACGATGCTTGAAGCGGCAAAACAGCTCTTGAAGCCATCCAAACGCAGCGAGGTGCCACCCTTCATCGTGATGGATGTCATGGCGGCGGCCGCGCAGCGCGAGGCGCAAGGCGCTCACATCATCCACATGGAGGTTGGGCAGCCCGCGGCGCCCGCGCCCCAGACGGCAATCAAGGCTGCGCGGGCCGCGCTTGCGCACGGGCGCATCGGCTATACGGAAACGCTCGGGATTCCATCGCTACGTGCACGCATCGCACGCCACTATGAGGGCACATACGATCTTGCGCTCGACCCCGCGCGCGTCGTGGTGACGACCGGCTCATCCGGAGGCTTCATTCTTACCTTCCTGGCGTTGTTCGAGGCGGGCGACCGCGTGGCGCTGGCCAATCCAGGCTATCCACCTTACCGGCACATCCTGTCCGCGCTCGGCTGTGAGCCGGTGTTGATCGAGACCTCGGCCGAGACGCGTTGGGCGCTGTCGGCCAAGGCGCTGATCGCCGCGCATCAGCTGGCGCCGCTCAAGGGCGTCGTGATCGCGAGCCCGGCCAACCCGACCGGCACCATGATGGATGCGGACGCATTGGCTCGCCTGATCGCGGTTGCGGAATCCGAAGGCATCCGGGTGATATCCGACGAGATCTATCACGGACTCGATTACGCATTTGCCGCCGAGACGGCCGCGAATATTTCCGCTCGAGCGGTCGTGATCAATTCCTTCTCGAAGTATTTCTGCATGACCGGCTGGCGCATCGGCTGGATGGTTGTTCCGGAGGAACTGGTGCGCCCGGTTGAAAGATTGCAAGGCAATCTCGCGATTTCCGTGCCGGCACTTTCGCAATTCGCGGCGGAGGCGGCTTTCGACGGACGCGACGAAATGGAGGCGGTGAAGCACAGTTATGAGGAAAACCGCCGCATCCTGACCGAAGGTCTGCCGAAAGCAGGTCTCGACAAATTCCTGCCGGTGGACGGCGCGTTCTATCTTTATGCGGATATTTCCCGGTTCTCCGGCGATAGTCTCGAGTTCGCAAAACGCATGTTGAATGAAGCCGGTGTCGCCGCGACACCGGGTATCGACTTTGATCCGGTGAATGGCAGGCACTTTTTGCGTTTCTGCTACGCCGGTTCGGCCAGTGAGATGCACGAGGCAGTCAGGCGGATCGGTGACTGGTTGAAGGGTTAGCCGCGCGTACTTGCCTTCGCTCATCCCGCGCAACCGGGAATCCAGATGGGTCCCGGCTTTCGCGGGGACGAACGGTTCGATGTTTGGTCGTCAAAACTCCACGTCGAGCTCAACCACTTCATCCGGTTCGGCCTTTGCAGCCCCGACCCACTCGCGCATTGGCGGCATCGCCATGATCATTGCGCAATAGGTGGCGCAATCGCTGTCGAGCTTTACATCATAACTTAGGAAGCGGGTGACGACCGGCGCAAACATGGCGTCGGCCATGCACGCGGATTTGCCGAAAAGGAAGGGCCCTTTCTCGGCGGCGAGGCACTCGCGCCAGATGCTGATGATGCGGTCGATGTCGGCTTGCGCACCGGCCCAGACTTTGAATCCAGGGTGATGTGCCTTCAGATTCATCGGCAGCGCCGAGCGCAGGTTGGAAAAACCGGAATGCATTTCGCCGGAGATCGAGCGGCAGCGTGCGCGGGCCGCAAGCGATTTTGGCAACAGCCCGGCCGCCGGCAGGATCTCGTTGAGATATTCGGCGATTGCCAGCGTGTCCCAGATCTTGACCCCGTTATGCGTGAGACAAGGCACCAGGAAAGACGGCGACAGCAGCAGGAGTTCAGCACGCGTCGACGGATCGTCGCTGGCGACGGTCCGCTCCTCGAAATCGAGTCCCGCCATCTTGCAGAGCAGCCAGCCGCGCAGCGACCAGGAGCCGTAGTTCTTGCTGGCGATCGTCAGGGTAGCCTTGGCCATAGGACGGGGATGTCCCTTATTCATCATGGCCCGGCATTTGATAGCTTAGACGAAACCGTTGCTCTTTCAATAGTTTCCCGCCCTGCAAAATTCACGGGCTACGGGATTGTCCCCAATTTCCGGTGACAACTTCACCTGCCGTGAATTTTATCTCGCAGTGCAACATAAAATGCTCTAACCTTTGCAGGCGGTTCGCCGGGACCGCCAGGAAGTGGATGCTCTATCAGGCCTATCAGGCGCACGCCGACATTATGGTGCCGGTGCGCCGGCTTGCCGGCATGGCGGCCAGATCGGTGGGGGAGAGGCTCAACGGCTCGGCGCGTCCGACCGTCCTGAGCAACTTGACCGCCGCGTATGAGTTGATTGCCCGCGCCGGCCTTACGCACGTGCGCCCGCCTTATGGGATCGACAGCGTCACGATCGGAGATCGCCAAGTGGCGGTAACCGAGGAGCTAGCCGACGTAACACCGTTTGGCACACTGTTGCATTTCAAGAAAGACAGCGCGGTCGCGCAGCCGCGTGTGCTCCTGGTGGCGCCGCTATCGGGACACTTCGCAACGCTGCTGCGCACGACCGTGCGGACGATGCTTGCCGAGCATGACGTCTTTATTACGGATTGGCACAACGCGCGCGACGTCTCCGTTACGGACGGGCGCTTCGGATTTGACGATTACATCGCGCATTTGATCCGCTTTCTCGATGCGATCGGCCCGGGGACCCACGTCGTTGCCGTGTGCCAACCGTGCGTTGCTGCACTCGTCGCGGCAAGTGTCATGGCTCAATCCGACAACCCGGCACAGCCGCGCTCGATGACGCTGATAGCGGGGCCGATCGATACTCGGGTCAACCCAACAAAGGTCAATGCGCTCGCCAAATCGAAACCAATCGATTGGTTCGAGCGGCATTTGATCGCGCGCGTGCCTGGCCGCTACAGCGGCGGTGGTCGGCAGGTCTATCCCGGGTTCGTACAACTGGCCGCCTTCATGAGCATGAACATCGACCGCCACATTAAGGCGCATCGGGAGCTCTATGAGAACCTGGCCAATGGTGAGGTTGCGAAGGCGGCGCAAACCCAGGCGTTTTACGACGAGTATTTTGCCGTGCTCGATTTGACCGCCGAGTTTTATCTGGAGACGGTGCGGCTGGTGTTTCAGGACCACTCATTGCCGCTCGGGGCGCTCACCTATCAGAACCGCAAGGTGGAGCCGAGTGCCATCAGACGGACCGCGCTGTTCACCGTGGAAGGGGAGAAGGACGATATCTGTGCAGTTGGGCAGACGCTTGCCGCGCACGATTTGTGCTCTTCACTGCGGCCTTATCGCAAGCGCCACCATATGCAGGCTGGCGTCGGCCACTATGGCGTATTTTCCGGCAGGGCCTGGCAGCAGCAGATCTATCCAATGGTCAAGAACGTTATCTTGCAGAGCGATTGAAACCAGCCGGCGTACTATCGCTTGAAGGCGCCGAGGATCGCGCGCATGCGCTCGGCGCTCGTTGCTTCCGAAGGCGTCGTGTCGCGTTCCGGTGCGAGCCGGGCTTCGCAATCGACGTAGTTTGACGAGACGATTTTTCCGGTGCGATTGTCGAAACGCCTTTCTTCGCAACGGCCTTTGTTGTCGGTCTCGACTACAATGGACGCAACGCGGTGGGCCGCTTCGCCTCCAGCTGATTTTGGCAAAGCCGCAATCTTCGACATCGCACTGTTGGCCTGGCGCTCGGCCGAAAAATAGGTGCCCGAGGTCACGAAAACCGCCGCGAGCAACAGGCCGCCGAGCGCCACCGACACCACCAGGGCGCGGACGACGTCCTTCGGCGAAACACCGCCCTTGGTGGCTCGCCGCTTAGGCTTCATTGATCCAGTGCGCATGGCGTGGTCTGTATGTGAATTAACATACTCAGTTTGTTGGAAAAATTTACCTCAGTCAGGTTGAGGAAGCCTGAAAAAATAGATTCAATTTGAGCAAATCGGCGGCATGTGCCCGCCACATCTTCCATTTGTGCGGGCCAATTCCTACATGCCTGTTCGTTCCAACAAACCCCGAAAATCCAATGCTTGACTTTACCTCATCGTCCGATGTCGGGGACGTCGAGGCTGCGGCACTGTCCGCATCCGACACCGAAATCCTCGACGCATACTCCAATGCCGTGACCTCTGTGGCCGACGCAATCGGGCCGACGGTGGTGCGCGTGGAGGTCCGCAACAACAAAGGTCGCCCTGGCGGCGTGGGTTCCGGCGTGATTATCGCGCCGGACGGGCTGGTGCTGACCAATTGTCATGTGGTCGAGGGTGCCAAGGAGGTCCGGCTTCAGGACGCGGAAGGCCGCGTGATGGAGGCCCAACGCCTCGGCGAGGATCCCGACACCGATCTGGCGCTGCTGCGTGCCGGTTCGGTCCGCGACCTGCCGAGCGCCGCGCTTGGAGATTCCAAAAAGCTCAGGCGGGGCCAGCTTGTGGTTGCGATCGGCAATCCGCTCGGCTTTGAATCAACCGTCACGGCGGGCGTGATTTCGGCGCTCGGCCGCTCGTTGCGTTCGCGCAACGGACGCCTCATTGAGGACGTTATCCAGACCGATGCCGCGCTCAACCCGGGCAATTCGGGCGGGCCGCTCGTGTCCTCGCGGGGCGAGGTGATCGGGATCAACACCGCCGTGATCATGGGCGCGCAAGGCATCTGTTTTGCTGTCGCCAGCAACACGGCGCAGTTCGTGCTCAGTGAGCTGATTCAGCATGGCCGCGTGCGCCGCGCTTATATTGGTGTTTCCGCGCAAACGGCGGCGGTGCCACGACGATACGCGCGCGCCGCGCAGATCCACAACGACTCAGGAGCGATGATCAATGCGCTCGAGCCGGATGGACCGGCAGCTCTGGCCGGCTTGATGAGCCTTGACACGGTTGTGCGCGCCGATGGTCAACCCGTCACCGGCGTGGACGATTTGATCCGATTGCTCAATGGGGAGCGCATCGGGCGCAGTATTGCGATCGACGTGTTGCGTCGTGGCTCGCTGCGCAGCTTCGAGGTCGCCCCGTCGGAGCGACCGTCGGCGCGCGACGCCTGATCGCTCGGCTCATCCTACTGCGGCTTCGCCTGCTTGGCGGCGTTCTTTCGGGCCGGAGGCTCGTAATTGCCGCCCGCCATGCACTTCTTGATGAAGGCGTTGCGCTTCGCGCCCTGCATTTGCTGGCTATCGGCGCCGACCTTGCAGGTCTCCATCTTTTCCTGGGAGGTGACCGCCGCGGCGGGCGTCGCCACCAGCATGACTGGAATGCAGGCAATGGCCATTTTTCGTAGCATCGTGTCGGCTCCATTAAGGTGTCGATGCGGGATAGACGATAGCAGGTTTCTTGGCAAATTCAGGATCAGCGCAATGCTGCCGCGATGTTGCCACCATCAACAGTGGTGACATTGGCAGTCGTTTTCAGTTCGAGTGCCTGATGCAGAAAGGCCTGCGCTATGTCCTCGGCGGTCACCTCGCGCTGGAGCAGGTTGCCGCTCATATATTCCTCTTCGCTGATCCCACGCGCCTTGGCGCGTTGCCTGATAAAATCTGCTGTGAGCAAGCCTGAGCGGATGCGGTCGGCGTTGACCGCATTGGCGCGAATGCCGTCCGCCCCGTAGTCGAGCGCGTACTGGCGCACCAGCAGCAGGGTCGCCGCCTTGGGTAATCCGTAAGGCCCGAAATCCGGTCCCGGGTTTACCGCCTGCTTGGAAACATTGAACAGCAGGCAGCCGCCAACGCCTTGCTTGAGCATGACTTTCACCGCAGCTTGAGCGACTTTCTGGTGGGCGAAGAAGTTCAGCTCGAAGCTTTCGCGCAGCAGGGCTTCGTCGACTTCGCCGATCTTACCCTGCCAGGCCGCCCCAGCGTTCGACACGACAATGTCGACGCCTCCGAACGCGGCGGCGACCTGTCCGAAAGCCGCACCAACCGATGTAGCGTCGGTCACGTCGCAAGCCACCGCGAGAGCTGCGCCGCCGATTGCCTTGGCGTTTTTCGCGGCGGCGTCAGTGTCGATGTCGAGCAAAGCGACCTCCGCGCCGGCTTCGGCGAAGGCACGGGCAGTCGCAGCGCCGATCGCGCCGCCGGCTCCGGTGATCACCGCAATCTGGCCAGCAAGCGGCGGCGGCTTGAGCTGGCCAAGCTTTGCCAGTTCAAGCGGCCAATACTCAACGTCGAAGAGGTTGTCTTCAGAAATCGATTTGAATGCCCCGATTGCCTCTGCGCCGCTGATGCCTTCGGCCGCGGCTTCGGCAACGTCGGCGGCGATGCGTGCCTCTTTGGCGCTGACCCCGAGCCCGAACAACCCGAGGCCCGGCACTAGCACGACGCGGGGCAGGGGATCGTGCATCGCGGCTCCGTTGGCTCGAGCCTTTTGCCGCGCGAAATATGCCGCATAGTGCGCCGTGAAGGCGCGCGCGGACTGTTGAACGGCCGTCTTGAAATCGTCGAGCTTGCCGGCTTCCGGCGCTGGCGCGATCAGCGGCCATGGTTTGGTGCGGATGACATGGTCCGGTGTGATCACACCGGCACGGGCGTAGCGCGCCACATCCTTGCCACTCACGTAGTTCAGAATCGTATCGCTGCAGCGAAAGTCCAGAATCAACCGCTTGTGCGAGCCCTTGCCGAAGGCGTCGCGGAGCGCGCAGGCGCCTCGAATAATCGGGGCTACATCGGAGGCATGTGCGATGCGGTCGGGCAACCGCGCGCCCGCAAACTTCGCGTTGCCGTTTTTACGCACGTGATCTTCCGCGAGTGTGACGAATTCGATCATCCGCTCGTAGGCCTCGCGCGCATCGTTGCCGAACGTGAAAATGCCGTGCTTGTCGAGAATGAGGCCTTCGACGTCGGGATTTTTCTCAAACACCTCGATGGCTTTTTTTGCCAGCGCAAAGCCCGGCATGATGTAAGGCACGAAGCCGAGACGGGAGCCGAAAATTTCTGTACATCGTGCCTCGCTCTTTGCCTGGTCGATCAGGCTCAGCAGCGCGGTAGCGTGGGTATGATCGACGAATTTGTGTGGCACGAAGGCGTGCAGCAGCGTCTCAACCGATGGATTGGGCGCTTGCGGATCGATCAGGCCCGCGCGTTGTACCCGTACCATCTCCGCGTCCGGCAGGACTTCGCGCGCACGCAGCTTGCGCAAGGGTTGAAGGCGCACTGCAGGCATTCCGGCAGGTTCGATGCTTGCCATGTCCCAGCCAGAGCCCTTGACGCAAAGGACCTCGGCGTCATCGCCAAGCAGATCCTTGGTCTGTGTCTTTACCGAGGTGTTGCCGCCGCCGTGCAGAACCAGTTTGGGCTCGCGGCCAAGCAGGCGTGTCGAATAGACACGCAACGCCAAATCCGTGTTGACGCCGGCTTTTGCCCAATGATCGAGAGCCGCCTTGGCGTGGCTATCGACCCAGGCGGATTTCATGGTGTGGCTAGCTCTTGTCGCCGAGCAGGCGTTTGCCCCACCAGCCGCGCTTGGGCGTTGCCGGCTCTTCAGATCCGGTGCTGGATACGACCGGCACCGTCGGCGAAGTGGCTGCCATCGGTTTCGGCGCACTTTCGGTGACGAATGACGCCGGCTCGCGGATCGTCGAGCGCCGACGGGGCGGCTCCTGCGCACCGGCGCCCGTTGCGGAATATTCGGGCAGCGAGGGGGCAGGACGCTCCTCGACCGGTGGCGCGTACTGCGCACTAGCGATCGTTGCCGAGTATGCGGGTCCGCCCTCGGAGCTCAACGAACGATCGAGGTCCTCGACCGCATCTTGCAACTCGGGCTCAGGCCCGTTTTCGCCGGAACGGAACGGCGCTTCACCATTGCGCTGCCGATTACGGCGGCCGCCGCGGCGGCCGCGACGACGGCGCCGCCGCCCTTCACGCGCTTCGCCTTCGCCGGGTGCGCCGCCTTCCTGACGCGGCTGCGATTGGCCGGATCCGTCTTCCTCGGGCGAGCCCGCGTCGTGGTCCTCGTGGGCCACAGAATGCTCCGGGACAGTGTCCTGTGCGAATTGTTGCGGGCTCTCGCGCTGTTCGCTGCTACGTCCTCGCCCGCCGCGCCCGCGTCGTCGCCGGCGTCGCCTGGCGCCCTCGCGTTCGCCCTCGACACGCGGCTCGGCACCCGTTTCGGTCCCGGCCAATTCCGGCTCCTCGCCAAGATCGTCCGATTCGACGATCTCCTCGTCGACGTCCTCGACCGGCGCGGCCAGTTGCGGCTGCTGGGCGGCGAGCGCGCGCGCCGCCTCCGGCGTGTGCACCTGTTCGCCGCGGTCGATGACATAAGACTGCTGGCCCGTCACCGCCGGGTCGGCGGACACCGTGATGATGATGCGGAAACGTTCCTCCAAAGCGCGCAGATGAGCGCGTTTATGATTGAGCACGTAGAGCGCAACTTCGGCGCGCGTGCGCACGATCAAATTGTGCGTCGCGCCCTTGATCAACATTTCTTCGATCGCGCGCAACAACTGCAGTGCGACCGACGACACAGACCGGACGTGGCCACTTCCTCCGCATATCGGACATTTCTCGGTCGAGCTTTCAAGAACCGAGGTGCGGATGCGCTGGCGCGACATTTCCAGCAGGCCAAAATGGGAGATGCGGCCGACCTGGATGCGCGCGCGGTCATGCCGGAGCGCCTCCTTTAGGCGGCGTTCCACAGTGCGGTTATTGCGGCCCTCGTCCATGTCGATGAAATCGATGACGATAAGTCCGGCAAGATCCCGCAGGCGCAGTTGTCGTGCAATCTCCTCCGCTGCCTCGCAATTGGTTTTGAGCGCGGTGTCCTCAATGTGGTGCTCGCGCGTGGCGCGGCCTGAGTTGACGTCTATCGCCACAAGCGCTTCAGCCTGATTGATGACGATATAGCCGCCGGAACGCAGCTGCACGACCGGCGAGAACATTGCGTCGAGCTGGCTTTCAATGCCGTAGCGTGTAAACAGCGGCTGCGTGTCCTTGTACAGTTTTACATTTTTGGCATGGCTCGGCATCAGCATGCGCATGAAGTCGCGCGCTTCCGCGAATCCTTGCTCGCCTGAGACGACGATTTCTTCGATGTCCTTGCCATAGAGGTCACGGATCGACCGCTTGGTAAGCGAGCCTTCCTCGTAAACCAGTTTGGGAGCCGTCGATTTAAGCGTGAGGTCGCGCACCGTTTCCCACAGGCGCAACAGATATTCAAAATCACGTTTTACTTCGGTCTTGGTGCGGCTCGCGCCTGCGGTTCGCAGGATCACACCCATGCCTTCAGGGACTTCCAGTTCCTGCGCAATTTCCTTTAGCCGTGAACGATCTTCAGCCGACGTAATCTTGCGGGAAATGCCGCCGCCGCGTGCGGTGTTTGGCATCAACACGGAATAACGTCCAGCGAGCGAGAGATAAGTGGTCAAGGCTGCGCCCTTGGTGCCGCGCTCTTCCTTGACGACCTGAACCAGCATCACTTGCCGGCGCTTGATCACTTCCTGAATCTTGTATTGGCGCCGGAAGCGTGGAAGACGTTCCTGGACTTCTTCAAGGGCGTCGGCGCCACCCACCGATTCGATAGCTTCTTCTTCGTGGTGCTCTTCGCCGCCACCGTTGGTCGATTCAGTGCGGGCTGTATCAGCCGTCAACGGACCTTCTGCGGCAGCGGAGGGCTGCTCACCTTCGGCAGTTGTATCGACCGGCGCTTCGCCGGCTTCAGACACCACCGGCGGCTCGGTTACCTGCTCATCAGCCGCGTGTTTGGGCGATGCCGGCTGGAACTCTTTTATCGCTGCATCGCTCTCAGCCATCTCGCCGGGCACC
>Ga0187785_10000664_pt1 | contig 12519 bp, 14 predicted proteins | sample 0815_BV2_4_20_MG_FD_132466 | JGI IMG/M metagenome (GOLD analysis project Ga0187785, IMG submission 132466) | Tropical peat soil microbial communities from peatlands in Department of Meta, Colombia - 0815_BV2_4_20_MG | ecosystem: Environmental > Terrestrial > Soil > Wetlands > Peat | place...
CGGATTGCTTCACGGTTGTTGACCATGTGGATCCCTTTTTCAAGATCTTCTGCATTGATCGTCTCCCTTTCTGCCATTAAAGCCGAGAGGATCGCTTCCTTTACCATCATGCGAAGATCCGATCCGGAGAACCCTTCCGTCCGGGCGGCGAGCCGCTGGTAATCGATCTCCCCGTGGAGCGACCCGGTAACTTTTTTCAGGATGTTCTTTCTCATCTCCTCGTCCGGCAGGGAGAATTCGACAACCTCATCGAACCTCCGCCATGCAGCTTCATCGAGCAGCTGAGGATGGTTTGTTGCGCCGATCAGGACGACTCCGTTTCTTATCAGGTTCATCTTGTCGATGTTTTTGAGAAGTGAGTTCACTGCACGTTTCATAGCACCATGATCATCCGCAACCCGGCTCTTTGCCACAAAATCAAATTCATCAATGAAGAGAATTGAGGGAGAGAGTTTTTTTGCCAGATCGAAGATGCGATCGATATTCTTTGATGTTTCCCCAAGGAACTGGGAGGTGATCATTGACAGGCGGACCTCAAGGACCGGCATGTGCATCGTCCGGGAAAGAGCAAGCGCCAGGGATGTCTTCCCGGTTCCCGGGGGGCCGACGAAAAGGAGTTTTCCTACCTCATAGATACGGTGACGTCTGAGGAAATCCCTGTGCGCAATTGCCTGCTGGATCTTGAAGATCACGGCGAGTTGTTCAGGTGTGCACACAAGATCATCCATTCTCTGTTCGATCTCTTCCGGTGAAAGAATGATCACAAGATCGAGAGCGCTGCGGAGTTTTTCGTCTTCACCGATCAGTTTCGAGATACGTGTTTCCAGATGTGCTTTGGTATCTTCGTACAGAGGGTTCGATAGTCTGACGGCTTCGTAGGAAATTCCTGTCGAATCCAGTTTTTCAAAATAGAAGGCAAGGGTGGGATTTTTTTCTACGAACGTCTTTCCGCCGTGCTTAAGGAACCACTGTCCTGCAGGGTCAAGAGCCGTAACCCGAAGACGCTGACCGAACTCTTCATACGAAACAAAAGGGTTTGCAGACAACTTCTGATGAGCATCCTGGATTCCAAGGGTGCGCTTGATCAGCCCGTCACTCACGAACACCGGCCGTTTGGTGTCGGTCAGGTTCGTGATATTGAAGATTTCACGACATTCAGGAGTCAGATCGTTGATATCGAGCTGGGGGTTCTGGTTGAAAATTTCAGCGGTCAGAACAACTTCCATTATTCGCAGGACTTCAGAATCTCCAGACATGGCTGTAACCTTAATTATTCTTCCTGCAACAGAATAAGCCTATCTCACCGGGTTGTGATAATACAACCGTCGGCGGTAACTATTACCGTATGCTCGGCCTGGGAGACAAGGGAACCCGGGATATCTGAAAGAACCGGGTATCCATGAAGCACCTGTGCCCGGATCAGGGCGTTGAGCGCAAGATCCATTTTTCTCTCACCAAGCCAGCGACGGGCAAACGGGAGCCCGTGACGGTCTTTGATCCGATCAAGAACAGCCCGCCCTGCCGGGATACGTACTGGTTTTGATGAGATCTGTGAGAATATCTCTCTCCGGGCTTTCTCCCCGACATGGCCGCTGCCGGTGGTAGCAAATGGCTCTATGGCAAAAACCATCCCTTCTTCCAACCTGACTCCCCCGTTAGAGGCAATGTTCGGGATAGTCGGGGACGTATGCTGGACGTACCGGTCGAGACCATGCCCGGTCAGGTTCGAGACGGGACGGTATCCCCGTGTCTCGATCTCTGTCTGCACAGCGGTGCCGAGTTCTCCTGAAGTTGCACCGGGTCTGACTTTTTTAATCGCTGCTTCGAGCGCAGCGGCGGAGGCCTGAAGAAGAAGCGAGTTAGTGCCAAGGTCAACAGTTGTTGCCGTATCCGCGATGTAGCCGTCGATCTGGACCCCGAGATCGAGCTTTGCAACGTCTCCCTTCGCGAAAAGACGGGGATCGTCGCGTGATGCTGTATCGTGAGCCGCGTCTTCGTTGAGGGAGAGATTGACCGGGAACGCGAGCGCAGCACCTTGTTCGATAACCTGTGCTTCGATCGATTCGACAAGCTCGAGATACGATGTACCGACGCGGATTCCATGCGCACCCTCGAGCAGGATTTTCGATGCGATCCGTCCTGCCTCGAGGTACTTATCGAGAATCTCCTCTTTCAAATGACCAGCTCCTCAGGGAATGATGTGAAATTTTCAAAACGGGTTCTGCCCACAACCCCCATATCTTCGATGCGTACCCCCCCGATTCCCGAGTAGTACAGCCCCGGTTCGATGGTGATGACATTCCCCTTTACCAGCGCTTTTCCGGAAGGTCCGACGGTAGGCTGCTCATGCACCTGCAGCCCTACTCCGTGGCCGAGATTATGCACAAACCCCTGCGTATTGCTCTCGTATCCGTGGTCTTTGAAGAAATCGACAACCCCCTGGTGCACATCAGCCCCGGAAACACCGGCTTTCACCCGGGAGATTGCCTGGCGTTTTGCCTCACGGAGGACAGAGTACATTTCTCCGATCTCTTTTGAGGGTTCACCCTTGACAACGGTCCGTGTCATATCGGCGTAGTACCCGGATTTTTCATGGACTGGAAAAAGATCAATAACGATCGGTTCGTCAGCGCGAAGAGGACCCGTTCCGGTCATGTGAGGAACCGCGGTATCTTCCCCGCAGGAAACGATGGTATCTGTTGCGTAACAGCCCTGTTCAAGGAGGGTTGAATGCAGGCAGTATTTTATTCTCTCAGAAGTCAGCGGCTTTCCCTTAGCATGAAGGATTCCTTTTTTTACCGAGGCGCTGCGGATCAGCGACACTGCCCGACCCATGGCAGCCTGGGTCACCCGCTGGACGGTTTTCAAGGACTGGATCTCTTCGCCCGTCTTCACAGCTCTCATTGACATGACCGTCCCGTTGTCGACAGTAACCGTACAATGTTCCGCGAGCGCATTTGCCAGCGCGAGAGGAAAATTCTGGGGAACCAGGATCTTTTTCCCGGTCTGGCCTGCTATCATCTGCGCAAGGGCCCTGGTGGGATCCGGCTCTTTTTTGAGGATATCCGGAAGGCCAGCCTGCGTGCGGGTCATTACATCAGCTGTGGCTTCACGGGTAGCGCGCCCGACTTCCATCTGGGAGACGATAATCACTCCTTTCTTGTTCGGTTTTTTCACATACACAAAAGGATCGCTTGTCGTGAAATGCGTCAGGTACCGCATGTCCGCATCACGCGAGGAAGCGTACACAACATAGGCATCATCGCCGTTATTCCTGATTGCAGCGGAAAGTGGATCCATCAGGAAGGATATTTGTCGTGAAACGTCAAGTACTTTTATTCCGGAGTCAAGGTACATCCAATGGATGAACATGCCAAAAGCCAGTTTAAATGGAAATTTTACCGCTTATCCGTAGAACTTAATGTCATTATTCTCCTTGTAGCGGTGTCGGTCCTCGTGTTCTTTATCGTCCATTCTCCTTTCACCCTGCCGTTAATAGCAGGGATGCTGATCGTTGCCGCTGTCACAGCCTTTGATTTCTTCCGCAAATATCGTGAGACGAAAATCTGGCTCGATGCCAACGCCGTGAAAGAACCTGAGAAAGGTGAGGGTTCCTCACAATAATGCTTGTAAGGTGCCGTGGTATTGCATGCTGCAGAAAATGAAGGACGAGATCGAACTGCTGAGCCGTCACCTCGAGATCGCCCGGGCAGTGGCCGATCACCAGCCGATTGGTATCATGAAACTGTCCGAGCTGCTCGATCTTCCCTCCCACCGGATACGGTACTCCCTTCATGTACTGGAGCAGCTTGGATATATCCGCGCGTCTCCGGAAGGTGCAGTTGCCACCACGAGGACACACGAATTATTCCAGCACCTGAATCAGGATCTGGACGAGCTGATCCTTCTCTTGTCCCGGATGAAAAAGGATTAGCACGAAATGAACCGGATCTGTACGGGAATCTCATGCCACGGCCCTTCATTCGTTACCTTTAAACGTGTCTAAAAAGAATCTAATAAGGCGCAACGAATGTGCCTCCCTAACTCAGTTGGTAGAGTGTCGGACTGTTAATCCGAATGTCACAGGTTCGAGCCCTGTGGGGGGCGTTTTGGGCCCGTAGCTCAGTCCGGTTAGAGCGCCCGGCTCATAACCGGGCGGTCATGGGTTCGAATCCCTTCGGGCCCACTGGGTGCTGTTTTAACCAAGGCTTGAACATTCCAGGTAATCTCCCGGTGCATTTGAAAAGTTTTGTATCGTCGACCTGCAAAGACACTATCATGAAGTGTCCCGTCTGCGGGATGGACTGCGTAAAGTCTTCCCGGGAGATTCTTGCAGATCTTCCGGCCTTCTTCTCCCCCTGTCCCTCCTGCGAAATGCGGGTCCTGGATAAACGGTCCCCGCCCCCCACGCCCGATTATGGTTCAACCTGTTCATGCGGAAGGCGCTTCATCGATGAAGTTTTTGCCCACATGTTTGCGATCATGGCCGAAGAGGGAGACCTGAGGCGGACCGATCCCCTGATAGCCGTGGGTTCCCCCCTCATCCATCCGGGTTTTGCAATACGCCATCCGCCGTTCCTGTCGGAAAAGACCCTGGTCCTCCTGACTTCCCGGGCAACGAAAAAGACCTCCGAGAGAATGATGGACGAAGTGCCTGAACTCCGGGGCGTGATAAGGAAAGACACTTTTATCCCCGGTATTGCAGACCCCTCCCTGGATTCAACACCCCGGGTGTACGAGCTCCTCGCAGGGTGCGATGTCCGGGCAGATATCTACCCGCTCAGGACAGGACCTCTTGTCGTCTATAAGCAGCAATCGAAGGTTCATATTGAGTTCCCCCGCGGCAGCTATCCGAAAATTCAGGCAGTGGAACACCATGTAGGTACACCCCCGGTACAACATTTTGTTGATGCATGTTCAGGAGTCGGGACACTGGGACTCACTGCCGCCTGCCTCGGTGTCCCTCATGTGGTCCTGAACGACGCCTGGTATGCCTCTGCTTTCTGGTCTGCCTTTAACCTTGAGATCAACCGTGAATATTTCAACGTTTCCCGCGTGAGGGTGTTTGAGCAGGAGGAAGATATGCGATCCCACCCTGTCGTAAGGGAGCCGATAAAGATCGCTGAAACTGAAGGTGAGCAGGTAATTGAGGTATATCAGGGCGATTTCCGCCGTCTGCATGCCGTCCTCGATCTGAATACCCCGCCAGTTACTGCACTCGATGTCTTTGAGAAGAAAAATTCCCCCTTCGTACAGGATATCCTTGCATACTGGAAAAGTTCAGTGGGCGGAGTTGCTTTTATTCCCTGATCCGAAGAAAAACAACACCCCCGGGTCGCACTCCTTTTTTTCCCATTATACAAGCCTTTATTGGCCCGGGCACAATCATATATGGGGACTAGCCCGGGTGGCTCGGCGTCACTTGTAACCCGAAACCGTCGGTACGCGGGGGGCGAAGTTCGACTGAGGCTGCAACGGCCTTTGCGAGCCTGTGCATCCTGACTGTGAAACCTCGTCCCATGAGGTCGATGGCCAGGTATCAATATTCCGGAGGGAATAGCGACCTGTTATTGCGGGGACCGGTTCAGGCCCGGAAGGGAGCAGACTAACCGCAGACATCCGGCGCCCATGGGGTAACGGGGCTGAGGATGGGTGTTTTGGCAACCAGAGTAACGTACAGTCGATCAAGAACCCGTCCCCATTCTCACGATTATTATGGCGAAAGTTACCATTATCGGTGCCACAGGGAATGTCGGTATGTTTGCCGCACATGCTATTTCGGCAATTCCCCATGTAAGTGAGATCCTTCTGTATGGCCGCCAGGGGCGTGAATCGCTCCTTAAGGGTATCGTTCAGGACTTCGTCGATTCTTTTGCGGCGAGGGGAACGGACATTAAAATAAGCTGGACTACGAACCTGGATGATGTTGCAGGGTCGGACGTCGTGGTGATAACCGCAGGTGAGCCTCGCACGCCGGGACAGGATCGTCTCGATCTTGCTCTCGGAAACGGGAAAATTATCGCCCCCATGGCAGGCACGATTGGCCAGGTAGCTCCTCATACGAAGATCCTCATGGTGACAAACCCGGTCGATATTATGACCAGCGTAGCCCTGAAATATTCCGGCCTTAAACCAAGCCAGGTCTTTGGTCTTGGTACACACCTTGATTCGATGCGGCTGAAGTCCCTGATCGCAGCATATTTCCGTGTCCATGTGAGCGAGGTTCACACCCGGATCATTGGAGAGCACGGGGACAGTATGGTGCCGCTCTGGTCTGCAACGACCATCGGGGGAATAAAAATCTCGAACCTGCCGGAATTTTCTCACCTTCCCATGCAGGAGATTATTGATTCCGTAAAGAGCAGCGGCCAGTCGATCATCCAGAATAAAGGATCGACAGTGTATGGGCCGGGTGAAGCAATTGCCACCCTTGTGCGGACCGTTTTATCCGACGAAAATCGTATTCTTACGGTGTCAGCGTACATTAAAACGGAAGTGCACGGTATCGGGGATGTCTGTATCGGGGTTCCCGCGCGGGTCAACCGTGACGGAGTCTTTCCGGTGACGATCAGGATCGATGAAAGTGAAGTGATCGCCTTCCGGGAATCGGTGGAAAAGATCAGGGAAAATACCCGCAAAGTCCTGCGTGCACTCGAAGAAAGAGAAAAGTAAGAAAACCCTTTCAGGTCAGCGTTACTTCAACGATCTCAGCGCGTTCTACGCCGGGAATTGCGCCAAGGGACTTTTCAAGAGCATCAGTCTCTCCGCCGGCATCGTTGACGATGGCAGCGAATTTGATAGCTTTCAGCCCAAAACCGATCGGTTCGATCTGCATATCCTGAATGCCCGGTAATTTCTGTTTAAGTGCGGTTTTCAGTTTGTCAAGGTCTACTTCAGGCGATTCCGGCATGACCCTCATGATAACTGCTACACTGCCCATGTATTACGGTCCTCCGAATCCACATTTCGGGCAGACATAGGCAATACTCTGTTCGCGGCACCGGTAACAGCGGCTGATCTCAGCACTGCATGCCGGGCATCCGAACTCTGTCGCACCCTCTTCGGCGAGAGGGGCGTTACAGGATGTACACTTCTTCTCTGACATTCGTACTCCTCCAAGGATTCCTATAGTATCTCTTTTGGAACCTTTAAAAGGTTGTACCGATCCTAGTGCCCAAAACCTGCCCGGTCAACAGGAATTTCTCGACCCTCTCTTTTTTTGTTCCATTGATAACAAAGGTCTTGATCTTTTTTTCGAGAACGAAGGGAAGAAAAAAGGGATCAACCGTCTCCGTCTTAACAGGAGTGTCCACCTGATCAAGGACATGATTATTTTTCATGATACCATCCACCGATTTGAGGATGAGAAGGTCGCTGGAGAGGACATCTGCGATCCAGGCGGCAATCGAATCCGAGGTGACTGTCCATGATTTTGGAAGAGGGTCTCGATTTCGCATCGTGCAGTAGGGAAGAAAAACCACTGTCTTTTCCGGTTGAACAAGGTGATCTGCGGGGGGTAATCCATGCGACGCGATATACCAGCCGTACTGGTCCATCGCCGCGATCGCCATCCAGTGCGCTGCAGAGTCGCCAACCGGTGTTTTTCTGACCGTATCTGCAAATACACCCCCTCCTGGTACAATAACTAACGGTCTTTCGGTCCTGCGAAAAGCGGAAACAAGATCCGGCACATGATCTATCAGGCTCCCCCCCAGTTTAACTACCAGCGGGAGTGAAGCATTGGCAGAACATTGTTCTCTCATCATTGCAATTTCCAGGAATATTATTTCAATATATTAAATAGGATTCATAGGCGACATTTAATATCGTGCGTCGGATCGTCTTCCTGATCATCATTGTTTCCCTGATGGTTCATGCGAGCGCAGCGGTCGGGATCGTCGAATTTTGTCCCGATCCGTATCAGACCGGAGATCCCGATGAATATCTTGTCCTTTCTGGTAATGGTCCTCTGGATGATATAACCATTTCAGATAACAATGGTGGGTTCCGGTTTCCTCCAGGAACAACGATCGGGGGATATCTTACGGTTGCCAGAAGTGCAACGGCTTTCGAACAGAGCCATGGCATCCGCCCGGATTTCGAATGGCAGGACACCTCCCCTGCGGTTCCCGATGTTATTAGCGGAAATCCGCTCCGGATGGCAAATGCCAGGGACGAACTTCTGGTGTATAAAAACCAGGTCCTCACGCAGAATATAACCTGGCCCGGAACCGTTACTCCAAGGGAGGGCCAGGTTCATTACCTGGAGAACGGCACCTGGGACCCGCGGGTTCTGATGCTCGGCCAGTCCCGTTTTTCAACGGCAGTGTTCCGGAACGTGTCGGTAACAGCTTTTGTCTCACCTGATTGTTCGAATGAAGTGTATACAACGGCTATGCGATCGGCATCGGACAGCGTCTATGTAAATATGTACGAATTTTCCAGCCTCTCTATGGGGGATGCTTTGATCGCAGCAAAGGATCGCGGAGTAGAAGTCAGGGTACTCGTGGAAGGTGGTCCGGTCGGAGGTATCAGTGCTGCTGAAAGATCGCTTGTCTGGACCATCAACCGGAGTGGAATTCCCGTCAGCTCGATGACATCTTCAAAAACTGAACACGCCCCCTACCGGTATGACCATGCAAAATATGTCGTCATCGATAACCAGTCCCTTTTCATAACGAGTGAAAATTTTAAGAATACCGGCTTTCCCCCGGAGGGAATGAGCGGGAACCGCGGATGGGGAGTCTATCTTAAGGATCCTTCGCTGGCTCTGTATTTTTCCCGTGTTTTTTTCACAGATACCCAAAGCAAATCCGTTATCCCTTATACCGGATCCAGGGGGGATGCCGAGCCGGTCCCTGCCGAAAAGCATACAGTGGAATTCAGACCCGGCACTTTTGATGGTGCCACCGTAATTCCTGTTCTTGCTCCTGATACGAGTTATCAGATACGGGATCTTCTCGATGGTGCCCGGACGTCTATTGAGATAGAGCAGGCGTATATCAAGAATGAAACTCAGGGAAATCTGAACCCCTACCTTTCTTCTGCGATCAACGCATCACGTCGTGGTGTCCACGTCAGGATATTACTGGATTCCTACTGGTTCAATATTGAGGGTCCTAATGACAATGACGAGATGGCAAAACTGATCAATGGTATCGCATCGTCAGAAAACCTCCCCCTTGAAGCAAAATGTATCGATCTTCCGGCAAGTCAGGTAGAAAAGATTCACAACAAGGGTGTGATCGTCGACGATCGATGGGTTCTCGTCAGCAGTATCAACTGGAACAGGAACTCCCCTACCTTTAACCGGGAAGCAGGGGTCATCATCGATCATCCCGGTGTTGCGGGGTATTTCCGCCACGTCTTTGATGATGACTGGAATTCATCGGTAACCCCCGACAAGGGGAAGATGGATTATATTAAAACTGGCATAATCGTTCTGGTAATCTTGTGCCTGCTTTTCGTCTGGTACCACCGGCGCAGAAGAGGTTAACTGGTATTTCAGACCAGATCACGATAAATTCAGGTCAGGTTAAAACTTTTTTAACGCGCATCGACAGACATCACATAAATTAATGTCACTTTCACCGGTTACGACTGCGAGGGCCCAGCGATCGATCAACCCATCGAGTTCTGTCGTGATCTCAACTTCTCCTGCACCTCGCTTTCTGCTGATATACTGAGACACGGCTGCCCTTGTCACGCCGAGTTTTTTCGCAGCATCGCTCTGGCTCAAGCCCTGTTTCTGAACCAGTCGTGTTACCATCTCAGCCCGCATCGGCGGCAACAATACTCTGACCATTGAATCACAATGCATCAGGGTGCAGGTATGTTTGGTCATACATACGCAGGCTGAGGCTTCGTGGTTGGTTCGGTCCGGTTCTGGTAGATGATCTGGCGGGCATCGCGGAAGTTGAACTTCTCGATGATCAAATGCCGTTCCTTGAGTTTCTTTAAGGCATACCGAACAGTTCGCGGAGCAAGATGGGTTTTCTGCACAAGATCCTTGTGCGTCATTGCGCCGCCCATACCAAGGATTTCCAGCACCGTCTTTGATGAAGGTGGCAGTTGTGAAGGATACATGATTATAATGTTAACAGTGTTAACATATCAAGCTATCGGTAATTTAAATCCGGCAGGCAATATTTTGATTATGTTTGAACACCAGGAGCGGCTGGCGCTCATATTGCTCCTTGGTGTTGCCCTTATTGTCGTAGCCGCCCATCTCATCCTGGGAAGCCTGGGAAAACCACTGTTTGCGCACCCCTATTCAAGCGGCTCTGCTGACGGGGAACTCGTGGTTTTTGAGGGGAATATCGATCAGGTCAGTCTTACGAACAATGGCGGACACATGCTGGCAAAGTCGGGCGATCTCTCGTTATTCATCCCCGCTGAGATTGTTTCCCACACCTCACCTAAACAAGGGGACCATGTAGTCGTATACGGGATTGTCCAGACGTACAAGGGAAAAAAGGAGATTGTAGTGAACTCGGAAGAGGATCTCCGGATAGTTAATTCTCCCGTTTAATTTCCCCCCATAATGTTCCTTCGTCAGATCTGAATCTGCTAAAAAGTACTGATTTCCCAAAAGAAGACCAATCCCCGGATCCACCTCAACAGCGTTTCAGGGTGATAATATCATATTTTTCTTATGATCCAATAACGCGAGGGCCGTTCTTGCTGCTTCCTGAACTTCCTTGTCTTCATCATTAAGGCAGGCCTTCAACCCGGGAACAGCGCGGATATCACCAATATTTCCCAGTGCCAGGGCAGCATTTTTCCGAACAAGCTTTTTTGGATCTCTCAACAGTTCCATCAGCAGATCGACAGCACGAGGATCACGAATCTGACCGAGCGCCCATGCGGCTCCTGCCCTGAGCCATTTTTCATGGGATCTGAGAGCCTCGAGCAAGGGAACTACCGCTCGGGGATCTCCTATGCTTCCCAGGGATTTTGCCGCAAGCCACTGGACATCGACAAAGGGATCTTTCAGGGCGTCAATAAGTGGCTCTACGGCCGAGGGATCCTTCTCCTCTCCCAGTGCTTCGGCAGCGTGCCACCGGTAATTAAGATTGGGATCTTTCAGCAGTTGGATAAAGCCCCTGACCCTTACCTGATGGCGCTCGTTATCAGCGGCGGTTTCCCCCCCGGGGACCTCTTCTGCATGTGATTTGGCAGAAATCTGCTGGCCAGTCTCCCCCATGACGTGTTCTCACGCCACCCATACGTGTTGTGTGCTATTAATGTTTCCTCAATTGAGGGATGATTAAAAACACTGGAAGATTCTGTATGGGGTGTATTATCAGCAACGCACGGGTCCCAGCACAAAAAACCGGGAATATTTACGGGTGCTGAATTTCAAGAGTAACCGGGAAATTTTTCACACTGTGGGTCAGAGAGCCCATACTGATCCTATCCGCACCGAGTGAAGCGTAGAGCGGTAACGTGGTTTCATTGATGCCCCCGGAGAGCTCGATGGTGACTCTCTCCCGCAACCCGTGAGCCTTCAATTCCTCAATGGTTCTGGAGATTGTACGGGGATCCATATTATCAAGCAGGATGATATCGGCCCCCTCCGATGCTGCACTTACGGCATCAGAAGCGGTTTCCACTTCCACCTCTATCTTCCGGTAGGCCGAATCCCGTTTTGCAGCCTGAATCGCATCTTTGATGGAAACGAGGACCAGATGGTTATCCTTGATGAGAACCCCATCACTCAGGCTCATGCGATGAGGGTCTCCTCCGCCAATTTTTATTGCTTTTTTGTCAAGAGCCCGAAAACCAGGACAGGTCTTCCGGGTTGATGCGATCCTGCAGGAGGGATTTACCGATGTTACAATTGTCATCATTTTTCGGGTGAGCGTCGCAATTCCGCTCATCCTTGCGATAATATTGAGAACTGTTCTCTCAAGCATCAGGATGCGCCTGGCATCACCGTTCAGAAAAAGGACAACCTGGTTCCGGGCAACGGTATCTCCGTCTTTTTTTGCACAATCAACGGAAATACCGAAATGAGAGAAGAGTAATGAAGCTTCTTCTGTTCCCGCTATGATGCCATCTTCTTCGGCCCTGATGACGGCCCGGCACCTGGTGTCCGGCAAGATAACTGCCTCGGAGGTCACATCCCCGAACGGGGTATCTTCGTCAAGGTACCGGATCAGGTATTCAACAGACACCATACTTCCTGCCTCCCAAACTGGTTATGTCCCGACAATAATGGGGTCGTTCAGCGTTTCGAGAAGCGAAAGGATCGACAGGGCGGCAAGATAACTGGTTGCCTGATTGTCGGGTGACGGCACATTTGTCACCCTGATATATGTCTCACCGAAATCTCCTTCAACAAACAGTTCATGCACATTCCTGTCTACTGCCGGATCAACCCAGAGCTCGACATCCGTATCCTGACCTGCCGCGAGACTCATTGCTACCGAAACGTTGACATTCCTGGGAAAAGCCTTGATACATTCATTCGCCTTCCCGGAAAAGATCAGTTTCCGCCTATCTGCCTCAATTCCC
>Ga0187785_10000665_pt1 | contig 12513 bp, 7 predicted proteins | sample 0815_BV2_4_20_MG_FD_132466 | JGI IMG/M metagenome (GOLD analysis project Ga0187785, IMG submission 132466) | Tropical peat soil microbial communities from peatlands in Department of Meta, Colombia - 0815_BV2_4_20_MG | ecosystem: Environmental > Terrestrial > Soil > Wetlands > Peat | place...
ATAACTTTGCGCCCGGCAGGACATACTTAGGATTGGGAACCGGAGAGGCCCTGAACGAGTACTCCGCGACCGGCGTGTGGCCCGACTATGGCGATAGGCAGCAGATGGTGCAAGAGGCTATCGAGCTGATCCGGCAGCTATGGTCCGGCGGCTACGTGACTTTTGATGGGGCATTCTACAGCACTCGCAAGGCAAAGCTGTACACGCCCCCGAAGACCACGATACCCATTATCATGTCCTCCCTGGTGCCAGAAAGCGCTTCGTTCGCCGGGACTTACGGGGATGGGCTGTTTACCGTGGCCGGCCCTGATCTATCCGTGATCAGGGAGATCGTGGAAAAGTTCGAGGAGGGCGCTAGCAATGCGGGAAAAGACCCTGTATCCATGCCTCGTATGATCGAGCTCAATGTCATTTACGCCAGCGATACCAAAGAAGCTATTGCTGATTTCAGGAAGTTTTGGGCGGGAGCGATAGTGCCTGCAATGTTCAACCAGAACATCTACACGCCGTCCATGTCCGAGATGAACGGCTCCGTGGTCGGCGATGATACGATCCTGAAGCGGCTCTGCGTGTCGGACGATCCGAGGGAGCATATCCAGTATATCCAGCAGTTTATCGACCTGGGCTTTACCCATCTATACTTCCATACCGCGGGGCATAGGCAGCTCGATTTCATCAAAAGCTATGCGCGTGACGTCCTGCCAGCTATCCGACAGGGTAAAAAGGGCGCGGAGACGGGCGCAGAGGCGACGACAGCATAGCCTTTAATAGATTACCGGCGTAGATCTCGGTGAGCACATGTCCCGTGAAAAACATGATGATCGAAGGTGGCCAACCCCGCTGAAACCTATAGCAGCCGATGATGATCTTTACAACGCCGATCTGCTCGATCCCGCGATTAGGAAGAACGACGCCATCCAGTTAGTGATTAACATGGTAAGCCCCGGCAAAGCTCCAGACATGAAAAAAGCGACCTTCGGCGCCGGATGCTTCTGGCACGTGGAAGACGCGTTTTGCCATGTTCCCGGTGTCATATCGACACAGGCTGGGTACATGGGCGGCATGACTGAAAATCCAACCTACAGGGAGGTCTGCACAGATAAAACAGGCCATGCTGAGGTGGTAGAAGTAACCTACGACCCGGCAAAGGTTTCGTATGATCGGCTGCTGGACGTGTTCTGGAGCATCCACGATCCTACGCAGACGAACCGACAGGGCCCCGACATCGGTACCCAGTATAGGTCAGTGATCTTCTACCACGATCAGGAACAGCAGCGGACAGCTACAGCTTCGAAGGAGCAACAGCAACGTAAGCTGAAAAAGGCCATCGCCACCCTCATCGAACCTATAAAGCCATTCTACCGAGCGGAGGAGTACCACCAACAGTACTTTAAAAAGACCGGAAAGAGAGTATGCGATATTTAGGGCGACCGGCCGCGCGGGCATGGATTTTATCGATAAGGTTTGAGCGGAATGCCACAAAAATTTCTCAGCAACCCGTATTGTCCGCCCCTTGCTGAGGGTTCACGTACACAAACACACAATTTTTTTAGAGAGACACACTGGACTGGACCCCTCGAGTGGAATAGTTAAGGCATATATCACTATGGGATAAAATTGGGGGGAGAGGGGCGGAAATATTCGCGTGAGTTCTCAGGTGTTGAGGGGGGGTTTGTTTGTGTTTAAGGCCGTGTGTTAGTGCTCGTGGGTGTTAATTGTGTTTTAGTGCAGTTAGTGGTTTAACCGTGAGCCCCCTTAGTGTATTAGTGTTTTGTGTTCCTCAAAAAAAAATTGTTTTGTGTACCACGTGGGAACCTCTTCAGGGGAGAACGTCAAACTCCGCAAATATTATACTCGCCGAAAGCTGGCGGGGATGATCCGTTTATAACAGCATAGTATAAAATATTTTGAGGGGGGGGCTATTCGGTAGGATTGCGGATTGGGGTATTAGCGCCGGGATTTTACATCGGTCGGGCTTCACTCAAAGATATTTATAGGATTAGTTCGAAGTCGGTTCTACGGAAAATAGGCCGACCCTTTCTAAGGATTTTTGAGAGGTCATATGGATAATGAAATAGGGGCATGCCAGCAAGGGAAACTGAACGAGCAGGTACAGCTGCTATCTGACCTCGCGAGCTCGCTGCTCCTTAGCGATAACCCTCGAGAAATTCTTGATTCTGTTTTCGATAGGCTGTCGGCCCATCTTGGTCTGGAGGCCTATTTCAACTTCCTCGTAACGGAGGATGGAAGTCGGCTGCGTCTTTACAACTACGCCGGGATTTCGGATGGTGTTGCTCGGAAGATAGAGTGGCTGGAGTATGGGCAGGCGGTCTGTGGCTGCGTGGCCCGGGATAGGCAGCGAACCATCGTTGAGGATGTGCAGCGTTCCACTGATCCCAGGACGGATCTGATCAGATCGCTCGGGATCACTGCCTATTGTTGCCACCCGTTGGTCGCCCACGATAAGATGATTGGGACGCTGTCCTTTGGCACTAGGAATCGAACTCGGTTCGAGCCCGATGAAATAGAGTTGATGCGGGTGGTCTGCAATTTGATCGCGTCATCGCTGGAGAGGGCGCGTCTAATTGCCAGGCTGAACGACGTGTGTAGTGAGCAGGGAGCCTGCATCAGGGAACGGACCGCGGAGCTGCAGCTGGCTAAGCAGCGGGCGGAGCTGTACGTGGATCTAATGGGACATGACATTAACAATATGAACCATTCGGCGATGGGCTACCTGGAGTTGGCGCTTATGTCCTTGGACGAGGATGGAGAGATAACTGTGGAAGGGAAAACTATGCTGGAAAAGTCATACCAGGCGATCCAGAACAGCTCCAGGCTGATCGATAACGTCAGAAAGCTCCAGCATCTGACGATCGGGAAGTTCGAAACCCGGCGGGTTGATATGCGTGAGCTTTTTGGTGATATCGGCACGGCGAGCCTATGCCCTGATGATCGGGATGTGACGATAAACGTCCCGGATCTGCCTCATTATTTCGTGAAGGCGAATGAACTCCTTCTGGACGTATTCCTCAACCTTATCTCCAACGCTATCAAGCATTCGGACGAGGCGAAACCGCTGATCGTCGATGTGAGGGTCGAACCGGCTATTGAGAAGGGGCATGCCTACTACCGGTGTGTGGTGGAAGATAATGGTCCCGGTATGCCCGACGCGCTGAAAAGCAGGCTGTTCCGCAGGTTCCGGGGCGGCGAGAACAGGGCTGAGAGCAGAGGCTTGGGGCTGTATATGGTGAGGACCCTGGTCGAGGGTTATCGAGGCCAGGTCAGTGTCGAGGATCGCACGCCTGGGGACTGGACCCAGGGCAGCAAGATCATCGTTATGCTGCCGGCTGCTGACTGCTGAATCAATTGCTAAACTAGGATGATTTGCAGTGCGAGCACTGATGCCGCGCTCAAGATCGCAAGAGGCGTCACCATAAGCCCTGTTTTAACGAACTCTATAATATTGGTGCTCCACCCTTCTGCCTTACCGGTTTCGAGCCACAGGATACCGGCAAGCGCTCCTGTTATTGTAATGTTGGCGCCCAGGTTGCTGCCGATGACCAGCGAGTAGGCCAGGGCTAGGGCCATGTCCCTGGTTCCGGCGATTCCTGTGGTGATCGGTACCATCATGGCGGTCATTGGTATATTGTTGAATACGTTGCAGAGCAGCGCGGAAGATAGGGAAATGAAGTATGTGGTCAGGATTGGGTTCTGGCCCACGATTGACAGGATCAGGCCGCTCACAAGCGTGTTCAAACCGCTTACCTCTAGGCCTTTGACTACAATGAACAGGGAGAAGACGAAGATCGCCACGCCCCATGAGACTCGGACGGTCCGATGTAGTGGGCGGCGTTCGGCTAGGTATAGTGGGATGATGCCCAGAGTGGTCACTATAGCGGGGGGGATGCCCATGTTATTCGCAAAACCAAATGCGATCAGTACAAAGGCAAGTACAATAATTCCTAGGTATACCATCCGTTTATCTTTGATTAGCTTTACTGGGTCGGTTTTCTCAATCTGGTATGGCTTGTCGATCATACCATTGTACCAGAAGCGGAAGGCAGCATAGTTCAGGATCAGGGCGGCGATCGTGGGTAGGAACATAAATGCTGTGAAGTGTAGGTAGCCGATGTGGAATCCGTCGCCGATCATGATGTTGGTCAGGTTGCCCGGCAGTAGAAACATTGACGCGATATTGGCGGCGAAGAACGACGAGTACATAAATGGTTTTGGGTCGAAGCCGGTACGTCTGCAGAACATTAGGATTACTGGCGTCATGGTTAGTATCGCGATATTATTTGAGGCGAACGTGCTGATGATACAGGTGATAAGGTATATGCAGTCGAAGATCTTTTTTCCGTCACCGCCGCCAAGGCTCATGGCCTTGGTGGCGCACCATTCGAATAGTCCGTAGTCCTCTAGGAATGTGCTGATGATCATTAATTCCACGAGGATGACCACCACATTCCAGGTCGCTACTCCGGGCGTTTTGTATTGGGTAGCGAAGCCGAGCGCCTCTAGCACATGGTGGGGCTGCAGGAAGAGTAGCATGAGGGCCGCGCCGGTCAGCGATCCGGTGACTTCGTTGAACTTCCACGGGCGGGCTATGATCAAAAAGTAAGTGAGCAAAAATACTAGGATTTCTCCGATCATCTTTGAAACCGACCCGCCGGTACGCCCGGCGCCATTAATAATAGAGTTTTATATAATCACATTTACTTAATGTAACTTAAATATATATGCAGGGTGTATTAGCTTGGTTGAGCGCACTACCAGAAAAAAAACTGGTCGAGATCAGAAAGAAACCACCGATAAACTACGTGACATAAAAGAAGGACATGCCAAGGTGGAGAAGATCGTCTCCAGATCCAAGGGCGCCGAACCCGCCAAACGCAGCGGTAAAAAACACTTCGGAAAGCTGAGCGAATGCGATCAACTGCTCGACTTGGCACCAGTACTGGTACGCGACCCCCACAGCCGGATCATCCTCTGGACCAGCGGCGACGAAAAACTGTATGGCTATACCAGAAAGGAGGCGATCAGTCAGGTTTCCCATGATCTATTCAAGACGAACTTCCCCATCTCTAGAGAAGCCGTGGACAAGTCGTTACAGGAAAAGGGCAGCTGGCAGGGAGAACTGACTCATACCACCAAGGACGGCCATCAGATCACTGTGGCCAGCCGCCAAGTACTCTACACCGAGGACGGCCACCATATCGCGATCCTGGAGGTTAACCATGATATTACCGAGTTGAAGCAAGCAGAAAATGCGCTGCGAGAGAGCGAAGCCAACTTGGTACGGGCCCAGCAGATCACCCACCTAGGCAACTGGAGCTGGGATCTCAAAGACGATAAGATCATCTGCAGCGACGAGTTCTACCGAATATTTACCCTGGATAAACAAGAATACCTGACCTTCGAGCAATTTTTAGACACGCTTCACCAGGACGATCGAGAGCGGGTAAACCAAGCGATCGAAACGGCAATCCACGATCGTCAACCGTACAGCATCGATTATCGCATCACACCGTCCGATGGAAGCGAGCGACTCATACACGCGGAAGGAGAGGTACACTATAGCCGAACAGGAAAACCTCAGCGCTTTTTCGGGACAGTCCAGGATATCACCTCCAAGCGACAGGCCGATAGGGCGTTAGCCGAGTATACGACGAAATTACAGGAGCAGGCCAGAATCATCGACCTCGCGCACGTAATGATCCGCAATATGCAGAGCCAAATCATCTTGTGGACCGGCGGCGACGAAATCCTATATGGATACCCTAAAGAAGAGGCCCTTGGAAAAGTTACCCACGATCTTTTTAAAACGATCTTTCCCATCTCTAAAGAGGCTGTGGATGAGTCCCTGGAAAAAACAGGGAGGTGGCAGGGAGAGCTGACACATACGGCCAAAGACGGGCATAAGGTCGTTGTAGCCAGTCACCAAGTTCTCTATAAGGAGCATAGTAAGCCGGTCGCCATACTCGAGGTCAATAACGACATTACAGAGCGCAAGCAGGCTGAAGAGATGCTGCGCAGACAGGCCGCACTGATTGACCTGAGCCCCGACGGCATCTTCGTGCGCCAATATGATGGGACGATCACCTTCTGGAGCCACGGTGCGGAATCACTATACGGGTGGACGAAAAAGGAGACCGTTGGAAAAAAGTCCTTTGAGCTGCTAAAGAAGGTGTTTCCTCAGCCCATAAAGGAGATTAACCAGCAATTGCTCAAAACTCACTTCTGGTCAGGCGAAGTGGTGGAAACAGCCAAAGATGGCAGGAAGATCATCGTACAGAGCAGGTGGATGGCTGAGCTTGATGAAGAAGGCAATATCAGGGAGGTCATGGAGTCTAACGTAGATGTCACCGGACGCAAACAGATCGAGAACCGGCTGCGCGAAGCCAAAAACCAGGCCGAGCTGTACCTTGACATCATGGGCCACGACATCAACAACCTCAACCAGGTGGCCCTCGCCAACCTGGACCTGATCAAGGATGACGAGAACCTGACGGCGGACCAGAGGGAAGCCCTGACAAATTCCCTAAACTCGGTAAGAGGCAGCGCCGCCATCATCGACAACGTGCGGAAGATCCAGGCGATCACCCATGAAAAGCTGGCCATGCATCGAGAAGACATAGACGAGATGATCCAAGGGTGCATCGTAGAGGCACCCAAGCCTGCAGAGTACGCAGTGAAGATCAACTACACGCCCCGAAAGGGCTGCATGATCATGGGCACCGCCCTGATGAAGGAGGTGTTCTGCAACATCATCAACAACTCGATCAAGCACGCCGGCAAGGACGTCACCATAGATATACAGCTGGACGAAACCCTGCGGGCCGGGAAAAAGTTCTACGAAGTTTCCATCGCCGACAGCGGCCCCGGCATTCCAGATGAGCTGAAACCGAAGCTATTCGCCCGTTTCCAGCGTGGCGATACCAAGGCGCACGGCAAAGGCCTGGGACTGTTCATCGTAAAGAGCCTTGTCGAGACAGCCGGAGGCAACGTCACGATCGAGGATCGGGTGCCGGGAGACTACACACAAGGAACCAGATTTATTGTTTCACTACCAGCTTCGGAGGGATACCGGTGACAACTGAATGCCCACCACTCTGCAGAGTAGGCATCGCCATCGTAGAAGACGAAAAAGACCTGGTGAAAGTGTATGAGAAAGCCTTTACCAAGAAGGGCATTCAGATTTGTTTTATAGCATACGATGGGATCGAGGCGGTCAAAAAGTACATTGAGTGCACACCTAGGCCCCACGCGATCCTGATGGACTACCGCATGCCCATCATGAACGGCATCGATGCCGCGAAGGAAATCCTGAAGATCGACGCAGAGGCGAAAATCGTCTTTTTGAGCGCCGACATTTCAGTAAAAGACGAGGCGATGAAGGCAGGAGCATTCATCTTCCTGAAAAAACCCGCCGGGCTGAAAGACATCATCTACGCGGTTCAAAAGGCGGTGGGTAAAGTGCCAGCACCGGCATAAACCGCCCGGATCACCTAATAGCATATGCTCAGTATCGCAATCACGAAATAATATCGAACCCTTACACAGGAAGCAGCTGTATGAACGAAACGTAACTATGCATGGTGGGTATCGCCATCATAGAAGATGAAAAGGATCTGGTAAGTGTACTGGAAGGTGTTCGCAAAACACAGCATTCAAATCTGTTTTATCGCCTTTGACGAACTGGAGGCCGTCAAGAAATACGTCGAGCGCCCGAAACCGCATGTTCTTTTAATGGACTACAGATTGCCGATCATGAACGGTATCGAGGCGACTAGAGAGATTCTAAAGATCGATTCGGACGCCATGGATCGTGTTTTTGAGCGCGGATATCAACGTAAAGCCGGAAGCATGCAGACCGGTACCCCTTCTTAAAAAGTCGGCTAGCATCGGCGGTATACTGAGTTCCGTCAGAGGAGCGATAAATACCTAATGGCTGGATCACGCCAACGATCGGATCCGTCGACTGGATTCGATGGTTGAATGGCTAAACCGTTTGTTGGTGTTAAAATGCGGAAGTACCCCTACAAAATGTATTTATTTATATCCGTCCAGTTGGGTCAGGTTCATGTTAATGAGTCGTTGACAATTCGAGGGGGATCTCATAACGAAGCAAGCGACGGGTTCTATGGGCAAGGATGATGCGCGCTCGATCAGCGAGGCGGGCATGAACCTGATCGGAAATGCGCCCTGGGGGTCGCATATCTGCATGTTCTACCAGTCCAGAGAGGACCTAATCGAGGTTCTTGCCCCCTATTTTGCGGCGGGTCTGAGTAACAACGAGTTTTGCATGTGCGTCGCTTCCGAGCCATTCCCCGCGGAAGATGTAAAAGTCCAGCTATCCCGAGCTATCCCCGGCTTCTACGGGTACTTGGAGCGGGGTCAGATCGAGATCGTCCCTCATAGCGAATGGTATGACATCGATGGTGTTTTCGATTGTAATCGGGTGCTGAACGGCTGGCTGGATAAGCTGGAACAGGCCAAGGCCCGAGGTTTCACCGGTCTGAGGCTGACTGGCAACATCTTCTGGCTCGATACCTCTCGCTGGAACGATTTTATCGGCTACGAGCAGATGATCGACGATAGAATCGGGGAAGAAAAGATCATCGCGCTCTGCACGTATTCTCTCGATAAATGCGATGCGAACGACATTCTTGACGTGTCGAGCGCTCACCGCTATGTCCTTAGTAAGCGCGGGGACGAGTGGCAGGTTTTTGAGAACCGGGTACTGAAGAAGACCCGGGAAGCGCTGGTCGAGAGCGAGGGCCGGTTCGAGGCGCTCGTGAGCAATAGCCCGGCAACCATCGTCGTTACGGACGTCAAGGGGAACATCGAATATGTGAACCCGAAGTTCACTCAGCTTACGGGGTATACGCTTGATGAGGCGAAGGGCAAGAATCCCCGCGTGCTTAAGTCCGGTCATACCTCGCCCGAAGTGTATAAGCGGCTTTGGGAAACGGTTCTGTCCGGTGATGAGTGGCGTGGCGAGTTTCTTAACGTGAAGAAGAATGGGGAGCTTTACTGGGAGTCCGCCGTCATCTCATCATTGAGGGACGCCGAGGGCAACATCACGAACCTGATCGCCATCAAGGAGGACATCACCGAGCGTAAGCGGGCTGAGGAGGCGTTGCGGGTCAGCAACGATCGGCTCACCATCGCCCAGAAAGCTGGGGGGATCGGCGTCTTCGACTGGAACCTGGAGACGAACCGGCTGGTCATGACCCTGGAGATGGAAGCGATCTTCGGCATACCTCACGGGCAGTTCAATAACACGTTCGAGGACCTGTCGAAGCGGGTATACTCGGAAGACCTGTGCCGCTTCGAGCAGCATATCAGGGGCTGGATGGAGTCGGGCTACGACTACGGCGAGGCGGAATATCGGATCCTGCGAAATGGGGAGCTCCGCTGGATTACCTCTCGGGTGAGGATCTTCTACAGCCAGGAATGTATCCCCTTGCGCATGATCGGCACCAGCCAGGACATTACCGAGCGCAAGCGGTCCGAAGAGACGCTGCGCAGACAGGCCATGTTGATCGACCTGAGCCCGGACGCTATCTTCGTCAGATCTATCGACGGTACGATCACCTTCTGGAGCAGCGGTGCAGAAACGCTATACGGCTGGAAGAAGGCCGAGGCATCTGGAAAGAGCTCCTATGACCTGCTGAAAAAACAGCTGCCGCAGCCCTTGGAGGAGATCAACCAACAGTTGCGCAAGACCGGCCTTTGGTCGGGCGAAGTCATTCAGACGGCTATGGATGGCAGGAAGATCGTGGTGCAGAGCCGGTGGAAGGCCCAATTTGATCGCGAGGGTAACATCGGCGAGGTGATGGAGTCCAACGTTGACATCACCGAACGTAAGAGGCTAGAGGAAGCGTTGAAGGACCGGGAGCGGCGGCTTAAGACTAGGCTGAACGCGATCCTCACACCTGAAGTTGAAGCTGGGGAAACGCTCAAGGAGATCACCGACCTTGAGGCGTTGCAGAGCCTGGCCGACACGTTCTCCTCTCTCACGGGCGTGTGCAGCGCTATCGTCGACTTGGAAGGCCGGATCCTGGTAGGCTCGGGATGGCAGGATATCTGCACGAAGTTTCACAGGTGCAATCCGGAGACGCTCAAGAACTGCATTGAGAGCGATCTACACCTCTCGGGGTCTGTCGCGGAAGGCAAGTACGCTATGTACAAGTGCAAAAACGGCATGTGGGATATCGTGACGCCCATCGTCGTCAACGGCAAGCACATGGCCAACCTTTACACCGGCCAGTTCTTCTTTGAAGACGAGACCCTGGACTACGAATTTTTCCGGCAGCAGGCCCGACGGTACGGCTTCGACGAGAAGGCCTACCTGGACGCGCTCGACCGGACCCCCCGTCATAGTCGGGACAAAGTATACCGGGCGATGGGCTTCTATACCAAGTTTGCCGGGCTGATTTCGCAGCTTAGCTTCAGCAACGTCCAGCTGGCCCGGCTGACGATCGCCCAGCAGCGGATGGAACAGGAGCTGAGAGAGAGCGAGAACCGCCTTCACGCCCTGGCCGACAACATCCCCAACTTGGCCTGGATGGCGAACGCGGACGGCTGGATCTTCTGGTACAACAAGCAGTGGTACGAGTACACCGGTACGACGCTGGAAGAGATGCAGGGGTGGGGCTGGCAGAAGGTCCACCACCCAGACTACGTGCAGGCCGTCACGGCAGAGTGGAGCGTCTGCATCACGGAGGGTAAGCCTTACGACAATGTCTTCCCGCTGCGCGGAAAGGACGGGGATTATCGATGGTTCCTCACAAGGATCACTCCCATCAGGGACGAGCAGGGGAAAATCCAGCGCTGGTTCGGCACCAACACTGACATCACAGAGCGCAAGCAGATGGAAGAAGCATTGCGAGAGAGCAAGGCCAAGCTGGAAACGGTCATCGCGAGCATGACCGACGCGGTGTTCGTCTCGGATACTGAGGGCAACTTCGTGGACTTCAACAATGCTTTCGCCACTTACCACAAGTTCCGGAACAAGGAGGAATGCTACAAGAAGCTCGCTGAGTACCCGGACTACATCGATGTCCTATTCCCCGACGGGACCCCGGCTCCGCTGGACATGTGGGCAGTCCCGAGGGCGCTACGGGGAGAGACGATGATCAACGAGGAGTACATCTTACGACGAAAGGACACAGGCGAGACTTGGTGGGGCAGCTACAGCTTCGGGCCTATAAGGGACGGCGGCGGCAGGATCACCGGTTCTGTGGTGGTAAGCCGGGACATCACCGAGCGTAAATGGGCAGAGGAAGCGCTGCGGGATAGCGAGGAGCGCCTGCGCAATATGATCGAGGCATCGCCAGTGCCGATGGTCGCCTTCGAAGGGGAGCAGATCCGCGTGGTAAACCGGAAGTTCACCGAGACGTTCGGCTACACCATCGAAGACATTCCCAGCCTGGACCACTGGTGGCCGCTCGCCTACCCAGACGCAGAGTACCGGCAGTTCGTGGTCCGGCGCTGGACCGCCTCCATTGAGCCGGCCATCCGGGATCGGACGAGCACGGAGCCGAGAGAGGTCGTAGTGAGATGTAAGGATGGCACTGAGAAGGAGATCCTGAGCTACTTCTCGTCCATCGGCGACCTGAACCTGTCGGTATTCTATGATCTCACGGAGCGCAAGCAAGCCGAGAAGGACCTGGCAGAGTCCAAGATGCAGGCCGAGCTCTATGTCGACATCATGGGCCACGACATCAACAACCTCAACCAGATCGCCCTCATGAACCTGGAGATGGTAAAGGATGAACCCGGAGTCTCCGACGAGCTGCTGGACTACGTGGAAACATCGTACCGTGCGGTGCAGAGCAGCTCGATCCTCATCGAGAATGTCAGGAAGCTCCAGAAGATCACCGAAGGCAAGCTCGAAAAGGAAACTGTAGACCTGAACGAGATTATCATAGACTGTGCTAGGGAAGCGCCGTGCCCTGCGGGGAAAAAGGTGAAGATCAACTACGCGCCAAGTAATGAAATGCCTGTCATCGGCGCGCCTCTGATGAAGGAAATCTTCTGCAACCTGATCTGCAACTCGATCAAGTATTCGGATGCTGATGTGGCAATCGATATCCAGGCGAGCGAAACAATCCAGAACGGCCGGAAATATTACCAGATTGCAATCTCAGATAATGGCTACGGCATTCCCGACGAAGTCAAACCCAAAATTTTCACCCGGTTCCACCGCGGCACCAAAAAGGCCCACGGAAAAGGGCTGGGGCTGTACATAGTTAGGACGCTGCTCGAAAAGTTCGGCGGCAGCGTAACCGTTGATGACCGGGTGCCTGGCGACAATGCGCAAGGAAGCAGGTTCACAGTCGCACTGCCTGCCCAGAGCTAGCGACAAGCAATCATCTGAATAGACGAGCCATGATATAATTTCGCATATTAGAGAAAAACTTTTTTATACGAGCGCTTGCAACCTTTCCTATAGCTGCATTACACCCGCTACTCACCGAGAAACGGTAGGTCTGATGAATCGGC
>Ga0187785_10000667_pt1 | contig 12494 bp, 9 predicted proteins | sample 0815_BV2_4_20_MG_FD_132466 | JGI IMG/M metagenome (GOLD analysis project Ga0187785, IMG submission 132466) | Tropical peat soil microbial communities from peatlands in Department of Meta, Colombia - 0815_BV2_4_20_MG | ecosystem: Environmental > Terrestrial > Soil > Wetlands > Peat | place...
AGCACCCATGACATTTCCTGTTCAACGCGAACGCCTTCGAATAATCTAAAGAGACCATACTAAATATATATTCTGTTCTCGTGCACATCTGCTAATGCGCAGATGGATACTTCCACTGCGATACTTTCAATAGGTTGTCTTCGGGAAGGCCATGACAGGACAAAATAAAAAGGGCAGGATTATTATCCTGCCCTTTTTTGTCCGAAATCGAATTACTGCAGAAGTTTTCCGAACGGATTGACGAAGATAAGGATCAGGACGACGACGAGTGCGTAAATTGCGAGAGACTCGATCATCGCGAGACCGATGATAAGGGTTGTGGTGATCTTGCCCGATGCTCCAGGGTTTCTGGCAACACCTTCGCAAGCTCCTCCTAAACCGATACCCTGGCCGATACCGGTTCCGAGCGCTGCGAGACCGATACCAAGACCGCTACCGAGAGCAGCCAACGCATAATAAAGGATGTTTGAGCTGCCTTTTGCGGTCGCCGCTGCTGCAGGCGCTTCCTCAGCAAAAGCTATGGGAGCGAGCAAGCAGACGACTGAGAGGACGAGAAGAATAGCTACTAATGTTTTCTTCATGATTCTGTTTCCTCCTTTCCTGAAATTTGAAAATTAATGTGCGTGTTCTACCGCACCAGCTAAATACAATGTAGCCAAGAGCGCAAAAACAAAGGCCTGCACGACACTGACCAGGACGCCAAGACCTAAAATAGCTGAAGGAATGATCCAAGGAGAAATAATGCCCAGGACGAAGAGTATGATGTGCTTGCCGGTCATGTTGCCGAACAGACGAACGGTGAGTGTCAGAGGCCTTGCGATATGACCGATGACCTCAACAAAGAACATGAGAATCATCAGCGGCAGTGCAGCCACTGAGCGAATGGGGCCGAGAAAATGGTTAATGTAGCTTGCCCCATGTACCCTGAGACCATAGTAATGGGTAGCCAGAAACACGGGAATGGCCATTGCAGCATTTGTGTTAACGTTCGACGTAGGAGATGAAAAACCCGGAACAAGCCCCATGAAGTTACAGAGTAGAATGAAAAGGAATATCGTCATGATGAAGGGGAAGAGCTGTTTGCTCCAATGGTGGTCAATGTTCTCATCTACCAGTTTCCATATGGCATCCACGAGCATTTCCATGAAATTCTGGATGCCTTTCGGAACCAGTTGAATCGACCCTCTGACCGCGAGGGCTGTTGCAATAAGGATAGCTGAGGCAAGTAACGCGTATGTGACATTGTGAGGTATTACCTCGGGGTTAACGATTACATCCATCAATACAACATCTTCCATAACAACCTCCTCTGAGGATAAAAATCGCAGTTATCTTACCTAACAAACTTCTGAAAAGTCAACAGAATAATTTGTGGAAAGAGGAGCGTCTTGGAACTACTGTTGAAAGCTAGTCAAAATTAAGATTTGTGGCTTTTTCCAATATCTTTCGTGGAGACATTACGGGCGATATCTGACGGGGTTCAGACCCCTCTTTGAAGTATTCCTTGATGCCTGATGCTCCGTCACGGGCGAGGAGTCCCGTGGAGGGATCAATCATATAGCTGCCGATTCCCTCCGGTACAGTGAAGTCTTCAACCTCTCCGGAAACGAAATTCTTCATGAATTCCGCCCAGATGGGAGACGCGGCCCGCGCCCCGGTTTCCTGTGAGCCGAGAGATCTCATGTCGTCGAATCCTACCCATACTGCTGTGACCAGATGCGGAGTGTATCCGACAAACCAGGCATCCTTGTAATCATTTGTCGTTCCCGTCTTGGCCGCAACAGGCCTGCCGAGTGCCTTTGCCCTCCATCCCGTGCCGTTCTGCACGACATCCTCCATCAGTGACGTTACGAGAAAAGCTGTTTGAGGATTCAAGACCTCTTCAGACTCGGGTTCGTTGCTTTCAAGAATAGTGCCTTTTGCATCGGTGATGTACTTGATAGCTATCGGCTTTATCTTCTCACCTCCGTTAGCGAATACGCTGTAGCACAAGGCCAGGTCGAACGGAGTAATGCTCAATGAGCCGAGAGCGAGAGTCAGGTCCCTGGGCATATCGCTGTTGATCCCGATGCTCTGGGCAAAGCTGATGGCTTTATCGATTCCGAGTGCGTCAAGTAATTTTATTGTTACCACATTCCTTGAGTAAGTGAGTCCTTCCCGCAGTGTAGTCGGACCGTAGAATTTGTGGTCTGCGTTATCCGGCTTCCAATCGCCCTTCGGCCCTCCCGGATAAGTGACCGGTTCATCCATAATTATGCTGGTGGGGGTAAACCCATTATCCATCGCCGCCGCATATATGATGGGCTTGAAGGCTGAACCCGGCTGGCGCTTTGCATAGAGTGCCCGGTCAAAATCGCTCTTTACGAAGTCATATCCGCCGATGAGCGCCCTGATAAAACCCGTTTCCTGTTCGATAGCAACCAGGGCTCCTTCGACCTGCGGATCCTGTTCGAGCAACAGCTGAACGGTATTCCCTTTGATGTCCTTGACACTGACCTTGACGACGTCACCGGGGTTCAGAATATCGGTAAGGGCAAAATTCTTTAATGTTCTGGCCATGCCTTTGTGCGCCTCGATCACCCTTGATGCCCACCTTGCATCATCGATAGAGAGTTTACCGATGATACCGCGCGTCTTTATTACCGCGACCTTATCCGTAACACTCAGAACTAGCCCAGAGGCTATCTCGCCTGTGTTTGATACGACCATTGATGAAAGCTCCTTCGTCTTCATCTCTTTTCCAAAGTCTATGTCTGATTTATGCTCAAGCGGACCCCGCCAGCCCCTACGCTTGTCAAGGTCCCTCAGTCCTTCCTGCACAGCCCTGGCAGCAAGCATCTGAGCCCTTCTGTCAAGCGTGGTATAAACCCGGAGATTACCCTTATAAACAGCCTGAAGGCCATAAGTCTGTTCAAGGTATTTCCTTATGTATTCAGTAAAATAGTTGTTGGCTTCGATTCCCTTTTTCATCGAGGAGAGGTAGATGGGCTGACGCTGTGCCCTTTCCCTTTCGGCATGCTTTATATAACCTTCTTCTTCCATCCGGGCGAGCACTGTCTGTTGTCTTTCCTTTGCTTTGGAAAGGTCGTTATAGGGAGAATACGAAGACGGGGCTTTCACGAGTCCCGCGATCATCGCCGCCTCCCCGAGTGTTATGTCCTTTATGGATTTTCCGAAGTATATCTTCGATGCCATCTCCACTCCGTAGGCGCCGTGGCCAAAATAGACTTTGTTCAGATACAATTCGAGTATTTCCCTTTTTTCCAGACTTTTTTCGATCTTTATAGCGAGGAAGGCTTCCTTAAGTTTTCTGGTCAAGGTCTTCTCAGGCGAGAGGAACATAACCTTGGTGAGCTGTTGTGTGAGAGTGCTGCCACCCTCTTTGAATCCCACGTGGATGATATCTTTCACTATCGCCCTCAGAATAGCGATATAATCAATCCCCTTGTGCTTCCAGAAACGAGAGTCTTCGACGGCCACAACAGCATTGATCATATTGTCGGGGATCCTCTCGATAGGGACGAATATGCCCTTTTCAGCCTTCAGTTCTCCTATGAGGGTGTCGTCGTCCGCATATATCTTTGTGCCAGAGTCGGGCCTGTACTGCTTTATTTCTTCGATTGAAGGAACATCCCGGCTTACGGCAAGATATACTCCGGCAGAGACTCCAGTGAAGATAGCAAGCGCGGCAAGAATGATAATGAACTTCAGCTTCATTAATAAATTATAACTTCCGGACAAAAGGCGTGTCAAAAAGCGGAAAAGCTTACTTATTCGGAATCAGAGATTCAAACAAGTCTCTGCCACGACGAAGCGGGGATTATTGGGGCCAACACGACCCAGCCCGGCGAACTTCTGACGTGCTTTTCCTAGAGGAAGACGGGCGACTCTGTGCGTTGACTTAAGACTGCCTGTAGCTGTAATATTTTTATATGCATCGGCATTCGGATTTTGTCCCCCTCCATCTTCATACGGAATACAGCCTGCTTGACGGAGCAATACGGATAAAGGAACTTGTCCAGCAGGCAATCGCGTATAAGATGCCTGCTGTTGCCGTTACGGACCACGGCAATCTCTTCGGCGCTGTCGATTTTTACAGACAGGCGACCAAGGCGGGTCTGAAGCCGATCATTGGCTGTGAAGTCTACATAGCGCCTGGCAGCCGCTTTGACAGGAAGCAGGACCATGAGACAGAAGAGGTATCTTTCCATCTGATACTCCTCGCAAGAGATAACGACGGATACCGAAATCTTGTGAACCTGGTGACAAAGGCGTATATCGAAGGTTTTTACTATAAACCGAGAATCGATATGGACCTTCTCGAACAATACAGCGGCGGGTTGATCGGCCTGACATCGTGCCTGAAGGGAGAGGTGCCTTATCTCCTTCATAGGGGTATGATCGACAGGGCGCGCGAGAAGGCCCTCAGATATAAGCATATCCTGGGTCCGGACAATTTCTATTTCGAATTGCAGGACAATGGGCTGCCGGAGCAGGATGAGGTGAACAAGAAACTGATTGAGCTCTCGCAGGAATTGCACATACCCGTTGTAGCGACTAATGATTGCCACTATATGCGCAAAGACGACGCGCGGGCTCACGATGTCCTTCTCTGCATCCAGACAGGCAAGACGGTTAATGATAAAAACCGCATGCATTTCAGTTCGGACAGCTTCTATTTCAAATCTCCTGACGAGATGAAGCAGGCCTTTAGTCATATCCCTGAAGCGGTGCTCAATACAAAGTTGATTGCTGAAAGGTGTAATGTGGAATTCAAACTTGGGACGTGCCTTCTTCCCAGGTATGAGCTCGAAAATCATGAGTCACCCGACGCGTTTCTCGAAAAGATGGCTGTTGAAGGTCTGCGAACAAGGCTCGGTCCTTCACCGGATCCGATTTATACGGACAGGCTTAGAAGAGAACTCGACATGATCCGGAAGATGGGGTACTCATCATACTTTCTGATCGTGTGGGATTTTATCAGTTATGCGAAGGAACACGGAATACCGGTGGGTCCCGGAAGAGGCTCGGCTGCCGGCAGTCTGGTGTCTTTTTGCATCGGCGTTACCGATATCGATCCCGTCAAGTACAACCTCCTCTTCGAACGTTTTCTGAATCCGGAACGTATCAGCATGCCTGATATAGATGTTGACTTCTGCAAGGACAGGAGAGGCGAAGTCATCAACTATGTGTCTGAGAAATACGGAAAAGATCATGTGGCACAGATAATAACCTTCGGTACCATGGCCGCTAAGGCAGCTATCAGGGATGTAGGCAGGGCTCTTGATATACCATATGGAGAGGTCGACAAGATTGCCAAACTGGTTCCGAATACTCTGAATATAAGCATTGAAGAGGCCTTGAAGGCGGAGGCGCAGCTCAAGGCACTCTACGATAACAGCCCGAAGATAAGGGAGTTGCTTGATATCGCGATCAGACTGGAGGGACTGAGCAGGCACGCATCCACCCACGCCGCGGGCGTTGTCATCTCCCCCGTACCATTGACCGATTATACTCCGCTGTACAAAAACCCTACTGACGGCAGCATTATGACCCAGTTTGATATGGGATCTGTTGAAAAGATCGGTCTTCTCAAGTTCGATTTTCTCGGACTGAAGACACTCACCGTCATCAACAAAACTCTCCAGTATATCAGGGAGGGTGGCAAGGAATTTTCACTTAAAGATATTCCTATCGAAGATACGGCAACGTATGATCTTCTGAGTTCTGGCAATACTGTCGGTATTTTCCAGCTTGAAAGCGCGGGCATGAGGGATATCCTTGTAAAGATGACACCGGACAGATTTGAGGATCTCATAGCCCTGGTTGCACTTTACAGGCCCGGCCCTATCGGCAGCGGAATGATAGACGATTATATTAAGAGGAAGAAGGGGCGTACGCCTGTGAAATACGACCTGCCCCAGCTCAAGGAAGTCCTCGACGAGACTTACGGAGTCATCCTGTATCAGGAGCAGGTGATGAGGATTGCCAATAAGCTGGCGAATTTCTCGCTGGGACAGGCTGACATTCTCAGGAAGGCTATGGGAAAGAAGAAGCCTGAAGAGATGGAGAAACAGAAAGAAGTGTTCATTCAGGGAGCGGTTGCCAACAGCATACCGGAAAAGAAGGCGATCCGGATCTTCGACCTGATGGCCAATTTCGCGGAATACGGGTTTAACAAGTCGCATTCGGCGGCGTATGCATATGTTTCCTATCAGACCGCATACCTGAAGACACACTATCCGGTGGAGTTCATGGCTGCGACACTGAGCGCCGACATGGATAATACAGACAAGATTGTGAAGACAATAGCCGGTTGCCACGAGATGGGGATAGGGATACTGCCGCCCGATATCAATCTCTCAGGTAAGGAATTCAAGGTTACCGGCGGTTCTATCCTCTTCGGGCTGGAGGCTGTCAAAGGTGTGGGGTCGGCAGCCATAGAGTCGATCATAGACGCGAGGGAATCTGGCGGTAATTTTACTTCTATAGACAATTTCTTCGAGAGAGTTGATCAGCGCAAGGTCAACAAGAAAGTCGTGGAGAGCCTGATTAAGGCAGGGGCTTTTGATTCTCTCGGCATCACCAGAAGCAAGGCGATGGAGGTGCTGAATACCAATCTGAACGGGAGCTCTCGTAACCTCTCGCTGCAGTTGTTCGGGCAGCAAAGCATCTTTGGCGGATCGCCTTCGGATGAGACGCTGCAAATGCCCGAATGGAGCACGGAGGAGATACTGAGGCATGAGAAGGAGTCTCTCGGCTTTTACATAACCGGGCACCCATTGACAAAATACGACAGGCTTCTCAGTCGCATGGGTACAAAAAAAATAGCTGAACTCGATGAGGTTCCTGATGACTCCGAAGTCAGGATCGGAGGTATTGTGACAGCGATAAAGAAGATCCAGACGAAGGCAAAGGCCGAGATGATGGCTTACTGCACCATTGAGGATCCCGAGGGTCATGTCGATGTGATCGTCTTTCCGGAATTGTACAGGAACAGCGTCAATCTGCTTCAGAAGGATACCCCCGTCATGATCAAGGGGACAGTTGATAAGACAGAGAAAGGCATTAAGATAGTATCGACTGAGATATCAGGGCTCGATGCCATCGACGACAGGATCGGGCACAAGGTGGAAGTGAATCTGCGCCTGCCCTTGTCAGGGCCTTCCCGTCTTAAGGATCTCAGATCTGTTATTCTTGATTACGGAGAGGGGAAATTCCCTCTCTTCCTGAGGGTGACTCACAAGAATGCAGAAACCCTCATAGCAACGGGAATGAAGGTCTCATTTGAGAATGAAGTGGTCAGAAAGATAGAGGAAATAACAGGCAAAGGAGCCGTTGTTCTCCAATGATACGGTACTACCTTGAATTCGAGCGGCCACTTGAGGAGCTTGAGACGAAGATAGACGAGCTGAAACGTATATCCGACGGCAAGGATATCGATATTTCGAGTGATATTAAGAAGCTTGAAAAGAAAGTGAGAGATCTCCGCTCCGACATATTTTCTTCTCTTACGCCCTGGCAGAAGACCCTCACCGCAAGACATCCCGACAGACCTTATACACTTGGCTACATAAATATGATTGCGAGCGATTTCATTGAGTTGCACGGCGACAGGAGATATGCCGACGATCCTGCCATCGTCGCCGGCATAGCAAGGATCAATGATCTGCCGTTCGTTGTTATCGGGCATCAGAAGGGCCGTGGAACAAAGGAAAGGATATACCGGAATTTTGGTCAGCCCCATCCGGAAGGCTACAGAAAAACTCTCAGGGTGATGAAACTCGCTGAGAAGTTTAAGAGGCCTGTTGTCGCGTTTATCGACACTCCGGGAGCTTATCCCGGTATCGGTGCGGAGGAACGGGGCCAGGCCGAAGCCATAGCGGTGAATCTGATGGAAATGTCAAGGCTGAGGACCCCTATCATATCTATCGTGATAGGCGAGGGCGGAAGCGGCGGCGCACTCGCGCTCAGTGTCTCGGACAGGCTCTATATGCTTGAACATGCATGCTATTCCGTCATCTCTCCCGAGGGTTGCGCAGCCATACTCTGGAAGAAGGACGGAGATCTTGGGACAGCGGATTTCTCAAAGGCTGCGGATGCACTCAAACTCACCGCCCAGGACCTGTTGAATTTCAAGATCATAGACGGAATTATCCCCGAGCCTTTGGGCGGGGCACACAGGGAACCGGAGACGATGGCGAAGACAATCGCGGCACATATCCTGGGCGCGTACGAGGAACTGAAGACCAAGACACCCGGCAAACTTGTGGAGGAACGGTACAAGAGGTTCCGGAGGATGGGGAGTTTTGTTGAGGCTCAGGAGTGATAGCGGCCCTCTCGCCTGAATTGTGACCCGCTGCTTTTCTATTCACTAGCAGAAACTCGTCGCCCGTGACCATGTCATGTATTAGAATATAATTCCGGTTTATGGTAAGATGTTTTGTAACAAAGCGGGCATGTTTTATAACATTCACAAAGATCACCAAGGAGGTTTCGATGGCCGTTGCAATATTGGATACGACAGGTCTTAAATGTCCCCAACCGGTCCTTAAGATAGCAGCCAAATCACCTGATATGCAGCACGGCGACGTCCTTGAAGTTATAGGTGATTGCCCGACCTTTGAGAGAGATATCCGGGAGTGGTGCAAAAGATTGAAGAAGGCCCTGCTCTTTATCAGGGATGAAGGCGCGGGCAGGAAGAGGTGTCAGATCCAGTTCTGAAGTAACGGCACATTTCCTCATTCTTGAGAAAGTATGCAAAAAATGAGACCCGCTGAGAATCTTTTGACATGTCAAAAGATCATTTCGGGGAATGACATGTGCCGTTGGCATGCGTCCCCGGTAAGCCAATTTCTTTTCCTTGTAAATCAATCAGTTAGAAATCTTGCACTAGTTTAACGAAGGTCGGGATAACGCCTGCCATTATTACTTTCCTGGCATTATAATTGCAATTAAGAATGTGGAAACAGGGGAAAGTGAGCTTAAAGCAACCGCTTGGCGACCTTGAGCGGACCGATGAATCAAGGCTGAAAGGGAAGGTCTTTCGTAAGAACTATCGCACAGGTAGTAACCCGCGTGGACTTCAAGCTCACTTTCCGGTTCCTGATACATGCCGCAGAATTTCTCATTCTGCTACAATAAATCCATGCCGATTGATATCCCAAGCATCCCCACAAATCCTGGCATCTATATCTTCAAGAATGCAAAAGAAAAGGTTCTGTATGTAGGCAAGGCAAAGAACCTGAGAAATCGTGTCCGGAGTTATTTCCAGAAGTCTTCAGGACTCGACCCCCGGAAATCCGCGATGGTAGCGGAGATACGGGATCTGAGCTATATTGTGACCGGTAATGAACTTGAGGCCTTTGTCCTTGAGGCGAACCTGATAAAGCAGTACAAGCCAAATTTCAATATAGTCCTGAGAGACGACAAGAACTATCCATACCTTAAGCTTACGATAAATGAGGCATGGCCGCGCATCGAGGTGGTAAGGCGGATAAAGAAGGACGGCGCCCTGTACTTCGGTCCCTATGTTCCGTCCGGACCGATGTGGGAAACCCTTGCCTTCATCAGGAGACATTTTCAGATAAGGGACTGCAAATTTTCTCTCGACAGCCCGATGAGGCCCTGCATCCAGTATCAGATGGGGAGATGCATGGGCCCCTGTGACGGCCACATTACGAGGGAGGAATATCTAAAACTCATCGACGAGGTCAGACAGTTCCTGAAGGGCGAGAGAAGGGATCTTATCTCCGGGCTAAGAGAGCAGATGGCAAGATTTTCCGATGAAATGCACTATGAAGAGGCTGCTAAGATAAGAGACCGGATCCAGGCAATCGAGAGGGTGTGGGAATCACAGAAGGTTGTTTCGCCGGAGATCGGGGACCTGGATGTTGTCGGGTTTCACAGGGGGAATGGGTCTGTTTCGTTCAAGGTCTTTTTCATAAGGAATGGTGTCATGACGGGATCGAAGGATTTGTTCCTGAAGGACATTAGCGGCGTATCTGATAGAGATCTGATAAGCGCGTTTCTGTCCCAATTCTATTCAGGAGACATCGTGCCGCCTGCGGGCGTACTTACAGCGGATCAGCCTGAAGGGAAAAGGTCACTTGAGATGTTGCTCAGCAGGCAGAGAGGAAAGAAGACGACGATCAGTTCTCCCCGGTCGGGCAAGAAGAAAGAGCTTGTTGATATGGCGACTGAGAACGCCCGGTATCTCCACGATTCAGGAAGAAAAACCGGTACCACAGAAATCCTGGCAGAATTGAAGGACCGACTTCGCCTTCAGAAGATTCCGGAGAGCATAGGGGCTTTCGATATATCCTCGATTTCAGGTTCTGAAGCCGTAGGTTCCTTTGTCTTCTGGTGCAAGGGGGAGTTCAGAAAAGACAACTACCGCCGGCTGAGAATCGAAACAATCGAAGGTATTGACGATTATGCAATGATGGCAGAGGCGATCGGAAGGACCATAGATAATTTCGACGGGATTCTGCCCGACCTTGTCGTCATTGACGGCGGGAAAGGCCACCTCGAGACGGCCCGAAAGGTATTTGAGGAGAAACGGAAGGCGTTAAATGGTCAGCCCGATCTGATAGGGCTCGCAAAAGATCCTGACAGGGCTTATCTGCTTGACTCGGAGGCTCCTGTAGACCTCGAGGACGGGAGTCCTTCTTCCCTCCTTCTGAAAGGCATCCGCGACGAAGCTCACAGGTTTGCCGTCGGTTACCACAGGAAGCTGAGGGATAAGAAGATGCTGCAGTCTCCTCTTGAGAGGATTCGCGGTATAGGAAACAAGAGGAGGCTTGAACTTTTGAGGGTTTTTGGTAGTATAAAAGGTATAAAAAAGGCTGCTGTTGATGACATAGCAAGGCTTAAGGGGTTCAACAGGCCTGTTGCCGAGAATCTCTACCGTGAATTAAGGAGGTTGGAATGAGAAGGTTGATTCTGTTGCTGTTGATTCTCTTGATTCCCTCTTATGCGGTCGCCACGTATAAGATATATTTGAAAAACGGGTCTGAGATACCGGGGGTCAAGTCTTTCTCGGAGAGCGGGGAGGACATATATCTCTATTTCAGCGCAGGGCAGATGGTGATCTCCAGGAAGGACGTACTCAAGATTGAAGGGTCTGAGGCGCCTGAATCCAAGGCTGACACCGGGGAACCGGAGACACAGGATACGAGGCCTTCCCCGGACGTCGCACCACATCAGGAACGGCCTTCGGGCGTGGAGTCTCCTTCCCCGTCCGCTGATACTGATAACAAGGCCGCGAGACTGAGTGAACTCAGGAGCGAGAGGGATTCGGTTATCTCCGAACTTAAGGCTGTGCAGGAACAGGAGAACAGGCTGGTGAAAGAGATCAATGAAAAGACCGGAAGACGATACAGCTATAATCTCATCCAGATGAAGCAACTCGAGAAAGAAGTCGAGCCTTTGAAATCGGAATTGTCGAATGTTCAGCAAAGAAAATCGGATCTCCTTCAGAGGAAGGATGCAGTGGAAAATGAGATGAGGCAAGTCCAGTGAATATATATATATCTGGATCTATGGCATATGACCGGATCATGGACTTCCCCGGAAGTTTTTCGGACTACATACTTCCGGACAAGATACATGTCCTGAATGTCTGTTTTAATGTTGACGGACTTGTGGAAAAGTACGGGGGAACAGCGGGAAATATCGCTTATTCGCTTAGTGTGCTCAGAGAGAAGCCTTTTATCATCGCGACTATTGGAAAGGACTACCAAAATTATTTCGAGTGGTTGCGAATGAACAATATCCCTGTGGAAGGCATAAAGGTAATTCCCGAAGAATTCACCGCGGGGGCGTATATTACCACTGACAGGTCGGACAATCAGATAACAGGATTTAATCCGGGGGCAATGAAATATCCCTCCGGCCACAGTCTGAAAAAGGCAGACCCGAAGGATACTATTGTGCTCCTCGCACCTGGAAATGTTGAGGATATGACCGAATACGCGCTTGCTTGCAGAAACAGGAAGATCCCGTATATCTGTGACCCGGGGCAGTCCCTTACAAAGTGGGAAAAGAAGAGCATGGTGGAATGGCTTGATGGAGCGTTGCTGCTGATTACCAACGACTATGAACTTGAGATAATCATGAAGATGACGGGTTTGGACGAGAAAGGGCTACTGGAACTTTCGGGAACCATTATTACTACCCTCGGAGAGAAGGGTTCGGTTATCGTGACCAAGGATTCGAGAATCAATATCCCAGCTGCCCGGGCAGGAAGGGTGGTCGACCCCACGGGAGCAGGTGACGCATACAGGGCGGGCTTGCTGAAGGGGCTTGTTACGGGAAGGGATCTGCCGACAGCGGCAAAGATGGGTGCTGTCGCAGCAGTATACGCGATAGAGCACTACGGGACACAGGAACACCGTTTTACTTACGACGAGTACCTTGAGAGATACAGTGCGAATTTCGGGGAACCACCGGAATAGGGTGAATCATTAGGGATGAAGGATGAAATCCCAAAT
>Ga0187785_10000669_pt1 | contig 12490 bp, 9 predicted proteins | sample 0815_BV2_4_20_MG_FD_132466 | JGI IMG/M metagenome (GOLD analysis project Ga0187785, IMG submission 132466) | Tropical peat soil microbial communities from peatlands in Department of Meta, Colombia - 0815_BV2_4_20_MG | ecosystem: Environmental > Terrestrial > Soil > Wetlands > Peat | place...
AACTTTGTTGATGTGTGGGTTTAGCGATCCGAATGTCTTGGCAGTCGAATTGTACGCGGGAGTCCATCCAACCATATTCCACCCTGGATTGAGTGTTAATGTGCGAGGACCGTCAACCTTCACACCTCTAAAATTGCTGTTAGCGGTGTTGCTGGTGATCGTCTTGTTTCCCGAATCGGTTATGTATAGGCCATAGTTATGGTTATTATTGAAGGTATTTCCGGTGATGATGCTGTTGTTCGATCCTGCTTCCATGCCGATGCCAGTATCATAGACGTTGCCGTTCAGCTTGTTGCCAGTGATTACCGTGCCGGATGTGTTGTGGATCCACATGCTCTGGTAGCCATTGCATGAGAGCTCTGACCCTGTGCCTGTGATCGTGAGCTTTTTAGATATAACCAATGATTCATGATATATACCAGGGCTTACCACGATCGTGTCCCCAGGACTGGCAGCATTGATCGCAGCCTGAATGGTTGAATACGGGCCGGGTACATTGATTGTAGCCGCAGATGCAATATAAGAAGGTATAATGATCAATGCAAATAAAATAATGAACCCAGTAACAACTATTCTTAATTCACTCTTCAATGCTTACCCTCCCCAAATACTGTTTTTAAAGATTTTAGTGTTTCCTGAATACCAGGAGGTAGAATGCGGCTATCACGAGCAGTGCGATGCCCAGAACAGCGACGATATATGTTGCTGAGATATTGCCTAATGGTGTATTGTCGAGACTGGCTCCCGCCCCTCCCACGGTGAGTTGGCCGTTGTTTGTCTCTGCGTTTATCGGGTTGCCGCCGTCCGCGTCCAGTTCTTGCACGTTCAAATTGATCCTGGTCGTCCCGGGGTTGTTGCCTTTGACTGTGATGGTAGCCAGGGGCACTTTGGTGGATCCGCCTTGGATTTGGCTGTTTAAGTCTACAGCGTTGATCCTAACATTGTCACTGGGCAAATCGCCGGTTTGATTTAGCGTCACCCATGAGGGGTAAGAGACTGACTCGATCTCCGCCACACCAGGATTATCCAGGGACACGCTAATATCATACCCTGCCAGGCCATCAGGCGCGCTGTCCATTACAATCTGATATGTCGTCGCATTACCCGGATCCATGTTTCCCTCGCTCGGGATGAGATCAATTTTAGAAGCTGTTGCTGCTCCAGTTAACGCCAATAGTACTATGACTAAAGTCACTACGAAAGTCAGAGTAGAGGAAAAAAGGGGGGAAAATCCCCCCTCATTTTTAACCATTTTTAGGTCACCCCATAACCATCTGGTAGAGCATGACGACATCGTCAAAGTCTACCTTTCCGTTCTTGTTAAAGTCGTAAGGTGCGGTTCCTACGTTCGTGTTGTTCTTGACCCAGTCCATGTGTTTGAAGAACTCGACTACATCGTTAAAGTCAAGTCTACCGTTACCGTTGATGTCTTCGTACAGGCCGTCCTTGTTCGGATCGGTGGGCAGCTTGGTCTGTTCCGGGAACGCTTCTACAACACCCTGGGTCTTGTTGGTAACCCTAATGTAGTCGGTCTTAGTAGCCGAGGCGGAACCTCCATCGTTGGATACCGTCAGCTTGACTGTGTAGTTGCCGGGCGCAGTGTACGTGTAGTTCGGGTTCTGCAGGGTACTGTCTATGACCCCATCATTGTTGAAGTCCCAGGCCCAGGATGTGGGCTGTCCCTTGGTGAAATCCTTGAAGTTCACTGTCAGTGGTGCGGCGCCCATCCTAACATCGGCGGTAAACCCGATGGCGAATAGGTTCTGTTGCACCTTGATTGAACCGCTTAACGGAGTCGGCTTGACACTGCTACCGCTGTCAGAGTCTATTCTGACTTTGTCGAAAGCAACATCCGTACTGCCAATCTCGTTGCCACTAATCGTAAGCGTAGCTAGAGTGACATTTTTACATCCAGGCTTGATCGCCTCTTTCAGGTCAACAGCACTGATCCTTACAGACCCTCCGGATTTCAGAGAATCCATTGCCGAAGTATTATTGATCGTAGCCCATGACGGGAATGATATATCTGTAATCGTAGCTACAGATGAGTTACTCAGCTTGACGTACATATCGTATCCCGAAAGCCCGATTGGTAGTGAATTTACCATAATATTCACTTTGCTGGTGTTTCCCTGTATTATCGAGCTATTGGATGGGTTAACTGATAGCGTGATCGTCCCGGAATTGGGCGTTGCTGTGGCTGCCGCTGTGGCCGTCGCTGTGGCTGTTGATGTGTTCGCTGGAATATCCGTTGGAGTGGCTGTTGATGTGTTCGCTGGAATATCCGTTGATGTGTTCGTTGGAATATCCGTTGATGTGTTCGTTGGAATATCCGTTGGAGTGGCCGTTGGAGTGGCCGTCGCGCCTGATTTGAAATCAATACTATATGGTTGACTGCTGAGGAAATCGACTGGGCCGCTGGTCTTAGATGTGCCATCCGGCAGTTTTATGGTGAGCATACCCGAATAGTTTGTATTTCCATCCAGAAACGTTAAATCTAATTGATAAAACCCATTAGCACCAGTCTTTGCAGTTGTACCATCGGGAGCTGTAATTGTTGCTCCGGTAACAGGCTGTCCATTCGATGTTATATATCCAATGACAACACCTGGTATGGGGGCTGCATTAGCAAGCATCGCCGTACTGGTAGTAAGAATTACCAGTAGTACGAGCGTTATCAAACAGGGCTTGATCCGAGTTTTCACGTAGGCTTTACGAAACATCTATTTATATACCTCCAATTTTTTTTATACGATCGATAGGTGCTGAAATCGCCAAACATGCAATAATCACCGCTCATCATGATCTTTCGATCTATAACGAAGCTTTGCATACGTCTTGCTATCTATAAAAGTTCCAGTCTTCTACACTCCAGTACCTGAACTAATCCAAGAACTTCAATAGCGTCATCAATATGGGCTTTCAGCAAAATCGGGATATACCCACCCCAATTTCATGTTTTCGTTTTTGAAACTGTTCATACTTTACTTGATATTATTGATTATAACCCAACCAATTATCTATCATGTACCTACTCCACTTAAACTTTACCGTTTAATCAATCATTTTGTGAAAAATAAAAATTATCGTAAAAAATAAAATAGTAGAACAAATTTTTATATGTTTACGTCTCGATCAATGCACAGCCCTTCTGGATTCTCGTGGTTACAGTTGTAAAAAACTGATTGTTTTGTTGCACTTTTTACGTAAAAGAATCTGATATTGAGAAAAACAAAATATACTATAATAAATCACAAACAGTAAAAAATTTATCAAAAGTTATATTTGTCATTATAAAAATTAAATTGTTCTTAAATATATTGTATTACAAAGTAATTATCATAATTCTTTCAAAGTGAATATCCCGGTACAGTCACTGTTTATCATCAATTAGATCTACGGTAAATTAGTATCCTCTGGACGTCGTTTACTCGTAAATATTTGTGACATCCTCCTACCATTGAAATAGTGGAATCCTTCTTATGCACTCGCGCGGTTCTCCACCGTGTTCGTCCGCACTTTCAGTCCGCCACTAACGAAATGCCATCCGCTCAGCTCACATCAGCCCCTTCACCGTGTAGCCAACGGAGTTCCTGGTAGTTGCCAGTCGCCTGTAACCCAGCTATCAAACCGTCATACACCCCATCAGTTATCCTTTCGTGTTCTTGACTAGCTCTTCACATAGTATATCTGATAGCAGCCGTGCCGCTATAGAACGATTAAGTCCCTGATCTAACCAATGGAACTTGTCTGTTTCTCGACTATCGTAATAGGACAGGGCCACCTCACCCACGACTAAAATCACGAGGATTCGCTACATCCACGTCAATTTTCCTAAATCTCACGTATAGCAGCTGAATTTGTTTTAGCACTCTACGATATGAGTAATACCGCCCAGCATCAGCCTTGTTTAGGCACTACACTTTTCATTTTACTATAGATAGTAAAAATAGGGGAGAAATGCCGATGAAGTCGGCACTCACCATTTCAGCAGGTAATACGTGCCGATTAGGCCAATAAAGATAAGCGAGATCGTGTTCATTACCTTGATCAGTGCGTTCAGTGCCGGGCCTGCAGTATCCTTGTAAGGATCACCGACAGTGTCGCCTACAACGGCCGCCTTATGGGCGTCGCTTTTCTTGCCGCCGTAGTTACCCATCTCGATGTACTTCTTGGCATTGTCCCACGCGGCGCCGCCCGAGGTCATGTGGATAGCAAGGAGAAGGCCTGTGATGATCACGCCGAGGAGCATGCCGCTCAGCGCGGCAGGGCCGAGGATGAAGCCGACGGCTAGGGGCGCCACTACCGCCAGGATGGCCGGCAGGGCCATCTGCTTGAGGGCGGCCTCGGTAACGATGCTCACGCATTTTCCGTACTCCGGCTTGCCGGTACCTTCCATGATACCCGGGATCTCCTTGAATTGTCTGCGCACCTCGTTGACGATGCTAAAAGCAGCACGACCGACGGCCAGCATGCAGAACGCGCTGAACAGGAAGGGCATTGCACCGCCGAGGAACAGGCCGATCAGGACGATCGGGTGATCGATGGAGAGGTTCAATGTTGACCCACCTGGGATTTCCGCCTTGAACGCCGCGAAGAGCGCCAGCGCAGCGAGCGCAGCTGAACCGATCGCATAGCCTTTGGTGACTGCCTTGGTAGTATTTCCGACAGCGTCCAGCGCATCGGTGATCTTTCGGACCTCAGGGGCCAAGTCAGCCATCTCGGCGATGCCGCCCGCATTATCCGTGATCGGGCCGTAGGAGTCTACAGCGACGATGATACCGGTGACCGATAGCATGGCTACCGCGGCGATGGCGATACCGTACACGCCAGCCACATGGTAAGCCAGGAAAATGCCGATTACGATGACGATGACCGGCAGCGCTGTAGCCTCGAGGCCCATCGCTAGGCCCTGGATGATGTTGGTGCCCGCGCCGGTCTGGGATGCCTTGGCGACTTCCCTGACGGGACGATAGTTGGTCGCGGTGTAGTACTCGGTGATGATGACCATGCAAGCCATGACGCCCAGGCCGATGAGCGATGCGAGGTAGAGCTTCAGGTTGCCAGCCATAAGGATATAGTCGGCGATGTAGAACAGGATAGCCGAAACGGCTGTCGCGGCTATTACGCCTTTGTAGAGCGCCCACATGATCTTGTTCTCATCCTTGCCTAGCCGGACGAAGAAGTTGGCGACGATCGAGGCGATGATGGCCATGGCGCCAAGGATCAGTGGGAAGATGACCAGATTGTTGGCCGCCGCTGTCGAAAGGCCCAGGCTCGAGATAAGCGGTTCTCTGATAGGCTGGAGATTGCCCAGTAGCATCGCGGCGAGGGCGGTGACTATGTACGTCTCGAAGAGATCCGCTCCCATACCAGCACAATCACCCACATTGTCTCCCACGTTATCGGCGATGACGGCTGGGTTCCTTGGGTCGTCCTCGGGAATGCCCGCTTCTACTTTACCGACCAGGTCAGCACCCACATCGGCAGCCTTGGTGAAGATACCGCCGCCGATCCTGGCAAACAGGCTGATCAGGCTGGCGCCAAAGCCCATGCCCACGATGGGCATCAGAACCTTCTCAGCGGGTAAGTTAAGGTTTATAGATAGGATATAGATTATGCTAATACCCAGCAGAGCCAGGCCGACAACTGCAAAGCCCGTGACAGAACCGCCTTTGAACGCTACCGATAGTGCCTTGCTCATACCGGACTTAGCCGCTTCAGCGGTCCTGACGTTCGCCCTTACCGAGATATTCATGCCGATATAGCCGGCAGCAGCCGACAGTACAGCTCCGACTAGGAACCCAACGGCCACCCATGGCTTCGGGTCAATGGCCACGGCCAGGATAGCGGCGATAACAACCGCGAAAATGGCTATCATCGTGTACTGCTTGTTAAGGTATGCCATGGCGCCTTCCTGCACAGCTCCGGAGATCTTCCTCATCTTTTCGGTGCCAGAGCTCTCACTGAGGACCGAATAAGCGAGGTAGCCCGCAAATACGAGTGCCAGTATGCCGGCGATAGGCGCCAGTAGAGTATAATAATCCATGTAGGCTCTTCTCCTGTGATTTTATACGGATCTATAGAGAGCGTCGACCACCATGCAAATCCGGGGGCTGATATAAGCTTATCGGGAAAAGCCCGCAAAGCCGTAGCCACGGCTCGTGTTTGAACGATGGTGATAGCTTGCTTGGTTGGTATTACTAATACTGGTGCTAGTTTATAACATTTACCTTTTATTTGAAAGGAGAATGCAGAAGAGTGTAAGACCCTACCCTTTATTGTGGGAGTGGACAGCCCCTTGCACTTAATACTTTCGGTTTACATAGAAAAGGTTTAAGTTTCAAGAAGATTACTGTGAAACAGGAAGCCATAACCCTTTAGGGCATGGTAGTTCACCTAGATTCTCTGCCCTATCTCCACTATCCTAAATCAAGGCCTTATAATAACTGTATTGCCAGGCTCAATCGAGGATCTGCTGCGGAACTTTTTTGAGAAAATAACCACGTCGTCCGGGGTCCCTGCGGCCGTTTCGATTTTCCTAACTGTAACCTTCTCCGATTTACCTCCCGGCAGGATAACGGTTGCCTGTCTCGAATCTTCTAAATGTAGCGAACTCATCGCGTACTCGGTTACCCAGGCAGTGCTATGGTCTTCCAGCCCCTCAAGTGTGGCAATGCGGGACGAATGCTTGAGCTTTACCTGCTCACATGTCACCACCTTCAGTTCGACCTGGAGAGGCCCGACTTCAGTTTGTTTAAGCTGTGCGGACGGATTTTCCTCCATGGGCGGCTCTATTTCCTCGGCTGCCGCTATCGGCGGCTTTTCTGTTTCCGGCTTCACTGGCGCTTCAGGGGTGACCAGTGCTGCTGGCTTCTCTTCTGGTTCTTCTGCAGGTTTTTCTTCTGCAGGTTTTTCTTCCGGTTTCTTTTCTTCAATCGCCGGGGTCTCGATCGGTGTCACCGGTTTTTCTTCCGGTTTCGCTCCTTTAGCTGTCTGGGTCTCGATCGGCGCGCCATCTTCGAGGAAATAGATCGCCGCCGCCTTTCTTGGGGCTTTGCATATAGCGCTGATCGCCGTCTCTCCGTAGTGGCGTTCCCGATCAGAAACGTACGATGCCCCGATTGTCCTTCCTCTGCTCAGAAATACATACCCTGTCCATCCTCGGCCTCGGGTTTTCAGTATGCAGGTGCTTCCGGAGCTGGCCAAGTTATCGATGAGCATGCGGGCGTTTACCAGTGTCCCCATGTCGGATTCAACGGTGGATGTGATCTTTCTATCCTCGAACATGTCCACGATCGCTGGAGAAAGCTCGTAGATCGCCATCGCTCCGCTAGTGACCATAGCCTTGTTCTCAAGCAGCGCGATCATCTCACTGCCTGTAGTCATACCCATTCCGGTTTCCCGCAATGCGGCGACTGTATTGCCTCCTCTGTAGAAGATCGTGCCCTCGAAATCGTAAAATACCAGTCTTACACAGCCTGTCATTTTGGATGCAGCTATGGTTTTCAGGCGAGCATAATACTCTTTGGATGGCCCTTCGTACACAACTTTTATGGACGGTATGAGCATGTATATCTCCCCTTTAAACTGTGGACAATATCCCTGAGATCAGGAACAGTCCCGCCCCCACTTCAAGCAATCCGATATACAGTTCCGTATTAGAACCAGAAAGAGCCACCTGGAGCACGCTAGCCATGAGCAGCGCAAGGAACCCAAGCCCAAGGTAGAAGAATAGCCGTAAACGGTTACCCACGTACATGTAAAACGTAGCGATCAACAGTGCCATCTGCAACAAAATTACCAGGCAGATCAACAGCTGTGCCAAGTCCATAATGATAACCTAACCTAAAACTAATATCATCTATTCATTTATGATACTTTCGTTGCCGGGCCTACTCCCCCGATAGTAAGTAAGCATCCAGGGTCACCTCTCTTAAGGCGATGGGCGTCCCATAACGTTTTATGAAATAAGCACGCACAGGGGTGCGATGCAGATCAATTTCCGCTGGAGTTCGAAGAACCGTTACAGCATTGCCGCTATAGGCGCGGTGCTGGAGGACTACCGCCTGGTAAGGGGGCCGGAGGACGGTATCATGCTATATAGTTTTGCTTCGCTTCAGGCTAAGGATGTGTACCGGGAGGTGGATACTGCCCTGTCTGATTCCGTGTTCATCGCCGGCGGCCCACACCCCACCGGATGCCCGGCGGAGGTGCTGGGACACTTTGACTATGTTGTCGTCGGTGAGGGCGAAGAGACCCTGCCGGAGTTGCTGACCGCCCTCAGCAGGGACGGCGACGTCTCAACGGTCCGAGGCATCGCCTTCCGTAGAGGGGGAAAATTTTACTATACCGGGCCGAGGGAGGTCGTCGATCTGGATCTGTATCCTCCATTCAAGCCGCCGCTGTACGGTCCGATCGAGATTTCTAGGGGATGCCCGTGGAACTGCGCTTTTTGCCAGACCCCCCGGATCTTCGGCCACAAAATGCGACATAGAAGCGTGGAATCGATCTGCAAGTACGACGGATACTATGAGGACAAGCGTCTTGTCTCCCCGAACGCGTTCGCCTACGGCTCCAACGGCATTTCTCCCGATCCAGCAGCGGTTGAGAAGCTGCTGAAACACCTGTCCGGCAACATCTACTTCGGCACGTTTCCCTCTGAAGTGCGGCCTGAGTTTGTCACACCCGAAATGCTGGAGATCGTAACTGCCTACTGCGCCAATAAAGAGGTCCACTTGGGCGGACAGTCAGGCAGCGATCGGATGCTGAGGATGATCCATCGAGGCCACACCGCTGCTGACGTTGTAGGAGCCGCGTGCATGATCAAGGACGCCGGCCTGACACCGGTGGTTGACTTTATTTTCGGACTGCCCGGAGAGGATAAATATGACCAGGCTTCGACGCTGGAATGTATCCAAACGATCATCGGGGAAGGCGGTAAGATCCGCGCCCACTATTTCCTCCCTCTCCCGGGTACTGAGCTGGCTGACACCCCATCAGCGCCAGTTCAGCCCGAGATCGATCGTCTCCTGGGCAAGCTGGCCCTCAGCGGCCGGCTCACAGGGTCATGGTCGCCTAGAAAAAATCAAGCGGTATCATCTTTCTAAACTTTATTTGTTTCGTGTTGCGAAATACTGGGCGAGAGCAATAGATCAAGCCGTTGAAATAGGTCAAGCCGTTGATTATGAGTATAAATGGGGGATCATGATAGCTGCGCTTGTTCTTGTTGGATAGGGAAACGAATCTAAAAAGAGCTATCAGGTATATATACGCCCGTAAGGGGAGTTATACGGCTGGTAGTTACCAGCCGTACCAGCCGCCGGAAGCTGCATTGTGGCGGTCGTATTGCCGCTGGTCTTGCTACCGAGGAGAATATCATATATCGACTGCTGGTTGACAAAAACGATGTTGGGATCTCCAGAGATGCCGCCCAGCCTGGCCGCCAAGTCGATGGCATCGTACATACCGCCAATCTGGTCGACCAGACCGAGATCCATGGCTTCCTTGCCTGTGTACACCCGGCCGTCCGAGAGCTGCTGTACTTTAGCCCTGTCCATGTGCCGTCCTGCGGCCACCGCGTCGACGAACCGGCCATATGCCTCGTTGACGATCGAGTTCACGTACTCTTTCTCCGAGTCGTTGAGTCCTCGCCAGTCTGAGCCCACATCCTTATACGTACCAGACTTTGCCACATAGTGCTCCACGCCTTCCTGCTCATACTGGCCGCTCTTGTTCTCGAAGGTCCAGATGACACCTATGCTGCCCGTGAACGTATCCGGGTTCGCCACAATTTTCGTGCTCGGTGAAGAGATGTAGTAAGCCGCGGATGTGGCCATATCCCCCATCGATACGACCACAGGTTTGACCTCTCGGGTCTTGTTCACCTGACTGTAAATTTCCTCGGCCGCAACAGGGGTCCCGCCGGGAGAGTTAATTCTAAGCACGATCGCCTTTATGCTATCATCCCTTTCCTCGCTGCGGAGCTCTTCGACGATCGAGTTCGAACTAGCATAGCCACTGCCGTCAGGCACATTATCCGTGACAAGCTCGCCCTCCACGTATATCACGGCCACCTTGTCAGAGTCAGCATGATTGAAACCCGGCAGTAATCCAGATAATACGCCGCTACTGCTTACGATGAAAGCCGATTCGGCCAGCATAAATATGCCCATGATCATAATTAGTACGATCAGGGTCCCGATAAACAGTCCGATATGGCTCGACTTTCTTTCTTCCACTGTCCCACCTTCAGACCGACTGGTTATGCCGATTTGATCAGTCGCCAGTAGTTGATGAGCCCATGTGGATAAATAGTTTTTACTCCCTACCCGGTTGTTGTGATTGCTCAGATTCTCATGTGGCTTTATAGACAATCGTTGTTATAGATTTCAGATACTTCTAGCATAGCACAGCGTTTGTCTTCAGAGTCGATAGAAGTATCTGAAATCTATAACAACGATTGTCTATAAAGCCACATGAATCTGAGCAATTTAAGCTACCTGGGTTGGTGGTAATATCGGATATAAAGGTTTTGGAGGCTGGCGATTGATATTGTCCACTGTATCCGTTAATTCCGGCGAGATAGTAGATAATTTTACCTGCCCTATAGTGGTTATAGTACGAGGTGGTGTCCATGGCTGCCAAGAGAGCGCTCGTCGTCTATGATACAAAGTACGGGGCTACGGAACAGATCGCCAACTGGATCGCTGAAGGGATCAACGATGCGGATATCAGGCACGTGGATGACGTTGAAGGCCTCGACTACGATCTGGTGGTCGTAGGATCGCCGCTGTATAATGAGATGCCGTCGCTCAGGATTATCGAGTTCCTCGAGAGGTACAGGGATGTGCTCATGAACCGTAAGCTGGCGTTGTTCGTCGTCAGCATGCCCTTTGATATGACTCCCGAGAGGGCAAGGCGGTTTGCTGGGCAGAAGGACCTGAAAAAGCTGCTCGATCGGGCCAGCGGTACCTTGATCGCGTCTCGGGCTTTCCTCGGCAAGATCGATCTCAAGGAGATGACAGAGATGGATCGGCTATCTCTGCGTGTCTGGTATTTCCTGAAAGGGTACCGGATGAAAGAGGTGAACTACATGAGCAGAGACGATGCGGTCGAATGGGGAAAACATCTATATGACCTGCTGATCAAACCGCCAGAGGTCGTTCATCCCCGACAGAATGAGAAATAGGCGATCAGTTCATTCAGTTGCCCGGCTCCTTATGCATGATGTTTTGCTCAATGGGAAGCTCTGGTTGCAGCTCGTTTTTGCCTCCGGGCATCCGACAGACATCCACGTTCGCCTGCTTCAGGAACTCCAGCGACGATGTGTCTGGGTACTCATTCAGGTAGACGACACGCTTGATCCTCCCATTGATGAGCATCTTGGTACACAAGATGCAGGGTTGGTGGGTGCAATATAAGGTAGCCCCCTCGATGGAGACGCCATGGATAGCGGCCTGTATGATCGCGTTCTGCTCGGCATGTACCGCCCGACACAGCTCATGTCGGGTACCATGGGCGATATTTTGCTTTTCCCTAATGCAACCGATATCGATACAGTGCTCAAAGCCATGGGGCGCGCCGTTATATCCAGTGGAGAGGATCTGGCCGTTCCTCACGATGACCGAGCCGACGTGGATGCGCAGGCAGGTGGATCGCCTGGAGACTACCCGCGCGATTTCCATGAAGTAATCATCCTGTGATGGTCTACTCATAGTGATCACTTGCTTTTTCGCTCTCTCTTTCTGACGCTGGCTTTTCTGGCCTGCGGCTTCTTCGTTGCTGCCACCTTAGCGGCGGACGTCTTTACCAGCGGAGCTTTTCCAGTCGGCTCAAACTTCACTTTAAGCTTGCTGCCCGACCAGTCGTACTGCGGCGCTTTTCTGCCGGCGATGGAGCCTATGGTTTTTTCTGCCAGCGCGTGGGATACGATGGGCAGCGCGATGGTCGCATCTACGAAGACCTGGACTTTGGGTGCCACCGCGTTGATCTTGCCCCAGCTCACGGCCTCTTCAAAGGTGCAGCCGGACAGTCCTCCCCAGTGGGGGGCGTCGGCGGTGAACTGGATGGCGTAGCTATGGCCTTCGATGGGAAGCTCCAGCATGGACATGATCACCTCAGTCTGCTGGATGAAATTCTTGGGCACCCCGCCTCCTACATAGATGACGCCCGTTCTTTTGGTGTTTTCCACGATCTCGGTGATCTCGTCCACGTCCTTCATCTGGTCGATGTTGACCGGGTGCCCCTGCCGTCTAGCGACCATCAGTGCGATGCCTATTGAGCTATCGCACAGCGCCGGCACGAAGATGGGCACGTTGTATCGGTATGCGCTCGCCACGATGCTGTCCGGGTCGCAGCCTCTCTCGGTGATGTGCTTGCCCAGGAGGTAGAGAAACTCTCTGGAGGAGTACGACTTGCCCGCCTCGAGGTGCTTCTTGGCGAACTCCATGACCATGTGGTCCGCCCCCCGGAACTCCTGCTCGACCGC
>Ga0187785_10000670_pt1 | contig 12488 bp, 12 predicted proteins | sample 0815_BV2_4_20_MG_FD_132466 | JGI IMG/M metagenome (GOLD analysis project Ga0187785, IMG submission 132466) | Tropical peat soil microbial communities from peatlands in Department of Meta, Colombia - 0815_BV2_4_20_MG | ecosystem: Environmental > Terrestrial > Soil > Wetlands > Peat | place...
ATCGGCTTCTTCCACGGCTTAACCAGCGGCGGTATGTTCCTTACGATTATCGGTTTTCTGAACACGGTTCCGTCCAGTATCGCGCGGATGGTCCCATTAGGGCTTTTCCACTGCTTCTTGAGATTGTATTCCTTGACTCGCGCGGCATTGGGCGTAATGGTGGCGCACTTGACCCCGATACCGAACTCCTTGATCGCGTTGGCCGCATCCACCGTTACCTTGTCGTCGGTATCGTCCCTGTGTCTGACGCCCAGATCGAAATATTTGATGTCGACATCAAGAAACGGTCTTATAAGCTTGTCTTTTATCATCTGCCAGATAATGCGCGTCATCTCGTCGCCATCCATCTCGACGATGGGGTTTTTAACTTTGATCTTTTCTGCCACGTCATCCTCCTCTAAAATAGTAAGTGATAATTTAAATTGTAGGTGGACGAGTTGTCAAAGAGTTGTGAACTATATAAGCTATCGGCGATGAACAGGTTTTCTCTAAAAAAGATTATTGCCAAAGAAACCGGACGTCTGTCTGACTACCTGGCTGCCGAAACCGGGCTCTCGAAAGCCCGGATCAAGGACGCCATGAACAAAGGAGCGGTATGGGTCGGCCGGGAGCGGGGAAAACTGAAAAGACTCCGCAGTGCCACTGCTGAGCTTCGCGGCGGCATGAGAATAGAATTCCATTATGATGAGAAGCTTCTCTCCCTCTCCCCGCCGCAGGCCAAATGCATTTCGGACCGCAAGGGGTACAGCGTCTGGTATAAGCCCGCAGGACTTATGGCTCAAGGCACGATGTTCGGCGATCATTGTTCTCTGATGCGGCAAGCCGAGATATTTTTCGAAGGCAGGAGGGAGATATTTCCTGTACACCGGCTCGACCGCGAGGCGGCGGGACTCATGCTCGTGGCGCACGCAAAGAAGACAGCGGCGCTTCTGTCCGATATATTCCGGAATAACCTGATCGAGAAGAAATACCGGGTCGAAGTATTGGGCAAGTTGCCGCAATGGAAGGGTATTATACATCTATCGTTAGATGGCAAGGATGCGCTGACCGAATACGAAGTCAGGTCATATGATCAGGCTGCTGATACATCCGTTGTCGATGTCGCAATCAAAACCGGCCGATTGCACCAGATCCGGCGCCATTTTGACATGATCGGCCATCCTGTCATGGGCGATCCTAAATACGGCAAAGGAAATAAAAATACCGCCGGAATGAAGCTGACGGCCTATTCGCTGAGATTCAGGTGCCCTCTTGCCAATGAAGAGGTCGAATACAGCCTATAGAAACAGTCGGACTTCACTTCAGCGGCAGTGCTTCCTCTATGATCATTACCGGGATATCGTCTTTTATCTGATACATAAGCCTGCACTTCTCGCAGACGAGAAGGTTTTCAGCCTCCCTGTAAGCGAGGTCGCCCTTGCATTTCGGGCAGGCGAGAATATCAAGCAATTCCTTTTTCAGAGCCATTTCAGCCTCCTATCACCTTGTCCAGTCTCTTCAGCACTCTGTCCTTTCCCACTATCTCGAACACCTCAAATATTCCGGGGCTTGCCGTGCCGCCTGTAATTGCAACCCTGGCGGGCTGGGCGAGATTGCCTAGCTTCACTCCCTTCTTATCGACAATCGAGGCGAAGGTCTTTTCGATTTCCGGAGCCGTAAAGTCGGCGACCCCTGAGAGGGCCTCCCTCAGATCGGCAAGAAGCGCGATGCCATCGGGTTTCAGGACCTTGTCTCTTGCCTTCTGATCGATCTCGACCTCTTCGAGGAGATAGTATTTCATCGACTGTGCTAGCTCGACCAGCGTTTTTGCCCGTTCCCTGAGCGTAAGCGCCGCCTTCGATAGCCACTGCATGTCCGGATAATGCCCTTCAATGACAAACCCCGCCTTAACAAGAAATGGCAGAACCAGTTCTGCAAGCCTTTCCGGTGGAGTGTTCATTATATATTGGCTGTTAAGCCAAAGCAGCTTTTCAGGATTGAAGACCGCAGCGGACGAGCCGACATTATCGAATGAGAAATATTTGGTCAGCTCGTCGCGCGTAAAGACCTCCTGATCGCCGTAAGACCAGCCTAGCCGGACAAGATAATTAACGAGTGCGTCCGGCTGGTAACCCATGTCCTTATATGCCATGACAGAAGTTGCGCCATGCCTTTTGCTCAGGCGCGACTTGTCGGAGCCCAGGATCATCGGCAGGTGTCCGAACTGCGGCGGCTCCCATCCGAATGCCTTGTAAATGTGGATCTGCTTCGGGGTGTTGTTTACGTGGTCGTCGCCCCTGATAATATGCGTTATCTTCATGTCGATATCATCCACAACCACAACAAAATTATAGGTCGGGCTTCCGTCTGAGCGAAGGATGATCATGTCTTCGAGCAGGCTGTTCTCAAATTCGATCCTTCCTTTTATCATGTCATCAAGGACGGTTACGCCTTCCTGCGGCATCTTGAACCTGATCGCAGCAGGTTTTCCGGGTATCGGCCCGGTGATATTCCTGCACCTGCCGTCGTATTTGGGGGTGCGCCCTTCAGCAAGGGCCTTCTCTCTCCTGTGCTCAAGCTCCTCCGGAGTGCAGTAGCAGCGGTAAACCTTGCCCTCAGCCAGAAGGCGATCCACATAGCTGCGGTAGATATCGAACCTGGCGGTCTGCCTGAACGGCCCCTCGTCCCAGTCGAGCTCGAGCCACTGCATACCTTCGATGATGGCCTCTATGTACTCGTCGGTCGAACGCGTCGTGTCGGTATCTTCAATCCTCAATATGAAAGAGCCGCCGTTGTGCCGGGCGAAGAGCCAGTTGAAAAGGGCGGTCCTTGCCCCGCCTATATGCAGATGCCCCGTTGGGCTTGGGGCAAACCTTACCCTAACCTGATCGCTCACCTCACAACCTCCCTGAAATACAAAATGAAATTCATGATAACCCAAAACAGGCAATTAGTTAAAGAATAGTCCGCTTGCGCGGCCCTGAAGACCCAGACAGCACGCTTTGATCCGCCCCCTTTCCGGGTGGACATGGATTGGTCCTCCCGACCATTGACATAAGTCATATTCGCCGCATAGCTATCTTGATATACTGGAATCAAAACATAATATATAGGAGGCTCACATGGCTGCCACAGTTCTGGACATCAAGAAACTCATCACCTTCTATCCCGACAAAATATACAGGGAAATGCTCGCCGACACCCCGGAGATGCGTGTCGCCCTAATGTGCCTGGAGGCAGGTCAGGAACTCAAGCCCCATAAAGCGCCTCTCAGGCTCATGATGTATTGTGTAGAGGGGCGTGGCGTCTTCACAGTAGGCGATGAAGAGATAGAAGCCGGGGAAAAGACAGCCATTCTGGTCGATCCTGAAGTGCCTCATGGCTTCAAGGCGTCAAAGGGAGAGAAACTTGTCGTCATGGCGGTGGTAACCCCGGTCGAATAGGCGGCTTCGGAAGAAGTGCCTTGCAGCTTCGAGCCGTTCCGCATGCAAACAAGGATAGTCCGCCCGGCTTTACAGGGCTGGAAGGCTTGTGGTAACGTATTGATACTGCAAATTTGTCCATTTGGACAATTTATCGTTGTCTGCGATTAATGAGAACTGTTTGAAGGAAGGTGGTGAGCAAATGTTCGACACGCTTAAAAAGAAAGAGATCATCGAGTCCTACAAGACCCACGAGAAGGACACCGGGTCTCCGGAAGTGCAGATTGCATTGCTTAGTGAAAGAATCAGCTATCTTACAGACCATTTCAAGACGCATGCCAAAGACCATCACTCGAGGAGAGGTCTGCTCAAGCTCGTTGCTCAAAGGAAAAAACTCCTCAATTACCTGAAAATATCCGACAAAGCCCGCTATGACAGCGTCATAGGGCGCCTCGGCCTGAGAAAGTAGCATTCTCATTACAGCAGAGACAGTACTAAAGCAAGGAGACAAAAAGTTAATTAAATGACAAGTGTAGAACTGGAGATTAAGGGTAAGCGGCTGATCATAGAAACCGGCCAGATGGCCAGACAGTCGGATGGAGCTGTGGTAGTGAAATTCGGAGATACTGTGGTGCTTGCAACGGCGGTGGCCAGCAAGAAACCCAAAGAGGGTCTCGACTTTTTCCCTCTAACTATAGATTATCAGGAGAGGACTTACGCTGCCGGGAAAATCCCCGGAGGCTTCTTCAAGAGAGAGGGCAAGCCCTCTGAAAAAGAGGTGCTGACCTCGCGGCTCATAGACCGCCCGATGAGGCCCCTGTTCCCAAAGGGCTTCTACTGCGAGACGCAGGGCATCGTATCGGTCCTGTCCTACGGAACTGAAAATATCGCTGATATCCTCGGCATAATAGGGATGTCAGCTGCTATTCATATCTCCAACATCCCCTTTGGCGGGCCGGTAGCCGCTGCAAGGGTCGGAAGGCTTGACGGTCAGCTTGTTATCAACCCTGACCTTTCGGAGATGGAAAATCTCGACCTGAACCTGGTTGTAGCAGGCACCGAAGATGCGGTAATAATGGTCGAGGGCGGCGGCGCCGAGGTTTCTGAGGCAACCCTGATCGAGGCCATCGACTTCGCCCATCAGGAAATCAGGCGGATTGTCGGACTGCAAAACGAATTGAGGAGCAAAATCGGCCAGGAAAAGCGTCCGGTCCCTCCCGTCGAGGAAAAACCGCAGCTTGTGGCAGCTGTTAGACAGTATGTCGACGGCAGGATACACGAGGCCATTCATATCCCGGGCAAACATGAAAGGCAGGGCGCTCTTGACGCTATCCTGGAAGAGACCGTAAAGAAGCTTAATACCCCCGAAACAGCAGAGAAATGCGCATGCAGCGCTGACAAGGACCTTACGCGGGACATCGCAAATGCGTTTGAAGACTACGAAAACGAGATCGTAAGGGAGACGATAATCAAGCAGGGGAAAAGGGCCGACGGTCGCAGGCCGGACGAGATCAGAAACATTACCTGCCGGATGGGCCTGCTTCCACGGGTGCACGGTTCAGCCCTTTTCATAAGGGGCGAGACCCAGGCACTCGTTGCCACTACACTTGGCACCTCTGATGACGAACAGAAAATAGACTCCCTCGACGGGGAAATATATAAGACTTTCATGCTTCATTACAACTTCCCTCCGTTCAGTGTAGGAGAGGTGAAGCCGCTCCGCTCGCCCGGCAGACGTGAAATAGGCCATGGAGCACTCGCCGAGCGCGCAATTAAATATATACTGCCCACGAAGGAGATGTTCCCTTATACGATAAGAGTGGTTTCCGACATACTTGAATCGAACGGATCGTCTTCGATGGCAACAGTCTGCGGCGCGACCCTCTCGCTGATGGATGCAGGGGTGCCGATCAAGGCGCCGGTTGCGGGAATCGCAATGGGCCTGATCAAGGAAGGTGACGATGTCGTGGTGCTTACAGACATCCTGGGGCTCGAAGACCACCTGGGCGACATGGACTTCAAGGTCGCCGGCACTACAAACGGCATTACCGCCTTTCAGATGGACCTGAAAATCGGGGGCGTCAGCCGTGAGATACTCGAACGGGCCCTTGAGCAGGCCAAAAAGGGAAGGCTCTTCATACTCGGCAAGATGTCCGATGCCATGCCTTCGGTGAGGGACAACCTCTCTCCGCATGCCCCGCGCATTTACACTATGCAGATCAAGCCCGACAAGATCAGGGACGTTATCGGCAGCGGCGGTAAAGTGATCCGCGGCATTGTGGAGCAGACTGGAGCCAAGATAGACATAGATGACAGCGGCACAATCAACATCGCATCCAGTGATGAGGAGTCTGCCAAGAAAGCGATAGAGATCATAAGCGGAATAGTGGCCGAGGCAGAAGTAGGCAAGGTTTACAAAGGCAAGGTTGTCAGGATTGCCGACTTCGGAGCTTTTGTCGAAATACTGCCGGGCACTGACGGCCTGCTTCACATATCGCAGATATCGGAGAAGCGTATTGCCAAGGTGACCGACGAGATCAATATGGGAGACGAGGTCCTTGTCAAGGTCATAGAGATCGACAACCAGGGCAGGATCAGGCTTAGTCGAAAGGAAGTACTCAAAGAACAGCAGCGCCAGGGCGCGACTAGCTAGCTTAAAGGGCAACGGGCATCGCTTTTGATGCCCGTGACTCAGCTCTATAACCCTCACGATTCGCCTTCCAACAGCTTATGTTTACAAAAAGACATCTGGACAACGGCATACCGGTGATAATGGAGCAGGTCAAAAGCTCCCGCTCTTTCATTCTGGGCATCTGGGTGAAGGTCGGCTCCCGCAACGAACCGCCCGATAAGAACGGGGTATCCCACTTCCTTGAACACATGTTCTTCAAGGGTACGAAGAAACGCTCCGCCCACGACATCGCCATCGATATAGACAGCCTCGGCGGTGACCTGAACGCCTTCACATCCCGCGAAAACACGGCATTCTACATTAAAATACTGGATGAATATATCGATAGAGGCGTTGAGCTATTGACGGACATCTTCCTGCACTCCGCCTTCGATGAAAATGAGCTCGAAAAGGAAAAGGGGGTCATCAAGGAAGAGATCAAACTGGTCGAAGATACCCCTGATGATTATGTTCACGACCTTTTCAGCAGGACTATTTACGGCCAGTCAGGGCTGGGCCAGCCGGTGTTGGGCAACAGGGAAACGGTAAAAGCTTTCAAACGTGAAGACCTGATCAGCCATGTGAGAAAATACTACGGAACCGCTGACACGGTGATCTCCTGCGCCGGCAATTTCGAAGCCGACATGGTGCTCGACAGGCTCAACCACCATCTGGGTAAACTCAGGCGCGGCTCCGAGCCCGAAACGTTCGCGGCGCCCTCCTTCAGCAGGAAGATCGACATTTTCAGCAAAGACCTTTCAGAGGCACATCTGTGCATCGGCATCGAAGGCATACCATACGCAAGCGATGAGCGCTATACCCTTTCGCTCCTGAATACAATACTGGGGGCCAGCGTCAGCTCGAGGCTCTTCCAGGGTATCCGTGAAAAGAAAGGCTATGCGTATAGCATCTATTCTTTCCTGTCTTCCTATTTCGATGCCGGCTACTGGGCCGTCTACGCCGGGACCGGCAAGAAAAGGGCCACCATCGTTGCCGACATGATAATCAGGGAGATGAAGGGCCTCGCAGATACCGTCACGGAGGTCGAGCTCAAAAGGGCAAAGGATCAGCTGAAGGGAAACCTTGTGCTCGCACTGGAATCGACCAGCAGCAAGATGCAAAGCAACGCCCGCCAGGAGATATATTATCAGAGACATTTCTCTCAGCTGGAAATCATGAAAGAGATTGATGCAGTGACGCTAGACAGGGCCAGAGATCTTGCTTTGAGCCTGATCAACGGAGGCCCCATGAGCCTTACTGCGCTGGGCCCGATAAGGGAAGAGGACTTCGCGGGTCTGCTCTGAGGCAAGATATGCTCCGCGAACTGAGAATCAAGGACTTTACCATAATCGACGACCTCACCGTCGTCTTTGAGCCCGGGCTTAACGTGCTGAGCGGAGAGACCGGCGCAGGCAAATCCATTATAGTCGATGCCCTTGGCGTCCTGCTCGGGGACAAGGCTTCACAGGACCTTATCAGAACGGGTGCAGCGGAATCCCGCATCGAAGCGAGTTTCGACTCTGCAGACCTGGCGGCATTGAAAGACCTTGACATAAGCGGCAGCGACGGCATTATACTGCGCAGAATCCTGGGCAGGGGCAAGAGCCGCGCATACGTTAACGACAGTCCGGTCAGCATCCAGGCGATCGCCTCTGTCGGCAGCGAGCTTGTCGACATTCACGGACAGCACGAGCACCAGAGTCTTCTCAAAAAAGAAAGCCACCTCTCTTTTGTCGATGCCTTCGGCGGGCTGAATGAAGATGCTGAAGCGCTTCAAGCCTTCTATAGCGATATCGCCGGCCTCAGAAACCGTGTCCGTGAGATCAAGGAAAAAGCGCGGGAGAGAGAACAGCGGTCCGAGTTTCTGAGGTTCCAGATCGGCGAGATCGAGGAAGCTGCCCTCAAGGAAAATGAAAAACACCGGCTTGACGAGGAGAAGTCTATCCTGACAAACGCCAGCCGGTTAAGGGAATCGGCAGAGACGGCATACGACCTGCTTTATGGGGCCGAGGGGTCAGTAATTGAACGGATATCCAAGGCGGCAGCCCTGCTCAAAGAGATGTCTCGAATCGACAACCGGACCGAAGAGAGCGCGTCAGTCGTCGAATCGGCGGCCTCCCTGATCGAAGACGCCTCTCATTCCATCAGAAATCTCAAAGAGACTTATGATGTAGATCCGGCGAGGCTCACTGAAGTGGACGACCGCATCGAGACGATCCGAAAGCTGGAAAGAAAATACGGCGACGGCGTCGAAGGCATACTGAATTACCTTGCCGGGGCACGAGAGGAACTGCGGGGACTCGATCACTCCGAGGAAGAAAGGGACACGGCGGAGCGCGATCTGGCCGAGAAAGAAGCCCGGTTGACATCAATGGCAGAGCAGCTGTCGGGCAAGCGTGGAGTCGCCGCCAAGCAGATGGCCAGGCTGATCCTTCAGGAGTTAAGAGAACTCGGATTCCAGAAGGCAGAATTCAGGATCGATTTCAGGCGGAAAACCGCAATCGGTCCCTCAGGCATGGATGATGTGGAATTTCTCTTTTCTGCCAACCCCGGCGAGCCGCCGCGACCGCTCGTAAAAGTTGCATCCGGCGGAGAGCTGTCACGAATCATGCTGGGCATGAAGTGCCTTGAGATCGGCAGGCACGACAGCCTCAGAAAACCGAAGACCGCGGAAGGCTCAACGCCGATTGTAAGAACACTGATCTTCGACGAAGTAGACGCGGGCATCGGCGGTGTGACGGCGCAGCATGTCGGCAACAGGCTTCACGCACTGTCGGCGAACTACCAGATTCTATGCATAACCCACCTCCCCCAGATAGCAGCACGGGCCGTCAGCCATATACGGGTGGACAAGCAGCTTTCGGACAAAGAGGCGACGGTTACAATCGAGGTCCTTGCAGACGAGTCAAGGCGCGAGGAGCTGGCCCGAATGCTTGGCGGCAGAGTGACGGACCGCTCGCTGCAGCATGCCGAAGAGATGCTGGAGATTGACAAAGAAAGCGGACGAAAGGCAGAATCTTGAGATGAAGGAAACCACGGCTGAAAAAAAGAAATCATCAGGGACAATCGTGATCGACCGCGAGCTCTGCAAGGGCTGCGGATATTGCATAAGCGCCTGCCCGAAGGGCTGCATCTCACAGGAGGACTCATTCAATTCCAGCGGGTACTATCCGGCTTCTTTCGTCAACACCGGCCAATGCACCGGCTGCGCCATCTGCGCCTGTTCCTGCCCAGACATAGCCATCGAGGTTTGGAGAGAGGAATAGCCCGACCGATGTCCAGATTATTCTTGCACACACTGACAGTTCTGTCGCTAGCAATTCTAGTACATACTACTCCTGCGTTTCCGGCAGTGCAGGAATTTGCTCTCGACAATGGTCTGAAGGTGCTCTTCATCGAGGACCACAAGATCCCTCTCGCAACATTTCAGATATGGTACAAGGTCGGCTCGATCGACGAGCCTGCCGGAAAATCGGGAATGAGCCACCTCCTAGAGCACATGATGTTCAAGGGCACCGACAAATACGGGTCGAAAGAGCTTTCGAACGCAGTGCAGCGACGAGGCGGGACGGACAACGCATTCACGACCAGGGATTATACGATGTATTATGAAACCCTTCCGTCGGATGCCGTCGGCCTGCCGATTGAGTTCGAGGCAGACCGCATGAAGAACCTCACGCTCAAGGACCTGCAATCCGAACGAAGCGTCGTGATGGAAGAGCGGCGCATGCGCACGGAGGATGACCCGCAGAACCTCCTGTTCGAAGAAACGCTCGCCACATCTCTTATGGTGCATGCCTATCGCAAACCCGTAATCGGCTGGATGGATGAGATAGCTTCCATCACGCGCGAAAATCTCGCCGCATATTACAGCGCATACTACTCGCCAGATAATGCCTTCATAATATTGTCCGGTGACGTATATCCCGACAAGCTGCTGCCGCTCATAAAGAAAGAGTTCGGTGCCATCCCCCCTGCGGGCGACAAGTTGAAGCGCATAAGAACGGTCGAGCCTGTGCAGCAGGGCGAAAAAATCGTGAACCTCGAAAGCGAATCGGCAGAGCTGCCTTATATCCTGGCGGTCTATCATGTGCCGAGCTTCCCGGATAAAGACAGCTACGCACTCGATGTCCTCTCGACAATCCTCGGAGGCGGCAGGAGCTCGCGGCTTTATCTGGAGCTTGTCTACAGGCAGCGGCTCGCCATCGACGCGTCGGCTGATTATACCGACCTTAACCGCGACCCTTATGTTTTCATCGTCAACGCTGCCGTTGCGCCGGGTAAGGAATCGAAAGACGTAATGGCTGCTCTTGAGGCTGAGATAGAGCGATTGAAGAATGAGCCGCCTTCAGCGGAAGAGGTTCAGAAGGCAAAAAACCAGGTCGAGGCTGGCTTCGAAATCGCAAGAGACTCAAGCTATTCCGAGGCATTGTATACCGGGATGTTTCAGATACTGGGGGACTGGAAGCTCAAGGACAGGTATCTTGACGGGATCAGAAAGGTGACTGCTGCCGATGTACAGGAAGCTGCCCGCCGTTATCTGATAATAGAGAACAGGACTGTCGGATATCTTAAGCCCAAAAAGCGGGGGGGGCGCGATGAATAGGCAGTTGAAGTTTTATGCTTTTGCGCTTCTTTTCATGTTTGCGCTAGCATTCCTGCCTGCCGCAACGGATGCATTCGAAATGCACAAGGAAAAGCTCGCAAACGGCCTGACGGTTGTCTATGTAGAAAGGCGAGAAGTCCCTATAGTGATGGCGACCCTTCTAGTAAAAGCCTCGCCGCTGCAGGAAAGCTCAGCCAAATCAGGGACAGCGTACATCGCGGCAAAGATGCTCTCAGAAGGGACTGCAACCCGGAAGGCGACCGACATAAGCCGCGAAATTGACTTCCTCGGTGCAGCTTTAGACACATCCGTCAATCATGACTACACGACGCTATCGCTCTCAGTCCTCAAGAAAGATGTGAACAAAGGATTCGACCTTTTCTCAGATGTGGCATTGCATCCCACATTTCCCTCTGATGAATTTGCCAGGAAGAAGGAGCAAATCAAGGGCGCACTCAAACAGCGAGAGGAAGACCCTTCTTATGTCGCCGGCAGGGAATTCAGCAGAGACGTCTTCGGGAACTACCCCTACGGCAGGCCTGTAGAAGGAAGCATACAGAGCATCGACGGCATCGGTAGGGACGACGTCCTGAATTTCTATAGTTCGCTCTACCGCCCGGACAACGCGATTCTTACCGTTGTCGGAGATATCGGAAGGGATGAGCTGAACAGTCTGCTCAGCCGCACATTTTCCAGCTGGAATAATCAGGCCGACACCGTTGAGCAAAAGACGCAGCCTGGCACGCCGCAACCTTTGAAAGGCGCGCGGGTCGATATAATAGACAGGGACGTCGCGCAGGCCAACATCCTTTTCGGCTACGTGGGCATTGCAAGGAACGACCCGGATTATTACGCAGTACAGGTGATGAACTACATATTCGGCGGCGGCGGCTTTTCATCCAGACTGATGAAGGTTATCAGGGATGAAATGGGGCTGACCTATTCCATCAACAGCTTTTTTGCCGCCACGAAATTTCCGGGACGGTTCGAGATAGAGGTGCAGACCAAGAACGAATCGGCAGGTATCGTCGTCGGCGAAATTCTAAAACAGCTGCGCCTGATGAAAGAGGGGCCCGTTTCAGAGCAGGAGCTGCGCGACGCAAAAGATTACCTGATAGGCAGCTTTCCGCGGCGGCTTGAAACAAGCAGAAAGACAGCCGACTTTCTTGCGGCAATGCTTTATTACGGACTTGGAGACGATTACATCGACAGGTACAAAAGCTTTATCTCCAGCGTTTCGCGTGAAGACGTGTTGCGGGTAGCCCGCAAATACCTGGACGACAAAAATTATGTACTGGTCATAGTGGGGAACAAGAAGAAGCTGAAGTTACAATAGCTGGCATAATCTCGATTAGTCGTAGATTTGAAAGTTGTCTTGCCTGAGATATTCGGGCGAGGCTTGCTGTTGAAGTGGTCTCTTTCCTTATCTCATCTTTAGCTTTCTGAAAATCGACATCATTTCCCGTACCGACAGCTGGCCGGGCGCCGAGGCGGTGTTGATATAGCCGAAGGTGATCGGCGATCCCAGCAGCGGCGTAAATATCCGCGACGGCAGGCCTTTTTCTCCCATCGAAATCGTAATCAAACGGTTGTCCCGGTTCCGCATCGCAAAGCCCAGAAATCTCAGCAGGTCTTCGCGGCTAGTTGCCTTCACCGCAATCTTCACGATATCGGCACCACAGCCTTTTCCCCGTTCTACTATCCGGTCAAGTTCGGCGTCTTGTGGAGTCGAATCAAAATCATGGAACGATCCGATCAGCAGCTTCTTGAAGGTATCACAGAGCTTTCTTATGCCGGACATCAATTCGCC
>Ga0187785_10000672_pt1 | contig 12471 bp, 16 predicted proteins | sample 0815_BV2_4_20_MG_FD_132466 | JGI IMG/M metagenome (GOLD analysis project Ga0187785, IMG submission 132466) | Tropical peat soil microbial communities from peatlands in Department of Meta, Colombia - 0815_BV2_4_20_MG | ecosystem: Environmental > Terrestrial > Soil > Wetlands > Peat | place...
CCGGCAGGGCGCGCGCCTTGGCGCGCTGACGCAAGGGGCCAGCGCATTTGCTATCCGCCGCGGCCTCGGCGGGCAGTTCGCCGCCGTACCGTTTCAAATCCCGCCACAAGAGGCCGCGCGGGATCGCGGTGTGGTTCAGCGGCTATTTGCTACGCACAATATCGGTCGTCAAATGACGATCCAGCGCCGGCAGTTGCGCGGACCGAACCGGCAGCGGCCGAATATCCAACGGCCGAACCGGCAGCCTGGCGGGCCGCAGCAGCAGAAGGGCGGGCCGGGCTTGCAGCAGAAGGGAAATCCGAACGCGCCGCAACGCGGTGGTTTGCTGGAGAAGCTACGGAAGCTCAATCCGTTCACGCCGAAGAAAAATGAGCAAATACGTTAGGCCGTTGCCCGAGGAAGAAGCTGTGTCTGCCCGCCGGGAACAGTAGGCAGGCACCTTCAGCCTTAACGTTACCCGGTCAGGTTAACCGGCGGATCAGATCGCCGCGGCGCAAGCGAACTCCTACAAATATCGAGCCTTACGCGGTCGCGCCGTCTCGAAAACATGCCGCGAGATTCGCCACAGTGCGGAAGGCAGCGCTGTGTGTCGCCTTAGGGAGGTTTGTCATGCGTAAAGTTGCGTGCGGGATGATTGTTGGTGCATTCGTTTTCACGGCCATGGCTCCGCTCTCTGCAACCGCTTATAACCAGGCTGACGTCGATGCGTGCACTCCGGATGTGATGCGGCTTTGCCTCAATGCTATTCCGGATGCGACGCGTGTAACCCTCTGCCTTTCCCAAAACAAGCGGCTACTCAGCCCGGCCTGCAGCAGCGTGTTCAATCGTTCACGAGGCGCCAGCGCTGAGCGAGAACATCCGAGAGCTATTCAGAATACCAATTTCTGACCGGGCATTTTCCGTTACGGCGGAAACGTCGCTTCAGCAGTGGCTTTGTCTAAAACTTTTCCGGCGGCATCAAGCGCCTGCACGGTCCAGCGATAGTTGTGGTGCTCTCCGCGCGGCGGGCATGGACCGGTGTAGCCGATCGCGCCCTGGCTCACTAAATTTCCATTATACACGATCGTCGAGCCGCCGTGGTGGAACGTCGGCATATTCAGATCAGTCATCATGAAACTCAAGCTTTTGGTCCCGGCAGGAACACCCGCCAGGGCAAAGGCAGGTGAGACAGACGCGCAGGCCGGAATACCGGCCCATGAAAACCGCAAAGACAGGGAAGAAGGGGTGCTGTCATCCGATGTCGACTTTGAAAAATCGAAATAGATGGCGACAACGCAAAGAATTGCCAGCACGATCACAGTAAACCAGTAAGCGACCCTTCTCCCCATGGGCATACTGTAGTTCACAACTGGCATCGAAATAGATGGTACCTTGGGACATGGCGTGCATCGAATTTTCCGGGTAGACACGACCATATGGACCTGATTTACACCGTCTCGATCTGGCTATTGCCTGTCCTCATCGCCATCACGTTCCACGAAGCGGCCCACGGATACGTTGCACGCTCTCTCGGTGACGAAACCGCGTCACGGCTTGGGCGCGTCAGCCTCAATCCACTTCGGCATATAGACCCTTTTGGAACAGTTATTCTGCCCGGTCTTTTGCTGCTCGCGCGCTCACCTTTCTTGTTTGGCTACGCCAAGCCAGTGCCAGTTAACTTTCGGGCCCTTCGCAATCCCCGTATCGGCATGGTGCTTGTCGCGGCGGCGGGACCTGCAATGAATATTGGGCTGGCAATTGTTGCCGCCTTAAGTTTTCACCTGCTCGTTTATCTGCCGGTTACAATGGCTCGGTGGGCTGCGTTGAATCTAAAGAACGCGCTTATCCTCAATGTCGTCCTTGCGGTCTTCAATATGTTTCCTCTCCCGCCTCTTGATGGAGGACGCATTGCCGTAGGCCTGCTCCCCAGTGCACTGGCCAGTCAGCTCGCCCGTCTTGAGCCCTACGGCATGATAATTCTTATTGGTCTGCTCATTCTCCTTCCGTTGCTTGGTTCGCAATTGGGTTTGGACCTTGATTTTGTGTCACATCTGATATCGACCTCGGCCGATGCCGTGATCGGAGCGATCCTCCGGTTGACCGGCAACATTTAGAACCCAATCCCCGCCTACTTTCGAGCCGATACAGCTCGTCGTCCGGCGCGTTCCTTGCGAGGGGTTGACTTGTGCGAGGCGGGCATTGTGCTTTCCCGCAATCCTGCCGCGAGCTCACCGAGCATGACGAAGAGCCCGAACAGGAAGAACAGCGGCAGACCGCCGCCGATGACTCCGACGGCAATCTTGATTGAAAGCGGATCTGTAATACGGATGGCGTGGCAAAAGATGTCGATCAGTTTTTCCATGGTGTCCCCCGCGGGGTGAATGTTGAACGTGAGCGCTATTCTAGTCCAACGCGCGTCTTGCCAAGAAGCGGCCGTCTGACCCAGAGCAGACATTGGGGCGCCGGATCAGTCGGCTTCGATTCTGCGGCTGCCTCACGCGACATGGCAAATCACCAGCGCGTGTCCGGCAAGTCCACGCCGGATATTTCGCCACGCCGGCCGGCAGCCGATGGCGATCTGTTTTCTAACGGTGACGAGTGGGTTTTGCCGGCGCACCGGTTTCGTTCAGGTGGCTCAACCGATCCGCGATTGCAAGAATGAGCATCGAAACTGCGAACGCCAGCAGAATACCGACAACCCAGGCCAACTTGGTATTGTCGGCATGCCGATCGATGTCCATGAACCACTCCAAAACGTTGACCGCGGCAATAGCCGCGATCGAACCAAGCAGCTTCTGCTTGAGGCCAGAAAAGCCGATATTCATTAATCCGTCCGGCCAGTCAGGATGTTTCGCAGAATCAATTTGGGTGAGGAAATTCTCATAGCTCGAGCAGATGACGATGACGATCAGGTTGGCAATCAGGGTGAGGTCCACGAGCGTGAGGATGCCGACGATCACATCCGCGGGCGGGCTCGCGGGGATCAACATGACGAACTCAAATAGTTTGATGAGAAATTTAAGTGCGAGCGCGGCGAGACCGATAATCAGCCCCACCAGAAACGGAGCTATCAGCCACCGGCTGTTAAAGATAATCGCTTCGACAAAATAAGACATGCGTTGCAACTGGACCCCCTGTCGAGTCGAATGCCCGCTTTGCTCGTCCGGTCGGCAATCGGATCATTTCCGGCCGAGCAGACTACGGAGCAGGGGAGGCGAGCGGTTTTCCCTTTTCGACAACGTAGGTTGCAATAACTTTCGCGCCGCTCGGGCCAGTTTTGGCGTCGTGAACGGCACCAGGCGGGATCTGATAGCTGTCACCTGACTTCACGGTCTTGTCCGGTTGACCTGCGACAATGAGCACCATTTCGCCGTCCAGCATAAAACCTGACTCGGGACCGGGATGTGTGTGCCGCCCGATGTTTACATTAGGCACGATTTCGGCAATTCCGACCACCGTCTCATAGTTCGTGCCGGGCACATCAAATTTTTGCAGTGGCGTCCGCTTTATGGTCGCGGTTTGCTGAGTCATCGCAGGCAAGTTCTGCTGGGCAACGGCGATGTCAGCCATCGTGAACGTGACCAGGGCCGTACAGCAAAAGATCCTAATCAGCATTGTTTCCTCCGTTACCAAGTGACTTCCAACATATCGAAATTACACGGTTGTTGTCACTCCACTATCAGGGGAGCTTGTTCGATCCACCCGTCCCACGACCCTTCAAGCAAGGAATTGAAGCTCGCGGCGTGTTTGGGAAATGCCCGGGTTACCGGCGAGCCACGGCGCTGAGTGCCGCATAACAGCGCGGTGAAAGAGACGGGGCATTCTCCGCGAGACAAGACATCATACGGCCGGCGCCGGGCTCAACGCCGGAACAGAGTGACCGCTGCTCGGCATCGCAGATACGCAAGATCGCGAGTGCCAAGCGGGGGCGCATTGGCGCAATTGGACCAAGCGCAGCCACGGTGGCCGCCGGGGTGGCAGCTGCCGCTGCGCCCGCGGCTGCAGCAGGAGCACTTCCGTCGATCGCCGCCACAGCGTTGTGGCATGAAGCCGACAACAGGGTGGAATTTTTCTGGAGGCATTGCAGTGCCGCGGCACCGCCGGGCTGCACGCCGGAGCAGTGGGCCATGAAATCGGACCGACAAGCGGCGCGGATGGCGCTGAGTTGCCGGGGATTTGGTTTTCGCGGCCCGGTCGCTTGCAAAGCGGGCACAGGAGAAGATGGCGCACGAGTTTGCAGCGGTTTCGGGGTATTTACCGTTTTTGTCGATGGTGAAGTTGGCCGCGAATTTTCTGCTGGAGGCGTCGCGGTGACAGGTGTTGCGGCGGTCGGAACACCACCCATCACCTTTTGGCAGGCTGGGGACAATGCAGCTGCATTGGCCTTCAGACAAAGCAGCAGCTCGGGACTGGTCGGCGCAATCCAGGAGCAGTGCGCCGCGAAATCATTCAGCGTGCAGGTCTGCTGGACGGTTTTGAGCAGCTCTTCTTGCGATTGCGTCGTCGCAGGCTGCGACGCGGGCACGGTCGCGGCGGTAGGGGTGTCGGAAGTCACGGGCTTTTCGGGGATTGCTGCGATGGCCTCAACGGCCGCCTTGCAAGTGGCCGCCAATTTTGCGTCGTTGCGCATCAAGCACTCCAGCGCATCTTTGCCGCCCGGCTCGGTCGTCGAACAATGAGCTATGAAATCGGCGCGGCATGATTCGCGAATGGCCTCACGCTGCGCTTGGGTCGGCTGCTGCGCGCTGGCGGCGTTCAACACGACTGAAAACAACAACCATGCAAATGCGGCAGCCGCATAGAATCCGAACATAGCTACTGTCTCACTCAGACGGTAAGTTGCAAATATAGGATAGACCCTCGTTTGCGACGCTGGCAATGAGTTAGGTAGCGGGGAGAGCGATTTGCAATTTCGGAGACTTGTGACTGGATTGCCACGGCGCCCAGGAGTCGTGTGTGTCTGGGCAATGACGGTATTTATCTGCCTCTAGGCAGGACCAGATTACGTTATTTCTAGAGGCAGAGATTGAAAAGGAGAACCAGATGCGCACCACGTTAGTCGCGGTCGTGATGGCATTGACGCTCGCCGGGTGCGCGAACAGCCGGCAAGATCGGATTGCGGGTGGCGCATTGATTGGCGGCGGCAGCGGCGCGCTCATCGGCGGTCTGGCTGGCGGTACGGCCGGCGCAGCCCTTGCGGGCGGACTGATTGGTGCCGCGGCGGGTGCGATTATCGCCGACGCGACGAGGCCTGGCTGGTGCTATTACTGGCGGAATCATCGTCGCCATTACGTACGCTGCTAGGCGCGCCGACGAAGCGATTGAGTGAACGGCCCGATGGCCGTTGGCATACCGCGCACGCCCGCGATGTGATATTTTATCGATGGCTAAAAAAGGGGGCATGCTTGCACCCGCACCGACCGGCATTAGCACTTGTCGCGCTGATCTTTACCGCGGTGTCTTACACTGACGCCGGGTCAACGCAGATGAAGGCCACGGCGCCGGAAAAGATGATGCCAAGCGGCAAGGCGCAGAAGATGCGCGATTGCGAAAAACGAGCCGACGAACAAAAGATAAAGATGGAAGACCGCGCTCGTTTCGTAAATGAGTGCATTGCAACGGGAGCAAAATAGACGTGGGCCGCAAAGCGTATTAAATCTTTCCGAAATCGCCGTGCCGGCCGAGGCCGTCCTTGAAGCGGTTCGCTCCCGCCACGCCGTCTTGAATAAGCGCTTCACGTCCATTGTACCATTCCTGAATAAGCGCTTCGCGCACACCAAGCCCGTGACTTTTGATGGCGGACCGTCGATCGGCGCGCACGCATACTTGCGGAAAGCGCGCGATCTCCTGCGCGACTGCTTCCGCCTTCTCGCGAGCGCCCCCCTTGGGAGTGACATATTCACACAGGCCAATGCCCAAGCACTCTTCCGCCGGAACCTTTCGTCCGGTGAGAATGATCTCCAGCGCGCGGCCTTGGCCAACAATACGCGGCAACCGCACGGTTCCCCCGTCAATCAGCGGAACTCCCCAACGCCGACAGTAGACGCCGAAATACGAATCTTTCGCCATGACGCGGAAGTCGCACCACAGGCCTAACTCCATTCCGCCGGCCACCGCTGGGCCCTCGATTGCCGCGATGACCGGCTTGTCCAACTGCAGGCGAGATGGGCCGAGCGGACCGCGAGGGATTTCACTGCCGTTAGCGCGCGGCCCGGCAACAGGAATATCAAGCTCGCCGAGCGGATAATCAGCATTGAGCGTGCTGACGTATTTGAGATCCCAGCCTGCGCAAAAGGCGCCGCCGGCACCATAGAACACGGCAACGGAGGCATCCTTGTTGGAATCGAATTCAAGAAATGCGGCGGTCAGCGCATCGGCGCTTTTAGGATCCATGGCGTTACGTGCTTCGGGCCGGTCGTGAATGATCGTCCATACCGGTCCGTCCTTCTCAACGCGGACAGTCATTGCCAGCCTCCCGTATATTTTGATTGCAAAATCGCACTATGTTTGCGGGCCCGCGCGACGCGGATCAAGGACCTTCTTGTCAGAAGAGCGGTGACGCGAAAGCCGTTATCCGCTTTCGGGATAGAGCGGACGCCCCAAATTCAAGCCGTGCGTTGTTGAATTGAACCAACGCGATCGCGGCGCGTAGCCACGATCACCGCCTCATGGCGGTATGGGTAACGGCGGTAGCGGATGAGGCTCCGATCGCGGCAAGGGCGTAGACGATAATTGCGTTGCCGGTTCGAGCGATACGCGTGGCGGAAGTGGAGCCACCCGGGATTGCGGCGGCGGCATCTTCTGTCTGATGTTCTGCTCGCGCGTTTGCAGTTTGGCGATATTTTGCGCTGTCTGCTCCTGCTTGGCGGCAAGCTGCTCAAGCCGTTGCTGTGCGGCGGCAAGTTGCGCTTGCTTGGCGGTCAGCTGCTCTACGCTGCGCCGGACGAAGGCGAGATCTTGCGCTATCGCCTCAAGTTGCTTCTGCAACTCAGGAGAGATTGCGGGCGGGGCAGGCGCTGCTGCGGTCTGCGGGACAGGGGCTGGCTGCGCGGGAATAGCGGCTGATGCTGCGGCCTGAGCAGGGACGGAGTTCGGTTGCTCGGTTGCAACAGTGGCGTCACTAGACGACGTGATTTTCCAGGCACGGTGAGATTGCCAGGCGTACGCGGCTCCGGCCCCGATCAGAGCCACCAGAGCGAGAGCGACGACCGATCGTCTGCCAATAAAAGACCTGTCGTTCGCAAAAAGTTCGTTTTCGAAGCCGGCAGGCCGAGGCGTTACGTGAATTGAGGGCTCCGCGACCCGCATCCCGGCAGAAGCGTTAGAATCTTCGCGGACATTCTCAATACGTTGATCGGATGAGGCACGTTCCTTGGCGGCCAGGTCCCCCGCCAGGGCGTCGAGCTGATTCATCAGCTCAAAGGTCGTTATTGACGGCGCCTGTGCGGCCTTAACGGCAGGCGGCGGTGCCCCATCTTGTGCGGATATTTGAGCTGCGTTGGGCGGACACGTTTCCTCAGCCGTAGCGTCAACGAGCTGGGACAATGTCGTCGTCGAGACGTGCTCCGCATCCGGGTCGCGCGTTTGCCCGGCAGAGCGAGTTCTTACGCCAGCCGGCCCTGGCACAAGGGAGGCGATGGTGTCTTTATGACGTTGATCGCTGAGAAGGCCCTGCAAGGAGTCCATTGGCGCTCCAACTTCAAACACGTTGAGAGAGCAACCGGGGTTTTCTGCCGCGGCCGGCAAAACAGGCCATTGCGGTGTGACGGGAGGAAGGCGGGAGGACAGCGAGCAGATGGCATTGTTTTGGCCAAATTGGCCACGGCTTTGACCGGTAGTGAACAGGGTCTCGATATCCCCGTCCTGAAATGACACCCGGCCCCTTTCCTCATGCTAGTTTAGGCCGTTACCTTCAAGACCTTGAGCGTTGGGTGCGAGAGTGAAGGTGGGGCGAGTACATCACAACGGGTCGGGACGCGTCGGTACGACCGCTCATGGAGTACCCTCAGGAGCGATGAAAATGGAACTCAGCGGCCTGCGGACAATGTGTATAGCGCTGCTTGCGGCCACGATCGGCGTGACCGCTGTACATCCTGTTTCAGCCGAAGAGCCAACGAAAGATTTGCTTGCCGCCCAAATTCGCGACCAGGGCTTTCCTTGCAGCAAACCGGTTAGTGCGCAGCGGGATTTGGCGCTCTCGAAGCCCGACGAAGCGGTTTGGGTTCTCAAATGCGAAAACGGCGCTTATCGGATAAGGCTGGTGCCCGACATGGCCGCGCGAGTGAAGCGTCTTGATTGAGGGGCCAGTCACGCGAACTTTAGTCTTCGTTGCCGCGGCGTTGGCGATGTCGCCGGCCATTGGGCTCGCGCAGCAGGCCAGCCCAAGGCTCGATTCGCCGGGCGAGATCGCAGTGTGGAGTACGGTGATGACTCAGAAACAGCACTACTGTCGAGGTCAGGCGCGTGCGACGAAGCTGACTTACTGGAAGCGACGCCGGTTCTTTCGCGATTGCATGAAAAAACAGTAGAGCGCGTCGATGACCGCTGACCTTCTTCGGCCCAACCGATCGCCGGTCGGCCATTGGAGAAGGCCAAAAATGGAGATGCTCGGCAAGATCGTCGTCGTCACCGGGGGAGGCAGCGGGATCGGACGGGCGCTCTGCGAGGCGTTCCACAAGGCCGGCGCGAAAAAAGTAATCGTTTCGGATATAGATCCACAGGCCGCCCGGTCGGTGGCGGCGGGCATCGGTGGTGTCGCTCTGCTTTGCGATGTGGCGCAGGAAACGGATGTCAAATCGTTGGTCGAGAAAACTGAGTCCCAGTCCGGACCAATTGACCTTTTCTGCTCAAACGCAGGCGTGGCACTCGGCTTCCATTCCCGCAGAGAGAACGCGGCAGCTGATCCCGACGAACTTTGGCAGCGAGCTTGGTCCATCAATGTCATGGGGCACGTCTACGCCGCGCGTCATCTCATCCCGCGAATGAAGGCGCGTGGCGGCGGTTATCTGCTGAATACCGTATCGGCAGCGGGTCTGCTTACCCAGATTGGAAGCGCGATTTATTCGACGACAAAGCACGCCGCGATCGGTTTTGCGGAGAATATTGCGATCACTCATAAAGATGATGGGATCAGGGTATCGGTTCTTTGTCCGCAGGCCGTGGACACGCCACTGCTACACAGCCTTCCATCGGGACCGCAATCCGGTGACGGCGTTTTGTCTGCTGAACAAGTTGCGCAGGCTGCGATCCAGGGTCTCAAGCGTGAGACATTCCTGATTCTGCCGCATGCCGAAGTGCAAGGCTATCTTCGGAAGAAGATGGACGATCGGGACCGTTGGATCGACGGCATGGTGCGACTTCAGCGCCGCACCGACGGCTCCGAACCGTAGCTGATGTGAGCGGAAGCTATCGGGGTGCCAAACTTGCAACCGCGGACGAATGTCCGCTTCGCGGGTAAAGCGGGCGTCGTGCAATTTCCCGACAGAGTGCTGCGCTTTGGCAGCCTGGCTACATGTGAACCGTCATTTCGTTAAACATTTGAATGGCGGCCTGCGTGTACTGCCCGCTGCAATACGTATCGTCCAACCAAAGTGCTACGCCGGATAATACGGCAAACCAAAAAAACCCGCGCATCCGATGGACCTCCAAATTTGGGCCGAAGTGATGCCAGCTATAGCGAAAAACTCTTCGCTGCCGCCTAATCGGCCGGATGTAGTCCGGGACAACTTGGTAAGGACATTTTAACGCGTCCAGCCGCGCGCAACGGCGGTATCCCCCGAACCGCCGGTTGGTGAGATTTTCCTGCGGAAATGCGGAAATGCGCCTGACATCGGGAGAATCTGCGGGGCGGCCCGGCCGCGATGAACGAGGCGCTGGAATTTAAGGTTGATGTTTTATCTTAATGTGTGAGTTTGATTGCGATCCGCATTTCGCCGACAGCATTCTCGCCGCGGTAACCGGATCGCAGCACTCATGATCAAAGAAATTTCACAGCGGATCTTTGGCGCCGCAATTGTCTTCCTTTGGCTGGTAGTCGTTTCGGCCTCTGTGGCAATAATTTTAGCTTCCACGCTCAGCAGCGGAATAAGCTGGCTTTAAGAATTTTGCGTCCGGAAGCCGCCCGCCCCGATGCTATCGAAAGGTGATCGGCGCTTCGACAACGGGGCCGGACGTACTCACTTCAACTTTACCCCCCTTTTCTGCGGCAATTCTGAATATTTTATATTCGTCATTCGGCCGAATAACAAAATGTAGAACGGCCGATTTAGAATTCTTGGCCCGCGAAAAAGTGGTTATCTTGAATGCGCCGCCATCATCTTCAATCCAGCATTCCGCGGCGGATTTATCGTCATTCCAGTCGCATGCAGCATTTTCGCTAATCTCTTTTTTTGTTTTAGTGGACTTTATAATTGTTTCGATCATGAAATCCGGCTCTAACGGTTTTTTATTGGGTTTGAAATTCGCATCAAATAAAATTTTTTCAATTTCGCCAGCTCCTCTCGGATCGGTAAAAACGAGGCCTACCTGATTTTGTTGATAGGATTTCGGTGAAAATTGCAGCTGCAAAAGCTGATCTTGCGTCCACGAAATGGACGCCCCGATTTTATCTTTTGCCAAAGCTCCGTCTGCAAAAAGAACAAGTGCGACAATCAATGATATTTTTATTGTTCGCGCTTGCGCAGGTCCAGGCAAGGTTCGTGTCATTGGCGCCCTTCGGAATTCTTGCCCGCAGAATACGCATTGTATCTGACAAAATAAAGCCAGCTCGTTTTCTAAATATCATAGAGGGCGTCTAAATCCGTGGCTTTGGGGGGTGATGTGCACTCGTGGAACAGCGGACAGGTTGATGCACCTACCTTTTTTCACAGTGTTGGCTGGAGCCGATACCATCCCTTGTCCTGAGCCTCGGAGGGCTGGCTGCCGGCATGCAGGGCCGGCGATGTGGTTTGGGCCGGTCGGGCACGTGGCGAAAACCCGACCGTATTCCAAACCTACTTTTTCATACTGTCCTTGGACATCCCGTCATCTTTCTTCATCGAGTCCTTGGACATGCTGTCCTTGGACATTGTGTCCTTCTTCATCGAGTCCTTGGACATGCTGTCTTTGGACATTGTGTCTTTGCTCATAGAGTCGGTCTTGCCCATGTTGTCTTTGGTCTGGGCAAAAGCCGCAGGCGCGCCGACGAGCGAAAGCGACATGATGCCGGCCAATAGCGAGGTAATGATATGTGAACGGGTCATTGCTGGTTCCTTCTGAGGACGTTTGACGGTGGTGAGTTCACTCCCACCGGTCCTAATTCGAACCGGCAACCGCGCGGGTTACGTCATTGCGTAGATAATTTGTGGCAAGCAGACGGCCGCTGAAACCCCAATTCGCTCCAATGACTATGGCCACCGCAAACACGTGTACGACGAGGTCGGTCGCTGCCGCGTCAAATGGATGAAAGAAGTTGAGCAGCGTCGCAGCCGCCGCGGCTGAAGCGAGTCCGGCGACCAACGCCGTTAGCCTCGGCTGCAAGGGGTAGGCGCGCCGAAGCATAAAGATAAGTATTGCCGACAACGGTACTGCGAAACCGACGATAAAAAACAGGCAATCGCGCGCCTCGTTCAGGCCGGCCACATGAGCCCCGGATATGAACCATGTGCGAAGGCAGCCGGCGCCGCTCGCGGCAATCCACAATGCGGCCGCCGGCAGCGGTAACAGCGCCCATGTCCGGCGTGCATCCGGCAGGCTGAGCTGGAAGGCGGCAAAGGCGGCCAGGATAGCGGTTAACGTCGATCCAGCCATCGAGAGCCACATGTCCGGCGCTGCAGCGAGCCGATGTCCGAGCGCCGAGAGATCGGCAATCACGGAGAGCACGACGGCGGTTGCGCCCACAATCGCAAGCCAAGCAAACGCACGCACGCCCGGTGGTCGGAGTCGGCGCACCGGCACTAAATCGGTGGCCAGATCACATACCAGTCGCTCATTCGTTGAGCCGATGTTCGAGGACGTGTTCACGGCCTTAACCCCCTCGGCTCCATTTTATTGCGAAGTGCTTTCAGCGCACGATGCAGATTGACCTTGAGAGAGCCAGTGGTCCGGCGCGTCAATGCAGCGGCGTCAGCAAGTGAGCGTTCCTCCAGCACAAGATGCTGAACCGCCTCTCGTTGGCGCGTGGGCAAGCTTGCGATTGCGCGGGTGACTGTGCTGACCGCGTCGGCCTGAACGAGTCCCAGCGCCGGATCGGCACCTTGATCGGTATGGCCTTCAAACGCGAGTGGTGCATGCACCTCGCGGAGTTCCTGCCGACGAATACGGCGCAGAAGGTCGATCGCTCGCCGTTCGGCAATAACGCTCAGCCACGCTGTGAACGAACGGGTGGGGTCGTAGGTTTGCCGCGCGCAATGAACGGTCAGCAGCACGTCCTGCACTGCGTCGTCAATGCGGTCCGCCGATACACCGCAGCGACGCGCAATGCTCCTGATAATTGGTACGCAGTCCCGCAGCAGC
>Ga0187785_10000673_pt1 | contig 12468 bp, 9 predicted proteins | sample 0815_BV2_4_20_MG_FD_132466 | JGI IMG/M metagenome (GOLD analysis project Ga0187785, IMG submission 132466) | Tropical peat soil microbial communities from peatlands in Department of Meta, Colombia - 0815_BV2_4_20_MG | ecosystem: Environmental > Terrestrial > Soil > Wetlands > Peat | place...
AGCCGAGCCTCCTCGACGAAGCCCATGCGCTGATAGAAGCCGCGCGTCGGCGCGTAACGGTCAGAGGAGGACGTGTCGACATAGACATGCTTGGCGCCCGCCTTGCGCATGGCCGCCTCGGCGCGGGCATAGACTTGAGCGCCGAGCCCTTTCCGCTGCTCCTCGGGAGAGACGGCGATCCAATAAAGATCGAAGGAGCCCTGCGTCCCGTCGATCGGCCCGTAACAAGCATACGCGACGAGGGACGCGCCGCGCTCGGCGAGAACGAAGTGATAGCCGGAGCGAAGGCCCTTGGTGAGACGCTCGGTAACGAGCTCTCCGGCGATGTCCACCTCAGAGGTGCTGAACATGCCGGTGCCGGCCACCAGCGAGCGCACGCGGCCGACGTCCTCGGCCATGACTGCGCTCCGCCACTCGAGCCCATTGCGATGACCGGCTTTTGCACCGCCATTGCCCCGCGCAAGCGCCGGCGCCATTTGCCGCGCGGCGGAGTGACCGGTCGCAAGCCCAGCAAAGAAGTGGCGCGCGTTCGAGCCGAGCGTGCGCACGCGATAGCCGCCCTCCTGCACCACGAGGGTGGGATAGCCCTGCTCCCCGATCATATGTCCGAGCTGCTCGAAATCGCGCGCTCGGTTGGACCACGTGCCGGTCGGATCGCCGCGCGCCGTATCGAGACCGAGCGAGACGACGAGAAAGGCCGGACGGAAGCGCCTGATGCGGCGCAGGCCCTCGGCGACCGCGCTTCTGTGCTGCTCGGGAGTGAGGTGCTCGGGCAGCGGAATATTGAGATTGTAACCGGCGCCGGCGCCGATCCCCGTCTCGTCGCGGAACCCGGTGAAATAGGGATAGGCGAAGCTCGGATGGCCGTGGATCGACACCGTCAGCACGTCCGACCTCGCATAGAAGATCTCCTGCTGGCCGTTGCCGTGGTGATAGTCGATGTCGAGGATCGCGACCTTGCCGTAGCGTGCCAGCATGTTCGCGGCGATGGCGGCGTTGTTGAAATAGCAGAAGCCGCCAAAGGTGTGGCTTTCGGCATGGTGACCCGGAGGCCGCACCAGAGCGTAAGCAAGCTCAGCCCCCTCGAGCACCCGCTCCGCCGCGGTCAGAGCGCAATCGACCGCGCTTCGCGCGGCGAGATAAGCGTTTTCATTGAGCGGCGTGAACGTGTCGATGCAGTAATAGCCGGCAAGCACCGTCTCGTCCTTCGGCGCCCGCGCCGGGTTCCGCGTCGGGAAGACGTAAGGATAGATCGACTTCCTCGGACCGGCCATCAAGCAAGCCTTGCGGATATAGTCGACCAGCCGCCCGTCGTGGACGGCACGGATATGCCGATCCGAATAACGTTTCGCCGCCACCTTCTCGAACAGGCCTGAAGGGTCGAGCTCGGCCATGATCGAGCGGATGCGGACCGGCGCCTCGACATAGCCCCGCTCCTGAACATGGTGGATGACGTGGTCGTCGTTCAGCACCAGCGCGATGCGCGGCTCCGATGAAGCCCGCACCTCCTCCTTCGGCGCGCGGCGCTTGAGGTAGCGCGGCTCGCGCAAGCGGATCGGGTCGTCATGAATCGAGTCCACGACCATCTGCACATAGGCGGCCGGCGATCCGTATTTCCGCTCGAGGATAGCGCGTACGACCTTCTTCACCTTGTCCCGGCTCGGTAGGTCGTTGGAGCCGAGCGGATCGAGCATGAGGTAAGGCGGGTCCGTGGTCTCCGGCGTGACGGGAGTCTCGTAGGCCGTGTTGATGATCGGCCGGGCGCCGTAGCGCTCGTAGAATTTGAGACGATTGGCGTTGTTGGCCCTGATCTCGGGGTTCGGGCTGAGCGCGGGATCGTCCGGCAGGCTCTCGAAATAAAGCTGGGTGCCGAGCGCGCGTGCCTCTTCGCGGACGCGCTCGTAGAGTGTGGCGCCGATGCCCTCCCCGGTCCGTCCCCGTGCCGTCGAGATGATCTCGAGATAGGAGAAGCCGATATCCGGCGCGTGCAGGAGAAGCGCCAAGCCCAGCGTCTGGTCGCGCGCGTTCTCGGCCACGAACAGGCGCGACACGAATTTGTGCTTCAGCGGATTGGCCAGTTGCTCCGGCAATTTGGCGATGTCGTATTCAGGCATCGCCGCGAACTGCTCGCGCATGATCTTCTGCGCGGCCTCGATGGCCGAGCGGTTCACCGCCGTCGTCGCGTCTGCCACTTTCCGGATGCGGAGCATGACGAGATGCGAAGCACGTCAAGCGGTGGCTTGCAAGGCTCCAAGCGAGGCTTCGACGATTGCCCCGATCATGGCTTCATAGGAATATCCGGCCTCCTTGGCCGCGGCGGCGTAACCGGCGTCGGGGCTGAGACAGGGATTCATGTTCACTTCGAGGATCGCGGGCTCGCCTTGCCCGTCGAGACGGAAATCGACCCGGGCATAGCCCGAAAGCGCGAAGAGCTGCCAGCAAGCAAGCGCGAGGCCCTTGAGCTTGCCGGCCAGCTCCGGGTTCTCGACCTCGAGACCGAAGCGGCGCGGCGTGCCGATATAGGCCGCGCTGTCCGGCGTCCATTTGGCGTGGTAGCCGACAATTCTCGGCGTTTGCGCGGCGAAGCCCTGGAAGAGGATTTCGGCGATGGGCAGAACCGCCGGTCCGGACGGCCCGTCCAACACGGAGAGATTGAACTCGCGGCCGGCGAGAAAGGCCTCCGCGAAATGCTCGGTCTTCCAGCGCAAGTTCCGCTCGGCGATGGAGCGGGCGGCATCAGTGCCGCGCATGACCGAACCCTCATCGAGACCGAGCGAGCCATGCTCCCACACCGGCTTGACGATCACCGGCGCGTCCGCGTCGACGCCCTTCCCGTCCTCCGACCACGAGGGCGTGGGCAGGCCGGCATGGGCAAGCTTCAGCTTCGTAGCGATCTTCGAGAGCGTGTTCAGCCAGGCGCTCGTGCTGCATCCCGTGTAGTTGAGACCAAGCGCTTCGAGCCGCGCCGGAACCATGGGCGCGAGTCTGCCATCGCCATTGACCGCATCGACGAGATTGAACACGACGAGCGGCCGCCGCGACGGCAAGGCATCGAGCTCCGCGAGATCGGACGTAAGGCCGATGACCTCGGTGGTGAAGCCGAGGGTTTCGAGCGCGCCAGAGACTGCCTGCGCGGCAATAATCGTGTCGACCTCGTCGGGGCGGCTCTCCGTCGCCGCATGCACGACCGGGATGAAGCCGCCGGCGCCCGCCATCAGGCGCGCTTCCGCTCTCTCTTCCCGCCGCTGCGACTGAGGCCGTAGCGGGCGAGCCCGGCATCGAGGATCATGCCGATCAGAGCCGTGAACTCGATCCCGTTCTGGCCGGCGAGGATCGGCAGGTCAGAGTGCCACGGATTCAAGCCGGCAAGCGGGTTCGCCTCGAGGAAATAGGGCTCGCCGCGCGCATCAGAGCGGAAGTCGATGCGCGCGGTGTCGCGGCATTCCAGCGCGCGATAGGCATCGAGCGCCCGCGAGCCCGCAAGCAATGCCTCGGGATCGGAAGCCGGAGCATAGATGACGAGCTCCTCGCACAGCTCCTTGTTGTGCAGCGAGTAGACGTTGGCCTCGGCGTTCTCGCGCAGTACGATTTCGCACACGCCGAGCACGCGCGCGTGGCCGCCGTTGCCGACAATGCCGACCGTGAACTCGCGGCCTGGCAAATAATGTTCGACCAGAGCCGGCTGGTGATAGCGTTCGATGACGCGCGTCGCCGCCGCCTCGAGCTCTTCAGGCGTATGGACCAGCGATGCCGCCTCGCAGCCTTTGCCGGTGCCTTCGGCGAGCGGCTTGACGAAAGCCGGGAAGTCGGTCCAGCCGGCAAGCTCGTTCGCGCTCCTCTCCGCTACCGCGAACGATGGCGTCTTCACGCCGGCGTCGCGCACCAGCCGCTTGGCCACCGACTTGTCGAGCGCGGCGGCGGCCGTGAGCGGGTCGGCGAACAGGTAAGGCTGGTCGAACAGCTCGCACAATGCAGGAACTTGTGCCTCACGCGAGCGGCCCTTCAACCCCTCGGCGATCGAGAACACGAGATCGAAGCGCTCGCCCGCGACGAAGCGCGCTGCGAGCGCCTGTCCGCGACCGACGCGAACAGGCTCGCAGCCAAGCGCTTCGAGAGCTTCAGCAAGCGCATCGATCGTGCCGATCGAGTCGAACTCGGCAATCTCCTCCTCGGAGTAGCCGAGTGCGCGATAGTCGTCTCGCAGATCGTAGACGAGAGCGATGCGCATCAGCGAGGCCCCGCGTCGAGGGTGCGATTAGCGCCGACCGTCCCATCAGGATCGGTATAGCGATAGGTGTTGCCCTCGAAGTTACGCAGAATGAGGTCGTTGCCCTCGCGACCGACGACGTAGTCCGGGAGCAGCGGGATCTTACCGCCGCCGCCGGGCGCGTCGATCACATAGGTCGGCACGGCATAGCCGGTGGTGTGGCCGCGCAAGCCCTGCATGATCTCAAGCCCCTTGTCCACGCTGGTGCGGAAGTGCGACGAGCCCGAGATGGGGTCGCACTGATAGAGGTAGTACGGGCGCACGCGCCGCATCAGAAGACCGTGGAACAGCGGCTTCAGCGTCTCCACCGAATCGTTGATGTCCTTGAGCAGCACCGTCTGGCTGCCGAGCGGAACGCCCGCGTCCGCCAACCGCGCGGTGGCCTCGGTGACCTCGGGCGTGAGCTCGGAAGGGTGGGTGAAATGGATGCTCATCCACAGCGGATGATGCTTCCTAAGCACCTTGATCAGCGAGCGCGTCACGCGCATGGGGAGCACGACCGGCACTTTGGTGCCGAGCCGCACGAATTCCACGTGCTTGATGCCACGCAAGCGCCCGAGCAGATAGTCGAGGCGGTCGTCGGAGAGCGTCAGCGGATCGCCGCCGGAGATGAGCACGTCGCGGATCTCGGGATGGTCCGAGATATAAGCGAGCGCATCCTCCCATTGCGGCCGGCTGAAGGTGTAGTCGCCGCCCGCCTCGCCCACCATGCGCGAGCGGGTGCAGTAGCGGCAATAGGTCGAGCAGAAGCCGGTCGCGAGGAAGAGCACGCGGTCGGGATAGCGGTGCACGAGGCCGGGAACGACGCTGTGGCCGTCCTCGCCGAGCGGGTCGTCGGCTTCGCCCGGCGTCTTGAGATATTCGGTGCCGACCGGGATGTGCGTGCGGCGAAGCGCCTCGAACGCGTCGGAGCGCGCCATCAGGCTCGCGTAGTAGGGCGTGATGCCGAGCGGGAGGGAGCCCTGATGCCTGATCACCGCATCGCGCTCATCGTCAGACAGCTCGAAGATACGCTCGAGCTCCGCGAGCGTTCGGATGCGCGAGCGCGCCTGCCAGCGCCAGTCGTTCCATTGGGCAAGCTCGACCTCGGGAAAATAGCGCTTGCGGAACGCGCGCGTCACCGGCCCGACGGGAAAACGCTCGGCGCGCGAGGCGAGCGCGACGATATGCGGTCCCGGCACGGGCGAGCCCGCTTGGGTCAGAGCGTTGATGGGGAGATGTGCTTTGGAGAGACGTTGAGTGGTCGCTTGCGGGCGACTGGGAGGCTCTTCGGCCTCGAGCTTAAGCAGGTTCATTGGGTTTGCGTCCCCTCCGTGCCTTGGCGAGCTGACTAGCGCCGACCGCTGTTCTGCGCCCGCCTTTAAAGCGCGAGTCATTTCAGCGACCTGTTTATTAATTTCAAGTGCTAATGGGGTCGCGGCCCCAACTTTTTTGACGAGGCGATCGCCAAGGCGGCCACGCCGCGAGGGTTAGCGCTCGCACTGCAACACTGCCACAAAGAAGCCGTCAGTCCCGTGGCTCAAGGGCGTCATCAGCAGAGTGTCTTCCGAGCCGTCGGCGGAGGGACGAGGCGGCGTCTCCGGCAAGCCCTCCTCCCAAAGCTGCCGCGACGGGATCAGCTTGAACTCCCGATGGCGGGTGAGGAAGGCCGCAACCTGGTCGCGATTCTCGGAGGGCAGCACCGAGCAGGTGATGTAAGCAAGCCGGCCCCCGGGCTTCACGAGCGGCGCCCCCTCATCGAGGACCTCGGCCTGCTGCTTGATCCTCGCCTCGAGCATCTGCGGGTTGAGTCGCCATTTGGCATCAGGGCGCCGCCGCCACACGCCCGACCCGGTGCAGGGGGCATCGATGACGACGAGGTCCATCTTGCCTCCGAATTCGGCCAGGGCGCCGGCATCGCCAGCGGCGAGCACCTGCGCGTTCCTCACGCCTGCCCGCTTCAGCCGCTCGAAGATCGGGCGAAGCCGCATACGGTCGCTGTCATAGGCATAGAGCTGGCCGGTGTTCTGCATCAGTGCGGCGAGCGCCAGGGTCTTGCCGCCGGCGCCGGCGCAAAGGTCGATGACCTGCCCCCTGGGTTTGGCGCCGGTAAGGAGAGCGGCGAGCTGCGAGCCTTCGTCCTGCACCTCGTACCAGCCCTTGCCGTGGCCGGCCTCGGCCTCGACGTGCGGGCTCCGGCCAGGACCTGGGGCCTGCTGAATGCGAACACCCGTCGGCGAAAGAGGTGTCGGTATCGGCGAAAAGCGCTGGAGGGCCTTGAGCACCTTCTCGCGCGTCGCCTTGAGCGTGTTGACCCTGAGATCGACGGGAGCCCGATCGGCAAGCGCCCCGCCCTCCTCGCCGGCGCGCATCCCGAAGGCCCTCTCGAACAGCGGCTCAAGCCACTCGGGGTAGTCGCCACGAACGTAAGCCGGCGCATCGACGGGACTTTCACGCTTCAGCCCGGCAAGCTCGGCTTCGCTCAAAGGCTCCGGCGCATGGCGGCTTCCGTCGGCGAGAGCGGCGACCTCCTCCGGCGTGTTGTGCCAGGAGGTGACGAGCGTCCTGAGCACAAGCGCACGGGGGCTGTCCTCGCCCATCGCATAGGCGCTCGAGGCGCGCTTGCGCAACACGTCGAAGACGAGATTGCCGATCGCCGCCCGATCGCCCGAGCCGGCGAAACGGTGGGCGAGCCCCCAATCCTTCAGCGCCTCGGAGGCTGGGCGCTTGCGCGCTTCGATATCCGCGAGAACCTCGATGGCCGCGCTCGCTCGAGCCCCAGGTGTCATTAGCTGGAGGCGAACAGCGTGATGCGGGCGAAGACGATGACCCACATCAGCAGGAGCGCAATCGCGCCGATGCCGAACACTCCCGTGCGGCGATCGAGCCGGTTGGAGGTCACGTGGATATAGGCATGGACGAAGCGGGCGAGCACGAACATCCACGACAGCAGGCAGAGAATGACATCGAGCGAGTCGGTGGCGAGCGCGAGGAGGATGACGACATAAAACAGGATCGGCAGTTCGAGCTGGTTATGGAAGGCGTTCCCGATCTGAAGCACGCGCGGGGGCCAGTTCGGCTCGCGCAAGGCGATCTGCTGGGGATCGACCTCGCCCGAGCGGACCGCCTGAATTCTGAGATACCCCATCCAGAAGAGAAGCACGAATGTCAGCACGACCTGAGCGAACATCGGCAGCAAGATAGCCACGAGCGTCATGGTGCCCCCTTCCCCTGGCTTTATTCGGACGCGAGCGCATGCCGGCCCTCGGGCGCCCTTATACTCTGGCTCCGGCGCTCTGTAGAGCGTGGTAAATGGCTTTGTCCGCCCTCACATCGCCGATTTGCCCGAGAAAACATGGACGGAAGTTCAATTGACGCGCGCCCCAAGCCCCCCCTAAAGCTAGCCGCCAACAGCAAGAATCTTGAGTGTCCATCTTGAGTGTCCAAGGAGGTTTCCCCATGCGCTTTCGCGCCTCTCCCCCCCTCACCCCGACCGCGGCCTTGGCGGCGGCGCTGCTTCTCGCCCTGCCGGGATTCGCACTTGCCGAGGATGCGACCCCGCCGGCCGGAGGCAGCGCGAACCCCCCAGTCATTAAGGAGGAGGTAAGTCCACCCGCCACGGGAGACGCGAGTGCGCCCGCCAAGGAAAGCAATATCTGTTTCACCGGCGACGGCTCGATCAAGGAGGTTCTCGACGCCTGCGCGGCCTATATCGCCTCGAACCCCGACGACAAGAACCGCCTCGTCATCGCTCATAGCGTTCGCGCCATGGGTTTTTCTGCTACCGGCAAATACGATGACGCCATCACCGAGATGACCACGGCCATCGAGGTCGATCCAGCGGAAGCCAACTCCTATTTCATGCGCGCGGCGGCCTACGAAACCAAGAAGGACTACGACAAGGCGATCGCCGATCTCGACAAGGCGATCGGCCTCGACGCCACGCATGGCGATTTCTTCCTGCTGCGCGGCATCGTCTACGCCGACAAGGGCGATCTCGACCGGGCGCTCACCGAGATGAACGAGAAGGTGCGGCTCGATCCGGACCTTACCAACGGCTATTCGAAGCGCGGCAGCCTCTATCGTCAGCGCAAGGACTACGACAAGGCGGTCGCCGACTTCGACCAGGTGATCAAGATCGATCCCGAAGATGCCAAGGGCTATATCGATCGCGGTTGGGTGTTCGTGCTCAAGGGCGACCTCAGCAAGGCGGGTTCCGATTTTGACACCGCGCTCAAGCTCCACCAAAACGATCCTTCGGCGCTGGTCGGGCGCGGTGTGGTGAAGAGCCGCACCGGCAAGCCGACCGACGGCGCCGCCGACCTCGCCCTCGCCAAGCAGATCGAACCCGGCATTTTCGACGAAATCAGAGCGCTCGGCGTGGAGTAGTATCTGCCGGGTGACCCATGAGGCCTTGCCCGCCTACCCTTCGCGCGGGTAGTTCGGGGATTCGCGGGTAATGGTCACGTCGTGGACGTGGCTCTCGCGGAAGCTCGCCGTCGAGATGCGGATGAACTCGGCGCGCTCCTGGAACGCGGCGATGGTCTTGGCGCCGGTGTAGCCCATCGACGCGCGCAAGCCCCCGATCAGTTGGTGCAGCACGCTCGCCAGCGGCCCCTTGTACGGCACCTGACCCTCGATCCCCTCCGGCACGAGCTTGAGCGCGTCCTTGATCTCCTGCTGGAAGTAGCGGTCGGCGGAGCCGCGCGCCATGGCGCCGATCGAGCCCATACCGCGATAGGCCTTATAGGAGCGGCCTTGATACAAATAGACCTCGCCCGGACTCTCGTCGGTGCCGGCGAGCAGCGAGCCGAGCATCACGCAATCGGCGCCGGCAGCGAGCGCCTTGGCAAGGTCGCCTGAGTAGCGGATGCCGCCGTCCGAGATGATCGGCACGTCGGCCTTCTTCGCCACCTCGACCGCTTCGAGCAGGGCGGTGAGTTGCGGCACCCCGACGCCCGCCACGATGCGGGTGGTGCAGATCGAGCCGGGCCCGATCCCGACCTTGACCGCGTCGGCCCCCGCATCGATCAGCGCCTTGGTGCCCTCGGCCGTCGCCACGTTGCCCGCCAACACCTGCACCGCGTTCGACTGGCGCTTGATGCGGCCGACCGCATCGAGCACGAGCTTGGAATGGCCGTGCGCGGTGTCGACCACAATCAGATCGGCGCCGGCGTCGATCAGCCGCTCGGCACGCGTGAAGCCGTCGTCGCCGACGGTGGTCGCCGCCGCCACGCGCAACCGTCCCTGCTCGTCTTTGCAGGCGTTGGGATGCAGCCGCGCCTTCTCGATGTCCTTCACCGTGATAAGGCCGATGCAGCGATACTCATCGTCGACGACGAGGAGCTTCTCGATGCGGTGCTTGTGCAGCAGGCGCTTGGCCTCCTCCATGCCGACGCTTTCCCTGACAGTGACCAGATTCTCCTTGGTCATCAGTTCGGCGACGCGTTGATTGGGATTGGTGGCAAAGCGAACGTCGCGATTGGTGAGGATGCCGACGAGCCGCCCCGGGCGGCCGCCATTCTTGCCGGGCTCGACCACCGGGATGCCCGAGATCTGATAGTCGGCCATGAGCTTCAGTGCATCAGCCAGGGTCGCTTGCGGGTTGATGGTCACCGGGTTCACCACCATCCCCGATTCGAACTTCTTCACTTGCGCCACCTGGGCCGCTTGCGCTGCCGGATCGAGATTGCGGTGGATGACACCGATGCCGCCGGCTTGGGCCATGGCAATGGCAAGCTTTGCCTCGGTGACCGTATCCATGGCCGAGGACAGCACCGGGACATGCAATGCGATCGAACGGGTGACACGCGAGGCGACATCGACCTCGTTCGGCAGCACATTAGAGGCCGCCGGCCTGATCAGCACATCGTCGAAGGTAAGCGCGACGTCGCTATCGGGGAAATGCCGTCGCGTCGCTTGCCCGTCGGGCATCGGCCAACCTCATTCATTACAAGGGGCTTCGCTATCTGGCGCGCGAAGCATCCGGTGGTTGGCGGCCTCCTTTAGCAGCTTGCGGGGGTTTTGGGAAGGCGAAGGGTGCAAATCTCCGCTTCCCTCATGCACCGCTCCCTTTCAACGCCTGGCGAAGCCTTGGCGCGGCAAAGGCAATGAAGCTCTCGACCTTGGCCTGGGGCAGCCGGTCCTCGCGGTGAATGAGGTTGACCGGTATCGGTTCCGGCTCGAAGTCGAGCAGGATGAGCTTGAGCGAGCCCTCAACCAGCGCCGGGGTGGCCTGATAGGAGAGCACTCTGGCGATGCCCAGCCCGGCCTTGGAGGCGTCGATGGCCGCCTCCGCCGCATTGACGATGAGCCGGGGGCGCACGGTCACGCGCCGCTCCTTCTCCCCTCCGAAGCTCCAGCGGTCCGGCGGCGAGAAGGTATTGAAGCTGATGCAGTCATGGCCTGAAAGCTCCGACGGCGTCGCGGGCTCTCCATGCTCTGCAAGATAAGACGGGCTCGCACAGGCGATGAGGCGGATCGACCCGACCCGCGTCGCGCGCAGGCTCGAATCGGGGAGATTGCCGATGCGCAACCCCACATCGAGCCCCTCTTCGACCAGGTCGACGACGCGATCGACGAGCAGCATGCGAGCGGTGACGTGCGGATGGGTATTCAAGAACGCTGTTACCACCGGGAGCACGTGCAGCCTACCGAACACGACGGGCGCCGTGAGCGCAAGCTCGCCCCGCGGCTCGGCATGCTCTCCGGCAAGACTGCGCCCGGCATGGTCGAGTTCGTCGAGTACCCGGCGGCAGGTGGCAGCATAGGCACGGCCGGGCTCGGTGAGGGTGAGCCGCCGCGTGGTCCTGGTGACGAGACGCGTGTCGAGCTCGTCCTCGAGCGCCCTGAGATGCCGGCTCACGGTCGAGAGCGGCATGGCGAGCTTCTTGCCTGCGCCCGACAGACTCCCGGCGTCGGCGACGGCGACGAAAACCCTGATGGCGGCGAGCTGGTCCATGAAGCGATTATGCCGAAATCCGGAAGGATAAGTTGCAAAGATAGCGGATACTCTTGAGAAGCAGAACCGACCAAATCAAAGCCGCCGGCAGATGCCAGCCGGTTCCAACACGGGAGAGCCCACCACATGACTGCGCCGAAGCTCCACGACCTCGAACTGTCCGGTAATTGCTACAAGGTCCGCCTGTTCTGCTCGCTGCTCGGGCGGAAGCTCGACGTGGCGGCCGTCGATTTTCTCGGTGGCGCGCACAAGAAGAGCCCGCTGATCGAGAAGAACCCGTTCGCCGAGATCCCGGTCTTCGAGGACGGCAGCATGACCTTGCGCGATAGCCAGGCGATCCTGGTCTATCTCGCGCGGAAATACGGCGGCGAAACTTGGCTGCCGACCGACGCGGCAGGCATGGCGGACGTCATGTCCTGGCTCATGGTCGCCGAGAACGAGATCGCGCGTGGGCCCAACGATGCGAGGCTTCACGACAAGTTCGGGTTCGACCTCGACGTTGCCCAAGCCCGCGAGAAGGCGAAGCGCATCATCGGCCTGATGGAAGCGCATCTTGCCAAGCGCGACTGGCTTGCGCTCGATCGCCCGACCATCGCCGACATCGCCTGCATGCCTTACGTGGCGCTGTCGCACGAAGGCGGCGTGTCGTTGCAGCCTTATCCCCGCGTCAGGGCCTGGATCGGCCGCATCAAGGCGCTTCCGGGCTTTATCGGAATGCCGGCTCTCTGATCTTTCGCCATGCGCCCCTCCTCCGACATCGCCTTCTCACCCTCGGTCAAGGCCGTGCAGGAACGCCGCGGCTCGCGCGCGGGCTATGCCAAGATGGAGGAGAAGGGTGGCTTCGCGGTCGAGATCGACGACGCGCTCTCCGCCTTCATTGCCGAGCAGCGGTCCTTCTATCTCGCCACCGCCAGCGCCGACGGCCAGCCTTATATTCAGCATCGTGGCGGGCCCAAGGGGTTTTTGCGCGTGCTCGACGACAGGACGCTCGGTTTCGCCGATTTCGCCGGCAACCGCCAATATATCTCGACCGGCAATCTTGCCGACAATCCGAAGGCGATGATCTTCCTGATGGACTACGCCAACCGGAGACGGGTGAAGATCTGGGGGACGGCGCGCGTAGTGGAGAACGACCCCGAGCTCGTCGCCAAGCTTTTTCCCGGCGCCTATCGGGCACGCGGTGAGGCTGCCATCATCTTTACCGTCGAAGCGTGGGACGTGAATTGCCCGCAACACATCCCGCAGATGGTCTTCGCCGAGG
>Ga0187785_10000674_pt1 | contig 12454 bp, 11 predicted proteins | sample 0815_BV2_4_20_MG_FD_132466 | JGI IMG/M metagenome (GOLD analysis project Ga0187785, IMG submission 132466) | Tropical peat soil microbial communities from peatlands in Department of Meta, Colombia - 0815_BV2_4_20_MG | ecosystem: Environmental > Terrestrial > Soil > Wetlands > Peat | place...
GAAAAGTTACAAAACAAATCTTGAGCTTCGAGTTATAGCAGCTCACGAACGTTCTGTCGGATTCGTTCATGACTCTCGCCCACATTCGAACGATCCAATCATATCATTGCGAGGAGTGGAACGACGAAGGAATCTCTGTTTTGGTTAATCGGAGATTGCTTCGGGCTTCGCCCTCGCAATGACAGTCTCCAAATCTTTTCGCGTAATCAAAACCTACACTACTTTTGAGAATCCCTATACGCATAAGTGGAGCATGCTTGAGAGCAATCGATACAAATGCGCTTTCAGACACGGAAGATTGGGCCGGACCCTCTTTGTAAGGAGTGGCCTGCCCAAACCCCCTCCCAGAAACTTCTATCATGCCATAAGTCGAGTGACAGCAGCTCACTACTCGTCTTTGTATTCTCGCACTTTCTTGGCGAGAGCTTGCTCCATCTGGCGCAGTTTTCCGCCGCCTTCATCGATCTTCGCGCGTCGCTCCGCTAGTTGATCTTCATTCGAGGCCAACGCTGCAACCCACTTTGCCCGCAGCTCCTGTTCTTTCGGCTGGTGTGACCCCAGCGCCTGGAGATTGGAGCGCAGTCTCCCCTGTTCGTCGCTCAAGCGCTGCGCCTGCTGCGTCCACTCATTGATCTGTCGCTGCAACCCCGCCTTCTGAGCCATGAGGTCACTCAGATCCTTCATATAGGCTTTCGCCGCCGTCGACAGGTACGGTTGGGCTACATAAAAACGGACCTGCTCCTCACTGCTGTTCGCCAGCTGTGTCTTCTCCTGTACGTCGCGCTTTTCCTCAACAAGGAAGTCCAGCGTTTCGCCTCCCTTCAGCGGAACTTCGAAGCGGTAGTCGTTGCCTACTTCCTTGAGAGGCTTTTCGGGCTTGCTCAGGTGATAGCCGGAAGTCCTGGGCTGCTGGAGCCACAGGGTCGCCGGGTCCTTTCCGCGGTTTACGATCTTCCAAGTGTTTGTTCTGGTCTCCACGGAAGTGAGAGTGAGTATGCCGTCAGCTAATCGGGCTTTATAAGTCGGTTCGCGACGGGTTTTCTCTTGCGGAGTGACATCCACCGAGGCGTCCAAGGCGTAGGGTATGACTTCCTGACTACCTGGGGGAAGAGTGTGCCCGAGAATGCCCTCACCAAGCGATGTTCCCCCCTCGAAGAAAGTTACCGCACCCGCCTCAAGGGTCAGTTCGGTGGCATTTTGCAGGACAAAAGCATTGGTGGCTCCCGGAGAGAACGAGGCCTTGTAGTAGAGGAGACGCCTCCCATCGACCTGTTTTGACAGGATTGGCACCATGGCCGCCTGGCCGCGAGGAATGGAAACCTTCCCTTTGGGTTCGTAGCTGAAGAGATTGCCAACCTTGGCACCCTGTGCCCCACCGTCGTAACTGCCGGCGAGAAGTTCGCCCAAAGGTCTTGCGTCACTTTCATCCCGTGCCCCTTCAGCGGGCGCGGATGGAGCAGGGGCTGCTGCGAACGGGCGGTCCATGGTTTGAGCTGCACTACCCGCGCTACCACCGCCACGGTAACCATGGCTCTCGCGTCTCTTGGCGGTCTCCACCTGCCTTCCCCGCGCCACCGCAGGAGCTGACGCCGGGACTTCCTTGGCCAGGTCCGGTGGCGACACCGCTCCCCAGTCCACGGCCAGGTTCTGAAAGCCTGGGATCGGCACCTGCGGTCGCTTCACGTAGTACGGGGAGTACAGATCCATCACATAGGAAATCGGATTACCGGCAACAAAAGAGATAGTAACGTTTTTCCAGTCGTCTTCCGTATTGTTCTCGGCCAGTGCCCAGCCCTGGAGGAGCGGAGGAGCGTCTTTCTTTCTTTCGTCGAAAATGACACGGTATGAGCACTTCCAGATGGGCATCTCGATAAGGTAGCCAATGCGCAGGTCTCGCTCGCCTTGGCCTGTGGCGTTCAAGGTGAGCTTCTTCCGGTTAGTGTACTTGCTGTCGAGGGAGAGGTCGAGGAGTCGGCGAAGATCGCGCTGGAGTGCCTCGTCCGCCAGGGAAAACTCGGAGATCGTCAAAAGATCCAAGGAGCGGATCGGGCCGGCCTCGCTGAGCAATACCAGCCGGTAACCCTTGTTTACCGCCTGGTTGTTAACGACTTCGGTAACGGGCTCAATCCCGAGGATGCGCCCCTCGACAGTCTCGCCAGCTGCTTTTGCGGTCAGCCGAGCGCCCTTGAGCTGCATGAGAAAACGGCTGAGCGCTGCTTCCTCAGGCACCTGGATGAGGATGTCCTGAAGCTGTTTGGAGAGGGGGTCACGGGTTTCATACCGGACGGACGATACCTTCCCGCCACCGAGATCCATGGCAAAGAAGCTTGTCAGCAGGTCTTTCATCTGATCGGCACGGAATGCGAGGGAGAGCATCGCATCGCCCTTGATCTTCCCTTCTCGTTCCAGGTACCCCATGCCGTGCTTGTACAGGACTACCTTTGTGACGGGCGGTGTCTCCGCCGCAGTCGCCGGATTCCTGCCGGCGGCACAGGACAACCAAAGAGAAAACATCAGCATCGTCACAACGATCCTTTTCATACTTGCACCCCCTTGCCTCTTGCCTGTGTCAATCTTCCCCTAATCTTGCCTTCTTTGAAAGGGCATTAGTATGAGATGCCCCTGTCTGCTTCCGCAAGACTCCACAAATACATAACCGTTGCCACGTTTCTGAAAACGCCTGTTTCATCATTCCTTTGAGCGTATCTTATTTTCCTCCTCCCGGTCAACACCAAAGCATGTATTCTGGTTATCATTCAGTCAGTCGGGAACATGCCTCCCCGCTGTCATTGCGACGAGTGAAACGACGAAGCAGTCTCGATACCTGAAGGCGCAGATTGCTACGCCGCGTTCGCAATTGCAGCCTTTTTCCCACCCATAACTGAATGGATACGTATTCTGCCATCATGGATAGAGTAAATATCGAGACGACGGCTGCGTGACGCGAGGCAGTGACGAATTCGATGACTCGCCCGTTGTCTCGGCCGGGTTGAATGGATAAGTATTATGTAAGGGGCACGGAGAGAAGAATAATGAAAGCATTTTCCTTACGAATGGATCGTTCTCCGTTTAGCCGTTTCAGGTTCCGGGCATTTCCAAGGAAGGCCATAACTTGGTGGATAGCTTTTGCATGTGCAGTTCTTGGACTACTGACCGGTCTTCATATTGTAATTGTTCCCCTTTTGGCGGGATACTCGTACTGGATCGTCCTCGCGGGGCTCATAGTCTTGCTCGTCGCAACGAGATAGACTCAACGTGTAGTAGGACAAGATCGGTCTTAGTGCTACAAAGATTCGAAAGGTAGACGAACCACACGACGAATAAAACGGAACAGGTGAAAAGCTGGAAGAACTCCACTTGCCGCAAGCCGCTGTTTTTTCCCGTCGGAAAAGGGCAAGGCAGGTAATCCGATTTCAATCTTGAAGCCGGGAGGTTGTTATGATGCGATATGTTTTCTTGGCACTGTTGATTACTGCGGCGATGTTCGCAAGCTTCCAAGGAAGCGTGATAGCTGCAGATAAAGGACCCGTGACTTCCGACGAAGTCGCGAAACAGGCTCAACAGGCGTTGGACAAGGCAAGAGAGTACACCTCGCAGCAGAAACAGGAATACCAGAAGAAAATGGAATCCCAGTTTGCTGACTTGTCCAAACAAATAGACGAACTCAAGGAAAAGGCCAAAACTGCGAAACAAGGCGCAGCAGCCAAATTAGAAGGAATAATTGCGGAACTGAAACAAAAGCAAAAGGCTACGGAGCAACAACTCCCCGAACTTCGCTCAGCTACGTCCAAAGCTTGGGGGGACGTAAAAACCGGAGTTGACAAGGCGATGGATGACCTCAAAAAGGCGTATGAGGGCGCCAAGTCCCATTTTGAGTAACTCCCGATAGAGTATTGCGATATTCCACGACACTCCGACTCGAAATGGTAACTGTTGTGCCCAGTGCGGAATCCCTTCTGGAAGATTTCGCTGCGAGCGCTCAAGGCCCTATCCGATTCCGTGGTGTGGCAAAGCCGGGAGAGGTCCAGATGCCATCGTGGCAGATCCGGATCCGGCAGTTCTTGTCGCAGACCCAAGCTTCCAGGTCAGCCTATGGCCCGAATTCTATCGGACTCAGGGGAAAACCGAAGTCCGCTCCGATCGACGTGGACGTTGAAGACCCGAATTACAGCGTCCGGATTCTCAAACTGGAGGAACCTGACCAGTTCACCATCTTTTTTTGGCGTTGAAGGAAAACGGCCATGTTCACGCGAATACTGTTCCCGACAAATTTTGAGGAATTCTCTCTGGAAATTCTCAAGACCATTTGTTGTCTAAGAAACTGTCGATTAGAAGAAGTAGTTTTATTGCACATGATCGATGTGAACAGACTCTATACTGAAGCCGAGTGGGGAATTGTGTTCAATCTCACAAGCATCCATAACACGGCAGCCGAACGGCTTTCATCCTACGCCGAATACCTCGGTTCCAAGGGGATCAAGGCCAGGACCGTCGTTTCGGTAGGACCTCTTGTGCCTGGGATCATGAGAATCGCTCAAGAGGAAAACGTATCCCTCATCGTGGCGGGAAGGCAGAGGCGTAGTCGTCTGGGAGATCTTCTGATCGGATCTACTGCTGATCGAATCATCCGCGAAGCCCGATTGCCGGTGCTGGTGGCCAAATTCCATGCGTTCACGGAGACGAGGGGGCAAGTGATTGAGAAATTCTGTTCCAACATGTTTCGCAAGATTCTTTACGCAGTAGATTGGTCGCCCTGGACCGAACGAGCCAAAGACTACCTAAAGACGCTTAGGCAGATCGGAGCTTCGGAGGTCCTTATCGTTCACGTGGTAGAAGACCTGGAAAACCAGTACGAGCCCGTGAAGAAGAATATTGCACGGGAACTTTCCATGAGACAGCGGACTGAACAGTTGGAGGTTCTAAAGAAGGACCTTGAAGCAACCGGACTCGCCTGTACGGTGTACATTCTGGAAGGTGACAAATCTCATGAGGAAATCAATCGCATCGCAGCCGAGGAAGATGTATCGATGATCATCATGGGGTCCCATGGCAAGGGATTCGTGGAGAAGGTCCTCTGGGGCAGTGTGTCCCAACGTGTTGTTGAATCCAGCCACCAGCCAATTCTCGTGGTTAAATAGCGGGCCTTGGTAAAGACGACAAAAAGGGTATGGACGCTCTTTCAGCGAGTCCCAAAAAACTCTGCTGAGAACACGTATAGGAATTCTCAAAAGTAATGTCGGTTCGGGTACGCGCGAAGATTCAACATTGTCATTGCAAGGGCGAAGCCCGAAGCAATCTCGAATTAGCGAAAAATGAGATTCCTTCGTCGTTCCTTTCCTCGCACTGACATCGTTAGCCCATGTATGATGTGGGCGAGTACATGCGCGAATCCGACTCGATTTTCGAGAACCGGTATAGACTTGCGATGAAGGGGAAATCTGCCGCAATTCCAGGGCGGGGTCCGGCACGAGAAACGTCGACAAACCATTGTGGGTATACGCCGTCACATAGTTCTTTGCTCGTTCAAATCAGGAAGCTTCTGGTGCAGGCTAAGCACCGGCGCGAATATGTCCCCCTTGCGCTGAATTCTTTTGAGCATATCTCGACTTTCGAACACCAGCTTTGAGGCATCCTTTCGTTTGAGCGCCCTTTCGCATTCCTTCCATTCCAGGGGAGCGGAAACGGTAGGCCTGGAACGGGCTCTCATTGAATACACGCAAACCGTCGTCTTGTGATAGTCGTTCTGACTCCAGTCCATAAACACTTTTCCTGTGCGTGAATCTTTGCGCATGTTCGAAGTCACTAGCAGCGGATACCTTTTTTCGAGAAACTGTGCAAGGGCATGGGCAAAAGCCTTTGTTTTTTCATACGTGACATCTGTGTTGAGTGGCACGTACACGTGCAGTCCTTTTCCTCCGGAGGATTTTGGAAAGCTTTCCAATCCCAGCTCGTGGAACAGCTCCCGGAGTTTAAGGGCTACGTCAAGGCACTCCAGCAAGGTGGCCGGGTCTCCGGGATCGAGATCGAACACCATCATTGTAGGTTGCGACACGTTATCTGACAGTGACAGGGAAGGGTGCATTTCCAAGGATGCCAAATTGGTTATCCATAAGAGAGACGCCAAATCGTTTATTATGCAGAAGTTGACTCTTTTGCGCTCGAACGGAACGCTCGTTGTCTCGAGCCATTGTGGGCGGTACGAAGGGCATTGCTTTTCATAGAAAAATTCGTTGTCGACCCCGTCCGGATAACGTTTCACGGTCAAGGGACGGTTTTTGAGATGCGGCAGGATAACCTTCTCGATGCTGGCGTAATAATCGATTACCTGTGCCTTGGTGAACCCGACTTCCGGATAGAGGACCTTGTCCAGATGCGTAAACTTGAGCGTCTTGCCCAGGACCGGGACGTAATTGGCTTCACCGGCCTTTTGTCGCATTGCTGTGCTGCTCACGCGGTCTTTCCTTTCCGCTGCTTGGCAGACTTGGCCGTCGTTTTGCCGGATCTTTTCTTGGACGCCCTTGCCAGGCTTTTTTCGAGAGCCGCCATCAAATCGATGACCTGACCCTTGGACTCTCCGGCCGATGGTTCGACAACAATTTCCTTGCCTTGAGCCTTACGTTCTATGAGCGCTTGTAATCTTTCGGTGTATTCATCGTGGTATGTGTCCGGTTGAAAACTACCGGCAAGTGATTCGATTAATTGGCGAGCCATATTCAGTTCTCTGTCACCGACCTCGACCTTCGTGGGGAACGCTTCAAGTTTGTCTGCAGATACCACCTCACTTGCAAACCGCATGAGTTCCAGGCAGATGACCTCGCCCACCGGTCGCAAAGCTGCCAGGTATTCTTTATTGCGCATGACAAACTTAGCTATACCGACCTTCCCGGATGTAATCATGGCCGTCACGAGTAGCTGGTACGCCTTAGTTGCACTCGTGTCCGGGAGCACGTAGTACGGCTTGTCGTAATACATAGGATCTATGGAACCCAAGTCCACAAAGTCAGTGATTTCAATGCCGCGGGTCTCCTCTGGAGCAAGAGCGTCAAGCTCCTCTTTCTTGATGATCACGTACTCGTTCGGGGCTATTTCATATCCCTTGACGATTTCATCAGAAGAGACCTCCCCATGTCCGGGACAATAGAGTTTATGATGGACCCTACATTTGGTCTTTTCCTGGATCTGATGAAAATGAATGTCGTTGTCGTGGATTGCCGAATACAGCTTTACCGGTATGTTCACAAGACCGAAACTGATAGATCCGCTCCATAATGCTCGTGCCATAATTCTGCCCCTGCGCCTTCAATTTATCTGTGTTCCGTTCATCAATTCCCGACGCGGTACACGGCTCTTGAGGGGGACAATTGGATCACCGCAACAGAAAAAAGCCGCACGCCGACGTTCGGGTCTCATATATGCCGTGGGAACTGTTACAGTGCTGCGCATTGGGAATGCGTCTATCAGCCGGGTGTCCACTTCGCTTCGGACGGCGTGCCTTACGCTGCGAGGGCAACCTGGCTGACTGCGGACGCAAAACACCTTTTTCAATGCGTGGCACCATAATTCCTTCCTTTTTTCAAACGTGGCTGCCTCCGTGGTCGGAGGCCCGTTTCAATCTAACCTTCGTTCATCTCGGCTGAATCAGGAACCTCTCGCACAACGTGCCGGGCATTCTTGTCATTCCTTAGGCCTTGGAAAGATGGATGTCGCAATCGCAATTTGGGCGTCCATTCACGAAACTCGACTTCAGCCACCAGGACCGGTTTGACGAAAAAAGCCGCCGGAATATCTTCTGAGCCGGCGAAGGGACTGGTGTTTGTGGAGATCGCATCACATTGCTGCCTGAGCCGCACACGATCTTCGCGTGTGAACCCTGTGCCGACTTTGCCTGCGAACACCAAGCGACCGGATCTGTCGTAATACCCAACCAATAGAGCGCCGACACCGCACTCGCGAGACGCCTTTTCTGCTGTCCATCCGCCTACAACAAACTCCTGCCGATTGACCGCTTTTATCTTGAGCCAATCTCTTGTCCGTTTTCCAGGACGATAATCGCTGTCTCGTTTCTTGGCAATCAGACCCTCCAGTCCGTTTTCCCTAGCCGCTTCCAGCAAGGCTTGCGGGTTTTCCGTGTACGAAGGAGGCGTCTGCCACTTTTCGTCGGAGAGTTTCATCTGGTTCAAGATTGCCCTGCGGTCGCGATAGGGCAGCCCCATCAACAGACGATCTTTCAAATACAGCACGTCAAAAATCATGTACACAATCGGCACTGCACGTCTTTGCGCTTTTGTCGGTGCGGAGGACAGGTGCATTCTCTTCGCCAGCAAACTGAAGCTTACCCGGTCCTTTCTGTCCAAAGCCACAATTTCTCCATCAAAGACGACCGGAAGAGAATTGAAGATATTCCCCAATTGCTCCAACTCCGGCCACTGATGGGTGATGTCCTGTTTGTTTCGGCTTTCCAGTTGTATGTGTTGCCCATCCAAGTAACAAATCGCCCGGATTCCGTCCCACTTATACTCAAAGGCATAGTCGTCAGAGGTGCGGGGTATTCCGGCCGGCAGAGCGAGCATAGGCTTTATATGCGAGGGCATGGGGAAGTGGTTTTTGTCCCCGAGGGGTTTCTTCGTCAAATCCCGCGCCATATCGAAGGCTTGCTTCACCGGCGAGGTGAATACTACATGTGGCCTCATGGCGACCGGATCGCCTTGAGGATCCGGTACAGCGTCTCTCAATTTTGCGAGCAACCACTGTTCCTGCCTTTCCCTCCTGAATCGGGTGAGCGCATATCCGCCCTCGAGCCTTTTCCCTTCCAGCCAAATGGTAAGGTGGCCGTGCTCGATCGCCTGCTCGACCGAGACGCTCTTGCGGTTCTTCTCGGTGGTGTTTCTGTACGTGCCAGTATCCCAGATGGTCACTTCTCCGGCCCCGTACTCCCCCTCAGGAATCGTACCCTCGAATTCAGCATATTCCAGAGGATGATCTTCGGTGGCTACTGCAAGCCTCTTCACTGCCGGGTCAGATGAGGGACCCTTGGGGACCGCCCAAGATTTCAGCACGCCGTTCACTTCGAGGCGTAGGTCGTAGTGGAGACGTTTCGCATCATGCTTTTGTACAACGAATACAGGCTGTTTGTGCCCGGGTCGTGCGTCGCCCCCTGGTTCCGGAGTGCGCCGGAAATCCCGTTTCTCGCTGTATGCCCTGAGCCTTTCTTCTTCCTTTTTCTCCATGACCAAAGTATGCGCGGCTGAAACACTTTTGTCCACTGCAATGGGATCGACAAAGACACCTGACAGCGTTCCTTACGCCGACTCTCATTTTTGTCCCGCTGCCAAGACCGGCGGCATGTCCAAGAGGCCGCTCCTAGTCGACAAGGCGAAGCAGTACGATGGAACGGTCCGCTACTGACAGACGCTCTCCATTGCCGACCGTATCCTGTTCATCCAGAAAACCGCCCACGGACGTATCCAGAACCTTAACCCAACGTTCACCCCACTTCGAGTCGGGCAACACGAAGGACAACGGTTCGTTATTGGCATTGAAAATCACGTAGTAAGAATCATCCTCAACCTGGTCGCCATTCCAGTTTGGAGCCGCTATTGCTTTTCCGTTAAGGAACACACCGATGGATTTGGCATAGCCCTGCTTCCAATTATCCTCGGACATCTCATTTCCATCCGCCGCAAACCAAGCTATGTCGTGGAGGCCCGAACTTCTGATGGCCCGCCCTAGAAACCATCCCCGTTGTCTGAACACCGGGTGCGCTTTACGAAAATGAATCAGGGTTTTTACGTAGTCCAATAAACCTTGCTCCACAGCATCCCAGTTGAACCAAGAGATTTTGTTGTCCTGGCAGTATGCGTTGTTGTTGCCTCCCTGAGTCCGGCCCATTTCATCGCCTCCCAGGAGCATGGGCACACCCTGAGACAAGAAAAGGGTAGCCAGAAAATTCCGTTTTTGCTTTGTTCGAATCTCCAGCACATCGGGATCTTCTGTCGATCCCTCAACGCCACAATTCCATGATCTGTTATGGCTCTCTCCGTCCTGGTTGTCCTCACCGTTGGCCTCATTGTGTTTTTCGTTGTAAGATACCAGATCCTCAAGAGTAAAGCCGTCATGCGCGCTAATAAAGTTGATGCTGGCATAAGGTCGCCGTCCGGTGGTCTCATAGAGATCGGAACTCCCCGCAATACGATAACAAAATTCAGCCAGAGTCTGATCCTCGCCCCGCCAAAAGTCCCTCACACAGTCTCTGTACTTGCCGTTCCATTCGGCCCATTGCGGCGGAAAGTTGCCGACTTGATAGCCTCCTTCACCCACGTCCCAGGGCTCAGCAATCAATTTGACTTGACTGATCACCGGGTCCTGCTGGATGACATCAAAAAATGAGGAGAGACGATCCACGTCGTGAAGTTCCCGTGCCAGTGTGGAGGCCAAATCAAATCTGAAGCCATCTACATGCATTTCAAGAACCCAATAGCGCAGTGAATCCATGATAAGCTGCAACACATGAGGATGCCGCATGTTTAAACTGTTTCCGGTTCCAGTGTAGTCCATATAATAGAAGGGATTGTCATTCACCAGGCGGTAGTAGGCCGAATTGTCTATGCCCTTAAACGATAGTATGGGCCCGAGATGATTCCCTTCCGCTGTGTGGTTGTAGACGACGTCCAAGATAACTTCTATATTCGCCTCGTGAAGTGTCTTCACCATCAGCTTGAAGTCCTGAACCTGTTGGCCGAGTTGCCCTCGACTGGAATACTCGTTGTGAGGAGCCAAGTACCCAATTGAGTTGTACCCCCAATAATTGCGCAGGCCTCTTTCAACGAGATGAGCATCATGGATGAATTGGTGGACAGGCTGGAGCTCAACGGCAGTCGCGCCCAATGCCGTTAAATAGTCTACGACAGCGGGAGCGGCCAAGCCTGCATAGGTGCCCTGGATCTCGGCTGCAACGCCCGGATGCAGAGCGGTAAAGCCCTTAACGTGCACTTCATAGATAATGGTTTCGTCCATCGGCCGCCGTGGAAGCTGATCGTTGCCCCAATCAAAAAAAGGGTTGATTACCACCGACTTGGGCACAAATGGAGCGCTGTCCTCGGTATTTGAATCGCCGTCAGGATCGCCGAAATAATATGGAAAGAGGGCTTCACTCCACTTGACTTCCCCTTCGATGGCTTTTGCATAGGGGTCTATCAGTAGCTTACCCGGATTGCACCGATGGCCTTGTTCGGGAGCCCAAGGCCCATGAACCCGAAAGCCGTACCGTTGACCAGACTCCACTTCGGGCAAATACGCGTGCCAACAGAAGCCGGTAACTTCTTTCAGATCGATGCGAATCTCTTGTTCATTCTCATCGAACAGACAGAGCTCCACACGCTCCGCGATTTCCGAAAAAACCGAGAAATTTGTGCCCACGCCATCAAACGTTGCACCCAATGGATAGGGCTTTCCTGGCGATATCCTCACATTGGCCCCCTCATACGGATTCGCTTTTTTACAGGTAACTCGATTCTGGGCACAGGCTGGGGGCAGTCCTTCGCTGCGGACGACGCAGAGCCGTCTCATCACTTCGCTCAGGAGAGCCCCCAGCTCTGCAATCTCATACATCTTGTGGCGAATGCGTATCAGCTATCCTTATTACATGGTTTTGGGACTGCCGGCAACAGGGCGGCCCGTGAATCACTTCATTCAAACCCTATCCGTGAGACTTGGCATTCCCGGAACGAGATCAGGGCACGTTTCCAGGTTGCCACTGCCCCCAGTCTGACTGTAAGCACGGACGAGCTCTTCTACGCTAGCGAAGAAGGCCTCCTTTCCCACAAGGTCAGTAAGTTCGTATCTGTCTAACTTTGCTTTGACTTTGTCAGAGAGCTCCGCGAACACCAGCCGTATCCCCTGGGCCTTCAACATCTCGTGCGTGGAACGGAGAGTTGCAGCTGCAGAAAAATCCACGTCGTCCACTCCTGAAGCCTCTATGCAGAACCAGGAAAGAGGAGGATCCGCGCCTTTCACCAGGTCAACGACTTGCTGGAAGAACCATTCGGTGTTCGCATAATACATGCTGTGCGTGAAACGATACACCATAAGCCCAGGCGTCGCCTGAGCATGGCTGGCAACTGCTAGCGTTCGCCAGCCGCTTGGAGTATCGGGTACAAGCAACCCATTCTTCGGCCTGTACCCGTGGCGGGTATGAGCGATCAAGGACAGAGCCATGGCGAAGACTATGCCCCGCTCGACGCCTACGAAGACCACAATTGCCGCGGTGAGCATCGCTACCCAGAACTCGACAGGGGCTTGAGCGTGGATCTTTCTCATTCCTCTCATATCAATCAGATCCACGCCAATGAGAAACACGATGGCGGACAGGGCGGCCTTGGGCAAGTATTCCAGCGGTCCGGTCAGGAACAGTAGCACGAGAAGCACTATGAAGGTCGTGCAGATCTGCGCGAGCTGA
>Ga0187785_10000675_pt1 | contig 12453 bp, 11 predicted proteins | sample 0815_BV2_4_20_MG_FD_132466 | JGI IMG/M metagenome (GOLD analysis project Ga0187785, IMG submission 132466) | Tropical peat soil microbial communities from peatlands in Department of Meta, Colombia - 0815_BV2_4_20_MG | ecosystem: Environmental > Terrestrial > Soil > Wetlands > Peat | place...
CAGAACGTTTTATCCTTTGCGTACGCTCTCGCCTTCCATACGGCGTTCAGGGCGTTGTGCTGGATGGTGTTGCCCAGCCACGCGGACGCGTCCTTTTCCACGTCGGCCCAGGAGATCGTCTCCCGGATATCCAGCTCGTCCCGGGGCTCCAGGTCGGCCGCCTCAGACGGCAGGATGAACTCAACCCCGTTACTCTGGCATTCCGGGGTCAGCCACTTCAGGAAGTCCAGGATGCCGGAATCGGCCCAGTGATGCTCTCCGAAGGTTTCATAGTCGACGAAAATATTCACGTAGTCGCCCGGCGACCCTGCCACCCAGGCGGCGAACTTGCCCGCGGTCAGCGGATACTGGTCCCACTGGCGGTCGCTGAAACGGAAGGCGATGTCGTCGGAAAGCGCGTAGTTCCGCAGGAGAAGCCGGGTATTACCGCATGAATACACGTAATTGGGACTCCTCCAGCCGAGCACGCGCTCCACGCCCTCGGTATAGACTGCCTTGAAGCCGAGTTTTTCCGCCGACCGCGCCACTCTATTATTAAAAATGAATTCCGTGTTCTCCAGGATCCGGGGTTCGACCGCGAAGACCGTTTTCATGAGCTTTTTATGTTGCCGGACCTGTTCCTCGAACTCCCTGAGATCGTAGAACAGGCTCGCGACGCTATGATAATACGTCTGTGCCAGGAACTCGGCGTTTTTATGCCTTGCTACTTGCCGGAAAAGCTCTAGAGTATCTGGGCTCCAGCGCTCCAGTTGCTCCACGGCCGTTCCCGAAATGCTGAAAGCACATTTAAAACCCTCATCCATATTTTCTAGTACGGTACGCGTGGCCGGAATGTAGCATTTCTCCGCGACTCGTTCCAGGATCTCCCGGTTCTTTGAGCTGAAATACAGGCTCCCGGGGTTTTCACCATTTTTCGTGCGGAACTCCGGGTCCAGCCGATAGGGTTGATGGACCTCGAACCCAATACACAGTTTAGTCATCTATGTTACCTCCAGGTTGTTGGACCGCCCATGGTAGCTTAGCGGTCCAACTGGCTGATTACTTATTGCCGGCGCCCGAATCACAGGGGTATGCCGTGCTCCTTCTGCAGACTGTCGATGCCCCGGGGCTTGATCCAGACGACGAGGTCCTGCACCTTGCCGCCCTTCTCCAGGCTACTCTTTTCGATATGGACCAGGTCCTTGTCTTCGAGCTCTTGGCACGTCTGATTAACCTTTTCGATGGGCATGTCTATGTCATCCGCGATCTTCCGGGAGTTTACGCCGTCGAGCTGGTTCCTGTCAAGCGCCCCTTTGAGATATCCGAGGACTTCCCTCTCTGCTCCAGTAACCTTTACCAATTATACCACCTCCAGATCATCTCGTCCTCTACTCGCCCGCGAACTCCAAGGGGTCGATTTTACCGCGGAGGAACTCGATAGTCCTCCTGGCGGCCGACAGGCACGGGGCCCCGCCCACGAGCATGGCAACGAAGAGGGCTTCCATGACCTCCTCCTTCGTGGCACCGTGGTACATGGCCGCCTTCGCATGCACGTCTACGCACAGATCGCATTGCTGCTGTGCGGTAAGGCACATTGCGATCAGGCGCTTATGCTTCTCCGACAACGCCCCATCCTTGAGGATAACCTTGTCCAGGTTGGAGATGGTCTCGAACATCTCCGAGTCCGTCTCTTCGATCAGCTCTAAAAGCTTGGGGACATGGCCCATTTTCTTAGTAAATACCTCGAATTCCTTGTACGGCATAATAACACCTGATTCAGGCTTTCCAGTGACCGTGTACGTTGCAGTACGCCCTCACGGTGGCCTTGTCGGCCTTGAGGCCGAACTCGGCCTCCGGCTTATCGCCGGGGTGTAAGAACTTTTTATCGACCATACCATCGTAGATGACCTCTATCCATTCGATGTAGTGGTTCTCCTCCATGGGGTGGGGAGCGGCACCGACCTTCACCTTGATGGAGGGGCCAAAAGTGGCCACGGGCACGTGCTTTTCCTTGCTCGCGTCCACCGTGTTCTCGCTCATCAAAGTCATCTGCTGCCCGCAGCAGTACATTATACCGCCGCTTTCGTGCGTGACCTCCACGATGTTGCCGCATACGTTGCATTTGTAAACCTGGTTCAACAATACCATAATTTCACCTTCATATCGCTTATTTTAACAATGATCTCATCGTCGTTTCTTCCGCCTTTACTGCTGGTTCGGGTGAAGCCCCGAGACCTTTAGCGCCATTTCGTCCACTTCGCTGGCGCCGTTCGCGAAGAAGCGGTCCTCATCGCCGGTGAGTATGGAGATGAGGCGCGCGAATTCTCCGGCGTGGACGCGCTCCTCGTTGGCGATGTCGATGAGCACCGCCCGGGCGAGGGGGATATCCGTCGCGTCAGCATGGGCCGTATACGCGTGGACGGCTTCTTCCTCCGCCGCCAGGTTCAGTCGCAGGGCCCGGATCAATTCCTGCAGAGTCAGCTTCCGGTCAGGAACTGTGCCGCTAAATGGGTTGACAAATTCAGGCATTTTCGATCTCCTCACATGCTACTTTCGTAGGGGGCCTCGCCGGGTTCCGGCCAATGACCTAATTTCTCGACTGCGTCGGCTACTTGATCCGACATAGTCCGGTTTAAAGGCGTTCCCGGAAGAAGCGTTTACTCCCCCTACATCTCCTCCTGGATGTGCTCATCTTCCGGGGGTTTTGGGTATTCGGGTTTTTGTACGTTGGCCTTGGTCATTATCCGCGCCGCGATCGCTTTCTCTTCGGAAACGATCGCATTTTCGGCGGCTTTCAAGTCCTTGACCACTTTTGACTTAAGGGATTCTTTCGCCATGTTACACGTCTCCTAAATTTCGTTGGTTTTCAAGTCATTCGATGTCATTGTAAGCTCGCTCTGAGGGCCGTTCGGTGTCGGTCGACTGCATCAGACAGCTCGACGCGGCTCGTGCATTTGCCCACGGCGTCGGCGAGATCCCTGTCGCCCAGTACGCCGGCGATCCAGCTCGCGAAGTCCCCATTCCTCATGTGGAAATCAATGGAATCAGCGGGGGCGAAATCGAGCAGGCTCGTGAAGTCGTCCAGGCCGTAGGCGGTGAACCCGGTATAGGCAGACGTGCTGAAGAAGTGGAAGGCTTCACGGGGCGGCAGGGTCCGCAGCACCATGGCCGCCGGCTTGCGCTTCATCTTTGTGGCCTGGCTCTTTTCGTACTGGGACAGCACGCTCATGTAGGAGCAGAAGGCCAGGTACGGCTGGCAATTCTTCGGTATGTAGAAGTAATGGGAATTGGCGCACGGCCCGAACCGGGAGGCCATATAGTAGAAGTTATCGCTTGCCTGGAGATTCCGCCATACTCGCTTATCTTTTGCGTAGGGCTTCGCGAGCTGGACCGCGCGGACCGCGGTGCGCTGTAGCGGGTTCCCCAGCCATGCTGATGTATCCTTATCCGAGTCCGCGATCGAGACCGTATCCGGGATGCTCAGCTCTTCCCGGGGCTCCATGTCCGCGACCTCCGAGGGGGTGGTAAAATCCACCCCCTTGTTCATACATTCGCCGGGCAGCCACTTTAAAAACTCTATGATGCCCGTATCTGCACCCTGGTGCTCTCCGAAGGTTTCGTAGCCCAAGAACACGTTCACGTAATCGCCGGGTGATGCTGCGATCCAGCTCGCGTATTTTTCCGCGGTAAGGGGGTACTGGTCCCATTGCCGGTGGTTAAAGTGTAATGCGATGTCATCGGATAGCCGGTAGTTTCGCAGCAGGAGCTTGATGCCGTTGCATGAATACACGTAGTTAGGGCTTCTCCAGCCAAGAACTCTCTCGGCGCCCTCTGTATAAACGGCCTTATAGCCCAGGCGCTCGGCCAGCTTTGCAATATCATTGTTAAGGATGAGTTCCGTATTCTCCAGGACCGCCAGCTTTACGCCGAACTCGTCCTTCATGAGCTTCGCGTGGAGCTTCAATTGCTGCTCGAACTCGCCGAAGTCATCGAATAGGCTGGCCAAGCTGTGGTAATACGTCTGTGCCAGGATCTCAGTGTTTTTATGTCTTGCTACCTGCCGGAAAAGCTCCAGAGTATCGGGGCTCCAGCGCTCCATCTGCTCGATGGCAGTGCCCGAGAGGCTGAAAGCACATTTGAGGCCCTCATCGAGAGCTTCGAGCAGGATGCGTGTCGTTGGGATATAGCATTTCTCGGCTACCCGTTCCAGGATCTGCCGGTTCTTTTCGCTAAAATAATTTTCCCCGGCGCTCCGAGCGCTCCCATTATTACCAGTATTTTGTGTATAGTCTAGCCGATATGGCTGATGAACTTCGAACCCGATACAAAGCTTGGTCATAAGATCCCTTCTTTCATCCTATCTTGTTCATCGTTCATCCGAGCTGAGACAGGGCGGATGCGTAAGGTTGGCTATTTCCATAAAGAGGAGTTCGCCGCCTTATGGGCCGCTTTATTGCAGGCGGCCCATAAGGCTGGTACTTGTTTCCCGACAAGCATTGAGGTTGCACATATTGTATTTGAGAGGTTGGATTGTGTATTATCGTGCTTCTAGCATGGCCGATAGTCATCATACGGGCGTATCCAGGGGTGTATGCGTCATATGCGTATAGCGAGTCGGCGGCATTATCGCGATGTTTCATTGCCATACCACTCTTGTGTACGAAATGGGCGCATCCTGTGCACTGGATCTTTCTAGGTTGCATACAGTGCCGATCGCTTCTGACTATTTCATATGCCATAGTTTCATTTCTCCAATACCTTTGTTGACGTGATAGCTCTGCTTCCGTCTGATACTGTGACCGCAAGGGTATTTTTTGTTTATTGCGCTTGTCCTTAAGGCGGTTCTACGATAAGTGCTATGGTACAATAGTATATATAATTTACGCTTAGTGCTCAAAAGATATTTACATAAACAATTATGTATTCTATTTATGAATACATATTTTGTATAGAATTATTGTAACTATCATTACAGATCATATTTTCAACCGAAGGTTATATCTATATATAATAGTTAATGATTGCTGCGAGAAGTATTACTGGTTAAGCTATACTTTATTTTCTAAAATGAGGGCGTTGAAATGGCCGCTGTCAAAGAGGAGATCTTACAAATAAAGAAAGTTTTAAAAAAGAACCCCCGCGGTATCAACGTCATCGATATTGCAAAAGAAGTGAATATGAACCGCCAGACGGTCACTAAATATCTGGAAATTCTCATCGTCTCGGGAAATGTCGATGTAAAGACGTTCGGGCCTTCAAAAGTATATTATCTGACCCAGAGACTACCCGTTTCGTCAATGATAAGCCTCTCCTCCGACTTTATCCTCCTCATAGACAGGAACCTCAACGTGGTGAATGTCAACGACTCATTCTTAGAGTTCACAAAAACAAAGAAAGACGATATTCTTGGTAAAGGAATAAACGCCATACCCTTCCCCATGGAGTTCGATCCTCCGATCGCGCCGAATATTAACGATGCCATAGAAGGGAAAGAGTCCAGGATCGATGCATACTATAAGAAAAGGGGAAAAGAGCACTTTTATAGTATCAAGTTCATCCCAATCGCCTTCGATGAGGGCCAGCCAGGCGCCACCATCTTGTTCGAGGATATCACGGAGCGCAAACGAGCCGAGGATTCTTTGCGAAAGCTGTCCATGGCGGTTGAGCAGAGCCCGGCGACAGTTGTTATCACGGATTTACAGGGCAGTATTGAGTATGTCAACCCCAGGTTCACATATACCACCGGTTATACGCGCGAAGAGGCTATTGGCCAAAACCCTCGAATTCTCAAGTCGGGGGAAACGCCACGGGCAGTTTATAGGGAGTTATGGGATACCGTTCTCTCCGGCGGAGAGTGGCATGGGGAATTCCATAACCGGAAAAAGAATGGCGAGTATTACTGGGAGTCTGCTCTGATAGCTCCAGTCAAGGATAGCCGAGGAAACATCACTCACATCATGGCGGTCAAAGAGGATATCACAGAGCGCAAACGATCCGAGGAAACGCTGCGAGAGAGCGAGTCCCGCCAGAAGGTCGCCGAAGCCGTCGAGGTCGAACGACGGCGGCTCCTATACGTGCTAGAGACCCTGCCGGCCATGATCTGCCTGCTGACGGCGGACCATCGCATCGTCTTTGCGAACCGCAGCTTTACCGAACGGTTCGGCCAATCGGCGGGCCGACCCTGTTACGAGACTTGCTTCGGCCTCTCCAAGCCATGCGATTTTTGCGAATCCTACAAGGTATTTAAAACGGGCCAGCCCCACCACTGGGAGGTCAATACCCATGACGGCAGCGTAATCGAGGCCCACGACTACCCCTTCACCGACGTGGATGGCACGTCCCTGATCCTGGAGATGGACGTCGACATTACCGAGCAGAAGCGGATCGAGAAGGAGCTTAAGAAGGCTAACCGCGCCTATAAGGTGATGGCGAAATGCAAAGAAGCGATGATCCACGCCGAGGACGAAAAGGCGCTGCTCGAAAAGATCTGTCAGATCATCGTTAGCATCGGCGATTACCTGCTCGCCTGGATCGGATACGTGGAGGACGATGAGGCCAGAACCGTACGGCCGGTCGCCTGGGCGGGTATCAACGACGGCTATATCGAAAATCTCCGGATCGCCATCAACGACCCCGTTAAAGGTGAAGGCCCGACCGCGCAGTGCCTGAAGACAGGAAAGCCCTTAACGGTCGGCGACGTCCGGTCTGACCCACGTATGGCGCCATGGCGTGAAGATGCAACGGCCCGGGGTTTTCTCGCTACCTTAAACATTCCGATCGTCTACGATAATCACGTCATAGGTAACATTGCCGTCTATGCAGGCGAGGCCGACGCTTTTAACGAGAACGAGCTGGGACTGATGTTCGAGCTGGCCGGCAACCTGGCCTACGGAATTACAGTTTTGAGGGACAGGTCGAAACGTTTTGCCGCTGAAGAAGAGCTCCGCCAGTCCCGAGACGAGCTGGAACTGCGAGTAAAAGAAAGGACAAAAGAATTGAAGGAGAGCGAGGAACGTTTCCGTGCGCTCGCGGATAACATCCCCAACCTAGCGTGGATGGCGGTTGCCGACGGCTGGATCTTCTGGTATAACAAGCAGTGGTACGAGTATACGGGCACCACTCTTGAGGAGATGCAGGGCTGGGGCTGGCAAAAGGTCCACCACCCGGACTACGTTAAAGCCGTCACCGATGAGTGGTCCGCCCGCATCAAGGAAGGGAAACCATACGATAATATCTTCCCCCTGAGAGGCAAGGACGGCCAGTACCGCTGGTTCCTCACGCGAGTTACCCCGATAAAGGATGAGCAAGGTAAGATCCAGCGCTGGTTCGGCACCAACACGGATGTTACCGACTGGAAACAAGCCGAGAAAGCGCTTCAGGTTAAGCAAGAGGAGCTCGAAGCTCAGACGAAAGAGCTGGAAGCCAAGGTGGGAAAGCGTAACATTTTTTACTGAAACTTTTTCAATCTTTGGTCAATTGTGTTTTGATTTGTCTCGGTCAGTGACGATTGTTCATGTTTTAAGACCGTGTATTAGTGTTATTAGAGAGTTGATTGTCCCTTAGTGCAAATTCGTGGTTTGGCCGCGAACCTTGGAGCAATTCAAGCAATTCGTGTAACTCAAAAAAAAATTGTTTAGCGTTTTTGTGCTACCCTACGGGAGAACCTAGCTCAAGTCAAATATTGCTATTGCTCTATCCATCCACCCGTCAGCCGTTATCAGCCCGGTCAGTGTCCCTGCTGAGGCTTGGGCAGCAATGGATACAGCCAACCGATAAATGACTGTGGCGATCTGGTCTGGATGTATATTCTACCCGGCCCTTTCATCCGGAGCACCAAGCCCTCGCCGCTGAGAACCGTTGACCTGATGCCTCCCACCCTTTCCACCGTGTAGGAGACGCCCTGCTGGAACGCCACCAGATTGCCTGTATCCACCCTGATCTCCTCGCCCGGCTGCAGATCGATCGGGTGGATGGCGCCGAAGGATGAGATAAACAGGTCGCCCTGGCCAAAAATCCGCAGGAAGAATAGGCTCTCCCCCGAGACTATGCCTTTGAAACCCTGGAACTTCGTGTCGATGCTCAGTCCCGAGGTGGAACAGAGGTAGGATCCGCCCTGTACCATCCATTCGCCCGATAGGGGTATGTGTTCGACGTCACCCATATATGAGGGACCGAACGTGATCGCCCCTTTCCCGTTCTTACAGGTGAACGTATTCTGGAAGAACGACTCACCGCCAAGCATCGATCGTTTCAGGGAAGACAGCAGCCCTCCCCTAGCGCTGGTCTGAATCTCAATGTTTGGCGTCATGGTCACCATAGCGCCCGATTCGGCGCTGATCGATTCCCCTACATCCATCTCCACCCGTAGAAGAGAATATACCGGACGGTATAAAATATCATACTTCATAAATTTACCCGACATTTATTATAGCGCTTTAGGCAATAGCCTTTACCCTTTAAACATGCGCCGAACCATTATGGCCAGAGCTGAAACCAGCACCACCAGCAGGCCGCCGAAAATAGCTATGTCAATAATATTTCCGGTATTGATATACAAACCCCGATCTACCCTCTCTCCTGTCGCCGCCAATGCGACGGTGGCCGTATCTGGCATTACCGCCTGATAGACAATACCATCCTCACCTGAAGTAAGGATTTTGCACCGATGCCCCGATGCCAGACCATTTTTACACTCATAGACTGAAATATTGTCATCACCGTATTTTCCGGCCCAGTCTGATTCGACCATGAATGAAGCGATAATAAACCCGATCGAGTCCCCGCTTTGCTGGTTCTCGCCTGTGACGCCGATCGCCATTGGAACATCCAGTGCCGAGAGCCCGGAGGAAGCGAGCGACTCGTCGATCATGCCCTTAGCATCTTCAGGATTTTCCATCGAGCACCGGTATGACGCGCCAACCGGCAAACTTTTGAGGAACAGCTTTAGGCCAGCAGTAAAATTACGCCCATCCTGGCGTACGTTCAAGCCTGTCACATCAATCTCATAGCCGGTGATGCTTCCGGAATAACCCTGCGCGGTGGCGGTCAGATTCTCGGTAGCCAGCACTAGGTTTGCCACATGTTTCGAATTATCGCCGATCGGCAGGGCCATAGTATTATTGCGGAAGAGCAGGCCTGAGCCCGAGTCATAGAGTGATATCAGCTTCGTTCCGTTTTCTGTAGCGGCAGGTATAAACAGGATCGAAGATTCCCCGTTACTGATCACCTGAACAGGCCCTGTGACGCTGATATTATGGCCGGTTGAGATTATACCAGAGACCGCCCCGGAAAGCGGATATTCGGAAGGGATGACCACGTGAATTGTGTCCTGACCCTGATCTGCAATCGCATCTCTAGAAATAGATGGGCACAGCACTGCGATTATCAGGATGAAGACGGCAATGCTGGACTTACGCTCGGGCATTCATAGAAAAGGTTCGCCAGGCAAATACTTAAGGATGATCGGATTTTCTGGCGAGTCATTCGCCTTTAATCGAAGCGCAGCAGTATACACAGTGTATACACGTGTGATGACAACACGTGTGATGACAACACGTGTGATGACAAAAATTGTGAAGAATAAAATTGTGAATGTAAGGGTGTTACCTTACATTCCCATATCCATCTCGCCCATGCCGCCTGGGCCCATGCCGCCTGGGCCGCCCTTGCCGCCAGACAGCTTGCTGGCCGCAATGACATCATCGATGCGGAGGATCATGACGGCTGCCTCGCTGGCACCGCTGACCGCCTGGGTCTTGACCCGGAGCGGCTCCACGACCTTCTCCTTCTTCATGTCCACGGCTTCTCCCGTAAAGACGTTGATGCCCGCTGTCTTCATCGCGCCCTTGCCCTCGTGCTTGCTGCGGAGCGAAACTAACGTGTCGATCGGATCGAGGCCGGCGTTCTCAGCGAGGGTCCTCGGGATAACCTCCATGGCCTCAGCGAAAGCTTCGATAGCGAGTTGTTCCCTGCCGCCGATGGTGGAGGCGAACTCCTTCAGGCGCAGCGCAAGCTCAACTTCGCAGGCGCCTCCGCCCACGACGTACTTCTTGTCTTCGACAACGACGCCGACGACACGCAGCGCATCGTGTACCGCCCTCTCTAGCTCGTCCACCACGTGCTCGGTGCCGCCGCGGAGGATCATGCTGACCGCCTTCGGGTTCTTGCACTTCTCTACGAAGATCATACTCTCGTCGCCGATCTTGCGCTCTTCTACGGTGCCGGCAGCGCCAAGGTCCTCCTTCGTCAGCTCGTCGATGCTAGTGTTGACACGGGCTCCGGTCGACTTCGCCAGCTTCTTAAGGTCCGACTCCTTGACACGGCGGGCCGCCATGATGCCAGCCTTGGCCAGGTAGTGCTGGACCAGGTCGTCCACGCCCTTCTGACAGAACACGACATTGGCGCCGGTCTTCTGGATCTTGGTGACCATATCCTTGAGCATCTTTTCCTCTTGGTCTAGGAAGCTCTGGAGCTGGTCCGGGCTGGTGATCTCGATCTTGGCATCGATCTCGGTCTTCTCGATTTCCAGCGGGGTATCTAGCAACGCGATCTTGGCATTTTTAACGATCTTCGGCATGTTCGGGTGGATCCTTTCCTTATCGACCACGATGCCTTCGATAAGCTCGGAGTCGCCGATGGTGCCGCCGACCTTCTTCTCGACCTTGATGTCCTCGACATCCACCTTGCCGTTCTCGTCCACAACTGCCTTGACCGCTCTCACGCATAGATCGGCGAGCTTCTCGCCAACCGCTTCCGCGCCCTTGCCAGTCATGGCGGTGACCGCGAACTCCCGGAGCAACGTATCATCCTTGATCGATACATCCAGTGCTAGGCTGTTCAGGATCTCCCTGGCCTTGGCGGCCGCCTGCCTGTAGCCCGACGCGATGACCGTCGGGTGGACGTCCTGGTCCAGCAGAGCCTCGGACTTTTTAAGTAATTCGCCCGCGAGCACGACAGCAGTGGTGGTGCCGTCGCCGACTTCGTCATCCTGGGTCTTGGCTATCTCCACGATCATCTTGGCCGCCGGGTGCTCTATGTCCATCTCCTTCAAAATCGTTACACCATCGTTAGTGATGACGACATCGCCCATGGAATCCACGAGCATCTTATCCATACCCTTCGGGCCTAGAGTGGTCCGGACCGCCTCGGCTACGGCCCTCGCGGCCATGAGGTTCATTCCCTGTGCGTCCCGGCCCCTGGTCCTGGTGGAGCCTTCCTTCAGAATTATAATCGGTTGATTGGATTGCTGTGCCAAATCGAATCCTCCTTTAGATTGTCAGAATAATACCTGTTTGTAGTGAGGTTTTATGTGCCTGCAATTCTATATATAACTTGCGCATGATGCTTTTGGCGTAAGCCAATCAAGGCCATTGACCAAAAGGGATTTCAATTATATCAACGCACAAATTATATTATCTAGTTTCCCAGATAGAGTGAATTGTCCTGGAAAGGACCAATTCAGCCGGGAATCCCGATACACCTACTTTTATGAGTTTACACTTCTATATATAACTTATTCATATCAGGTGCTCCTGATCTCTTAACGCCTGTGCTTATGGCGGCTAAAGGGCCGTAACAGAAATTTTTAATCGTACCATAACCCAACGAGCAGCATCGTGGCATGGGTGGAGATAGATGAGATAGATATTTCATGCACCGGATGTAATTGATTGTAGATCAACCATCATATCGGTTGCCGGAGGGAACATTTGGTCACACCGGGATTAGGCGGCGTCGTTGAAAAGAACTGGCAGGCCTTCCCATATAGATCGAACAACATCGCTGTAGCCCGGTCGGTATTTATCAGACGGCTCCAGCAGAGCGGGTTTGATCGGGGGCGGATACTAGACGTGGGCAGCAACACGGGGGAAGTGGTGCAGGAGCTGGCCTGGGCGTTCCCAGAGGCTGATATCACCGGCCTGGACCTGACCGGAGAATACCTCCAGGTTCCGGCCGCCATGTTGGGCAACAAAAGCTATTCGAGCCGAGTCACATTTAAAAAGGGAAGCGCCACAGGTATGCCTTTCGAGGATCGATCCTTCGACACCGTCGTCGGCGTCAACGCCTTGCGGAAAACGGATAAGCCGGTTACAACGCTTGACGAGATCGAACGGATCCTCAAGCCCGGAGGCCTGCTGATCTTATACGAGAGCAGAAAATCCTGGCTGAAGTACGTGTTCTCGTCGCTCCGGTATGCGTATACTGCCGAAGAGATCCAATCGATCGTCACCAGGTCAAAGCTTAGGCAAAACACGATCACCCAGGGCACTGACTGGGTCACGATCACCGTGCTGCCGCCAGCCCAGGAGGATGCCGGCCGCTGAGCGGCAGATCAACGCACTACCTAATGATCGCTTTTATCGAGAACTCCGGCGATGGCCCCGACCACGGCCGGGTCGGTCGGGCGCATGGTCGGCTCGGCGCCGAGGGCGAGGCCGAGGTCGGCCGGGCCGACGTAGACGCCGTCGAGGCCCG